>JACCDG010987130.1_pt1 | contig 180008 bp, 196 predicted proteins | sample 7442471 | NCBI WGS metagenome assembly JACCDG01 (sample SAMN15323444, study PRJNA562643) | freshwater metagenome | isolation source: river surface water | place: USA:Blue River Watershed | collected 2017-08-17 | reverse complement strand
GTTTAAGTGGCTTGGGTAGAAAGGGGGCCGCTATGACCACAGTGTCGCCGTCATTAACACGTACGATCTGTGCGTCATAGGTTACCCCCTGCGGCTGCTTTTGTGCCTGTGCTGGTTGACTGAATAAAAAGGTAATGGTCAAAAATAGTGCCAATGCCATTATGCCAAAACCTTTTGTCCATTTATATCCGTAATTCATAATATGTCCTTTTAATTATTTACTCATTTCCGCGTACAAACTTGTCTTCTTCGTACATTACAGTGTTGCTATCACCGAGACGCCATTTAGGGTTTGTTTCTACCACGTACTTTTTAGTACAAACTCTAAAATCTGGAAATAGCATTTCTTTGGGATTTGAAGCAGCATCATAGAATATACAACGATTATTAGGTTGTGCGGCATACTGACCATTTTCTAATTGAATAAAGTTAAAACTTTTGTGATCTTCAGGCCACTCTGAATAACTGGTATCGATAATATTTAGATCTGGACTAGCGTTGTCTACTGTAAACAAATAGTCCCCACCGTACATTTTTTTATCTTTAGCGTAAAACTTGCAACTGAGATTGCGTAGGAAGGCTTTTTGTATCACAGCAATATCATAACTAAAGCAGTCCCAGATTTGCAAAGTATCTAAAGATAAAAACTTCTCTGGTTCTAAATCTTTGTCTCTACTTACAAAAGCATGTAGGGGGAACTTATCATAAAGAGCACCATATCTAGGCAAGTATGCTTCTATGCGAAAAGCCTGGCTGCGTAGGCTTTTGATACTAACCCAGATGCAGGGTTCATACTCACCTTGTCCTTGTTGGAAATCATATAAAAACTCGCGTCGTACAAAACAATGTACTGGGGGGATGTTGGCTACTAGGAAACTCATTATCTCTGTTCAATCCAAGTCATTGCGGCTAAAGCACTTTTGTTAGCGTTAGGTGAGGCAATGGCCAATGTTAATATATCGCTGACCGTGCCTAAACTGCCTCTGCCCATCTGATACACAGTGTTTTGATCTAATCTAATGCCTGTGCCGCCGCCACCAATAACGAATCCTGAATCTATGTCAATCCCACCTGTGTAACTAGTGGCTGAAATGTCGTACTGTGTGAATGCGTTGGCATCAGGCATGTTCACAAAATTAGAACCAGTTAACGTGGCATTGCGAACCAGTTTGTAAAACACCGAAGTATTATCTATAGTAGCCGCTTGGAAGAAGGTGGGCAACACGATGCCTTTCAACGCATCTAATTTTAATCTAATACTGAGTATAGGATAGAATGTGTTGGCCGCCGCCATAGTCCTGCCAGTGACCGGACCAGTGATGTTCTGTGCAATGCCTAACTTAGTAGCCTCGCCTTCTGATATAAGACTGTTGGAACCTTGGTACATATAGTGTGTGCCCGCCACGCCTGTGAGATTTTCTATCTCTAATCTAATAGGCAAGAAAGGAGTGGAACTCCACGGCACAGTGGTGACATTGCCGTGATTGAATGTGTGAACTATATAGGTATATCCGTTTATGACAAAACCTACTACGATCTGCCCAGCACCGTACCACTCATAGTCAAAAGTGATCATCTGTGCTTTGGTAGCGTCCGCAGTGATACCACTTGGTCCTAGTCCATCTAATCGATCACCATTCCATTGGCTGCGGGGCACACGATTTTCAACTAAACTTCCCGATGTACTGGTACGCACCACCACATTATATTCTGGTAATCCATCTGCACCTATAACTCCAGCATCTTCAAAGTAAAAACCGTTTTGCTCGTCAAACAGTCCCAATCGTCTGCGTATGCCCGTGACCGGAGATTCGAGTCTCACAGCATAGGTCAGTTGAGAACTGCGTCCTGGAAGGTATCGCATGACATTGCGAGTCTGGCGAATCACCTTGGATCCTATTGTGCCGGTCACTGCCATGTCAATCCAGTTGGTGTTAGAGTTCCAAGTAGCAGATCCACCGTTGGCTGTTGATTCGTCCCAGACATCTGTTTCTTTACCGTATTGGAATGTGTTGAAGAAATCAGTTTGATAGCTTGATATCTTCATACGATTCTTGCTGGTATAACCTGCTTGGCTGTCAATAGTACGTAAAGTTGGTCTACCATTGGCATCGTAGGTCATGGCCTTGTGCAGATTTAGTATATTAGATTCATCTGCGTGAATGTAATTTGTTGAGTTATCGTTTCTTACGCCCATGGTCTACCGGCCTCCAGACCACTAGGATTAGCATTATCAACGACTTCGTTACCTACATATTTTGTAGGCAGTTTGTCTATGTCGTATGTATTGGCTGCGCGATAATACCCTGCTGTAGTGTCTCCATCGGCTTGTTTTTTAGCCTGTGCAATTTCTAATTTCATACGCTGTGCTTCACCTTTATTATATAAAGCAACTTCTGCTGCACGACTTTTAGTAATAAAAACATCACCGGTAGTGATACCTAATGAAGCCAGTGTAGTAGCACTGTCACCACTTACTAGGTTGTTAATATTGTTGTCTCTGTTAAGAAATATATTGTAATAATCTGTTTGAAGATTATCTGCGGCTGCAACTTCTGCTATCAGTGCTTCTATAGTCTGTGCGTTGTCTATAGTGATACTTCTATATATGCTAGCACTCCACAGGCTGCGTACACTTACTGTAATATTGGCCATTAGTTGCTCCCGTATATACGTACACTATCGCCACGTAAATCATCAATGTCTTTAGGACCATTTACACCGCCGCCTGCGGCTGTAGTTACAGCATCAAGATCTGCTACTACCTCATTAGGCTGATTAGCATAGCCTTGTTGTTCACCACTGGTTAAGAAGTCTACAATCTGTTTAAAATGGTTGATATCATCACTGGGTGCTTCTATGTTTACAGCCACAGGTTCAACTGCTACAACCTGGTCTTGCTGTGAATCAATAGTGTCAATGAGGTCTAGTAAACCTCTAATAAATTCTGTGGCCCGCATAATCTGTCCTTAGTTACATATTTATTGGTTTACTACAGACAGCGCAGCCTTGTAAAATTTAACATTAGTTTGTAATCTTAAATCTAGTGGATCTAATTCTGCAGCCTTTTCTCCTAATTCTATACTACGATCATGCATCTTTAGGTTAAATGCAGCAATAGCAGCAAAATCCCAAGGTTTAGCACCCCATACTAAAGGATCTACAGTATAGACCAACTGTTTATCTACAATTTTTAGTGCAGTAGTGGCTGCGGCATAGCATTCTTCCCACATACTCAAACGGTAGCAACATTCTGCCAGTTCTACCCAGGGTTCGCGAGTATTGGGTGCTTCTGCTGCTGCTAACCTAAACCATTTCAATGCTTCTGCCCAAAGACCCAATTCACTGGCAGCACGACCAGCACAGCGCATGGCATAACAGCGTTCATTTTCCCAAGTGGCTGCTGGCATGGCTAGATAGCGTTTACAGGCTTCTATGCTCTCCATCCACCGACGATGAAACCCTAGTTCTCTAGCGTAGTAAAAAGCATTACGTGGACAGGCAGGATCTTCTTTGACTGCAAGTTCTAGTAAATCCATATATTGACCGCGACTCTTAGAAGGATCAGGTTTGTGTATGGCTACTAAGAAATCAGTATGTGCCCAAACTTCTTTAATTCTAGGATCTGGTACAGGATATTCGTGACAAGGATGATGCCAACGATAGCCTTTGCGATGATGTATTTTTTCATAGTAAAACACTATGCCGGCGCCCCAATCAAATTTATAGCGCAGTCTAGTTGTATCTTCTTTCCAAACTGCTTCAATGGCTTCGCGCCATCCGGGCTGTAGTTCTTCATCTAGGTCAAGACTGACGCAGATATCTATATCTTTAGGTATCAACATTAGTGCAGCATTTCTAGCATGATCAAAGCGCCAAGGCTGTACACTTATTTCATGCACTATGACGCCATGCTGTTGGGCTAATTCAACTGTATTGTCTGTTGATCCTGTGTCTGCTATCAGCACACAGTCTGCATCTTGCGCTGCTTCACAGAATCGTTTGACAAATTGACTTTCATTCTTGCTGATAGCATAGACACAGATCTTTAATTTTTTATACACATAAACTCCTATTTCACCTTGCAAATGATATTGACTAGGCCTTCCAAGGTATTTGATCACATCTTCGTGATTCCAATCATCTACAATGTGACGTTCATAACTGTTACCTTCAAACTCATCTTGCGGATAGTAACCTAATGGAATACTAACTATCACATGGTTGGCTTGAGACCTAGCACAATCTAGCACGATTCTTGCTTCCTCTCGACTCATGTGTTCTAGCACATCACCTAAAATTATTACATCCGATTTGGGTATTTCTAATTGCCGCACATCACCTATTATTACTGTATCGTACAGTTTAATAAGATCAAACTTAGGAACATATGGTTCGTAGACTTCAATAGCAGTCCAATGCTGATTTAAACTCTTGCACGATCTAACATAAGTGCCACTGCCAGCACCTACATCAACTACGGTTTTGGGCTGTGTCTTATCTAGATATTCTTTGATGTAGTTTTTTCCGTTTGAACTGCTGTATGGCATATTATCCTCATGGATATTTATAGTAGCACATTATTCTATAAATACTTAATGATAGACCACAAACCATTTCAAGAACTCATTGACAGCCTAAAGGCACAGGGCAAGTATAGAACTTTTAACGACATACTGCGGGAGAATGGCAAGTTCCCCAGTGCCATTTGGTATGGACCATATGCCATAAAGAATATAATCAATTGGTGTTCTAATGATTATTTGGGAATGGGTCAACATAAAGTTGTCATTGACGCCATGCGAACTGCCTTAGACATGACCGGCAGTGGATCCGGAGGTACTCGTAACATTGGTGGTACCAGTCATTATCATGTGGCATTAGAAGCAGAACTAGCATCTTTACATAAGAAACAGAGATCACTGTTATTCAGCAGTGCCTATGTGGCCAATGAATGGACACTGATTGCTCTGAGCAAGATCATACCAAACATAGAATTTATCAGCGACAGCAACAACCATAACAGCCTAATAGTAGGTATCAATCACAGCCGAGCACACAAAAGTGTATTTGCGCACAATGACTTAGTAGACTTAGAACAGAAACTCAAAATAAGTTTTGCTAATGAGCGTACACCTTGCATAGTATTTGAATCAGTGTATTCAATGGATGGCGATGTTAGTCCGATAGCAGAAATATGTAAACTAGCTAAAAAGTATAGAGCCATAACCTATATTGACGAAGTACATGCTGTTGGCCTTTATGGAGAACATGGTGCTGGTAAACTTGAAGAACTAGGTTTACAAGATCAAGTAGACATTGTCAACGGCACATTAGGTAAAGCGTTTGGTGTGCAAGGTGGATATATTGCTGCTGACAGCATAGTCATAGACGCCATACGCTCGGTGGCCGCAGGTTTTATTTTTACTACCAGTATGAGTCCTGTAACCTGTGCTGGTGCACTGGCTGCTATTAAATATCTTAGAGAGCATAACGAACTGCGTGATAAGCATCAGGAAAGAGCAAAGAAGTTAAAGGATGAATTAGTCAGTGCTGGACTACCTTTAATGACCTGTTCCACTACTCATATTGTTCCTGTGCTAGTCGGTGAAGCTAAACGCTGTAAAGCAATGAGTGATTATCTTTTAAATGAGCACAATATCTATGTACAACCTATTAATTATCCTACCGTTGACGTTGGCACTGAACGGCTGCGCTTTGCTCCTACTCCATTCCATGACGACGGGATGATAGAGGATCTGATTGTAGCACTGAAAAAATCTTTTAACTAAATCCCCAAGTGTCTTCGCTTTTCTTAGCCTGAAGATCAAAGCCGTTGGTGCATAGAGATTTAGGACAGACTCTGGGCTTGCGATCAAGTACCAGCGATCCTTCATAGACATTGCCAAGGGCAGTATTAGCCTTACACCAACCTCTAAATGCCCAGCCATATGGATCTATAATAATCTGACTATGTCCTGCCCAACATAAGTGTCCTAGATACTCATTGGTTTTGTTTATGCGTTTAAATTCTATAGTATTGCTGATATCGAAACTGCTTTTTGGATTGACTCCAGTTTCGCTAAAATACCAAGTCCAATGTTCATCTGTGTAACTTTGATATTCATTATTACCTTTGGTAAAATTAGTGTACAACATCTGCGGTTTTATTTCGCATTTGCCTTTGAGAAGATTGTACCTTGCCTTTTGCTGTTCGAAACAATCAACTGGCATGGCTACTAGAACTTTGAGTCTACAATGATCTTTGAGTAAATCAACTACCTTGGCAAAATGTTCGAAGTCTATTTGATGGTGCAGGCTTAATGTTATTTCGGCTAGATTGCCAACAGAACTTGCCCACCAATCTAAGTCTGCTGTGCTGTTACTGTGAAAACTGAATTTAAGTTTGCCGGTGTTTTTGGAAAGACATTGCCTTACACAATCATAAAGTGTTGGTTCACCGCCAGTTAACTCAACGTCTACTAAATCATATTGATCCGTCTGCTCTGATATATTTTTCAGTGCAAGATCAAAAGATTCATTACTGGGCTTAGGAGTTAGCCCTTCTTTTAAACTAGGCGGACAATAAGCACAATCAAAGTTGCACTCATTGCCTATATTCCATTGTATTTTAAAAACATTCACAACAGGTAGTCACGCCATGTTTCGTGAGGTATATTGAATCCCTGAGCCTTGCGCTTGTGCAACAGTTCCCAGTAATCTGGCTTGTAAGGCTTTATCTTTGGCTTTACTTGCTTGTTGTTACCTTTGTTGGCATTACAAGGACCACAGGCACAGACTGTGTTTTCAAATGTAGTTTTACCGCCGTGACTGGTAGGCAGCACGTGATCTAGAGTTGCTAACTTGCCTAATACTTTTGTTCCGCAATATTGGCAAGTATGGTTATCTCGTAGGTATACATTGGCTCTACTGAAGCGTATGGTAGTTTTGGGTTTTTGGTACTCATGCAACATCATTACTGATGGAACTTTGGTTTCCCACCTAGCCGATCTTACAGTCCAATGATCATACCATGAGAGAACACTGGCCTTGTCTAAGACCAAATATCGTATGGCTTCTTGCCATGTCAACGTTGATAACGGTATGAAGCAGACGGGTGCCCCGTCTGCGTTTAACAATAAAGTGTTCATAATACATTTTGAGCAAACTCCTGGCCACATCGTTCAAGGGCTTGAGTCCACTGTTCTTTGCCATCATAATTGAATACTATATCATATTTAGACTGAAAAGTCAACCAACTATTAGCATGATGGAAGGGCGGGTCACCTTTGTATTCGCTCAAAAGTTGATCAGGTGCCCAACCGCACAGTCCAACAAACAATCTCAAAAAGGTTGGACGGGATCCATCTTTCAATTCTTCTAACAGAGTTGGTGTTGAACTTATACTGAGTCTTTGATCAATTTTGAGTGTGTTAGATGTTGACCAATCGTTTGAATGCAACATGCAAAAAGACTTTTGATTCACAGGTCCGCCAACATAAACATAGCCATCTAAGTCTAACTCCATGCCGCATTGCTTGCTGAATTCTAGCGTAGTTAAGTTACTACGCCTATTCAGCATTAATCCTAAACTGCCACGTTCATGATGTTCTGTAATTAAGATGACGCTTTTTGCCCAAAAATTGTTTTGTACTGCGGGCGGTGCTATTAGTAATGTTCCGGGTTGAATTGGGTCTTCATTCATTAGGCAAAATCGTAATATTTTATATTGTTTAATCGGATCGCTGCTTGTTGTTCTTTATTAGCAGGAATCTCGAAGTACTTAGTAAACCAAATACTAGCATCGGCTGCGGTCTTGAAATTAATATCTTGATACTGTTGACCTGCGGGCTCAGAAAGCGCAAAATCAACTTGCGTTTTCCAGTCTGTCCACTCTGTGCCTCGTTTCTTAGCAAATTGTTTTAGGCCGCTGAAACGTGTTTTATGATGTTGAAACAGGCCGCCACTGGTACCGTTGTCACCTATGGCTCCTGGATTGAAACTAGACTCTGCCTGTATGTTTGACAGAATTCCTAGAGCCTGTTGTTTAGTAAGACCTTTTTCGCCTATGAGATAGTCATATATCTTACGTGCTTGAACGGGTTGGTAGGATCCTTGTGTTTGACTGGTATTGTAAACTAATTCGTTTTCGTGCTTTAGTTCTTTGTCTAGGCCTTTGTCTTTGATTATATCATCTAAAACAAAAATGACTTCATTAGAGATCTTACCTTCTGGATCGTCGATCTTATTATCCTTGGCAAAGTTACGTAATGCTCCTAGAGTATACGACCCAACAATACCATCTACTCCTGTGCCGTTGGGTCCAAATTTGCCCAAGTTATATCCTAATGCTACTAATGCTTTTTGTATGTCAGCGACCCATGCGCCCTTGTGACCGTCTCTAATTTCTCCCACAGGGGCATCTAATTCAAAACCTTCTAAAATTAATTCATTAAATCTCATTTTCTTGTGCCCCAGTCTGGTAGTTTACCGCCGTATTTTTCACCGCGTAATTTTTTGCCGCCAACAGTTATCCTACTGTCAGGACTAGACCCTAATTTATGGCTCTTTTTGCCCTCTCTACGACGTAGGCCTTGGCTCTTACAACTGGCCAATTGGCTAGCACCTAAGTCCTTATTGCTTACTGGACTTAGGCATAATTTTCTCGCGGTTTTACCGCGTTCTGTAATAATTTCACTGATCAGCATCTAGTATTTAACTAAAATGCTTATCTAGCCATTGCGAAACCGTTATCCACTGTTGTGGACCTAGAGTTTTTTCTAGTTTAGTGTTATCACTGCAAGTATACGACTGATAACTGTGTTTTAATATATCCGGCATTGGAATCTGTACAATGCCGGAATTAGTTTTTGCTGATACTAGATCTGCTATTGTTTGAAAACTAGTAGTTTTACCAGTGCCCACATTCCATATTCCTGATTGCCTAACATTAACAAACTCTACATGAATTCTACAAATATCTTCTACTGCTATGAAATCTCGCAGATAGTTGTGGCTGTTTTCAAATAACTTAATAGGATTTTGATTGCGAAATTGTGTTATAGGGCTAGCCTGACCGCCCTTATGTTCTTCATCGTTGCCGTAGACATTGAAATATCTAAATCCTTGTACAATATTTCCGCCTTGATGTAGTCTGTGATGTCGCTCGCACAGATACTTGCTCCAAGCATAGGGAGTTCTAGGATCGAGTTGAGATTCTTCATTGAACTGTGTGCCTAATCCGTACAAACTGGCACTACTTGAATACTGTAGGTTTACACCAAAACTTTTACAGTTATCAAATAACTGTTTAGTGAACTCGTAGTTTTGTAACATAACTTTGTCTAAGTCACGTTCTGTAGTCTTGCTGATGGCGCCAAGATGTATTACCCAATCTTGATCTATAACACCTGGGAATGTTTCTCCCCATTCGAAGGTAGTTAGTTCCCAGTTGGTATTTTCTTTTATGTACCTTACAAGATTCTTACCTATAAATCCTTTGTATCCTGTAACTAAAACTCTCATTGTATTTCCTCTAGTTTAGGTGCATAACATCCAAGGTGTTGCACTGTTATTGATGATGCCTTAATGGCAAAATCTACAGACTTAACTATGTCTTTGGTGCTTAGATAAGCATAGACCAATGCAGCAAGGAATGTATCGCCGGCGCCAGTTACATCTACAACTTCAACGTTGGGTGCAGGTGCAGTATAGTTATGGTGAATGACCGTTGCGCCTTTAGAGCCTTTGGTAACAATTAGTCCTGTACACTCACTTTTAATTTTGCTGTACTCTAATTCGTTGATCTTAACCCAAGCACCTTGCATACGTTCTAGGTCTGTTTTCTTAGTGTCAACGAACACAGGCAAATTAGATTTAATTGCCTTTTCTATTAATTCGTAACTGACTACTCCTTTGTTGTAATCGCTGATGACTATGGCATCATAACCATCAGTATCAATATTAACTATAGGAATAGATTGCTGATCCTGATCCATACGCAGTAATTGTTGTCTACTACGACTATCAATTAAGCGTGTCTTCTTACTACAACTACCACTTTGTAAATTAACATCACATCCAAGAGTTTTAAGATTGACAAATACATTACCTACCATGCCCTCTCTTTCTTCTTGATAAGTTGGCACGAACACTGGCACAGGTGCTTCTGGACTAAGTCTATCTACGGTGCCGTATTGATATACATCAACGCAGTTATCTCCGATCAATAATATCTTGTATGGTTTTAGTGGTAGAGTAATCTCCAACCCGGTCATAATAAATCACTTTCTTACAATATTGTTCTGCTGTGGAGCCTTTATCATGTTTCCAGTCACTGCCCTTGACATAAACGTCAGGCTTGTATTCTTTCATGATATTGACTAGTTCTTCTTTACTGTCAAATAACATTACAGTATCTACTGCACGTAGATTATAAAGAAAGAATTTTCTATCCTCTTGGTTGTTTATTGGACGGCCTATGCCCTTTAGTTCTGTAACTCTACGATCAGTGTCTATTGCCACTAGTAATTGATCGCCAAGGCTCTTTGCATAATTTAACAATTCGAGATGTCCCCTATGGAGAATATCAAATGTACCGTTAACCATTACTTTCATTCTAGGTCCAACCATTCATATACATTTAGCCACTTACGCTTACCTATAGTTTCTTTAAGATGATTTAGATTAGCGCAGGTTTTTTGCCTAAATCTAGATACTTCTTCTTTGGGCATTTCTATAGTTTTGATTTCAACACCTTCTTGTTCTGCAATGTACTCTGCTATATCTAAAAAACTATGCGGTAACCCACTGCCCACATTCCATATCCCACTGCCCTTGACACTGTTGATAAAGTCTACATGCAATTTGCAAACATCACCTACCCAAGTCCAATCTCTGTACATCTTATCTGCATTGGACCAAACTTCAATGTATCCCTCCTTACGTGCCTGCTGTCGCCATTTGTAAATAGCATTGGCCCGGCGGCCTCTAAGGTGCATCCATTTGCCGTAGACATTGAAGTATCTAAACCCCTGTACCATTATGGTAGGTTTTTGATTAAAGACCCAGCGATCGAAAAGATATTTGCTCCATGCATACGGAGTTTGTGGCAAGCAAGGGGTCGTTTCTTCAAAACTTTTAACATTTCCATAAACCGAACTAGAACTAGCATACTGTAAATTTACATTATGCTCTTGGCATTCTTGAAACAACCATTGACTAAATTCTAAATTTTGCTTGAGAACTTTGTCGACATCAGTTTCTGTCATATCGGCTATGGCTCCAAGATGTATGACCCAATCAAAATGCCTTACATCGGGTCGATGAATCTCGTCCCATTCATATCCTTCTACTTGCCATCCTTGTTGGGCTATCCATCCCATCATATTCCGACCAATGAATCCTTCGTGGCCGGTTACCAATATTTTCATTTTGATTGTTTCTTTGTTAACTCACAGAGCATAATAAATTTATCAAATGCCTTTTTGATCACGGGATCAGAAAGAAGTTTATCTGCTTCATCCATCATGGCTTTGACGCCTGCTTCGGCAATATCTCTAGCACAAGGTCTAGTAAGGCTGCGAGCCTCATCTCCCCAAACGTCTATGAGATTGTTCCATGCTTGTCTTTCTGCTTCAGTTAAGGCTTTTCTAGTTGGGCGTGCCTCACTAGCCTTGACAAGTTCACTGCAAATTGTATCAGTGGCTGTTCTACCTGCCGCTATCATGGCCGCATAGTTTGGGTCAATGTTGTAATGGCGAGAACTACCTCCAGGGTAAACCATAACCAAGTGAGTACCTTTAGAAAAACTGTCCAATAACTCTTGGTCGTATTCTGAAACAGGATAGTATCTGCGCCCTTTTTTCTCATAATATAGTTTTTTCACCGGAACCCCATTTTAATTGATAGAATGTATGATCTCTGCCTCTTAACTTTGCTGAGATAGCAAAATTATACGTCATTGTCATTAAATCTTCTTGTTTATGCCAAATTGGCTGTTCGATAGCGTGTGCCATTATCCAACGTCCTTTTTCGCTTTTTTCAAAATCGTACAAAGGTTGTGCGGCATACAGCACCGGATCCTCTACATCACCTATTTTGAATCTATGCACAATAACTGTATAGATACGTTCTGCTAGTCCATTTATAATTTGGACCCTATAGCACGTATCAAAACTTTGATAATCTTTTTGATTTTTGGCAATGGCCATACTTGATCTTTCTCACTAATGACCATATACTACTACAACTTGCAACTCTTTGTCAATGTTCAAATGAATAAAATCTTAATTGCCAGTTTGCTTTTGGTTGTCAGTGGCTGTTCAAGTGTAGATATCTACGTCAAAGATCCTTATTACAGATATGGCGATGTTAAGACTAGATACGGTGAAAAGCACATACAATATCCCAATTGGGAAAATGAAGCCATTCTTCGCAATGCAAGGTGCAGAGCAGGAGTAGATACAGTAAATAATTGTTATTGACCTTGTATTATGAAAAAATATTTTATTGCTGGATTGTTTAGCCTTATGGTTCCCGCATGGGCCAATGGCGCTTACGGTGTTAGAGATTGGAATGAATACCAATGGACTCATAGTTCCAATATTGAGGATGTGCGCAGTATTGCCAGCATTACCAAATTGTTTACTGCTCTAGTGGTGTTGCAAAGCGGCGTAGACCTAAAAGAACTTGTACCTGTAAAGGGCAATGTCAGTGGGCGATTTCCCATTGGCACAAAAATTTCTAGACTAGAATTGCTAAGGGCCACTTTGATCAGCAGTGATAATCGTGCTGCCGAAAGTTTGGCACATGCACATCCCGGTGGGAGAGAACAGTTACTGAAAGATGTTCAAAGCATGATTGAATATCTTTCTTTGAAAAATACCAAGATTGTAGATCCCACAGGCTTAGGTGCCGGCAATGTGAGCACAGTGGAAGACCTAACAGATTTTATGTTTTACCTACGCAACAATTGGGCTATTAGAACAATCTCTGCAGAGAAACTACATGAATCTAAGATACCCAAAGGTAAGAAAACTGTAAAGGTTGTGCTTAGAAACACTAACCCTGCCGTGTTTACCTATGATAATATATTGATCAGTAAAACTGGTACAACCAATGCCGCTGGCAGATGTGTAGCCATGTTGGTAGAAAAGGGCGGAGCACTTTATGCTCTAGTAGTCTTAGGGCAAAAAAATTCCAAAGATAGACAAATGATTGTTCAAGAATTAATGAAATGAAACTAACAAAATGTGAAGTTGGTATGTTCAAACTGCCTGGTATTATTATCAGTGCAGAGAAAGATGAAGAACTAAAACCAGAACTGCTTGAAGAAATTGATCAATGGTGCAAAACTGAACAGGGTACAGGTAAACGCATGACAGAAACACTTTGGAGTTTCCGCAAAGAAAGTCAACGAGACTGGTTTATATTAAGATGGTCAGGTGAAAAATGAAATGTAAAGTTAAAAAAACCGACCGTCGACACACCGGTCATGATATCTTTCTATACATAGCTGATGTTGAATGGCAGGGTCTTGGTCGGCGTACAGAAAGGTTACAGGCCTTCATAGAAGTAAGACAGTGGTGTTGGGACACATTTGGTATGAGTTGTGAACGCGAACATTGGATAGAACTGTACACAAATAGTGGGAAAGTACCTAATGAAAGATGGTGTTGGCATAGTGATTACGGAAACTTTAAAATTTATCTACGTTCTGAAAAAGAAGCAAACTGGTTTAAATTAAAGTGGCAATAGACGTATTTGTAGTAGATAAAGGTGTGCCCGAAGTCATGGACATTGTTAAAGATCTAAGATCGCAAGGATTAGTACAGGGCAAGGATTTTGACTTTGCCTACACCCCACCCGAATATGATTTCATGAACGGGCACACAAATTCTAGACACACGAAGTTTACTTTCTATAAAGAAAAGTATGCTACATTTTTTACTTTGAAATACGGAAACTAAAATGATTCCATTACAGGCCGAACCTAACGTAACCTATGATGTTATAGAAGTTGAAGGAAATATCTTTATGGCCATAGAATGGTGTACTAAAACTTTTGGGGATTCAGGTGAACGTTGGTTTATTAGCAATGATAGATTTTATTTCAAACAAGAAAAAGATGCCATGTTATTTGAATTAAGGTTTTGACATGAGTTATTACAATCAAAAATACGACTACACCGCAGAAACATTAAGTGCCCAAGATGAAACTAATATGTTTCTAAAGAAATATCAGGCTCAGGCTGAATTGAGCAAACATAAAATGTATGCTAGGATGCCCAAATTTCATATGGGACGTATGCAAGACTATGATCCATATAGTCCAACTACAACAATAGAATTTGAACGCGAGCCTATGGTTGAAATGTATATACCTCAGGATAAGTTTAGAGATTTAGTTGAACGTGATCGTTGGATTGGACGGTTAGAGGGTGAGGCAGAATACTATAGAAAAAGATATATGCAGGAAATGGAAGACGACAAGATTCGGCATCGTAATCCTGCCGTGATGAAAGCATGGCAACAATATCAAATGTTGTTAGAGTTAGTGAGATGAGTAGTCTAGAAGAATACTTTGCAGCCAATAGACCAAAGGCAGTATGGGATCTAGGTGATAGGGTTTTTGGTCGTTGGAATAAAATTCCATTTATTGGCACTGTGGGTGTAGATAACATGGTTAGCGAACTAGAAGGACCTAGAGTTTTAGTACATGTCGATTTGCCCATTAAGTACGAAGGCAAACTACACAACTTGGTCTCAGTCAAGCAAAAAGATATAAAAAAATTAAAAAACTTTGATAATCAATAGGAGATAAAATGATTAAAGGCATTAACGGCAGTAAGTACATTACAGTGAATGGCGGCAGTCCGGCAACTACCTATATCTCACCTGGTGCAGTTGGCTCAGGAATGTTGCGATATAATGGCAACACGAACTGTATAGAAGTCAACGATGGCAACATGTGGAAGCAGATGGATATGAGTTATGCACAAGTTCAACTAGATCCAGAAGCAGAAAGTATTCTAAATTGGGCTAGGCAGGAACGTGATCGTCAACGCCTTAGAGAAAAACGGATCCAAGAGAATCCTGCTCTAAAGAAAGCCTACGAAGCCATTATCCGTGCAGAAGAAAACTATGACATGCTAGATCGTTTGGTTGGTGAATGTGAATATTGCGAGTCTGTACAATCAAATTGATCATAACCAAAATTAGTTGACGATTTAAAAATTAGATAGTATACTTTGCTTACGGTTGAAATTAAGTAGACCATTCGCTGAAACCAGTAAGCAAAGGAAATACAATGAAATTAGGTAAAGGTCCTGCGACCTATAACAAGAAGCAGGCTATCGTCAATTATGTTCGCCAGTTCACGCATCCGTTTGATATCAAGGATGACAGCATTGATCTGCGCGAGATGGCTCGAAACTTCAACGACGGTCCTATTGCTGTAGAAGAAATACACAAGGCCATTGTTACAGTTCTAGGGCCACGCTATCAAAATATTCAATTTAGTTACGACCCCAGTGGCGGCAACTATTTGGGCTATGCTAACGGACAACGCCCTAAAGAATACTTTGACTATGTGGATTGGTACCAAATCTATCTTTGGACCATATTTCAACGAGATGTTGCACCCAATCACGTAGAAAAAATCTACAAGGACTTTGAAGAAAGTTCTGTGATTGTGCCCTGTATTATTAAAATTACTCTCACAGACGGACGTCAAATCTATTGTGTGTGGGACGGTCATCACACTATTCAGGTATGTAGGCTTAAAGGCTACACCAAGTTCCCTGCATGGATTATTGATCTTGATCAGTTTACTCTGGCAGAGATTGAAGCCGCAGGATTTGGCGACACAGACGAAGAACGTGTTAAATTTGGCTGCTGGATTGCGGGCAAAAACATGCGCCGTATCAATGGCCTAAACAAGCGTGACCTTAGTCCCTACGATGACTTTATGATTGGTTACGAAACTCGTGATGCCAAGTTTGTAGCCATGATGAATATATTGCGCAGTCATAATTGTGTGGCCAAACGTCATGCTACCTGTGATGGTGCATGGACACAGATTAAGAGTGGTATTGAATGTTATGATCTAGAGGATGCCAACGGTCCTAGCATGGGTCGATTCTGGAGTAGAGCGTTGGCTTTACATCGTAAGCATTTTAAGAAAGCACCTTTGACCTTAGAGATCTTTCGCCCTTTGAGTTATCTGTATCAATGGGCCAGCATTCAAGGTTTTGTTTTACCTCAGACCTTTGACGATGAACTGATGAAGATGTTGGTTAAACGTTGGGGTGATCCTGAAAGTATTCAAGAAGGTATCAAGGAAAGTTATTGGTCTGCTGTAAACAATCGCACCTTGGTTGGCGAACAACCACAGCACGATAAGTTTCGTGTGTTAAATGGTATTATTAATTTTTATAAACAGAAAGGCGGCAAGGTAATGCTACCAGCACCTACTTGCCAATGGGTTGTATAATGAAAAAATTACTTAGAGAATGTGCTAGTCAATCAGGATTAGATGTATATGGTCTTGGTGCTCGCAGAGATAAATGGGAACGGGCAATAGAACAGTTTACTGATTTGATTGTGCAAGAATGTTTAAAGACAATTGCCAAAACTGACACTACGCAGGCATATACATCTTATGATCTAGGACTCGTAAAGTCCACAATGATCAAAGTTCAGAATAATGTCAAAAAACATTTTGAGGCTGAAGAATGAACGACCAAATTAGAGAACTATATCTTCAAGCCCACAGCACTCGCCATTACGATGGTGATCCTAGTCTTGAGGGCAATCCTCCTACTGTATATTGGCAAGGTGAAGTCAGTGCCCGACGGTTTGCCGAGTTGATTGTTCGGGAATGTATTGACAAGATTGAAACATATCGTATTCCAGTTGGTAATAGTGCCGCAGGTGAGATGGCTTGCGAATGGACCTATGATGCGTTGAAAGAGATTAGGGACGAGATTAGAGAACATTTCGGAGTTGAAGAATGACCTCAACTGGCTCTAAAAAGCGTGATGCTGAATTAAAAAGGTATCGCACTTATATTTGGACCAATGGTCTTCGGCATCCTACATTTGACATGGAACGGTATTATACTGAACTGTCAACCAATGAAATGATTGCTTTGCGAGATAAGACAATTGAAGGCCTAGAAAAAAGCCCCAATTTCGCACCCAAGTTTTATGGTGAGTTTGTAGAATACCTCAACCGTAAGTTAACAGAAAGAAGAACTTTCCGTGATTGGATTTGGAGAAACTCTATTTTAAAATTTGATTTAATGGTGTGGAGATTAAAGAATGATTGACTATCACGAAGCAATTAAAGAAATGCATAAAGGCAACGTAGTCAAATATGTTGGAACAGTTAACGGCAATGTAATGAGCAATAATGGTGCTAGTTTTTGTATGTGCCGAGGTTGTATATTTCTCTACGACAAAGAACCAAAATGGAATAAGTTAGGTTATATGGTATATGACCCAGACTTTAGATATGAACTAACTGGTGAAACTGTTGATCCTAGAGCATGGAAGCCAGAGAAGAACAGAGACCGTAAAGAGATTAAATCAAAGTTAGGCTATAGTCGAGTAGGATTGGGGAATGTATGAAAAAGATACCTATGTTAGAAAAGTTTGCTGTGCAAAGTCTTGTTGAACATGACGGAGAACTAATCTTCAGTAAAGAAAAGTTCGCCGAGTTGATTGTCAGAGAATGTGCCAATGTTGCGGCAGACCACGATGCGTTGGACATTTACGAAGAGATTAGAGAACATTTCGGAGTTGAAGAATGAACGGTAACAAACTGTTCTATATCTTTGCCTGTCCACTAGGTGCCAACGATAGTAAAATTGGTATTACCGGACATCCAGAGGTTCGTTTGGGCAGTTATCAAAACAGTTATAGTAGGCGCAGTCATCAGGCCTGCTTTAATCTAGCCTATTGGGGACCTGCCCGTGCTATTGAACAATTAGAACGGGTAATCAAACAAAGGTATAATTGGCACATCGAACGAGACGGACGTGGTGCTTCCGAATGGATCTATGATATGGATCCCAATGCCATTGCTCAAATTGTAGATGAGTTGATTGACGGGTTTAGATTTAAAATCCAAAAAATTCCCAAAAGTCATTTACCAATCACAGTGGACAATTTGGCTACCTTATACCAAAAATATCCTGAATTAGTCGAGCCAAAACACATTGACACGGGCACCGTTTGAGCATATAATTAAACTATTGCAACAACACACAGAGCGACACAAATGATTATCAATACTGCACCACAAGACAAAGCAGTTCTTTCTAATGTTGCCCAAATTGGAGAGTTTCGCATTCGTAACTCTGCCAAGGCATTTAACATTCTTTCAAGTGGTTTGTATGGTAACAAGATTCGAGCCATTGTGCGCGAACTTAGTTGTAATGCAGTTGATAGCCATATGGCCGCTGGTTGTGCTGATACTCCTTTTGATGTACATCTGCCCAATCAACTAGAGCCTTGGTTTGCCATTCGCGACTACGGCACAGGACTTGATCATGAACAAGTTACCAACATCTATACAACATATTTTGAGTCTACTAAGACAGACAGCAACGACTACATTGGTGCGTTGGGTCTTGGTTCTAAATCTCCTTTTAGTTACACTGACAATTTTACAGTCGTTGCAGTAAAAAATGGCCGTAGAGGCATCTATACTGCCTTTATCAACGACCTTGGTATTCCCAGTATCGCTCTGATGACTGAGGAAGAAACTACAGAACCCAATGGCGTTGAAGTAAAATTTGCAGTCAATAGCCATTATGATTTTGATAAGTTCCGTCAAGAAGCAGTTCAGGTCTATCAACACTTTGCACTGAGACCTGTGGTCAGTGGCAATCAACACTTTAAGTTTGAGGACATTGCCTACGAAAGCAAAGACATCGTACCTGGCGTTCATCAAACAAAAAATGGCCGAGGTAGTACCGCTGTTATGGGTAATATTGCCTATCCTATTGAAATTCCTAATCCTGAACAAACGCTTGGTGATCTGCGCCATATGCTAAACTATGGCTTAGAGTTCCACTTTGCTATTGGCGAGTTGGACTTCCAAGCAAGCCGTGAAGGACTGTCATACATTCCGCAGACAGTAGAAGCCATCAAGGCAAAACTGTCAGCATTGAACAGTGTACTGGTCACTAAACTCAAGGCCGAAGCCGATGCCATTGACAATCTTTGGGAACGTGCATTCTTCCTCAGTGGCAAAAAGCATAACACACTTTGGTCTGCGGCTGTTTCGGCCTATGGCACTATTCCTACGTTTGATCACAAAGCCTACGGTGGATCAATGCGTCTGACTGCTCGGGTAGACGCTGTAAGTAAAAAATATAATATCTCAATCAGCGGCTTTACCAAAGTCAGAGATGTTATGACCATGACTCCTACTAAGACCGTGACCAATCACGGCCCGGTCAAGGACGATGGTACTCGAGATGTTTGGCAAGAATATCAATTTGCTGTCTGCGCAGATGATCATTTCGTGATCAATGATATCAAGCGAGGAGTTAAGGCTCGCGCCAAGCATCATTACCGCAATAACAAGGATGTGCATAATCGCAACGTTTACATTCTTGAGGCTGTAGACAAAACTAAACCCATGCTGATCAAGCAATTTTTTGCCAGCATCTATGAGCCTCCACAAGGCCAACGATTTGTAGCCAGCCAATTGTCTGAAAAGCCGCGTGAGTCTAATGGCAGTGCCAAGGCCAGTGTGCTGAAACTGGTAGAAACTCGTCGTGGCCGTTGGAACACACAAATGGTATGGAATCATGCTGGTACCGTAGATGACTACGATCAAAGCAAGACCTATTACTATGTGCAAATGGAAGGTTGGGTGCCCGTAGGTATCCCCTGTGGAGATATCAAAGAGTTTCACGAATGGGTATCAAAGTCTGGATTATGCACTGACTCGATCTACGGTGTGCGCAAAGGCGACATGGCTGTGGTTAACAAACTTACAAATTGGGTTGAATTAGGTTCGTATGTAAGGAATAAATTACAGGTGACCAATTTAAACAATGTAATGGGTCTGGTCAAAGAAGCCATTGACTTCAAGGGCACATTCAAGTATATTAACAGCAGTTTGAATCAGAACACTGACTATTACAAACTCTATGAAGAGTTCAAAGATGTCACTGCAATTGATTCTAACAAAAGATACTACATCGAACGTCTGCTCAAAGTTTACGGCATCACTGTATCAAACGTGACTCCTGACAGCATTATTCAGCAGTATCGTACTAGAGTAGAGAATATCTACAAGCGGTATCCATTGTTGCGCCATTTGTCATACAGTGCAGATGTAGCCTCAGTGGTCAGTTATATTAACATGGTAGAACAACACAATGCAACAGGAAGTAATTGATGCCGTCAAGGCATTTGATTGGTCGGGTATTATTGGTAAGGCCACTAGGCTAGAAGATCTCAATGATCGACAGTGGCGCTTTATCAAAGGTTTGGTAGCAGAACTAATCGTAGAAAAACACAGTGGACCCAATGGTTTGGTCTATGTGGGTGCAGATCACAAAGACTACGACTGGCCGCATTTTGGTCTGTCAGTTGAATTGAAAAGCGGTCTCAGTGGCAGCATGTATGGCAAGAAAGGCCAGTTGAACAAGAATTTTACCATCAAGTTTAACAACAGCAATGGCACTAACAAAAAGACCAAATTGGATGCCAGCGAAGTAGCAGACATCCTTTTGGTAGTTAAAAATGATGGCGCATTCATTGTAGATCAGGCCACAGTAATTCGTTGTAGTAAAAAGGGTGGAGATGGGTTTGATGTGGTTCTCACACGTGATGACATTATTGAAGTCACTGGCAGAATCGCTGTAAATAACAGTGACAATCTTAACTTGAAAGAGAAAATTACCAATGCAATCCGAGAAGTCATATAAAGTCTACAATCAAAACTGCATAGAAGGCCTACGCCAGCATGTCAGTGATGGTTCAGTGGATTTGATTTTCACAGATCCTCCGTATGGTATTGATGGTGATGGTTTGGATGTACACTATCACAGAGATGAAAGTAATGTGGTTCCAGGTTACATTGATGTACCCCTGACCCAGTATGCCAAGTTCAGTCAAGATTGGATCAGCGAGTGCGCCAGAGTACTGCGTCCAGGCGGCAGTATCTATATTGTCAGCGGCTATACCAATTTGCATCACATTCTAAATGCATTGCACAACACCGATTTGGTTGAGATCAATCATATCATTGCCAAATACAGTTTTGGTGTCAGTACCAAAAACAAGTTTGTCAGCAGTCATTATCATGTGCTGTTTTGGTCCAAACCCGAACGAGGTCGCCAGAAGCGCACATTCAATTCCAATTGGAAATACACAGATCAAAAGGACAGTTATCACGATCGCTTGACTGTACAGGACATGCCTCGTGACTACAAGCCCGGGCAGATCAAAAACAAGAATCAACTCAGTGAAGATTTCATTGCCAAATTTATCATGTACAGCAGTCGCAGAGGCGACACTGTGCTAGATTGTTTTGGTGGTGGGTTGACCACTGCTCGTACTGCCCTACGCTATGGCAGAAAGTTCATAGGTTTTGAATTGAACCCCAAGGCCTACGAAGCATTCTTACCCACTTTGGACACTGTGGAAGAATTGGCAGATCCCGTGCCCATTGAGCCCGATAGTGTGGAACTAGCCAAACGTGAGCGTATGCGTGAGGGCTGGCGCAGAGATCGTGCTCGTCGCAAAGCAGAATTGCCAAATAATCTATTTGACGCCAAAACTGTTTGACAAAAGACCCTAAAGGTCTTACAATTAAACTATCATAAACTAACTAGGAGCCCTTATGCTGCCTTATCTCATGCAAGGTGATAACATCACTGTGGTAGTAGACAATCAACCACACACTGTAAATCAAACACATCCCACTTATCAGCGTCTGGTAGATGCTATCAAAGCCGGCGACTGGGACACTGTCAAAGAAGTCATTGATCCCAAACAGGTAATTTTGAATTGGGCACAGGGCCATATTTCTATTCAAGGTTATCAACTGTATTGGCAAGGACAGCCGTGGGACGGAGCACTGAGTCAGCGCATGATTGACATGCTACGCCAAGGATTTGACATCCAGCCCATGGCTCTGTTCATGACCAATTTGATGCAGAATCCTAGTAAACGAGCAGTAGATGAACTCTACGGCTTTCTAGAAAAGAACAATCTGCCCATCACTCCCGATGGACACTTCCTTGCCTACAAGCGAGTTCGAGCAGACTATCGTGACTGCCATACGGGTACCATGGATAATTCACCGGGCACTGTGGTTGAAATGCCGCGCAATCAAGTAGACGACAACAAAGACAACACTTGTTCAGCAGGTCTGCACTTTTGTTCACAGGAATATCTGCAGAGTTTTGGGGGCGATCGCACTGTGATTGTCAAAATCAATCCCCGCGATGTGGTCAGTATCCCCACAGACTACAACAACTCAAAGGGCCGTGCTTGCCGTTATGAAGTTATCAGCGAATTGGCTGTCAGTGAAGATCGTGCTTTTAGCCGTCCAGTACAGGCAGAAGCCAATCGTCCGGTCAAGCAGGGCAGTTCAGCATTTTATGCTGGTTATTCCGATGGCTATGGCAGTCACGGTTATCGTGACTATGCCTATACCGGCGCTAGATCAAGACAGGACTACGACGAAGGCTATCGCAAGGGCCGTGATCATCTTAGACAGGGTCTTGGGGCTCGCTATGAATACCGCGCAGAAAACTTACATGGTTACTGATCATGTTGATCTTACACTTGGCCCTTACCAATCCTTGGAGCCGTAGGTTCCGTAATCTGTACAATCGCACAGGCCTGCTCAGAGGTAATCTTTGCTGGGACTTTGAGATCATGCAGACCGCGGATCTTGTGGTTTTGAAGTTTGGTTGGACCATGGCTCAAGATCACGCAGGACCTTATATTGAACTGGGCCTTTTGGGCTACACTGTGGGTGCTCACGTCTATGATCGTAGGCACTGGAATTATCAAAATAACCGTTGGGAACAATAACATGATTACCATGCAAGATTTTATGGAAATAACCGAATATCGCATCACAGAAGGCGATGTCTATACTTGGCAGTGTTTTGGCCACACAGCCCGACCCTACACCTTATCAGCCTGGAATGGCGATCACAAGGGCTGGAGTTTTAATCTAGTGTTTGACACTGACACACAAGAAGTTTACCTAGCAGAAGCCTGTGACTATCTGCATGATCGTGCCTATCGTCGCATCAATCCCAAGTATGCCGAGGCATATCGCAAGTACGGCCGTCAAGAGTGCGCAGAATATGCAGATCAAGCCTGGGATAACGTTAACTTTGTGGATCTGGAATCTGATGATGATTGGATTCAAAAAGCCCTGTCCATCCGAGCGGGCGAGGACTACGACACTAGGGTAGAAGTTCCTGTGGAATTCACTGATCAAGAACTGTTGACCTACATGAAGTTGGCACATGAACGTGATCAGACTTTTAATCAATTGGTTGAAGATGCGCTGAGAGCAGCCATTGAAGAATATGAACTGGATCCCGAGGGCTATCGACAGCGAATGGCCCATAAACTGTAACAACCAAGTAAATACTGACATGGACATCTTATTGGCATTTATCGCGGGTGCGATCGTAGGCTGGTTTTGGCATGCTAGGTCCTTTTTTCAACGTGTCTTAGCCGATCCTGATCGCATGATCCGCTTGCTGACAGAACTCAAGAACACTAGACAGCACTCTGAATCACTCACTGGGCCTATTTGGCTGGAAGTGGAATGGATCAATGGTCGTTGCTATCTGTGGGAACGCGATACCCGAGCCTTTGTGGGCCAGGGCGACTCAATAGAATCAGCAGTGGAACACAGCCAAAACCTGCGTCCCGGCACAGAATATCGCATTTCGCCAGATCAGGCTGCGAAACCACAGTAATTACACCAATAGACTTGCACCGCAAAGCAAGATCACATATACTATAGGGACACTGAGCACTGCTCATGTTTGCTATAGTAAAAACAACCTAAGGAGAAACTAAATGCAAAAAACTACTACTACCACTAAAACTCAAACTACCAAGGCACAGCGCCTGCTTACAGCACTGCAAAACGGTGAGCGTCTAACACCCAGCCAGATCGCCAAGAGATTTTCAATTGGCAATCCTTCAGCAGAAGTCAGCCGTATCCGTCAAATGGGCTTTGCAGTCTATGCCAACAAGCGTGTGGCCGGTAACAATGTTGAAGTCACTGAGTATCGTTTGGGCAATCCCAGCCGTGAGTTGATTGCCGCTGGTTATCGCGCATTGGCTTTGGGTCTGTAATAAGACACCCTAGTCAAACAAGGGCTGGCAACAGCCCTTTTTTTACGACCATGCAAGCCCAAATAGCCGCGAAGCGGCAGCGCAAGAATTAAGCGTCAGCACAGTACCAGGAGCAGTCAGTACAGGCCAACCATGTGGCCAAACTGGGATCCCAAGAATGTAATCTAGCAGTCCATGCTATGAAGTCACCATTGGAATCTGCGTAGTAACAGAGGTTGTCAAACCCCCAATGATGGCATAGTGTCTGTATATAACAGGGATCTGAATATCCTGCTAGGTAAACCATACAGTACTTATCCATAAATACTGCTGTGAACCTGACCAAACAACAACAAGAAACACTAAAAGATCTAGAACGACTGTTGGCTGAGCGAGGTCGTGCTTGGTTGTTGGGTTGGGCACTGGGTCAGTTATTGCTGTTGAGTAAACACGACTATGAACTACAGCGCAGAATACGCAGACTGCTAGACTAAAGGCCCCGCTGTAGCCCACGCTAAATACTAGCTGATATGTAGGGCACAAAGGCCCCGCTGTAAGGATTATAAACTATGAAAACACTACGCGAATTGATCACGATTGTTGAACACAATTTGGCAGAAAGAATACCTATTGGTCCGGGTGTGAGTCCAGAACAGACACAGGCTGCTATAGATGCCAAACAGCGGATGAGTCAACAGTTGAGCCAGCAGGCCTCCCAGGGTAAAGAACCCAGTTTGGCCACTGCACAGCCCACGGGTGCCATTGACTACTCAAAAGATGGTCCCAAGACTAAAAGCAGCATGGGACACGATTTAGAGTACGGCATACCCGTAAACGCTCGTGGTGAGTTTATGAATCCCAACAGACTGAGCAACTATGAAGAACTGGGCGATGAAGAATACTCAGCAATGATCACAGCATATAAGACTTGGCTCAAAGACTTTCTACGTCGCTGGCCCAATGCTACACAGAATCCAGATGGAACTTGGTCAAAGGTCAAACCAGGATTGGCTGCACCCAGAATGTAACTATGGCGGGGATTGATAGAGTATTATACGATAGCCTCTCATCCCCGTGGTCATCAGATTGCTGAAACCTTGTAGAATCCTAGACCCCACCGTTCAAAAGGCTCATTTGAGCAGATCTGTCACACAAAATCACACAATTTCACACTTTTTTACACATTTTTCGCCATGGTGGCCTGCGTATAGGTCTCTATACGCAAGGCGGGTCTATTCTAATCACACTAGATTGCACTCTTGCTCTATATGCTATACTAGGGATAACTCTGTAGATAAGTTGTGGATATCCTGTGCATAAGTTGTGTATAACTCTGTTAATAACCTGTGCATAAGTTGTGGATAACCTGTGGATAACTTCGTGGCAAAAATACCACTGTGGATAACCTGTGGATAAGTCTGAAATCACCGTTGCCCAAAAGCCACACCAAAAGTTGTCCACAGGTTATCCACAGTCTGCTTAGGGAGGTGGCTCTCGCCGTCCATCCCCAGCAAGTCTGTTCGAACCCTCGTTTGCACTACCCTTGTTTGGCGCTCTAGTGCTCGCTCTCTCAGTGTCTTAATTATAAGGCCTTTTGGCTGTTCTGTCAACAACCCGCAACACTGTAGGGTCATTGACTGCGACTGTTTTTGGCAGTATAATTAGCGCATAGTAACAAGGAGCTGACAATGGGAATCTACGCAAATACAGTTAATGCATACGCTATGTCTGCCGCTCGTAGTGTAGTATATAAAATTAATAATCCCAATCAAAGTTACGGTCAAACTGCTTATATGCTTAATGTAAGCACTAATAAGTTTCGCAAAGACATAGACGCTAAAAAAGTCAAATATATTGCACAATTACAGCAAAAGCGTGTGGCAGAATTACAACGAGAACTTGCTAGTTTGACTGTGGCGTAACTGCCACTGGCGAGTGCGGGGCAGTTGACAGTTTGGCTAGACCCTGCTATACTATATGCATAGTGAAGGAGCGATCAATGGCAAGAACCCGTAAAATCCGTTCAGACTGCAACTACATCATCTACGAAGCGGTGGATGAGCGTGGTGAGAACTACATTGGTCTCACTCGCAAGTCAGAGTCTACTGTGAACCGTTCAGTGCTAGAGCGTTGGCGCAAGCACAAGAGCCGTGCTCGTAACGAGAACCGTTTGTGGGCTCTGTACATATACTTGAAGACTGGTGGTTTGGAACTTAACTGGGAGCATCGCGTCTTAGAGATCGTTAGAGGTCGTAAGGCAGCGTATGCTAGAGAGCGTGAGATCGTCAAAGAACTCAAGCCCACACTCAACGATCAATATCTATAAGGAGAGCGAGATGTATACTGTAATCGTTTACAAGACAGACAAGCGGACCAAATCGGGCGAACGCCAAGTGCTCTACAAGGACTATGACACTGACAACCTGTCAATGCTTGAGCATACTGTGAAACATACATGGCGCTCGGGTGCAGGGTTCCGCTATGAGATACACAAGACATTCGTAGAGCGTACTAACCTTATGGGCGGCCGGGCCTATACAGAGCGTTTCGATACGCCTCGTTATTGTTCGCCCTCTAGCGAAGCCTATTGGAGCATGTGATGACCAATGTAGAACAGATGAACTTTGTGGTTTGGGCCGCCAAGCGAGATCCCAAGTTTACGCAGAGCCGCAGGGCTTATGTGACTCAACTTTGGGCTTGGCGCCAGGTTGTGCGTAAAGACCCTATGCTGACTAGGGTTATCAAGCCTGTTGGTTGACTGCCAGTTGGTTTGAACATATACTATAGGTACAGTGAGCAACAAGGAGCGCGATATGGACTTTGAAAACGACTTGGACTATGGTTTAGATCACGACGAATTGGAGCGTGACTGGGATGAGCCCTACGAGCCCGAATACGACGGGCAACCCGACGAAGCCCAAGAATGGCACGATTTTGACCCTGACTGCTAAGGAGCCCTGTATGTTTGATCAAGAACTGTTCCGCAAGGACCCCCGTGGCTATGCCATTGATCTAGTAGAGCAAGGCATGGTCAGCCCCCAACTTCTGCTAGAAGCATGCCTAAGTTACATGAGTTGGGACGATGTTCGCGGCATGCTGGACGCCAACGAACTCAGCCCACGCTTTGATGAGGAGTACGAAGAATGAAGTACTGGGACGAGTTGGCTCGTTACGAGCGCGGTAATTTCACTGTCATTGTGGACAAGACCTGGGATGACATTCCCCTGCGTGACTGTTTTGATGATACCTGCTACAATATCGAAGAACTAGAGGACAAGGTCAATAGAGGAGTCATGGACTGGTTTATGGTCCGAGTGCGAGTTTTGGTAGACACGCACGAGTTGGGCTCAGCCTATTTGGGCGGCATGCTCTACGATCGTGCTGAGGACTGCCTCACAGACGGATCTGTAGAGGATCTGATCCACGAAGCAATGGAAGAAGCCAAAAAGGAAGTTTGGCCCTTGATGCGCAAGCTACAGGCCATCAATGCTGAACTTGAGGCTGTGGCGTAACAGCCACAAGGCGGGTGCGGGGTTGACTGGACCCCGATTTGAGCATATACTAGAGATACTGTAACACACAAAGGAGCGCAAGATGGATATCAAAGCCGTAAACTCAGCGATCATGTTTGGTAACTTCTCCAATGCAGAATTGAACTCTGTGATTGATGCTGTCAAGTTCCGCAGAGCGCAGATGCAGAAGACTGCTCGCTATACGCTGAAAATTGGCTCGCCGGTGGCGTTTACTTCCACCAAGACCGGTCAGCGGGTGCAGGGTAGCATCACCAAAGTGGCGCAGAAGTATGCCACAGTCAGCACTGGACAGGGTCTGTGGAAGGTGCCCATGAACATGCTGGAATCTGCCTAATGGAGGCGGTACGTGAAGTCACAGTTTGGAAGGAAAGTTACCAACCCAACCACGACTACCTATTGGACGGAGACCGGATCGTGGCTTACAGGCCTTGGGGCACAGCAGAAATCCGTGTGCTCCGATCGGGTATTAAGATCGACCGTCGCGGCAGGAAGTTCGTCAAGTTGGATCCAAACCCCTTCGCAGAACCTGAACCGCAAGCGGAGCCAATGGTTGTAGAAGTGCAAGGCAGCAAGGGTGCAGTCTACATGGTAAACCGGGAGGAACGGACCTGTACCTGCCCAGGATTCACCTACAGAGGCGCTTGCAAGCATGTGGCAGAAATCGGTTGACAGGGTCTTTGTTTGGTAGTATACTATAGGTACAGTAAGGAAGCAGGGCCGAACAGACAAATGGCGGCGAGCCGATGAGTCCTGCGGAATTACTCAATTAGGAGCGATAGATGAACAAAGGAACTTGCCCTGTGTGCATGGGTAGCGGTAGGGTGCCCGTGCCTGCACACCAACAACCTTACAAGACGGTCTATGCAGGCTACGATGCTGACACAGACACCCTGGGTTGCACCAACTGCGGTGGACAATACATGTGGGGTCGTCCTACGGGTGAAGTGAGGTTGAACAAGGCGGGAGAGCCCTGCAAGCACTCCTACTCTAGTCAAACGGTTGGACGCTGCCTTACAGAATACACCTGCTCCGAGTGTGGGGATCGCTTCCAGATCGACTCGGGAGATTAACCCTACTACCCTCAGGGTCTTTCGGGTCCAAATTTGACAGGGACCCCCTCCTATGCTATACTATGTGTATTGTATAACAAAGGAGCGAACTATGTTAGCAGCAGCAAAAGCAGCAATTTATGCACAAGTAGCAAAAGCAAAATTAATTTATAATAAAGAAAAAGAAACTTATAAAGTTATTATTGCTTTTAATGTTTACGAGCGTAATAAAAAAGGAGACTTAAAGTTTCCTGTACAAAAAAAGTGCAATTATGTTAGCGGAGATTTAAATTACGAGACGCTACAAAAAGACGTAGCAAATACTATAGCAAACGCTAAAAAGGTGTTGCGTACAGACAACATTGTATTTGTTGACTAACGTGTAGGGTCTTTAGCACAGCAAGTTGACAATTTGGGCTTGCTGTGCTATACTGTGTTTGTTGTGTTGTTAACAAGGAGCGAAAAATGCAGAAACTGACACTTGTGCGTTATGAGATTGACATGGACTGCGTTATTACTGCATTTGATTGCGACTTTGTAGTTACTACAAACGGAGATGGCTTGTGGGGCTGCGAAGCTGGCAGACATGTGCATGTAGAAGGCATTACTATTGTGCATAATGTATATGACGGTGAAGTGTATACGCAAGTAAATGTTGGACACGACAGCACGTGGGACATTTACACAGACACGGGCTTTGAGACTGCTATTAGCGAGGCTATTGGCTTTACTGTGCGCTTTACTGAGCAAGGTATGCAAGAAGACGAGCAAGCGAGCATGGAGGCTTAATTATGCAGACAGTTAAAGAGCAGATTTACAATAAAATAGAAGAACTAGAAACTTTGCTTGCAGAGGCTAGTTGTGACGGTGAACAGTTAGCAGAAACAGAAGTGTTTGGCGAACTGACTAGAACGCTGAGACAATTGGCAGAAGAAGTGGAGTACTATGTGGATTAATAATGCGCTACAGTGGGTAGGGGCTGCTTTTATTATAGCAGGGCACATACTGAACGCGGTGGGTGTGGACGGCTGGAATATTGCGGCATTTACTATAGGGACGCTGGCGTTTATGGCATGGGCTATACGTGTGGCAAATACGCCACAAACTATAGTTAACGTTGTGGCAATAACCACATGCGCTATAGGGTTATGGCGTGCGTTTGGTTGACAGCCCAGCCCAATCCTGCTATACTATAGGCTAAGTTAAACAAGCAAGGAGCGAACCATGCGAGTACAAGACCTAATCGACGAACTTGAGAACTTTGACCCTAATGCTGAGGTTGTGTTCAGTTACAGTTATGGGGACTATTGGAATACCACAGTGGCTGCTCCTGCAGAGTACATTGATGAGGGTACTGTAACTTATAGCGAGTACCATAGGCAGGACAAGGTTGTGGAGATGGATGACGACGAAATGGATTCGGACGGTCGTATCCGTAATGTTGTGATTATCTCTGCTTAAGGAGTGTTTATGATAACTGCTGACAGCATACGAGAGTTGGGCTTCCTCAGTGCTACTGCGCTAGAGACTGTGCTACGCAAGGACTACATGGAGGACCGGATCCTCAGTGCCAAGTTCCTGGGCATCAGTAACGGTGGTCAGTTTGGCTACATGTGTCGCTTGCCCGACGAAGAGGGTGCGCCCAAATACGCTAAGGTTTGGGTGTGGCGCGATAGCAACGGTACGATCAAAGCAGACTATTAACCTTACGGTTGACTGGGGTACCGAAAGGTGCTATACTATAGGTACAGTAAACACACAGGAGCGTGAAATGGCAACTCGAAGCACTATTGCATTAGAATTCGCAGACGGTACAGTTGAGCAGATCTACTGCCACTGGGACGGCTACTTGGAGCATAACGGGCAGATCCTGCTCAAGCACTACAGCAACCCCTTTGTCCTGCGCGACCTTATTGACTTGGGTGCCATTAGTTCGCTGGGTCCTAAGATTGGTACCAAGCATCCGTTTTCTAAGTTTGAGATCGACAGTCAGAACCCAGACTTTGACAAACTCATTGCTCAAGTCAAACTAGCAGACGAGCAAGGCTTTACTACATTCTACGCACGTGACCGTGGCGAGGACTTGGTCAAGCACACGTTCAAGGACTTTGAGGACTACAAGGCTAACGCACAGGACGAGGAATACAATTACATCCTGCGCCGTGACGGCAAGTGGTATGTTGAGTTCTACGGTGAGTTTGACGGCTTGCTGGAGCAGGCTATTATGGACGAACAGGATCGCAAAGCACAAGAGGAAACAGCATGAGCAAGATGAGTGAACTGAGTTACGACATTGAGCAACTGTACATTGAGGGCAAGAACGCAGGGCAGATCGCCCGTGAGTTGAACTGTCCCAAGGAGTTGGTACTGCAATGGATTGCAGAAGTTGGGCTCAAACCCTTTGATGAATGGGATGAAGACGCTCAGAAGCGTCTAATCCGAGACGTCATGCACGACGCTTGATTGGTTGATCGCAAGGTTGACACAGTTAGGTAGAGACTATATACTAGACATATTGTAAACACACATTGGAGCGAACGATGGCGCGAGTTGTAACTATGGAAATGTTGACTGACACTAAGGCTTCTAAAGGTCGTACTGCCAGTCTTGAAATGGAACCCGTACGCAAGGACACTAACGAGTCCGATGAGCAGATCATCGAGAGACTGCGTGAGCGTTTTGCTATTCTTGATGACATGACCCGTGCTGTTAAGAAGGGCGAAGTACGTGCTATGATTGTTTCAGGCCCTCCGGGTGTGGGTAAGAGTTTTGGTGTAGAGGCTGTGCTGGGCAAGCACGACTTGATGGCTAATATTGCCCAGAATGAAAAGTTGAAGAAGTATGAGATCGTCAAGGGTGCGATGAGTGCCATTGGTCTGTACAAGAAACTCTATGAGTTCTCCGATCGTAAGAACATCCTTGTGTTCGATGACTGTGACTCGGTTCTGCTTGATGACCTGTCCTTGAACATTCTCAAGGCTGCACTGGACAGCAGCAAAAAGCGTACCATCCACTGGAACACGGACAGCCGACTGCTTCGTTCAGAAGGTGTGCCCAACCAGTTTGAGTTCCACGGTGGTGCGATCTTTATCACTAACATCAAGTTCGAAAATGTTAAGTCTAAGAAACTACGTGATCACCTGGAGGCTTTGGAATCGCGTTGTCACTATCTCGATCTCACTATCGACACTGAACGAGAAAAAATCCTCCGCATTAAGCAGATCGTGGCGGACGGTATGCTCGCAGAGTACGAGTTTGCTAACAGCGAAGTCGAAACGCTGTTGAACTTTATCGATATTAATAAGAAGAAACTGCGTGAGTTGAGCCTGCGTATGGTGCTCAAACTAGCAGACTTGAAGAAGAGCTTCCCGGATCGTTGGATGCGGGTTGCTGAGGTATCTTGTATGCGCCGCGTCTGATTCGCTCCCAGACAGCATACTAGGTCTAGGGCTCCCCGCCCTGGTTGCCCTGAAGCATAAGTCCGATTCGCTCCCGGCACTTCAGGGCATTTTTTTGGCCCCGCACTCGACTGTGGCTCTAATGCAACACTGCTAGAAACCATATGGTTGACTCAGATACTGTTTGGCTATATACTAGCACTATGATGAATGCAAAAGCAACTCCAAAAAAGCACAGAGAACACTATGTTCTTTTTGCTCCTAACACTCCCTTCAAGCAGAAGCGTGTGGAGTTAAAGACCCGCTACGAACGTCAACCCAAGCATAGGAACAAGGAACAATGAAGACATTTCGTGCTGTGATTATGGTACGCAATACATGGGGTGTTGATACCCTGCGTGAAGTTAACATACAGGCACAGACCTACATGGACGCACAAGTCCTGTTGGAAGGTCAGTATGGGTTTGGATCCGTCCGTCAACTAGTGGAGCAATGACATGGAACTGAGACTGCAAAACGCCGCCCAGGTTAAGATCGCAGACCTGCTGTGGGTCGCACAATCGCAACAAGAAGTGGACAGCATCCTTAGGGTGTTCGGGCACGATGCACATGTGGTCTACAATATGATGTTAGCGGCCACTTACGATCAGGTAGAAGATACCCAGGATGCGGATAGGGTTATTCAGCGCATAATTGACAAGGCCTAACTTTGGCGCTATACTAGAGACTAAGTTAAACAAAAGGAGCGACAATGAAAGAGTTGAAAGAGTTTGTAGATCGCGAGAACAAGTGGTCCAGCATCTTTGGTAGCCCTGCACTGAGCCTGCAGAGTGCGGCTGATCGTAAGCGGATCGCTGGCAAGATTGATGCTTGCTTGAGCCCCGAGAACTTGTCCTGCGATGGCGAACTGAGCCGCAGAGAAGTTGATGCCAAGTTCCGCTTCCTCACTAAGGCCGCAGAGCAACTGATGAAGTTGGATCCCTCTGTTGAAATTCACGAATATTACTAAGGAGCTGCTATGCCTAATTGGTGCAACAATTCTATCACGCTCAAGCACAAAGACCCTGCTATGATCGAGCGTGCTCACAAGGCTCTGTGCAAGGGTGAGTTCCTCAACGAGTTTATCCCTGTTCCGCAGAATCTCAAGGATACTGTAGCAGGTTTCCTAGGTGAGGACAAGCGAGCCGAGCACGAAGCACAGCAGGCTCGCAACATTGCAGAACATGGCTACAAGGATTGGTATGACTTCTGTGTTGCCCAATGGGGCACTAAGTGGGATGTAGGTGGCGATGATGGCCTAATCCAGAAGTTAAATGATAACACCCTAGAAGCATCTTTCGACAGTGCCTGGGCGCCGCCCTGTGCTGCCTATGAGAAGTTGGCTGCTATGGGTTTCGAGATCCGTGCTTACTACGATGAGTGCGGTATGGCTTTCTGCGGTAAATGGGAAGGCAATGAGGACGATTTCTTCGATGACTACTACGAGTATGGTGGTGAGACTTCGGAGACTATTCGTGAGGCTGTAGGTGAAGAACTGGACGAGTTCTGGGGATTCACTGAGCGGTTTGCAGAGTATGAATCAATGGAGGAAGCAAATGACTAAGACTGCTAGGGAACTAAACACCGAGCATGATCGCAAAGAACTGCTTCGGGTGCGCCCAAAAGAGCCCGATTGGCAGTTTAAGGAACTGGAGGAGGTTGTGAATCGTTGGGTGCGCGATAGCATAAATACCAAACATGAGTAGACTACAATTATACGGCCGCCCTTGGGTCGTATTTGATGCCAGCAACAAGGATCATAGGCGCTGGTATGCTGAGTTTAACAAGAATCTATCTTGGAAGAACTGTCCGGTTCGTTTTGTAGTCAATGAAGATCACGGAGACCTAATTACTCAAATTAATCGTAGCCTAATTCAGTTCTATGTGGACAAGGAATTTGGCACTGATGAGAACCCTAGGGTGCGTGACAGATCGGTTAGCCAAAAGAGGCAAAAACCGGTTGACAAGCGAACCAAATGAACATACAATATGAACATGTCCAAAAGGGCATAAGGCAATTTAATCTTAAACGAAAGGCAATTTAAAATGGCTACTGATAAACTTTACACTGTTTGTGGTATTTCTAAACTTGATGGCGAGTACAAGGTTCGTTTCGCCAATGACGTACTGCGCATCAAAGTACTTGCAAAGCACGGTCACGAAGACATCCGTCTTGCAGAACTGGACACTGCAATGACTAAGATCGATGCAGCCAAGGCCATCGCAAAGATGGACGAGTTCCAGGACGTTACTGCACAGGCTGCAATCGCTGATTACCTTGATCGCAAGGACGACAAGCCCGCAAAGGCTGCTCCTAAGGCCAAGGCTCCTGCCAAGGCTAAGGTTGCTGCTCCTAAGGCCAAGGCCAAGGCAGCAGACACTGCTGATCTGGAAGACGCTCCGTTCTAATCTAAAAACCCCTGAGTCTACGCTGAAGTAAATAGTGTATGCGATACGGGGTTTCATTGTCAAAAGACTATCTAGCAGGCGAGTGCGTGGTCATTAGGGACTTTCTAAGTGTGCCCAAAGGCCGCGTACTCTGCATCATTGTTCGGGAAAATAGGTACGAAGCCGAACAAGAAGCACAACGTATCTGTGATCTACTAAACCAATCTGAAGCAAAATGAGCTGGGAACAATACGAGGTCTGGGCCACTGTTGATGGCACGGATGAACTTGTTGATACTACCAAGAGCCTCAAAGAGGCACGCCACTTGGCTAAAAAGGCAATCAATGAAGGCGCTACTGGCGCAACAATTTACCTAGAAACCTCAGACGGTGACTATGAACAAGTTGACAGGCTAGAAGCATAGTGTTATAATTTCAGTATGCCCGGGTGGTGAAATAGGTAGACACAAGAGACTTAAAATCTCTCGCTCTAACAGGCGTACCGGTTCGAGTCCGGTCCCGGGCACCAAGTTTCAGGGCCTCTAGCTCATGTTGGTTAGAGCAGCGGACTCATAATCCGTTGGTGCGGAGTTCGACTCTCCGGGGGCCCACCAGATCTGCCCGTAGTTCAGTGGATAGAACAACAGCCTTCTAAGCTGTGGGTCGGAGGTTCGATCCCTCCCGGGCAGGCCACAATACCCATTCGGTTGACAGGGTTTCTTTTTGGTGCTATACTATAAGCATAGTAAGAAACAAGGAGCGAATGATGAAGGCTTTTTTGTGTGGACTGAGTATGATGGTTGCTACTTCTGCCATGGCACAAAATGTCGACCTGTATGTCAAATTTAATGATCATACTTGGACCAGATATGAAAATATCTCTGGCAACATTCCTGTAGAAACCATGCGGCAAATCATTGCCAGAGATCATCCTACTAAGACAGCAATACTAGATGCAGAGGTTGTTTCAGTTGGTGGTAACAATCCTTTTGTCCAACCTACTCAACTTCCTGTTGCACACGAGCAACCAACTGCTCAAAATCAAGGAAGTTCAGCAGGAAAAATTGTTGGAATGCTTGTTGGTGTAGTGGTTCTTGGTGCCCTTCTTCGCCATACTGGCGGTGGTGCAAAAGCATTTCCATGTGTACTTCCTACTAACCATGCTCGTGACGGTAGTCTTTGCGGCGGTCGGGCTAGTACAGTTCGTCCAGGCGGTCGCTAATACCCATTCGGTTGACAGGGTTTCTTTTTGGTGCTATAATTGACACATACTAAGGAGAGCGACATATGGGATACCGAGTACTGGGATTGTTCAATGATGTAATGCAGGGCTACGAGGCTCGCAAAGGTCTAGAGGGTCCTATGAACTTCAACGGTCGTGTGCTCTACTACGATCCCAAGGAAGGCAAGTACTGGGATCCCAAGACTGACTTCTATGTCAGCCACGAAGATTTCTTCCGCCTTGTAGGACTGATCTAACATGAACAAGCCAATCACACCCCAACAGATGAGCGAGTGGGTCGCAAAGACCTGGCGGGAGTGCCAACGCCGTGCGTGGGCTGAGAAACCCGCCGGTTGACTGGGTTATCCAAAGATGCTATACTATTGACATAGCGTAAACAACAAGGAGCGAACGATGGGTATGTGGACTACGGAAAATCAAGACACAATGAGCCTTGTGCTTCGTGCATTCTCAGAAGCTGCCAACAAGAACTACGGTGGTCATGCTTTCGAAGCAGGCTATCTACAGAGCGTGATCGTTAGCATCTTGCCTCAGTTGCCCAAGCGGGCTCAGAAGGTTCTGATCGAGGACATGGTTCGTGCTGCCAAGAAGCAAGAAGCGCAGGTCATTGAAAAACTCAACAAGGAGATTGCATAATGCTAGTAGATCTGACTCAAGAGCCCGTAGAGTTTGAAGGTGAGTTCTATGATCAACGCCACGGTGGTCCTTTCGATCGTGGTGCTGCCGACAGTTACTATCATAGGCCTAGGGATCCGCATTGGTTCACGGGTGCTACCTATCAAACAGCCAAGTTGGTAGCCAAGCCCGGCACTCCAGAGTGGTTTGCCTATCATGCAGGCTACGACTTCAACGAACAATACGGTGACAAGAAGGAATGGGGTTAATAACCCGCAAGTTGACAGGGTTATTGTTTGAGCGTATAATAGACACATATTAACACAAAAGGGAGCGACCCAAATGGCTAAAGTAAATTACGACCGCTTTGCGAGTTTTGACCTCAACGAGTGCTGTGACCACTTTGACAGCGAGGACCAGCGTCAGTGGAAGAAGATTGGTAAGTTCATCGTAGCAGACGGACAAGAGTATGTGGATGTCATGGAGAACCACTTTGACTTTGAAGACACAGCAGAAGGCGAATACGCGGCCTTTGACGCAGGTGTCCGTTATGCCCTTACAAAGATGAACACGGCCCTAGAAGCCGCAGGCATAGACGTACAGATCTGCGAAGTGGACCTTGTAGAGAGCATGGGCTTTATGATGGTACGTTGCGATGACGAGCCCGAGGACTTTGTTAAGCGAGCCCTTAAGAAGCCTGTTATGATGGTAGACAGTTGGGTCTAAAGACCCGCCGGTTGACAGGGTTACCAAAAGAAGGTATACTACGAACATACTGAAACGGAGCGAACCAAATGGCTAAACTGCTGATCCAAACCCAAGTCTACGAGAACTACGGTGCCCACGATTGGGACGGTAAGAACGAGTGCCCCCAGTACTGGAAAGCCAAGGGTGGCAACGACTATGTAGTCAAGAAGTTCAAGAAGTTCAATGCTGTCACAGAAACCGTGATGGCTCTGCGTGGCCAGATTGAACAGGACAACGATCACTATCGTGAGCAGATCATCAACTTCGAAGTGGTTGCTGACGACTACCTCACAGAGTTCGAGCAGAGCCAGTTGGACTACGAGGGCCGTATCACTTACCCTGCCAAGGAGATCGCATGACTTATCCCGAAGATATGACTGCTGACGACATCATGGAGTTTGAATACGAGTACAACCGCTGGCTAGATAGGTTCTTGCCCGACAGCCTGATCCCAATCAACGAAGAACTTCAGGTTGTGGCAGATCTACAACGGGAACAGGAAATGGTTGACAGTTTGGTGCTGTGATCATATACTGTAATGACTGTAAACACTAAGGAGCGCGATATGACTGCTGTTAAAGAACTGTTTAACTTGGAACTGGTACAAGACGCTGTGCAGGCTGCACAAATGGCTGCTCACACTGCCGCACAAGACTTCCTGCAGAAGCATGGCGATCGTGATGCCTGTGGCTTTGCTTGGGTCAATGTGTGGGGCGTGCGTTCTAACTCAAAGTTGGGCAAGGCACTACAGGCCGCAGGTTTCCGTAAAGACTACACGGGCTCACTGCAACTATGGAACCCTAGCCGTGCAGCCGTGCAGAGTGTTAGTGTGCTAGAAGCGGGCGCAGAAGCCTACGCTAGTGTACTGCGTAGCAAGTTGGGCTTGGACAAAGTCTACGCAGGCTCACGCTTAGATTAAAAAAGACGCACTGCCTGCAACACGCCTGGCAGTCCCTCTTCCCCGGTCACCGAAAGGTCATCGGGGTTTCTTTTTTTCAAAAAAGATTTCTTTCGGGGTCGGGGTTATGAGACGGTCGGGGTATGCTTTTTTTAGTTAGCACACGCTAACTTTTTTGGCATATAGACTAAAAATCACCACCTTGACGAAAAAAGTACTCCACCTTAATTTTTTGCGCGGCAATTTTTTTGCCCTGCAGGACCCATTTCGGGCCCTTAGTCCCACATTGATCTAAAGTCCCCGTAGTGTCTAATAGCAGTATATGTACACTCTGCTAAAAATTCAAAATGATCACGCATCACAGCCAGTGTAGGACTGGGCATGATCTTCTGTGCCCAATCATAGCAACTCTGTCCCATTTGCACATAGTATGTGCTTTTGATACCTTTGCGCTCGCCCAGTTCAGGAAATACAGCACGAGTAAACCAGCATTGATTAGCCAGGTCTAGTGCTTGATCACTGGTTTGAATAGTCATGAACTGTTCTGCATAACTAGGTTCAGGACGCCAATTGGGTCGGTCAATACGTTCTGCCAATATACGACTTTCGTAGTCGATAACATAGTTGGGTATTAGCCAACCGTGCAGTTTGTTTGTGTCTGTGAGTATTTGTTTAATTGCTTGGGTAGCCAATTCCATCGAATACTCCTTTTTCTATATTTATTTTGAAAACTGCATGAACCGTTTGCGCACCGCTGTCGCTGCGCTGGCCGCTTCGCGGCTTTGGGCTGTATCTTGCCGCTAAGTACTAGATGCGCAACATATATCTCACACTCAATCTTGCACCTGCGCCCTTGTTCTTACTGGGGTTTATCATCAGTGTGTTATCGCCTACCAGCATATGCGGTTCATGGGCCTATGAAATGACTGCGATGTGGGCTGTAATGACTCTGGCACACTTGTCACCTTGGTTCATGTGGTGGCAACAGCGTAACCTTGCCCGGAATGCTTAGACAGCAGTGATAAGCACCTTGTAACACAGCCCAAGATTCCCAGTAGTAGATCTCCAGCAGATCCTGTCGATCTGTGACCCAAACTAGATCACGTATGTGTATTCTGCCCTTAGGACCCTGTATCACAGCATGATATCTGTCCAGATCTTGTTCAACGCGGACCAGAGTCAGCATCTTTCAATAACTCATAGAGTTCATGATAAGTTATTTTACCACCATTACGGCAGCGTAGGCTTATGGCTACTCTGCGTTCTGTGCCTTTATTAGTCACTGTGTGAGGTATGGTAGTATTCACTAGATAGTAGCCCTGTATGCGCACTCGCGCAATTTCTCGACAATCTCGCAACTTCCAACTTATATAGGGCGTACCAGCATGAGTCATTTCCACATGAGGTTTTCGATCGGGATCTTGAGGTTCATACCATATCATCCAATGATCTTTCAACATGGGATCAACCCAATTTATGGCCCAATCGCGTTCTCCTGGTTCGCCACGCCCGTCAGAATGTATGGTACGATTATGCCCGGGCTGTGTTTGAAATATCTGCACATAATCAATGTTGATGGTCTTGGGCCATCCCTGATCTTGCAAGGGCTGATTTAGATCACAGTCAATGACCTGATCTAGACTGTGATTATAGGCTACTTCTTGTGTGCTGCCAAAATTCCACATGTATACATTGTTGGTCTGCGATCTAGTTAGTTCTTCTAACCAAAGGGGATCTATGGGACAAGTTTGCGGCCAATTTAGTGCTAGATAAGGCATAATCATCACATATTTAGTGACCCAATTGAACATTAACGGCTAAATAACTGTATAGATTTTCAAGGAATAGCCGCGATGACCCCAGCAGAACAGTATAGACTATTAGTGTCAAAACTAGAACAGATTTCAGAAGCAGATATCAATCCAGAAACTGGCGACAGTTATACCAGTATAGCCAATGCACCTTTGCAAGAACCGCCAGGTGCAGAACCTCAAGGTGGTGCTGCTAAACCAGCTGGCAGCGGCATTGAAACCATTGATGCACCCACATTCAACAAGGCCTATGCTCAGGCCAAAGCCAAGGGACTAAAGCAGTTCAAGTGGTGCGGTACTTATGCAGTCAAAGATGCTGTGAAGAAACCTCAAGGTGGTGGCGCCAAACGCATAGATGTGCCCGCTGAACCACAACGCCGTCAATTTGGTGGACTAAATCCTGGACTAGAACTAGGACCACAGAGCGGCAGCGACTTACCTATCGCTCCTTAACGTCAGTTACCGTAACCACCCTATCCGCAGTCCAAGGCTAACACGACGATCGTGTTCCTCTGGGCTGTTAGGGTATCTCCAAGCCCATACAGCCACTAGGGCCATGAACACAGCCGTGCTCACAATGCCTATCAGTTTAATACCGCTGGTCCACATCAAGACCAAACTTAGACTCATCATAGCCAACATAAAATAACGCATCTTTTGTGGGAATACACGTTTCTGATTCCAGTTGGTTAAGAAAGGTCCAAATATCTTGTGATTATAAATCCAGCGATGCATACGTTCACTGCCTCGACTAAAACAATAGGCAGCAAATACTATAAATGGGCTGTAAGGTATGCCCGGAGTGATCACTCCTATATAGGCCATGCCCAAACTGATAAATCCCAATATGTTCCAAAATAATTTTTTCATATGTTATTTACAACCATAGACCAATGTCAGTTCTGTATTTGGCGCTGACTGCGGCTGTGTTAATATACTGATATAGTTCGTGGTGAGCCTGGTCCAGTGTTGCTGCTTCCACTGTCAAACCGCACTGCGGCATTAGACCCTGATGATCTGCATAATGTACACGAATATGATCGGGCACAGGACCTAGGATCATTTCCTGTCTAGGCTGTCTACTGTAAACATCTACTTGATCATGCAGTTGTACACAGACACTGACTGTGGGCTTAACTCTAACCGATCTGCGACCCAATGTGTCAGCACAGAGTAATTCTAACACATCTTCGCTGATATTATCTAACACAGTGATCAGTTCTGGATTACCTGGTCTACAGTTTAATTCTAACAGCCAATCATGACCACTGGTATCACAGAGTATGCCCAAGTACATGATTCCATGATAGGCCTGTCCTTGATTATGAAAATAAGTCAACAATTGATCAACGTAGTTCTCTATATCTTTGCTGAGTTTTCCTGCTGGACTGTAACAGCCCATGCTGGTCACATTGTTGCCCTGATCCTGATCTAGTTCTCGCTTATAGTCTCTGGCACTGCCAAGATAGCACCAATCTAACCCTTTGGCCAAAATATGCAGACTGTGCTCTGTGCCAATGACATATTGTTCTATGATAAATTCTTTGTTAGGTTGCGCACTGATAAATTTACGTCCGCCGTGTTGTTGTAATTCTTTCAGTATGTCTAACCAGTTGCTGTCATTGACTATGAGTGTTTGCCGCCCTAGTCTAAAATCTTGGTCGTATTTGACTACAAACGGTCTAGGTAATTGATCAAATTTAGTCAGTAGTTCTTGATAAGCCACAACTTGGTAGTCGGGGGTTCTTATGCCTAACTGCTTAAACAGGGCCTTGCTCTTTATCTTGCTGTCTTCATATTGACTGCAATACAGATTGGGTATCAGTTTATGTCCTTGATACTTTTCTAACCATGCTTGAAAATTAGGATTTAATTGTAGTGTCAGTCCTGTGCTGATGATGAGATCGCACTGTTTAGTGGCCATACTCATGGCCAATTTATCTCGCATACTTATAGGTTTATACTTGGTCAATCCTTGACTGAATTTTGCACTGGTGCCACCGTGAAAATGAAAAACTCGAGAAGTTTTTTCATGCCGATCAAAATACTGTGTTAAGTAGTGAGCAGATTGTGTACTGCCAAAAACTCCAATTTTCATTTTACACGCCTGATTGGTCCTTGGCTTCCTGTACTACAGGCACATGATCATGAGCATACTGATAGTTCACAGTAGTGGCATTAAGTCTATAAACTCTAGCACCATTGGCTATATGAAATTTTCGAGCCATCTCTGTAGGCGGACTTAGTGTAAATATGCCCTCGCACATAGGGTCGGCTTGTAACTTACTTTGTAAGGCACGGATCAGTCGAGATCCTGCGCCGGGAGCATGACTCCATATGCTATATGCCACAGCCTTGTAACCACGAGGCGTAATTAACAATACTTCTTCACTGTCCGGAACCGAATCACACCATGCTACACAAATTGTAGCCTGACGCTGCCCATCTACAATCCAAGCCCAGATTTCCTGTTGCTGTCGCCATGTCATAGGTATGGCAGGACGCACAGGGTCTTCAGTGGTAAGGTCTAGGTCAGTGTTAGTTATGTTTATTAGCATGATAAGTACGGATTATACACGTACTTATCATTATAACATCTTTTTTCTTAATTTACAAGAATTAAGGTTTCTTTTGACTGTTATATTTCTGCATGACCCAGTCAGGGTAGGTATTGCCCATGTCCATAGCCATTTTCATCACACTCATTTGGCTGGCAGTCAGAGGTTGGTCTTTGGTCACCGGTGTGTTGGCTATGAGCAATCCGGAGGTAGTTTCTCTACGAGTTGTTGTGCTAGGTTGGCTGGTATTCTTAGGGGCCAGATCACCAGCAATCTTTTCTAGAAAGTCTCGTCCGCCAAATGCGGCAATATCACGTTGATTGCCATTATCTAGCAAATTCCTAGCCTCTTGCGGAGTTATGTCATAATCAGCACTGCGACCACTGGGGTTAGCAGGATTAAATTTTTTAGCAGGTTTTTCAGGCTGCTCAATTTCAACAATAGTGGCTAGATCTTTTAGCACACGTTCAACTCTGTTTTTAGTCTGTGGATCCAGGGCTTTTAATTTTTCAGGATCTCGACTATAGGCCATTATGGTTTCTAAGTGTTCTTCTAGGATCTTTTGATCTTCGGGACTAAAATCTTCAAACCCTTTGGCAGTGACTAAGTCATAGACGCCTTTGGCTAGATCATATATACCCCAAGCAGTGAGTCCTAAGGCAGCTGCTGTTCCTATACCTGGTACTAGCGCACTGGCGCCAGCGGCTCCAAATCTTTTGGCTGCTCCGCCTAACGCTCGACGTCCTATGGTATCACGTTTACGTAGTGCTATAGGTGCTGCTCTTCCAGCCTGTTGTGCTTTATAGGCCTGTGCTTCTCTGCTATTGCCAGGGGTAGGTACATTAGGGTTGGCACTGGCTTTACGAGCAGGAGCAGGTGTACTTGTTTTTGCTGCCTGCATAGCGGCCTGTCGTGCAGCAGTCCTAGGGCCACTGCCTGTGCTAGTAGGCACAATGATGTTATCTTTTTCAGTTATGTAATCACGGAATAGTGCCAGTTGATCACGTGGCGCTAATTGATTTACATTGGCTAATTTTGTACGATAAACACTTTCTGCTTTGATATTATATTTGGCTAACAGTGCTTCTATCGCACCTAGCGCATCTTGTAACTTTTTAGCATCCCCGCCGCTACTTGGTTGTGCAGCGCCGCCCTGTTTTTTAATTTTAGATAGTTCGTCTACAGTTATAGTGCCAGTTGGTTCTCTACCTAATGCTTTTTCAGCATCACGAATTGCTTGCCTAGTCTCTGGGCCTAACTTACCATCTACACCAAATTTAGGTAGTTCGAACCCAGCATCAACTAGAGCCTGTTGTAATTTTTTAGTGTCTTGGCTAAACGGCTGTATTGACGTGTCTTTACTAGAGTCATCAGCGGCTTTAGTTGCACCACCTTGTGGTTGTTCTGTACTAGTGCTAGGTGCTGCCGGTGTAGTACTAGATGCTTTAGGTTTAACTTTACTACCTGCACGTAGTAAATCGCCATAGGCGTTATAGGGATGTATACCATCACCATAGGGTTGAGCATTTAGTCTACTGTCAAAATTCTCTAATGGACCTAAAAAAGTTGCACCATACTTATCTGCTATGGATTTTAATTGGCTATTGATACCTTCTAATTTAACACGATACTTTTTGCCATTGGTATATCGAGTAGGAGGAAACCATTTGCTAGTTTGACTGCCTACTCCAACAAGGGCAACTGCGGCACCGGCTTCAGTTAAGGCCTTAACTTGATCGTCAATATAATTGCCAATTTTTGAATCTATATTCTCGCCGCCTTCTAATTCTACTGGGGCACTGTTACTAGCACCACTGCTGAGAATCACGGTAGAACCTTTGGCTTTGCCGGTTTCAATAAAACGTTTAACAAATCCTAAAACTTGTTGACTGCTAGCACCGCCTCTAGCATATGGTCCTGCACCGCCTATGCCTACAGCAATACTATCACCTATGACAACTGGTGCGGTGGCTGCACCTGCTGCTTTTTCAACGGCCTGACTAGCAGTGGCAATATTACTGTACCAACCAGTTTCTTGTAGATATTTCTTATAAGATAGCATACACACCCTCTAATAAGTATTTATTATACTTGACTATTAGGCACACCGTGAAATTTACCCTCCGGCCATTCTGGTGGCCAAGTCCAACTAGTTAGGCTATATTTTGTGCCAGAAATCATAGGTTTTGTGTAATGACAGTGTGTAAGCGTACCAGGAAACATAACTGCGTGGCCTACTGGCAAATCTGTATTGTTATAATTTTGTCTAGGAAAAATTAAATCCCCACCTTCAAAGTTATTGTTAAGTTTAACTACCATTGTGATTAAACTAAGATCGTGATGCGGGTCTAATTTGTCGTCGAATGCAGTTTCATATTTTACAATTAGAGGGCTGAACCAACCAGGAATATGTGTGTAGGGCCAAACTTTACTAATCATAGGAAACAGCAACTTATAATGTTCAATAAATTGTAAAAATCCCAGTCTGCTGATAAAATTTATATCTAAATTTACAAATTGTAAATTGCCCTTATAGTTTATAGTTTCATGCCCTTGCTGATGTCTATAAAAGTATCGGTCATAAGTTTTGGCAAGTTCTATAACTTTTTCGCAGCCCTGTTCAGTAAAAAACGGAAACTGTATGATTTCATTGTCTACTGTCCATGTCTTGCCACACTCGGGGTGTATATAATTTTGCCAATTGGCTATGATATCATAATCCATCTGTTGGTCCTAGATTGTTTAGGAGTTGTCTCAGTTTAGAACTTTCAACCTGTGCTTTAGGTTTACTTACGCTGATTCCTGCTAAAGGATCAATACCATCTTTAGGTTTTGCACGTTCCCACGGCTGAGATGCCGCTGTGTCTGTAGTTTGTTCTATGTTGGATTTTTGTTTGATAGATTCGTAAATTGCACTAGGTGTTGCACGACCACCCGATTCTGATTGACCATCCTCTCCAGGATCTGTGATACGCAGTGTGTCAATGTCAAAATCTAAATCAATTTTTTGTCCAACGCCGGAACTAGATCTTGTTTTCATTAACTGTATTTGATATTTGCCACGTTCGCGCATTGCTCTGCTAGTGAAGATGCCAAACACATTATCCGCAGTTTGAATTTTAGACAAGCCACCACTGATATGACTGTGATCAAATTCAACTTCTTCTACAGCACCACGATTCAACTGACTGGCAGTAACCATAATACATTTTTTCTCCATAGACAAGTTTCTAAGTTCTTCTGATACAAACTTATCCTTGATAAACAGATTTTCTGCAGAGATTTTCTTAGATATAGGCATCAATAAATCTAAGTAGTCAATTAGTAATATATCAACTTTTCTACCTAATTTAATTTCATATTCTTTGAGATAACTGCGTATGTCGTTGGCTGTCTTGCCAGATGGCATATACTTGACTTGATAACTACCGCTTTTCTTGCCTATGATTTTTACACGCATCTCAACTTCGTCAATCTGTCTAAAAATTTCTCTGCTAGGAATTTCTGTCAACATACTGTCGATACGCATACTGACTAACTCTTCAGAAAGTTCAAGAGTAAGATAAACAACATTCAATCCTTGTAATGCCCAGTTAACACCAAGGTTAGCCAAGAACAAACTCTTGCCTGCGCCAGAGCCGCCGGCAAAGATATTCAACTCTCCTCGATTCATACCACCAAACAGTTTCTTATCTACAGTTTGCCAACCAGTGCTAATCTGCCCATTCTTGTCTTTAATTTTTAACAGTCTTGCTCTGGGATCTTCAAAGTAGTCTGTGCCCATATCTTTGGTCAATCCAACTTGAACTGCACGTTTGACCAATTCCTCAACAGGACCGTACTCGCCTTTCTCTAATAAATCAGCACTGGCTAAGATTGCTTTTTCTAGGCCTTTATGTCTAATAAAAGTTTCAAAATCAGAAAGCAACCAGTCGTAGTGCGCTTCCTTTAGTTCTTCTATACGTTGCAAATTGCTGTTAGTAGCCGCATTAACTATGTCATATGTTGGCAGTACATTGTGTTCTACAACATACTCATTGATAAACTTGGCTGCGGTCTGCAATTTTCGATCAAATAGTTCATGATCAAAAATACTTTGACATCGAATAAATGTTTCAGCATCACTCAACATCATCTCTAGATATAGTTTCTGTATGTCGTGTCCGTAGTCGGCGTTTTGTCTTGTGTTCATGGTAATATTATATATTCTTTATGTTTTAATTGCAATGTGTTTTACTGAATCCCATTTATAATCCCAAACTCTGTTTTTTGTGTGATAAAGTACTGCACCTATGGCACTGCTAGCATCACCAGGATTTGGAAGACTCCAAATGTATTTCCACATAGGTTCAACTACAGATTGATTGGCTTTTGAATTCATAGCGCAACCGCCCATGTATACTAGGCAATCGCTGTTAGTAAGTCTTTGAGCCAATGTATGAACTGATTGAATGTTACGTTCAAATACTGCCTGAACGGCAGCAGCGATATCGCATTGATCTTGCAGTGTAACTATAGGATACGGCCAATCTAAAACACCTCTGTGTAAATTTTTCTGTAAGTTAATTGTAGGTAAAATGTAATCAAGTATATCTGTGTAGTATCTATCTGGGTCTCCATTATCGCTCATTTGTTGAAACAGATGTTCTTGCGATATAGGCTTAAGTCCAACTAGTTTGGTAAAAGCACTATAAAGAAGACCTAAACTGTGTGGATATTTTTTACTCCACACCTTACGAATTTCTCCATGGCTAGCCTGCCAAATACTAGCACAATCCCATTCACCAATAGCATCTAGTACGATAATAGCCGCATGATTAAATGGACTAGTAAAATAACCAGCAGCGGCGTGACTGCCATGATGAGGAGTATAACGTAGTTGGGCATATCCCAGTCCGGAACGTTTAAGATACTGTCGCGGCAAAACAGAACGGTCCAGAGCCGTTTTATATTGGCCTGCATATAGTTGCCTAGTTTTTTTAGTCCAGGGATTTTCATACCAAAAAACTGTGTCCGGCCCCCCGTTTTTAATTGACTGTAAAATTGACAGTCGATCGATCTCATCAGTCTTAAATGTGTTCCAGTGCGTTAATTTTCCATGTTCAAATACAGCCAGACTGCTGCCGTGATTTAAAGCATTTATACCCCAATGATTCATTTATAGATAAACGGATCTTGTTTGCGTAATTGTTTAATCCGCTCCTTTAGTATTTGTTTTTCTTTAAACTTACGATAGGGCGTAGTTACCCATCTAATTATTCTTTGCCAACCCATGTTTTCATCCTCAGTCTAATTTTTAATTCGTTTGTCTCGGTACTATTGATAATACTGTATAACGTATATAGTCGGCCGTAGTGTCTTAGAGCATCATTGGCATCCTTAATACCATCATCCCAATTAGGAAAACTTACGCTATAGCCGTAGTCTATGGCCTGTTGAACTATCTTAATACCGCTAGGATCTCTATCTGGTAATACTATCACCTGTTTATCTAATCTGTCTAAAAGGATACGTTGTTTTTCTCCTATCTCTGCACTCATTACTGCAACAGCATCGATGCCAATGGCATCAATTGGTCCTTCAACTACAATTACAAATTTTCTATCGGCCGTTTGTCTATCAAGATTAAACACATAACCTGGCTGCTGCTCCGAAATATATTTTGGTTTCCCCTCAGTAATCTTTCTTGCAGTGTATCCAACTAGTCTATTTTGATAGTAGAAAGGTATAATTAATCTATTGTTGAATCCTGGTTCCGGAGTCCAATAGAAGGGAAAATCTTCTAAGTACAGACCTCTACTATGTATGTACTCTAATACTGGTACTAATTCTTCTGGCACGTGATCGAGTAAGTCAGTGATAAGTTCGCTGTTTAAAGGTAAATGCTTATCTATAAACGATGGTGCTGCACTGACTATTCCAGTATTTACTATGCCTTCTTTTTGTCGTAATGCTTCTAGTATGCATTTGTTTATTTCACTGTCAGATACATTTATCCAGTGTAGTAGTTTTTTGAACTTGGCACTAATAGTACGACCAGGTTGCCAACTGGCTTTGAACCCGCAATTAAAGCAGTGATAACTTACACCATCATTAATCATCAATCCACCACGTTGTCTGGTGTCTTGTCCAGTGCCATTATTATGGCAGCATACCGCATTGAAACTTATCCACCCGCTAGGGGTATGCTTCCGTTTAACGGGTAAATGTTGTTGTACTGTATCAATGATAAGACTCATAGAGTCTTAGTTTAGTTTCTTAGCAGTACTTTGTCAAGTGTTCCGGACGATGCGGTATACCGTATTCTAAACCAACTGTATACCCCACTGTAGTTTTTATAAAAAAGATCAGTGGTTGATGTGCTAGAAATACTGTCAATTTCAACCCATTGTACATTTTGACTAGACTCGCTTAGACTTGCATCAACGTAAATGGTTCCTTGTAAACTGCTCGGATAAAATGCAAATGTATGTAATGCTTGGTCGCCATTTATACCCGGCTCAGCGTTCATAGCACTACTGTAATAGACGCTCTCTAAAAGGTTAAATGTGTCAATACTGGCCACTGGTCTTGGTTCTGGCATAATATCGCCAACCAATTCTATTCTGCCTTTTGCACCCCATTGCGTGTCTCCGTATAAAAGAGTTTTACTACCATTGGCTGCTTCGACATACAGTCCAAAGTTATAAAAACCTTTGTCGAGATTTAATGTTGTGCTTTCATCGATAGTTACTGAGTACAATCCAGTTACAGCACTGGCAGTTGCAGACAACTCAGTAACTAAGGCGTTATTTAAATCTGTTATGATGAACTTTAATGTACCTGTTGGATTGATACGTTTTTGATCAGCATTTTTAACATCAAGTTCTATGACGTTATCTATATTTTTGTAAATTTTAACGGTTCTTTGGTACACAATCTGCATCTCCACAGGATAGGAAACCAAATCTGCTATTACTTGGATTCGGTTCGGATATAAATAGTTTGAAATTTTTTGCATTTGGATGCAACCCCTATAGTATTTATATGCCCAAACTAAGAGAAGATATAGAACAAAACTTACCTTTCATTACTGTTTTAATGTACGGAGAAGACGAATATGTAGGCTTGATTATTAATCAAGATCAGTATGTAACTAGTTTCTACGACTTAAACAACCTAAGATCACCAAGTGAAAAAACTAGCCTATTAGAATTAGGTGAAATTTGGTGGTGGGAAAGTAATAGACAAGTGCCTATTAATATCTTTTTAAAAACGGAAATTGAGCCCTATAGATATGCAATTAAAACTTTTAACAGCAAAGATGTTAAAATATTGCTCGGTCCAGTAGTCAATATTTTAAGTCTCAGTTTAAAACGTATAAAACGTAAATCAGTACAACTTGTTAGAAAGCGTTAATATTATTGGCATGATTACTAGAACCAATATACAAGTAGATATTCAATTATCAGAAATAATTGACGCTTTAGACAATTTGCCAAAAAATGATTATCGCTACATATTGAACGAACCATCTGGTCATTACATGTATGACGGTTGGAGGATTAAAAAAGAATTTGAAAACTCAGTCTGGGATAAACTATTATCCACATTGCCAGGAATAATTGGTCAGGCTCGTATTATTATAATGCAACCAGGACAATGTTATCAATCACATGCAGACATAGATAATCGATGGCATCTAAATTTAACCGGAGAGGATTGTTTTTTTGCTGATTTAGATAATTGCAAAATGTTTAAAATAGAACAAGACTGGTATTGGTATGATTTTGATGCCAGCCCCAGACATACTGCTGTAAACTGTGGTAGATTTGCTAGAGCACAATTAGTAGTAAGAAAACCAATTGTAAAAAATAAAATTATAGATCCAGTAAGGATAGAAATAAAATCTTTGCTTAATGACGATAGTAGTAGATATTACGGAGAAAACAAAATTACGCCTTGGTTTAACAAATCATTACTAAAAGGAATAGTATCTGATATTGATACACCAGATGTAGGTATTATCCATGTTACTATTGAACGCCATATTCTTAATGAATTGCTTAATTTAATACCACAAGGTTTTATAGTTAACCAAATAGATATTACGAATATCCATAACTGATTTTTTCACAGATTAAATTCATTTGTACTACAATGGCCATGGCATAGGCATGGGCATGTGATTTTTTGAAATAGTATTCACCATTCTCTGGCTTCTTCCAAATCTCCTGCATTATCTCCGTCCATGATTTCCCAATCAAGTTCCTCTTGGCTGGGCGGATCATAGCAAGGACGGCAGCTAATTGCTCCACGGAAGTAGGGCAAGTCTTCCTCAGAATTGCACCATGGCCATTTAAATGAAATAACAGATCCACAAATTCGTCTTGTTGTAAAAGATCCCATAAAGGTTCAGTCTCCATCAATTGTATTAAATGTGCTTCATCTTTAACATCTTTGTAAATGTTAACATTCAAAAAATCTATTTTAAAGTGTCCTAATTCTTCTGCTTGTGTATATTCTATATTGGATAATTTTGTAATTGGGTTATGCGGAACGTCCGTAACATAAATTCCTGTGTTGTGAGGAACAAGGTAACCTTTGTCCAATCTACTAGCCCGCACATGTTCAAAATGTTCAAGAGCCAACTGCCTGTCAAAAAAATCAATATCAATATCTGGCATCAGTGTATCACTTCCGATTCAAATAACATTAGTGGTAGGGCTTTGGTTAAAAAACTGGCATAATCATCAGCGTCTGCTAAATTTTCAAAACCCGATAATTTTACATATACAGTCTTGTCATCCTCACTTAGGATAACTTCAAAGTCTAACTGTGTCAACTCTTCTGACGCCGTAGTAATCATAATCCTGACTCCTTCACAATTTGATTTACCAATTCCATATCGAAATGACGATCTCTAAATTTTTTCCGCCAAAAAACTGGATCAATCATCGCTCCAATTGCTTCTAACTGCTCGTCGTTTAACTTATTCAATAATTCTTTACCGGTAATACTGTTCAACAATAACCAAGGACTAATCTTACCGTCCTTGATATTAAACATGGCTCTGCTAGTGCTTACATATCTAAAATAGTGATTCCATTGTGCATTGTTTTCTTTAGCCCATAGAGTCATCGTATCTATACTTCGTTCCAGTGCAGTCTCTACTGGCTCAGTTCTAATCAGATGGATGGCATATTTTTCATAGAGTTCTTCTCTGCACCAATGATCTAATTTCACTCCACTCTTTACTACAAAATCTATGTATTGATCTGGATACAGGGGATTTACATTACTAATGAAACTGCCAAACTTTACAAAGGCATTATAGTAAGGACTTCGACAAAATTCTTCATAGGTCTTGTCAGTCTTTGCTTTTTGTGTTAATCTATAGAATCTATTGTAGGTAGTGAACCCTAGCACTGTAGATTTGTCATCTTTGGCTAAAAATCTGCGTTTTTGTTCGCACATGTGTACGATCAGAGTTTTCTCTTTTGTGAACTTACCTCCACAATGATCGCACACAAAGTTTTGTGTAGGTTTGTCTAACAAGTTCAACATCTAGTATTTAATCAAATAATTTTTTAATCTGGGCATCGTCATAACCCAGTGCTGCGGCATGTTCTTCTAACTGTTTTTGTGGGGTAATTGCAGCCATTAATTCAATTTCGTCATACTTGGCATTAGGATAGATCTTTTCTAAAAATTTAGTCTTTTTACTGGATTTTTTAGGACCCTTGTTTTTAAAACCTATCCATTGATGAAAAAAGATTTTTCTACTTTCATGACTACACATACACAATAATTGCCATAATAATTTAGGATGGCTTTGTAGTGTGAACCAATGTTTGTTAAAGTATTCGTTGACTGCTAGAACAAAATGTTCTTGTATCTCTCTAGGTTGACTGGCAGCATTACTGACGTATCTATTGAGAATAAAAAATTCTTGTTTGAGAGATTTGCGTTGTTCCTCATCCATTAAATCCCATAGATTTTTGCTGTTAAGATCTACAGCAGCCAGTTTTTCTTTAAGTTCAATTTTTTCGCTCATAATGGATTATCTTTGCTTAAACGATAAATCATTATAGCACGATCTAGGGCCTTTTGTAAAGCGGGATTGGTTTTTGCATCTCGCCTAATCTCTCCCCACATCTTATCTTCTAAAACATGATCATGCAATGGACGACCATCGTTGGTTCTAGGATCATAATCTCGACCTATTTCTTTACGTTCGGTTTTGCCAAACTCTCTAGCATAGGTTACATTATCAACTCTTTCATATATGTAGGTAGCACCAGGTTTAAGAGTTCCCATTTTTTTCCAAAGTCACTGTATATTTTGTTACATGAATATCTGGGCCTTTTTTTACTTGTGCCATATACTCATCTATTTTTTCATTATACATTTTCCAACCTAATGTAGTTGCTAATTTATTTTTCCACCATTGGGGGGTTTCGACAATTAAATGAGCATTTCTTCCATCAGGCAAACTTTTTTTAGCAGGATGACATGCAATCAAATGATACATTACTTTATTTGTTCTTCTGGCAAGATCTAATAAAGTTTCTTCTAACAAGTGAGGTTCTATATGTTCAAGCACATCGGTGCTGATAATCATATCTACACTTTGTGGCAAAGCATCATATCCGTCACGGCCCGGATCATACCCATAGACTGTTAAGTTTGGAAATGCCTCTTTAAGTGCTGTCATCACAAGACCTTTGCCACAACCAAAATCTAAAATACTTTGCACATCATAATCTTTAATGCATCGTAGGACCTCAGTTGGAATTTTACTCCTATTTCCAAACGTTTTACGTTCGTGTAACTTTTTTAAATCTTCTGCATATTGTGGCGTAATTGTCATTTGCTGTATCCCACAGTTTCTCTTTCAATGTCTTCATGATCAAACTCAGCCCAATATAGTTCAAATGCCACAGTATCTTCTACAGCCTCAAATTGATGATACTCGCCTGGGGCGACTTTAGTATATTGTCCGGCAGTTAGTACTGTTTCGTCTACTAGGTCATAACTATTTTTCCAAACTCTAATAATTAGTTTACCTGATTCAACAAAAAATCCATTCCATTTAAATTTGTGTTTGTGCTTTGAACATACACCGCCAGCCTTGGCTTCGATTCTATGAAATTCTAAAACACCGTTGGCTTCGAGGAGTTCGGTGAGACCCCATACTTTTCCTTGTTTCATAATATTTTGCTCATGTCTATAATTTCACTTTGTCTACTAACTTCTTTGGTAAAGTAAACACACTGAGGTTTATTTCCATCTTGTAATGGCACTGCTAACAAGTTGTTATTTTTAAGTTTCGGAAAAAACCATTTCACATCATTGTAAAAATTTACTATTTCAATCCTATGAAAATTAATTTTAAAACTGCTCAAAGGATTAAAACAAAATGCTTCAAATCCTCTATCATTTAAACTAGTCAAAGGTAATATTTCTATATCATTGCCAGTTTGACTATCTCCTACTGCAATTGACCAATCAATAGGCATGGTAATCTCATGCCCACCTATATTTAATACCATTGCAGGGCTGTTGAAACTTTCTAAAAATATCAGTGGTACAAAAAAGAAATCTGGTTCTTTAGGATCACTATTATCTAGCACAGCAAATCGCATGTCGTCATCTACCTCTTCGGGTAAATGATTTAAATCATAACTTTTGTTATCTAACGTTAATATATACATTCATTATTTCCAATCAATTTTTTCTAATGTAAAGGGGTACTTCGCCTCTTTATAAAATTTCTTCCTCTCCGTAAGATGGCGCTTGGCGTATTTACAGGTAGATGTGATATCCCAGATTTGTACGAAATCTTTATCTTCTGCTTTGCGAATACCTCGTCCAATGCTTTGTATAACGCGAACAAAGCTTTTTCCGGGCTCCAGAAGAACCAGATTAAAAATACGGGGGATATTAATACCCACAGCGGCCACACCGTAAGTCGCCACAATAATCTTGTTGTCAGCAATTGCCACTTCATCATATTCCTCTTTTCTGTCTTTGGTTTTTACCTTACCAGAGATGAATACGGAATCGTCTAATTCATTGACAATAAAATTGCCACTGTCTATTCTATTAACTAATACCAGGGTATTACCGCTTTCAGCAATGGTTCTAATTAGTTTGCTGATGTGAATCATACGATTTTCATCAGTAACTAGATAATTTAATTCGTCTGCATAGGTAGCAAACTCAGGTAGGTCAAGCAGTTGTACAATGTTAACATGACAGTTACTGAGTACACCTTTTTCTTGTAGTTCATGTGCTTGTATTCTGTGAACTACTGGTCCTATACTGGCAAAAATTGCTTGGCTTTCAAAATCTTCTTTAGGTATAGTACCAGTTAACCCCCAACGTATAGGAGCATTACAGAAATTTTGTGTTAGTAAATTTTTTAACACCTCTGCTTTAGCCATATGTACTTCGTCTACAATGACTGTACGTACATCATCTAAAAATTCTGCTAGTGTGATTAATTCTGCTTCTTGATTTTTTGTTTTTTTGTCTAAAATATTTAGACTTTGCCAAGTACAAATTGTATGTGTGCGATTAAGTTCTTTACGATCTCCGTAATATACACCTACATCTAATCCCACGTTGATAAAATCTTCTTCGGTCTGTTCAACAAGACTCTTATTAGGTACAATGGTAATTGTGCGACCATATGGCTCGCATATTTTACTCAAAGTAGCAGTGGTAATTGTTTTACCAAAGCCTGTAGCGATCTCTTGCAGACACTGCGGATTTTCTAAAAATTTATTAATGACTTCTACTTGGTCATCTCTTAGGCGTATTGGTTGTCCTTCAAATCTATGACCTTTGGGCCATACCTTGTTGCCCCAAAATTCTTCAGTGACCTTAGGAAAGTTGATTTTTATAGGCTGTCGTAAATCTTCTACTTCTTCAACATCTATACCGTGATCTGAAAGTATACCCAATACTTTTTCTAGTTGATTCACATAGCCGTTACCACCAAGCCCAAACAGTGTGGTGGTTCCGTCCCACCTACCTAATTTATATCTAGGCATGTACCTTGCATAAGGTATTTCGTATTTGAAGGCATTACTGAGTTTACGTCTGACTTCTAAAGACAGCCCCTCGAGTTTAATGTTTACTTCGTCTTTGATTATTAATTTACACAATTTCTTCTATCGATGTTTTTAATGGTTTTTTATCTTGATAATAAATTACAAGGTCACAATATTCTGTAAACAGGTTAACTCTATTAGATCCTAATGTTTGGCATAGTACAATTACAGACTTTGGTTGCCATTTCATTTTTAATAAAAATTTTGGTATTTTACCGTTTGTAATACCAACTATCTCTGTTAAATTATTTAACGGTTTGTTATAGGCCTTTTGGGCAACAAACTCATTGAATGGTTTACCAATCTCTGTATTGTCATGCCTAAAATATATTCCAACATTTTTTGTTAAATTGTTGTGTTCAAGTGCAGAGGATAAAATTTCAAGATTTTTTGAAGATTTTTCAGGCGAAGAATCAAAAATAATTAAACAAGGAAATCGTCTTAATTCACCTAATGAATTAATAATCTCTTCTAATTTATAATTTGTCTTAGACAAATAAATTGTAGACTTCTTCCTTGTAGCAATTTTCTCACTGAGATTTTTTTCCAACTTTTTTTCAAAAAAACTGTCAAAAATTTGATATTGAAATGCAATTTTTCGATCTTCTAAAAATATGTTGTTAGGGGTGATGTCGCCAACTTCTTCTTTTACTCTCTTAAGTAGGTTGTCGTTGCTAGCATATTCAATATAAAATAAATTATCATTTTTCGCAGTCTTAATTTCTTGTATTTTTTCAAAAATTTCAGAAATTTTTGGATCTATTGCGATTTTTTCTTCTAAGGCAAAAGTCACAATATCATACAATATGTTTTCATTATAGGACACTTGCCAAACTGATTTTTTTATTTTTGCTACTATATACACCATTAATTTTTTTCTCAAATCTTCAAACTTTTTTGAAGATTTTTTGTGGGCATTATAGGCAATTTCTACAAAAATTTTGTTTGTGTCGTTACTTTGAACAAATTTTACATATTGTGGTTTACTGACCACACGGAACGATTTAGCCCATTGCGGCGATTCTAATAAATTTTGGTCGATATGTAAATGCCTGACATTTTTTGTCAATAAATTTACGGCTAACATTGCCTGACGCTCAGTAAGATATATGCCTTCGCCTAATTGATTAGACAAACTGGTTAAAATTTCGTCCGCTCTAAAATCAAATGATTGCAGTGGTCTTGTAATTTTGTAATCTTGTAAAATTTGATCTAAATTTGTCATATGCTAATAGTGTACAGTAATAGAAAAAAGAAGTCAACCAAGAAGTAAGAGTAAATATTCAATATTTTCACAAATTCAATTTATGACAAGATCAATCTCGGTAGTTACTACCTTCCACCAAGCAGGTTATGAAAAATATGGTCAGCGCATGATCACAACATTTTTACAAAATTGGCCAGCCAACGTTACTTTACACGTTTACGCTGAAAATTGCACAGTAAAAGAGCAAGCAGATAATTTAAGAGTGTATGATTTACATGCAGTTAGTCCTGAAATCGTAAATTTTAAAAATAAATGGGCAAATGTACCACACGCCAATGGTGATATAACTAGTATGCCTCATTTGATGGGTAGAAAAGACAAGACCAAATCATTTAAATGGGACGCCATACGATTTAGCCACAAAGTTTATTCTATTTTTCATTGTGCTAATACATGTAACAGTGACTTATTACTATGGATGGATGCAGATACTGTTTGCCACGAACCTATTAGTCATGATCGCATTGAACAACTTTGTCAAGAGGACAAAGATTTGTGTTATCTTGGGAGAAAAGGCAAATATAGTGAATGCGGGTTATATTCTTTGAATTTAAGATCTGACAATTGTCAACTTTTTCTTAAAGAATTTCAGAGAATGTACGATCATGCAGAAATTGGTATTTTTAATTTGATAGAATGGCACGATAGTTTTGTATTTGATGCAGTTAGACAAAAAATACCATCATTGAAGTTACTTGATTGGAGTAGTCATTTAATTTCAGGAGAAGGACATCCTCTAATAAACAGTGAATGGGGTGCATACCTTGACCACTTAAAGGGCGATAGGAAAAATGTTGGTCATAGTAATCTTGGTGACTTAAAAATTGCAAGAAAAGAAAAGTATTGGAGCAGATTGAAATGAAAGAACACCATGGTTTTTGGTTCCCAACCTATGATGATCATTTTCCGCGGATGTTAGACAAGAGTCTTAAGAATGACGGTGTAGTTAGATACCAATGGCGAGCAAGAGAATTGGCAATCAGTCAATGTACCCGACGTAGAATATGTATAGATATAGGAGCAAATGTTGGTTTATGGAGTTGTGAGTTGGTAAATCATTTTGACCACGTTATTGCATTTGAACCAGTGCAAGAATTTAGACTATGTTTTCAAAAAAACGTCAAACAGACAAACTATACCATTCATCCCGTGGCATTGGGACGACAAGAAAGCATGATTAACATGAACATCGTGCAAGGAAATACAGGTCATAGTCATGTGGACTCAAATTCAATAGGTTCAGGATCTATTCCACTTAAAACTTTAGACAGTTTTTCTCTTAATGATGTTGATATGATAAAAATTGATGTTGAAGGGTTTGAGGAAGAAATTTTATTAGGTGCTGAAAAAACTATTTTATCAAATAAACCAATATTAGCAATTGAACAACAAAAGCACGAATATAAAAATGCTACAGTTGAACTTCCCTCAGTTAAAATCTTAGAAAAATGGGGATATGTTGTTGTAGGACAAGTTAAGAAAGATTGGATCTTAAAATGGGGAGGCTAATGGCCACCTATTATTTGAGAAAAGGTAAAAATTTTTGATAAACTAACCCCTGTCTGCTTTCTTCATCGGTCCAATGGCAGGCTGCTAGATCAAAGATCCATTGCTGCCTGTCAGGAAACACCGGAGTAAGTAAATTATCTAAATTTTTATTAGAAACGTCCCAGCAGACACTACTACTATCATCAGTAAACAGTGGAACACCACTTAAAATACTTGCAACCCCACTACTACTGTTAAAAACCAGCGCAGATTTAGCATATTTTAAATCTCGCATCAATGGTCTGCCAACGCTATCACTTATAGTAATATTTTTTCCAACTAACGGTCGTAGATCACTGACTGCACCAGGATGTGGTCGTAATACAATTGGCATGTCTGTAATTTCTCTTACCTTTTGTATTTTTTCCCTAGCCCATTCAACAGGTTTAAGTCCTTTCATACCCCAACCACCGTCTCGTTGCATTAAAAATAAAATATATTCCCCACTATGCCGCCAATTTTGTATGTCAATGTCTAAATCTCTAGATAATTTAGACCATCTGGTGCTGTCTGAATTTTTGTTAGCATATTCGCCAAGATCATATTGTACATCGTTCAAACTATAACGTAAGTAGAGGTTATCATTGTCTTTAAATTTAAAACAATTAGCATCTACACTCATTACATGATTGCCAGACTCTTTTTGACGTCTAATTATTTCTGCACGTAACTTTATATTTTGAGTAGTTGGGTTAGGACTAGCCCAGCCAAGTATTACTGCCAATTTACTTGGTCTATAGATGTAATTTGTTTCAACATGAACACTGGCGCCACAACGAATAGCACCTTCGGCAAAAGAATTTAACGTATCAATTTTCCGGCCAGGCGTTTGCTTGTGTATTGAACTTAGATAGACAATTACATCATTCATTTTCAGTCAATATTCTCCATGCAGTGCCGTCAGTCATTTCTGCTTCTGTAAATTGTGCGTATGCAAGATGAGCCGCCCACTCTTCTACCTCATCTAAAGTAGGTATGAAAGGATTTTCTAACATAGCAAGATCGTTAGAACTAACAGTGTGGGCCGCATTAGGACCAAGTGTAAATGCAGGTTTACCTAACAGCACTGCCTCAGTGGCAGCGATACTGTTATATGTAACTAGACAGTGTATATCTCGTTCTAGAGCCATCTCCATGGTATCAACTGCTGTACGATCGCGTCTGCTGGCCTTTTCTCGGATAACAATGGGTCGATCTGTGTATTTTTTAATTTCTTCTACGACCGCAACCATCCATTCTTGCAAATTTAAACCAAAACATTCCATTGCTTTGGCACTAGGTGGACATACAAGTATATTTCTTCCTGGTCTAAATTTTCTAGGTTGATAACCAGTAGCGGCCAATCTATCTCTAGGTCTATTGATTACTGGCCCTATATTTTGCATGGCATTTTTAGTTATTCTATGATATAATTTTTTTCTGCCATTACCAAAGTAGCCGGTATCAATATAATAAAATGTCCTACCTGTTTGCAAACAGGTACGCATATGTTTGCTTTTTGTAATACCTCTAAAAACCACAGGAGTAGTGCTTTTGATCACTTTGTCGTAACTGGTAAGTTGGCCGCCACTGCCTAAAATAAATGATCTCAAAAAAGGATCGTAAACATTACCTTTTACATCTGGTGGGACTTTTTCACCTTCAACTGCATATACCTTTTTGTTATCTAACATCTTAACACTCCGAATGACGTTACTGTAATTCATATCATACCATTCACCCTGCGGATCAACTCTGTATTTTAAAATATTGTCAAATACACTTTTTATGTCCTCTGGTAAGTTTGTATAGGGATTTAATACTTCTTGTATTTCTGTTTTTGAAATATGATTTAGGTATTCGTTTTTTTCTCTTTCCCACAATGCTCCGTATTCGCAATGTTCATATTCTTTGAACCACGGACCGCCCTCAGTGTAATGAATAATTTTAGGAATACCATGTTCTGGTTGTTTATACCAGTTGACTAACCAATTGTATTCACAACCCATCTCACCAATTTCCTCATCATCTAACCATCGAAATCTGTGCAGGTATTCGCCTGTTGCAGTATCTATCACGTTGGTATTCAATGCTCTGTTACTGGGATGAGCACAATTCCATAGTATAACCGACGACCAATTTTTTCTAGGATAAAGATGTTGTTCTTTGCCATCCATCTTGATCTTATTAGTTGGTTTATAATCATGCTTGACCACAACCACAGCATACTGATCCTGCATCAACGGCAATAAGTCTTCTACACCAATTTGCCAAAGCACATCACAATCGCAAAATACAGCCCAACCTTTATAATTTTCAAGTTTAGGAACAAGAAATCTTGTGAATGTAAATTCTGTTGAGCCTAGTGTATCTTTTGGACGACCATAAAAACCGGCGTCGATAAGTTCTTGACGTTTTAGTGGAACAACTTGTACGTTGTGACTTCTTTTTTCTATACTGTACTTACACACCTGATAGGCTATGTCTTCTCTACTATCCCATCCTACATATACTTTCACAGGTTTGTTGTAAATTTTGTTTTCTTCTTTATCCATACCATTGTTCCAACTTTACCTTAGCCGAACCGTCTCTTAATTCTGATACATGAAACTGTCCATAGGACAAATGACATGCCCACGCATGTCTTTTTTCATCGTCAGGATAATAAGGATTATCTATTGTTTGTAAATCACTACTGCTCACTGGACTTGCTGCATTACAAGGGGCTAAGGTAAACGCCGGTATACCCAACAGTACTGCTTCAGTGGCAGCGACTGAATTAAATGTTACAAGAGCAAATACATCATCCATCAATGCAGATTCTAATGTGTCATTTTCTATTCTGTCTTCTCGCTTTGGTGCTCGTTCTCTAACTATCACTGGTCGATCCGTGTGCCGTTGGATAGTTTCAACAGTTTCTTTTGTCCATTGGTCAAGATCTATTCCGTAAAACTTACAAGGTTTTATATCGGGCTTTGCTACTAAGATTTTTCTACCGTCTTTCTTCCACGGCAAAATCTTTTTACCTAATTTGCGCCAGCGATCATCGGGGCGTTCAATAATATCCCCATGTTGCAAATTATTTTTTACTATCCTATGATAAAATTTCCAGCCATTAGGATTCGCCGCTGTTTTTTCATTACCAAAGTATCCAGTGTCCATATAATAGAATGTTCGATTATCTTGCCAACACTGTTTCATAATTTTGTGTTTTAAAATTCCTCGTAGAACCAAAGGTTCTGTAGAATTTTCATATTCAAACGTTTCCGTATCTGTTACTGGTCTTCTGCAACCAGCAGCAAACATGTTAATGTATGAATCTACACCGTTCTTACTTAAAAAGATCCACGGGGTCATTTTCGTTCAATGTCTTCTTCAATACAGTTTTCTCCATACTGTATTTCAATCATCTTTAAGGGCAAGTCTGTTTCATTGCACAGCATGTGCCATTGATTTTTAGCAATATGTATAGACTGATGCGTTTTATAATGACCAATCAAGTCATGATCACTGGCAGCATCTAGGGTGTAAACTGCGGCTTCTCCTTCTGCAACAAACCAAAATTCACTGCGTTTATCATGGCGTTGCATACTGAGACAAGTTTTAGGTAATACTGTTAATTCTTTTAATTTTACATGAGTGCCAACTTCGTGTAGTACTCTATAAAATCCCCAACCCCTGTCAGTCTTAGGTTTTTTCCAATCTTCCAGTATCCAACTACTAGAATTTGCTTTATCAAATCCGCCAACGCCAAAGACAAATTCTACGTTAGAATCTTCCCAGGCCATTTCTGGTACATTGGCATCTGTACGGTCGCCGCCGTTGGCAAAAACTATACTGTCATGTGGATGTAGTTGCCTAACTTTACGCAGTGCGTCTATGGCAGTGTTGTCATTGTCGTTAAAGTTTATAACACGGTCAACGCAATTTAGGGCAGACAATATTATAGATCTCTCATCCCAAGACATAAATGGTCTACCTTTTTTACGAGTTAACCATTGGTCACTGTTGAGACCTACAATTAGTTTGTCACCTAACTTTTTGGCTGCTTCTAAATATCGAATATGACCGCTATGAATAGGGTCAAAACCACCTGTAACTAAGACTATTTTCATAGCGTTATTTACAAAGTAGCATCCTCCATTCCTGCAACTCTGAGTTTGACAATGTTAGTTAGTTGCCATTGTTTTTGATCAAGTGCTTTGGTGATACCTAGCCACTTATTACGTAGCAGTGCAAATTCGTTTATTATTTTTTCAAAATCAACAACATCTGCTTCACCTTCTACGTATCTATCACAATCTCTAGAACTTAGTGCTCTTTGATAATTTTCTAAATACTTACGAAAATGTTGACTTTTCAGTCTGCGACATTCTATATTAAGGTACTCTAAAATTGCTTCAATTTCTTGCAATTGATTAAATCGTTGTTCAACTACGCCCGGCATACTAGCAGTGGCTTTTTCTATATTACCGGTTATACGGCATTCTAGTCTAGCCTCTGCTAATTCTTTTTCATAATACTCAACTGCGTCCGGAATATGCGAAATATCCTTGCTAATTTTAGAATACCAGTTCATAGATTATTCATCGTCAGAATCATAGTCCCAATTGTCTTCCTCATATCCTTCTTCTTCCTCTTCGGTTTCGTCAAGATAATATTCAATGGACTTGTCTAAAATATCGTCGTGACCTGTAGCACCTTCAAGTACTTTATCAGAAATACCGTAATCTGCTAACAGTTCAACATATCGATCTGCAACAGTATCTAGTATTTTTTTATCGATGTATTCTTTAAATAATAACCAAATATCTGCAACTTGTGTATCAACCATAATACTATTTCTTCTCCAATTTATTATGAATTTTTAATATAGATAAAATCCGCCTTGGCTACTTTTTCTACCATTGTGTAACCTAAACTATTTAACAAATCATTTACATTTGGCATGTCTTGAGGCTGACGCTCTAAATGTATACGTTGTTTGTTTTCTATTAAGATAACTGGTGAATTATTTTTTAAAAATGTTTGAGCACCTTGTAATAGAAATCCTTCATGACTGTCTACATCTATCTTTATAAAGTCAATGCCAATAAAGTTAAATTCATCAAGCGGTACAGTTTGTATTGTTAATATATTAGATACTGACACAGTATCGTCTGGATGCTTATCTGAAATCCATCCACTGAAGTGACTTTTACCATTATAAAATGTTTTACTACCGGCAGTATTACTTAGACCAATGTTGCGTAGATCAACATTTTTAACTTTTCTATCTTTTAGATTTTCTAAACAACACTCATAGACATCTTTGTTAGCCTCAAATCCAATAACGGTACTAAATTGTTTTGAAATACTAAAAGTTGAATCACCAATCCAAGTACCTACATCTATGGCTCTATTAAACTTTTTAACATAGGCATAGGCCTTCTCTAACGTTGGCAAACATGTGAAGGTTTCTTCACTGATCATCTTGCTAGAAACAATGGTGTTATCTGGAGCCCACCAATTACCTATTTTTTGCATTATTCTACAGTTTCCTCAGTCTCAGGAACAGGCGCAATTTGTGATAACTCCGGATAACCTTGCATGATAATGTCAAGACATCCATCTTCATTTCGTTCCCATTCTTTTCGATAGTACTTATGTTCAGTGCCTCTTAAATCTGTAAATTTTAATCTATTACCATCTTTTTGTAAAATGTTTTTTCCTTCAAAAAGATCAACTAGACCACTGTAGGGATTCATACCAGTTTCATAGGGAATCTTAACCTGTACTGATTCAAAGGGTTTAGCGTAACGAGTTTTCATAACCTTGCAGGCAGCGCGAATACCACGTACTTCTGAAATTTTGTTACCGTCTTCGTCTTCTTTGAGTTTGAGTTTTTTCATAGCAACAACAATACTTGATGCATAGATAAAACCTTGACCGCCTGAGATCTTGTCGTCTGGATCAAACATGTCTTGACTAGCGTATGTATGGTTAGTAGCCACTAAGCCAACGTTGTAACTGCCAAACATATTGACACAGTTACGAACCAGTGCAGTCAGTGCCTTAGGCTTACGGCCCATATCACCTTTCAAATCACCCGCTTCAAATTGATTAATATCAGTGGGTGTCAGTAACATACCTAATGAGTCAATTACAAACAATACCTTGGGTCTCTCGGTCATTGCTTTGAATTCTTTCATGAACTCAACAATAGTTTTAGCCACATCATCAATCATGGCCATGTTAAGTTTTAATAGTTTATCTTCACTAGTATCTACGCCGAGTGCTTTCAACCATGCTTCATCTAGGGCATTTTCTGAATCGATAAGAACTACATAGATACCTTGTTCTTGTGCATTCTTAACAAGATTGCCAGAACAAATATAACTCTTACCAGCGCCTGATTCTCCAGCGAATACAGTAACTTTACCCAAAGGAATACCTTTATGAAAGTCTCCACTGATAAGGTAATTTAGAGCATAGTTGCCTGTTGAAACCCAATCAGTGGGATCATTGAAGCCAACACCTAAACCGTCAATGCTCTTGGTTAGGGTTTTGCGAAATTTTGATAAGTCGAAGGCTTTAGTTGCCATAGTGTCTCCTTTAATGTAATTTAGTAAGGGGCGCAAGGCCCCTTACGATTAAGCGTTCTGCTTGCGATTGCGAATCATAGCCAAAATGTCATTGGCTTTAGAAGATCCATCACCGGATGGCTTCTTGTCTTCAGCAGGTGCCTGAGACACAGGCTTAGTAGTTACTACAGGTTCTTCATCGTACTCGTCGTCAGAACTAGCAGCCTTTCTTGACATATTAGGATCACCTGTAGCAGAACTCATGCCTGCTGGTTTGAAATATTGACCCCAACGTTCCATATTGAACGGCTCGCCATCTACAGATGCTTCGAACATCTCTTTAATGACCTTGACTTCTACATCGCCGGGCTTCTTAGGCAAATAGTCTTTGAGATTGAAAAGACCATGTGTCTTAACCGCATCCTGTTCCTCATCGCTTAGAGGACGTTCACGACGCTTCCATGCACTAGTTGAATAGTCAGCATAGCCGCCCTTGCTAGTCTTGATTAAGCGGAAATCAACACCATGTAGTGTGTCGGTAGGCAGATCTTCCATTTCTGGATCCATTAATGCACCACGGATCAATTGGAAGATCTGAGGACCAATAATAAATCTACGAATAGGATTTTCTGGATGATTTTCTTCCTTGAGCCCATCTTCTACAACAAAGCCTTGGAAGATATATGAACGCTTCTTCCAATACTTACGACCTTGTGCTTCAAGACTTGGATCTTTAAACCAGGGACGGACTTCTGAAAGAATTGGACAAGCCTCGCCATACATTTCCATGCAGGGTACTTGTACGATAACTGAACGACTGTCAGTTTCTCCGGTAACACCAGCAAACGGCAATTTAATCATTGCACGTTCTGCCCAGAAAAATGTGTTATCGGAATTTCCGTCAGGAAGAAAACGGACTGTTGATTCTTGACCTTCCTTTAAGTTCCAGAAGGGATAAATTGAATTATCTCCACCTGATCTAGTGCCTTCACCGCTAGTGCGGCCTTCTTGTTCTTTTAGTTTTGCGCGGATTTCTGCCAAAGTTGCCATAATATTCTCCTTTATTAGCCTTTGAGTATTTTTGTTTTGCCTTTATCTGTTTTAAGCCTATCTTAAAACAAAAAACGCATACATTGTATTGTATGCGTTTTTATTTATGTCTACAACCTTTTAGGCTGTATTAATGTGATCATTTCACCAATTAATTTAAACCGGCTAATTGTCTCATTCTGCTCAACGAATTTTCTTTGAACTGTATTTGTGAAGCAGTGTCAACTTCTTTTTTAAATCCTGGATCAGTTTTGTATCTAGGATCTAACTTTGCTTTTTCTGGAGTTGTTCCTGGTTTTACAGGAGTTTTATCAAGATTGGATGTCATCATTGCAAAGTCATCTGCCGACACAAGAATTTTACTGCCCAAAGTTTGATCACCGCCTTCTAGTCCAGCAACTAATTGACCATTTACTTTCAACATGACTTTTCTAAATCCTTGTCTACTTGCCTTTTCTTCAATTTCTGGTGTAATGGCTGACCAACGTTTGCTGGCCACAATAGCAGTTGGTTTTGGACTTGTCATAGCCATAGGCTGAGGTCCTGTTTTGACTGGATAAGCAGTGTGAGACGATTCGTCTACACCTTGATCCATGCCTGCTAATTTTTTCATTCTATAAGTTTCAAATACAGAACTTAGTTTAGCAACGCATTCTCTACAGTATGTTTCCACTGCTGCTTTAAAACGATGATCTTCTTCTCTGCCATATTTTTCAGCAAGATCCTTAGTAACCTTGGTGATAACACCTTCTTCACCTAATGGAAACGGTCCTTGATCTATACGCTCAGGTATTAGATTTGTAAAACTTTTGACACGTTCTAAAATTTGTTGTTGTAAACTCTTTTTAGATTTTTCTTGGTGATGTTGACCCATACTTTCAGTTTTACCTAATATATCGTACAGTTTTTCAACTGACACATTAAATTCGTCAGCAACCTGTTGATATGCGTCTTCAGGTTCCATGCCCTCGCCATCCTTGGTCAGTTCTGCAACACGGGCACGGATTTTATTAGCCATGTCACCGTCTTGAGTTATAACTTCAAATTCGTCCCGCAGGTCTTCTATGTAATCATCCATTCTACGAAGTTCGCCGCCGTCTTGATCAGCATAGGACATATATACTTCATCTAAGGCACCGTCTATGTCGCCTTGTTTTAACATATCAATAATTTTGTTATAGTCTGGATCACCGTAACCACCAATTTCATTCATTTTCTCATCAAACCGCCTCATTATCTTGGCAACTTTATTTTGCAGATCGTCACTGCCCTCATTAATGAATTCTTGGTTCTTCTCTTTTACATCGAAAGCCATTAGTGCTTCACTTAGGCTGTAAGACTTGCCGTTAATTGTTAATCTTACTGAATCAAAATCTCTGCCATTCTGTTCGGCTAATGCTTTTATTTTGTAAAGTTTTGTTTCTAAAGCGCCTTGCCAACTTTCTTGTGCAGGTACTGCTGGTTGTTCAGCAGCAGGTGCCGCTGCCGGTGCCGCTGCTGTCGGTTCAGCAGGTGCTTCAGCAGGTGCTTCAGCAGGTGCTGGTTCAAAATCAAGTGCGCCGCCATTGTCTTTTAACATTTCAGGCATCTTGAACTCAATAAAGTCACGTACAATTGGCCATAACGGTGTTGATGATCCTTCTGCACTCTTGCTGGCGCGATCTTCAATCTCATCTAATAATTCGTTATCTGGAATTAATTGATCAATCAAAGATTTGCCATTTTCGCCTTGTAGGCCAACAACGGCATCCATATTATCTTGAATTAATTTGTTGAGTTTTTCAATGGCTTCTGATTGACGTAGATTGTCTTGACTGAATATGCCGGAGTCTTTATCTTCACGGACGATATTATCTACAAAATTTTCTAAGTCTGCTAATTCTCTAATCTCACGTTCTGGATCTACTAACTCTTGCACTTGACTCATGCTATCTAATAAATCTTGTGCATCTAATTCTTTTACGGGTAAATCGCTTTCCTCAATAATATTAAACAAATAGGGAAACACTGATTTTAAATCTTCATTGAATGATTTGATAGTCAATCTATCAATCCATTCTGCAGCCATGTCTTCAGGAATTTCTTTGGCATCTCTGCGACTAAAACTTTCAGCCCATTCTGCATAATGTTTTCTATTTTGTAATTGTGCAAGTTCTTTTTTAATACTTTCCATGCGTTCAATAACACGACTAGTTACCGATCCCATAGCCTCTGCAACCATAGGGCTGCGTGTTACGTAACCTTTGAACATACGCAACTTACCAAGTTCCTCTGACAAACCAATAATATATTGTCCAATATCATCGTAAGGAGTGCCACCCTCAATGATATGACTGGCCAGTGCTCGAGCACCGTTTAAATGTTTCATAGGATATCTAAATCTTTCACCTAACGCATTTTCAATATAGATGCTTTCAATGTGCTGTGTTCTACCATTGGCAGCATTATAGTTAATTGGTTTATTGTGCTTGACAATAAGAGTCGCTTCACCAAGATCTTGATAACTGGTTTTGCTAGTGCCTACTAATCTTGATTCTGTCATTTTACTTTCTCCAACCTCGCTTTTAGGTGTAATTTTTTTAGTAACAACTTTGGGACCTTTAAATTTAAGTACATGATCTGTGGCAAATTCACTCATGCTTTTAACAAATTCATACCATAAGTCTTGTTCTTCGTCTGTTTTCCCTTGAACAGGGTCGCTATAAGTTTTGATTTGCAAGCCATCGTTATCACTGATTGTTACAGTTACAGGCCCAAAATCAACACCGTCTCTTACAAACTTAAAGTCAAAAATTCTGGCATTTTCTGTTTGATCATCCATAGTTGTTGGTATAGGTTTGTTGTCCCTGTCTTTAATAACAAGATTGGGGAATTCACCTAGTTTTTCATCAACTAGATCAGATGCTACTCGATTTAAATTAGTATCCATATTTCATATTTATCATACTACGCTAGAAACAAAAATTGGCATGGGCGGTTCAAAATCCTCGTCATCCCAACTGTCTCTAACACTTATTCTTTCAAAAACCCTAGGATCCCAGTCTGCTAACACCTGTGTCATGCGTACAATTAACAGTAAACTTGATACTAAATCATCATGCTCGCCTGACTTGGCTTTAAAGGTTATTCCATGTGCTATAAATGCTTTTAACTCACTAATCAAAGGTTTGCTATTGATTTTAATAGTGCTAGATTCTATTAAATGTTTCATTCTAGCACAGGCTGCAATCTTTGTTTTGTGAGTTGTATTGAAGCCTTTACGAAATTTGCGCACATGTCCTTTGCGTATAGGTTCACTCACAAATAAACCTGGAAACTGTTCTTCTCCTAAATCTTTGATTACCACAAGACCTGCTTCACCTATATTATTATTTTCAATGCTCCAGTAGATGTCGTTGACATTTGCCTCGCCTATTGTGTCTTTAATATAAGTTAACAGTTCTTTACAAATTTTTATCTGCTGTTGTATAGGTGTTTCGTTATGATGCCATTCTGCTACTTGTTCAAAACTAGGCAATTCCACTATCTGTATAGCGGCATAATCGCCTCCTGTACCTAGACTAGGATCTAAACTCAACATGTATACATTACCCGCTTTGGGAGTTTTATACCAGCGAGTTTGTCCCATGTTCATAATTGGATTAGAACCTTCCATGCCTGCTAGATAGATACTGTTAATCAGTGTTTCGTCATAGATCAAGAATTCACAGTTATATTCTCGTCTAAATCGTTCTTCACCAATACGACCTTTTTCTTGTGCTGCCCATGCATCGTCTCTATCAGGGTGTTCGTTCCAGTGGCAGGTAAATGCATGAAACCCATTTATACCTAAACCATTCTCTAATTCGTTACCGAACTCGTCAAAGTTCTTGTTGGCTTCTTTCCAAATTCTACTAAATTCATCTTCATCACTGTTGGGCGTAGAGGTAATGATTGCCCGACCACCAGTGGCCAGTGTTGGACTAATAGAAGTCCAGAATTCGCTAGCAATGTTTGGTTCTACGAAAGCAAACTCATCACAGTATAATAATGATATACTCATACCACGCCCTGTGTTTTCAGTAGTTGTGGTACTGACTATGCGGCTACCATTGTCAAATTCTATACTTTGTTTGTTGTAATTGATTACACCGCCTCTGATATGATCAGGACAAAGTTCATAGGCAAATCGTACACGTTGCATGATTTCTTGTGAACCAGTGTACTTGTGTGCAGCAATCAAGATTGTTTTGTTAGGATTAAACATTGCATACCATAACAAATATCCAGCAGCGCAGGTAGTCTTGCCCATCTGTCGAGGCAGCATGTTGATAGTAAATCTATGATCATGATATGCATCTAGCAACCTAGTTTGAAATCCGTAAGGTTGAAACAACATCTGACCTTTTACCGGATGTTGTATGTAGAAAAAGTTTTCACAAAAATAGTGATAACCGTTATCTGGATCAAGGCATTTAACTAATTGCTCTATCTGTGCTTCACTGAATGTTTCTTTCCTATGAGCACGTTTAACAATTACGCCGTCTAATGATTTACTTCCCATATGTTATTTACAATAAAAAAGGGGCACAAATGCCCCTTTTTGGACTGCTGTTCTTTTTATCTATATGTTTGATATTTTGCAGTCAATTTATTACGCAGACTCTCTGCCATTGGATTATCGCCAGGATATTCTTTTCTAAACTGTTGGTGAGGAGCATTTAGTCCGCCGGCAACATCTTGTGTTACTGCACTGACGTCGTCATAGTTTTCATCTGGTTGGTTGGCAAATTCTTCTGCCTTCTTATCCATGTCTATATCCATGTCTATGTCATTACCGGGCTCTTCAAGGCCGTCATTACCTGGCAACATAGTTTTTCCACCGGCTAATTTAATAATATCTAATACGTTATCATCACCGTGATCATGACTATGACGCATGTCTGATTCGCCGCCTTGATCAAGATCTTTAAGGATGTTTAATAGATCACGTATACCACCTTGCCCACTACCGCTCATGCTGACATTCATATTGACACTATCTGACTGTGGTGGGGGTGTATACGAACTACTGCCCATCATAGATCCACATTCTTCTACGGGTTGATCACTTTCAAGTGCAACAATTTTTTTATATAATTCATTAAAATTCATATTATTTTCCTTTACGGGGGTCAGGGATCTTATTTTGACGCGACCCCACAGGACTTACACCTGGCTTTGCTTCTTCAACAGCAGCAGCAGTTTCCTTGGGTTGAGATTTAGCCATCAACTGATCATTAACGCCGGTATATTCTTCCATGTCAACACGGGTTTTTGTTAACTCTTTAAGGAAATTACTAACACTTTTTTGTCCTACTGTGTTTTGTGCTTTAGAATCTGTCTCGTATTCTTTGTTTAATAATGCTTCGCCACTTTTTTCATTATGTTCAAGATTAAGAGCAATTTCTGCCATCTCTATAGGATTACGTACTCTAATTTGAGCAGGACTTATTTTTAAATTATCTGCCAGCAACTCTGTTAACACAGCACTGGTAGTTGGATACTGTAGATCAACTTCAAAGACATGAACTTCTACATTTGACTGACCTGGAAAATCTAATGGCATGGCCTGAATAGGCGTACTTTTACCTTTACTTAACTTATTAACGGTAAATTTATGCATGGCACTTTTCATAATCTTATCTGAAGACTCTGGTAGAGCGCCGCACAATTTAATAGTAAAAGGATATGTCTTTTTACTTTCTACAATATATTCTTGAAAACTTTTCATAATCTAATCCCAATAAAGTATTTATTTTATATTCTTAAGTTTTTCAATTAGACTATTACGATCTGAAATAATAACGCCCTGGGCTTGTATAGCATTGTCATCTTGTCCTGCTTTTTGGTCCACTTGTTGTTTACGTATCTGTAACTCAATCATTTTCAACTTTTTATCAATTTTTGCACTTTTTGCATCTATAGCATTTTTCAACATAGTTGCTGCTACTTCGAAAACTCGTCCACTATATCTTGCTTCTACATTCATGCCCAGATCCATAAGATCATCGTAGGCATCGGTAGCACGTTGGGCTAGTGCATCTAGTTCGCTATCACTGATATCACCTAGTCCCTTAACTTGGGGCAAGGCTGCACTGATTTTATCAAATTCAGATATATCGCGTAACAGGCCAGTTTGTTCAACAGGCAAATTAGATTTTTCCTGTTGCTTAATATCTTTTTTATTCTCTGGTAAATTCAGAATTTCTTCTAACTTTTTCATAACTTTACTTATCGACTTTTCATGCCATTATGGAATAAGTCTTGTTCATTTAATATTCTAAAACGAATACCTTGTTTTCTACACCATGCACCAGCTGCTTGCCATTTGGCTTGATTTTTAACATACTGTATCTGGTTATTGCGATTTTTACCTACTTTTTCTAAAAGCGTTTGATTTTGAGGTTTGACCTCAATTAATTCAGTAAAAATTTTACCAGTTTTATCTACATATTGAATAAAAAAATCTGGCACATAAATCGTATGCCTGCGCGAAATAGGATCTAGATAGGGAATTTTAATTGCTTCGCTGGCCCATTTTAATATGCTAGGATGCGTGTCACAAAAACGCATGAATGCCCATTCCCAACTACTTCTGTAAGTTGGTTGATGAGTACCTACATATTTTTCTGGCTGTGTTGGTACAAATTTGCCGCGGACATATTTGTTCATGCTTTGATATTTCTAGATTCAAAAGTTTGACCTTTGAATGGTAGACTGTAGCCTAACGCACTAGTTACAGATCTACGATAGTTTAATACTTCTGCAACTACTCTGCTTAACTCAACATCTGTTAAACCTTTTAGAGTGTCAATGATAGAAAATACTTTGACGTTTTCAATTTTTGCCTGTGTTAATAAAGATATGGCAGTGCTGGTGCTGGCCTCTTGATCGAAGCCTCGTTTTTGAAAGAATCCAACAACAGCATCAATTTCATTACTAGGAAAGGTAACTTGTTGTAAGAAATAACTATCAAAAAATTTCTTGACTTCTGCGCTAGAGTCATTTATAGTAGTTTGGCTTTTTGGTAAACTAGGCATTATGGTATATTAATTGGGTTTGCGGGTGTAGTATTTGTCTGCGTAGAGTTAGCTCTAGGCACTACAATGTTATTAAGGCCGCCAGTTCTACGTTGAACTATTTCATCAGCAGCATTATTAAACACTTGTGTAACAGTACTGTTAACTATTTGTCTGCCTTCTAATTTCAATCCCTCTTTGGTAATTGCCTTAGCATTGTTATATGTGTTAACAGCAGTAACAGCGGTTGCTAAAAAGTCAAGTGGACTTTCTTTAAATCTTCCTGAAGCAATATCACCAAATACAGTGCCTATACCGCCAAGCACATTTGCCAGACCGGTAATACCTCTGGCCTTACCTGCGCCTAAAGGACTAGGAGTACGATCATAATGTTGTAGCGCAAATCCAACCGGATTGCCAGGTTGTACAGCACCGTTGCCAAAATATAACCCTTCGTAATCCACTTGCATGGTACACTCTGTAGGACCACCTTGACCATAATCTGCTTGATCAAATGTCCAAGATTTGATTATTGGATTGACCAATGTATAACTAACAAATTCTTGCCTTGCCATTTGATAGATAATGATGCTGTCAAAAAACGGCACTGAACTATTGTTATCTAATCCGTATCTAAAATTATTTGCTATTTCATTTTTCATAGCAGTTCTTCTGTAACTGCCTGGCAATGAACTGGTACTAGGAGTAGCATAATAGTAACTATAATAATTTTGCCATAATCTATGTATGGTACTGTTATTGTCATCGTGGAACTTTATAGTTACAGTATTAAATGCTTGTTTTGTTTGTACTTGTTTAATTCTATTGTATTGATTGACCGTTTCTACGGTCATGGCAAAACCTGGCAATGTGCAACTTTTAACTAATAGATTTACTTCGTTTTGATTTTGTAAATTAATGCTAGGTAACTTGTATGCATTGCGATTAATACGTAATGCCACATGGAACAAATGTTTATGTTTAGGAGCCAACCTAAACGTATCGTCAACGAATAATCTGCTTGCGTGTTGAAAGTCACGCAATTGAGTAGTTACACCTAATTCATTAGGTAAAATATAACCAGAAAGTTTGTTTGCCATACAATTATTTATGCCATAAAAAAAGGCCGAAAAAATCGACCTTTTTTAATTTGAGGTATCCTAAAAATTAAACGCCGCCACCTGTAGCATTAGTATTTGTAGTTCTACCTACGTTATCACCCAAGCCGCTGATCTGTAGGGCGTTATCAAATTTAATTGTCATTTGAATTGTTAATGCTTCGTTAGAACCGTAGTTCATTTCTTGATAATTGACGTTTTCCAAATAGCAACCGTACATTTCCCATTCTTCAAGGACGTTAGGAGCAAAAGCACCATTACCGCCATCTAAGATTTGAAAACGTGTTTTAAATTTATAATCTAAACCGCTAGCAGCACTTGACATTTCTAAGAAGTCAAATTGTTTCTGTAGTTGGTTACCAACTAGTTTAGATACGTTTCCAGTTGCATCGTCACGTAATGAACATTGTACAGTCTGCCAAGCGTGTCTACCAGCAATGTAAACTCTGGAGTTATATGTTGGTAAATCGATCGCTTCAAACTGAATTGTAGGTCTTGCAAAACTTACAACCTGTTTGGTCATTTCAGTAGTGGGCACACCTTTAGCACCAAAGTTTTCAAACGTTACACGAAATCTATACTTTAGTTTTGGGTGCAACATGCCTTGTGAGGCAGTGCCCTCTAATGGTACTGTGAATCTGGATAGTGATGCTACATTGGTTGTCATTTATGTTCTCCGTCGTATTATTTATCTATTAACCAAGAGCGGCAATTTCGCCAGTATTCTTAATTCTCAATGGAATGTAGATAAATTCAACCGCTTTAACTGGCTCTATAGCAATATCGACGTACAATTCATTACGATCAATTCTGCTAGGTGTATTGTTAGACTCATCACATACAACTAAGAAGTCATACAATGCACGTTGACCTACTAATTCTAATAATAGACTTTCGCAAGCATTCTTAATCTCGTCACGTGTGATCTTATCATTTGGCTCAAACAAATAAGGCTTAGCCAATTGATTTAATTGTCTACGTAGATATACAATTAAACGGGCCACATTTACACGATCTAGTGCGCTGGCGTTTCTTGCACGAGTATACTGACCAAATGCAACTAGTCCACTGCCGCTTAAGAACGCAATTGGGTTAGTCTTAATACTGGCCATAGTGTCTCTTTGACCTTCATTTAGTGCTACAGTATCAAATTCACCTTCGCTGGTAATATAACCAACTGAAGTTGCGTTTGTAATACCACCACGACGTGTTCCAGCCGGAGCAAACCATGGATAAGCCACTTGGTCATTAAGAGCATAAGTTCTCAACATCATATGGCTTGGAGGTACAACTACGTTGTTACCTGCATTGTCGCTAGTAAAGCCCCATGGATAGTAAATTGCTAGATATTCATCAAAACTTACTACACCAGTGTCGTCATCTTGAACTGCGCCTGCTTCATTATTACCCCATGAACTTAGGCTAGTTGCATCGGCAGTAAGTCTTGCTGGTGTATCACCAACTACGAATGCGGTTAATCCACGATCGTAGTTCAATGTAACTAGTTCACCAATTAGTTCAGGATAACCAGGGCAAGCAATTAGGTTAAACACACGACCATCGGTATCTCTAATTTGTTGATTAGAGTTAACTTCTGCTTGTAGTGACTGGACCACAACTGCACGTTGGCTCTTACGACCAAAAGTACCGGAACCGTCTGCTTGATTAGCACTTTCTGTTACCCAACGATGTGGATAATATAATTCCATTGATTCGCCAGCATTTTCGCTGTTACGATCGTTGTCACCGGTTAGGTCAATATAATTTCTTACAAATTTCTTAACATTGAATCCGCTTCTGCGTAGATTCCATAGCAACATACCTTTTGGATATAGTGCTGGATCAGGACAATCTGGATCAACATAACTGCTGTCTAGTAGATCTGCAATTAATCCTGGTTCATCGCTGCCTGCACCAGATGTATTATAACGTGCATCTGCAAATAAAACACCATCTTCTGTTGATTGATCTGTCTTATCTACCAATACCCATTTCAACAAATCGCCATTGTATTTGTAAATTGTTGGGAAATTTTCTAAGTCACTGGTATCGATCCATAGATCACCATTTCTTAGAGCAGTGTCGTCACTTTGTGTTGTAGGTTGAGTAGCACTTACAATAGGACCTGCAGGGTCTGTTTTGTTACCCTCAGCTGCTGCATAGAATGGGCTAGATGCAGTTCTGTAACCTACCCAGTCGCTACCATCGTTAACTAAAATGTCAACTTCGTCAATAACTGAACTATACCATAATTGTCCGTCTGCTGCCAATGCTAGTGGGGCATCAGCGTTGGCTTCATATGAAAGTTCTTTCCATAGAGTAGCCACATAATCAAACGCAGTGTCTCCAGTTCCTGCTGCATACAGATTGGCTGTTTTAGCAGCACCTGTAATAGCAAAAATATTGTTGAATGGCTGGCTTGGACCTTCATTGATCTTAATATCGCCACCGGTTGTATGTGTAATTGTTAGTCTGTTTTGTGCATCAACACTAGCAGTGACATTAGTCATACCTGCTGCATTAATTGCATTGGCTAATGTATCAGCATCATCTGCACTGCCTGCACTAGTGAAACTAATGGTATATGTTGCGCTATATGCATCTTGTCCAGTAATACTTTCTGCCATTTCAAAAGAATAACTGTTTGCTGGGAAACTGCTGGCTGTAATTGCTGCGCTAGTAATTGCAGTTGCACCAGCAGCATTACGTCTAAATACTTTATATGTTCCTAATGAACTATAGTTGTCGCCTTCGTCTTCTTCAACGTTATACTTGGTATACAGTTGACCGGTAGACAGATTTGCGCCGCCTCCTGTTGGATCAAGTGCATTTAGTGCCGCTGCATTTGTTTCGTACAATGGAGCAGGTTGATCTTCCCAAGCACTGGTTGCACTATTAAATCTCTTAACTCTAACTCTAGCACCAAGATTTGGTTCGGTGGTTTTAACCCAAACTGAGCCTGTAGGACGTCCTAACACAGTAGTAGAGTTGTCTGAACGTTTGTATGTAGGTACAAGAGTATGAGCCTGTGTAGTTAACTTAGGTAACATATAGTCACCGCTGGCGATACCAATTGTACTACCTGCTGCTGTTGCAGCAGTTAGTGTGCCACCGATTGTGATAACACCTACGTCTGAACTGGCTGCAGAGGATGTTTCGCCAATGCTGCCGTCACTGTAAATTTCTAATTTGCCGTTAACAGCGGCAGCAGTAATACCGTTTTGCGATAGTTGAGAATTAGCATTTACTGCGGCTGCGATTGCAGTAATGCTAGCACTAGCAACAGTAACAGTTTGTGTACCAATTTCCGCGGCTTGGAATGTTAATGTACCTGAACTTGATCCTGGGCTCTTTGTACCAGCAACCACTGGCCAAGAACTAAACCATTCTTCGGTACCTACTTGAACCCACACGCCGCTACGATTCTTATACCATAGTGTTAGCATAGATGTTACTGCTACAAGAGCGTAACTACCTACACTGCCTACACTGCCTTTTGGAGTATAGTCACTGCCAGCAAAGTCAACAACCTTACTGGTGTCAGTAATTACAGTTGGTACTTTGTTTGTAAATTTCTGTCCTGATCCTGTAGCACTTACTGCATCACTGTTCCATTCAAATACACCCCACTTGGTGTTTTGAGTGTCTAACCAGTATGTACCGTTTGGAGGTAAAGCGCCAGGGGCTTCTGCATCAGCAGTTAGTTCAGCAAGATTAACTGCTGCTCTTACCACATACGCTCTGTTACTTACACCTAACAAACTATAGGCTGCTTGTAAACCATATTCATTCTGTTCACCAGCATGAATAGGATTATTATTAGAATCTGTTTTAAAAATTGGATCGCCAAAGGTGTCAACAAGATCTTTCTGACTTGTCATTAAATACACCTTACCAGCATTTTCTGCTAGCGTTCCTGGTGCGGTGCCTGTTCCGGCTCCGTTGGATTTGTTAGTTTCTGAAGTAACTACGATTAATGGTACGGTACCTGGTTCAGCAGGAGTATAAAAACTCTCGTCAATTACTGTAACCTGTACGCCTGGTGATGATAAAGCCATCTTTTTCTCTCCTAAGAGTCTATGTTAGTTTTATTTACCGAAATAATCTAAAAAGACGCCTAATATAAACTATGAAAAGGTGGAGAAAAGGGCAATAAATATACACATGCAACGCCCTTTATGCACATGCGGACTGCGACCAGCAGCCATTAACTACAAGAAACTTGGTAAGACCTACTACAGAAGCAAGTGTGAAATTTGCCTAAGGTATGGAGGTACCAGTAAGGGCATACCTAAATGGTACAAAGATGGTTACCGGTTAAAGACACAGTGTGATAAATGTGGCTTTAGATCAAAATACAAAGAACAATTTAATGTTTTTTATATTGATGGAAATATGAATAATACAAGGCCTAGTAACCTTAAATCTGTATGTGCAAACTGTCAGCGTGTTTTGCACAAAGAGGGGATACAGTGGCGACAGGGCGATCTACTACCAGATTTTTGATCTGTTTATAAAGATCATCTATAGTATTATTGTTGTCTAAAACGAAGTCAAAATCTGATCCAATCCATGCCCATTCGCTAGCATGTATGCCTTCATTTTTTAAGATTTGCAGTGCCCTATCATTACCCATATTAGCACTAACAGCAGTTTCATACCATGAAGGTAGTGTACCTCTTTGCACCCATACTATAATTCCGCCAGCGTTTTTAATAGATGATACTTCGTTGGGAAATCTGCAATCACTGATTACAACATCATCTTGAGTTTTACGCAGTTTATTTTCTAAACTGGCAATCCAAATATCGTCATGGAATCCGCTACGGCAAACTTCCGTGCCCCAATATTGTAAAACCCAACGTGGGGTAATTTGACGACCTAATCTAGTACTCCACCAAAAGTCTACTTGTTCACGCCATTCTCTGGCTTCTTTAGTACGACCCTCAAGCATGGTGCGATCCCAACCGAACACCGCCGATACAGCGTCCTTGAGTGTGTTGGCAAAACTTTCTCTACGAAATTCGTGAAAGTTTACCAAATAGTCAGCAACAGTATCTTTGCCAGAACCAATAAATCCACAGACGCCAATAATCATAGTATCTCCTACAGATACTATATATTATCTGATTACAAACTAAAAGTCAACCTATTACGAAAGTATAACCAGTACCGCCACTGATCAATGTTTCCAATTCTTTATCTAATGCAGCCATTTCTTCTTTTCCAGCGGCTTTTAGATCGGAACCATTAAGTCCCCCTGCACCGCCTGGTCCTGCTATTTGTGCAAACTTACCTCGGGCTTCTCCAAGAATTGTTTTAGCCACTGCTAGGCTATAATCATACAACCATTGTTTAGCATAAAGATCTGTTAATAATACTGCATCTGGTCGGTAGTTGTATGTGCGCATCAAAACGATTTCGCCTTTGGCGAAGGGTCTTTGTAATACTCTTAAAATATGTGTGTTAGGATTGAAATGATATTCAATAAAACTACCAAACATGCGTCCTACTAATTCTTGATATTGTGCAAATAAATCATAAGTTAGTAAACCTCCCATCATAGTGCCGTTAAGCAGATAGGTATTAGTATAGGCCAAGTTAAATGGTTCAAAAAGTGTACCGCCCGACCCCATGCCAGTTCTACTACCAATACTTCTTCGAAATAACTGCCGAACTTCTATAATTTCGTCTGGTAGTCTATATTCGTTTTGATCCTCAACGAATTCTAAAAAACTGTAACTTTCTTCTACAGCATTTGGACTTCGCTGTCTAAATCTAGTTAGAGCACGATTAAGTGCTGTATCATAATGAATAGGGTCTAATTCTACATCAACCATGCCATCACCTAGCATAGCACGTATGTAATTGTAGACTTTTTGACGTTCTTCGAGGTTACTATTTTCAGCCATTGCACTCTCCAAGTATATTTATGCCCGCTAAATATGTATTATGCCCCGATTATCACTGTACCGCCCAGAAAAGGGCAATGATTATAAATTTTTAGACCGACAAATTTCTGAAATGTTTCAGATTGGCGGAACAGATTTGTATGTTCACAAATATGTAGGACCTAAAAATCCTAGTGCTGCTGATGCTACTGCTGATCAACCAGTATATGCTGAACAGAGTGTTTCAAACATACAAGACTTGCTGTTGTTAGAAAATAGAGATAGAAAATATGATTCTGATATCTACCGCTGTCGCGGTCACTATCAGGTTCAAAATTTAGACTTTAATCTCAGTCAATTTGGTATCTTTTTAGATACAGATATGATTATGATGGTTGTACATATTAATGACTGGATTAAAATAGTAGGACGCAAACCTATCAGCGGCGATGTTATTGAACTGCCGCACCTCAAAGATGAATTTGCACTTAACGGATTTGATGTTAGTTTACCTCGATACTATGCTGTTGAAGATGTAGCCCGTGCCAGTGAAGGATTCAGTCAAACTTGGTATCCGCATCTTTATAGATTGAAACTTAAAAAGATAATGGATACACAGCAGTTCGCTGATATCCTTACTAAGCCAACTGGCGAAGACTTAGAAAAATTTGTTGGCGATTATGATGATACCAAGTCCTATGTTGCCGGTCAAATTATACGTCATGAGGGTGTGCTATATCAAGTCACTGCTCCAACAACCGGCAACGAACCACCTAATGCCAGTTATTTTAGTATCTACGGTGGTAACACTTTACAAGATATTCTAAGCACCAGAAATAAAGATTTACAAATTAACGATGCGGTAATAGATCAAGCCGAAGCAGATGCTCCAAAGAGCGGTTATGAAACTAGACACTTTTATACATTATCTGTTGATGAGGCTGGTAATCCTATCCTACAGACGGTAGACAGCACACAAGATGATGCTTCACTAACCGGACTTGATACTAGTAGAATTAATGATCGCCCTATATCAGATGGTTACACCGGTTATTTGTTAGAAGATGGTGCACCACCAAATGGTTATAACTTTGGTCATGGAATTAATTTTCCTTCTAATCCCTATGAAGGATCCTTTTTCTTGCGCACAGACTTTTTTCCTAATAGACTGTTTAGATACACTAATAATAAATGGGTTAAGTATGAAGATATGAAACGTCATACTATGACTAATAATGACTCAAGGACTACACAGAAAACTGCATTTATTAATAACACTGAAAAAACTTTGATGAAGAAATTTAAATCAGATGTTTTCATTGCTAAAGCATCTGTAACTTTTAAACTCACTGACAATACTAGTGCATTTAATCTTAGCCAAAGTTTAATTACTACTCGTGTTACCTATAACAGTGCATATGGTGTTAAGGTTATTATAGATAGAAATATTGTACCAAATTCTAAGATCCAAGTAACGGATCAAGGTGGGTTTTTAACAATAAAAATATTAGATCCAATAACAACAGGCCAACGAATACAGTGGGATGTATTCTCTGAAACTATTGATCAACGCAGTAGCCTTACAAAGGCACTAAAACCAAAGGCTGATTTATAATGTTACATTTTTATGATGGTCAGATACGCAGATATCTCACACAGATTATTAGACTGTTAAGTAACTTTAGTGTGAAATACGGCGACGGTACCTTGGTAAGAGTTCCAGTACTGTATGGTGATAGTGATAGGCAAATCGCACACATCCTTCAAGATAACTCAGAGAACAAGTTAGGTGCGGCGCCCCGCATGGCTGTCTATATCAGTAATTTAGAAATGGATCGCACAAGATTATCTGATGCTACCTATGTTGGCAAATTGCATATTAGAGAAAGAGAGTACGGCTATGTAGATGATAATCCCACCAGTCCTACATACGGCCAAACTATCAATGACTACAATAGTTCTCAAGGTAATAGATATACTGTAGAACGATTGATGCCTACACCTTATAAGTTGACCTGTAAAGTTGACATATGGAGCACTAGTACCGACCAGAAATTGCAAATATTAGAGCAATTACTGGTTTTGTTTAATCCTAGTTTAGAAATTCAAACTACAGACAACTATATTGACTGGACTAGTTTAAGCACACTAGAATTAACTCAAATGACCTTTAGCAATCGTAGTATTCCAGTTGGTGCAAACAACAACATTGACATTGCCACCTTAACATTGGAAGCACCAATTTATATTAGTCCACCTGTAAAGGTCAAACAACTAGGTGTGATTACTAACATTATTGCTGGCATCACTCAAGGAGAAGACAGCATTGGCGTTAATGATCCTACTATGGAATTTGGTAATGAATTGTATCCCAGTGGTGGTCAACAATTTAACGTCAAAGGTGTTGGCGAATTATTGTCTGTGAAGAAAACTACCATTGAAGGATTTGGCATTTTAGTCATAAATGGTCAGGCACAAATTCTAAGTTATAATGAAAGTGTCAGTGCTCGCAATGACAGTTTAGACATACCTGTGAAACACGGTGAAGAAATCAATTGGCGTAAATTGCTCGATTTGTATCCTGGCAAATATAAAGCAGGATTTAGTAAATTGTATCTTAAACAAAATGATTACACTGAAGTAGTGGGTACTATAAGTTTAAATGCGCTAGACGAAAATTATATTACTATCAACTATGATGAAGATACATTTCCAACAAATACAAACATTACTACTGCTACTCGACCAGCAAGCCCAGGAACATTTGATGCCATAGTTGATCCTACCAGGGTAGGCCCAAATCATGGACTGGCAGCACCAGTTGCAGGCACTAGATACCTAATTGTAGAAAGTATTAACACTAGTCCAAACGTTGATGGTACTGTTGGCGACACTCCATATACTTTTGCCTATGATGGTCCCGATGCTTGGAAAGGCACCGATGGTAGTGATCCGGTAGCCTATGAAAATGACATTATTGAATACAATGGTATAAAATGGATCGTAGTTTTCAATGCCGCTCAGAGTACAGATCAACTAGTGTACCAAACAAATATATACACTGGAGTACAATACAAATGGAATGGTCAAAGTTGGATCAAATCCTTTGAAGGTGAATATAGAGCAGGTACATGGAGATTAGAACTATAAAAGAACGTATAGAATGTAGTGGTGCAATCATTTGTGCCAAAGATACTGCACGAATTTTATTGTTGCAAAAAACAGATGGCAAGCATTCTGGACGTTGGGTGTTACCTGGCGGCACTAATAATGAAGGAGAAAATCCTTTTCAAGGCCTTCAAAGAGAACTACAAGAAGAAATAGGTACATTACCTAGTTTTACCAAAGTAATTCCATTAGAAAAATTTGTTAGTAAAGATATGGTGTTTATGTTTAACACATATTTCTGCATTGTTGAACAAGAATTCTGTGTAATTACCAGTCAAGAACATTCGGGGTGGGGCTGGTTTCAACTAGACAGACTACCTAAACCAACTCATCAAGGTCTAGAACAGAGTATTCGTAACAAAAATACTCAGTTGAAAATACAGACAATAATTGAAGTAATGCGTGAACTTTAATTATTGTACTAAACTACCGCCAATACCAAACATCATATAGGCTAGAGATAAATTGTTAGCCTGTCTATATGTTACCAAATGACTGTTTGTGGTAGCATCGTTAGCACTAACTGTGCCGGTGACTGTAATTGCTGCATTAAAATTACCTACACCCGTGTTATTAAAACTAAGTCTAACATTACCATCTCCATCAGATAATAATATATTGTTGTTAGTACCGTCTATAGTACTACCAGATGCTGATCCTATGATGACATTAGCATCACCAGTAGTCAACCCACTACCTGCATTATAACCCAGTGCTATATTTTTTGCTCCGGTACTAGCAGTTAATGCCGATGATCCTATGGCAGTATTGTTTGCACCTGTAACGTTTGCTGTCAATGTTGCATAACCCACTGCTGTATTATCATCAGCAGTTGAAAGAGAATCTAAAGAAGTTGATCCTAGTGCTGTATTTTTACTACCGCTTGAAGTTAAATTTAATGTATTGTAACCTAACGCAGTATTATTTGCTCCATTAGTGATAGTGTTCATTGCTGTAACACCAAAAACAGTGTTAGTTGCAATACTATCGTTACCTTTACCTATTCTTACATCGTTAACAAATGAATCATATGCCACTCTCAACGATTTGCTAATACCAACACCACCAGAAAATACTGCTGAGGCCACAGTTGTTGAACTGGCTTCTGTTGTGTCGATAACACTCAATATGCCAGTAACTTCTACTGCCTCTTGTAATCTAATATAACCAGTACCGTCAACACTGAGTAAAAGATCTTGATTAGTTACTGAAGTTTTAATTGTATTACCTTCTACAGCAATTGCGCTTAGTTGCAGACTAGTACCAATAATATTTTGTGTTGTTACCAAGTTTGATGTTGCAGAAAATTCACCACCAAGAGTAAGAGCCCCACTGACTGTCAACGATCCAGAAGTATCAACTGAACCTGCACTGCTAACAGTGAATCCTGGACTTCTAAATCCGTTTACTGCTCTTAGCGAATTGTATGTTACTGGCATATAAAGTCCTTATTAGATTGCTGCTATATCTTTAATTGTTATGGTACCCTGCATAGCACCATGAATTGAACACTGATATCTGTAATTACCGGTAGTGTTATAGGGTATTTTCCAATATAATGTGCCGCTGGTCTTTCCTTGGGCCGATGATCCAGTTGATACTACCCCTGAAGAACTTACATGCACTAGTCCATCATTATAGTTAGAGCCGCCGCTGGTCTGGATTAAGAAAGGATGTGATGTAGTTATTGCATTTAAATTAAATGCAATTGTGGTGCCACTGATTGCATATATTGTTGGATCATCCGCCGCACCATATTGATCAAATCTATATGCTGTACTTCCGTTGGCTGTAACTACTAGTCGAGTTATGGCTGGCAAATAGGCTTGATCTATGGTCATCGAAGTATTTGCTACATCGCCTAAATGCGTAAAATTAGTAGTATTATTGGTAATTGTTATAGTATCAGTAGTAGCATTTGTAGTGATGTCTATGCCAGTACCGGCTGCTATTGTTAGCGTATCGGTAACACTGTCAGCAACCACGTCCGATTGTCCTGCTACTGAAATAGTTTGAAAACTATTACTGCCGCCACCGCCTCCACCGGTTGCATCGGTATCGTTAACCCATTGACTGCCATTATATTTTAATACTTGGTTCAATGACGGTGAAGTAATTACAACGTCTGTTAAACCGTCTAATGTAGTAGCACCTGCTGCACCTGCTGCACTGATGGTTATAGTATCATTGGTTGCATTTGTAGTAATAGTAACATTAGAACCTGCTACTAAAGTTAAGGTATCAGTAGCAGAATCAGCTACTACGTTTGATTGTCCTGCTACCGATATAGTTTTAAAAATATTTAAATCGCTGTAGTTTGCCAACGGATCCCATACACCCGCATGGGCAAAATACATACGTCCAGTTTCGTGTACATGTGCTACCATGCCGTGCCATGTGGACGGACTAATAGCATTCAATTCTGCTAATGTATCAAAATAGGCTCGTACATAACTTACTGCACCAGATGCTGTGATTGTACCTGTAATAGCAAGCACAGAACCGTTCCACGACAGATTAGTACCAGTATCTTGAACCACTGTACCTGTTGATGCATAATATGCTAATCTATTTGCTTGTCCCGAACTCACTCCGCTGCCACCGCCGCCCCCACCACCAGTATTAGTAATTGTAATTGAATCGCTGCCAGCATTAGTAGTAAGTTCAATACCTGGTCCTGCTACCAATGTTAAAGTATCAGCAGCATTATCTGCTACAACACTTGATTGCCCTGCTATTGCAACTGTGCTAAAACTATTAATTGCTGTACCAGCAATTGTACTACCGGCCGGAAGTACAACAGAACTGCCAGATGCTGTAATTACAGCATTACCTAGTCTTATTGAACTGCCGCTTAGATATAAATCTCTCCAACGGAATGAAGCACTGCCTAGATCATATGATTCATTGTCAGTTGGTATTAACGATGAATTTAAATTTAATTTTCCAGGTGTAATTAAACCATTTGATATCTGTGACAAGCCGATTGTACCAGACAATTGCGAAAAACTGGTGGCTGCACCGCCAATCGCACCACCACCACCATCGTATCCACCACCTAAACTGCTGTCAACAAAGGATATATCTTCTGATACTCCTAAAGGAAATATACATTCTGCATAGTTTGCAAAGAAAATTAACTTCGTGCCTAAGAATGTAGTATCAGTTACGTTTGCAATAATGTTAACATAACTAGCGTTTACTGTAGCAGAAATATTGATTAAACTATCATCAATACTAGTTCTACCGTATACTGTAACGGTGGCTTGATCTGGACGAGCAACTACTAATACCTGTAATACTTCTTTCTTATTGCTACTAAATTCGGCAGTGATTGTATAATTTGCACTGCTGTAGTCGCCAACATACCATGTGTCAATCACAGTATCTGGATAAATCTGCACCCAAGAACCTTTATGCGCTAATTGTGTATTGTTTTTTAGCGACAGTTTATTACCTGGACTTTGTTTGAAAAAATTCGTAAATTTCAGCATATGGCACTCTTTACTATATTTATTTGAAAAATAATTTTGTCTTGGGTACCTAATAACTGGAGAGTTTATTTTTTGTGCTGTAAATTAGACCTATAAATAACCCTGAGCAATGGAGAAATTATGGCCAAACGTATACTAATTATGGGCTTGCCTGGATCAGGAAAAACCTATTTTGCGGAAAAATTAAAGAAATATCTAGAAGAAAACAGTAATGTTAGTAACATGCCGTTAGATAGAATGGCTGAATATGAACTTCTGCCGCTTTCATACAAGGCTAAAGTAGATTGGTTTAATGCTGATGATGTTCGAAGAAAATACAATGACTGGGATTTTAGCAAAGAAGGCCGCATAAGACAAAGTTTACGTATGCTTGAATTTGCTATAAAATGCACAGGTGATTATGTTATCTGTGATTTTGTTGCTCCCTTAGTAGAAATGCGCAATAATTTTAAAGCAGATTGGACCATATGGATGGACACCATTGACGCTGGACGTTATGAAGATACAAATAAGGCATTTGTTCCTCCTGAAGTTTATGACTTCCGCATCACAGAACAAAATGCAGAAAAGTGGGCTGAATTTGTAGGGCAACACATACTAGATAATCGTCGTCGACCTACATTTGATTGGCAAAAAGAAACGGTTCAAATGTTAGGTCGTTGGCAACCCTGGCATGCAGGGCATCGCGCATTATTTGAACGTGCCATTGCTAAAACAGGGCAAGTTGTTATTCAAATTAGAGATTGTCAAGGTTGGCGGGATAGTAACCCGTTTGCAATAGATCAAGTCAAAGGATATATTAAAAGAGATTTAGATCCAATATACCAAGGCCAATATGAAATTCAGGTGGTGCCTAATATTGTAAACATCACCTACGGCCGTGATGTTGGCTATAAGATTGAACAAGAAACGTTTGATGATGCTATTCACAACATCAGTGCAACTAAAATTAGAAAAGAAATGGGCTTAAAGTAAGGATTATTTATGGGACGTTATACAGGTTATTTAAATGACATATGGAAGTTACAGGCAAATCGAAAAGTGATAGGCCTTACACTGTTTGGTGTATTATATGAAAATACTAAGTCTTTCACACCTGGTGATCAACTAGAGGTTATCACCGGAGTTGAAGAAGCAATTTCTTTGCTGACTCAGAAAGGATATGACTTTCTCATAATCACCGGCCAACCTCCTGCTAGAACTAGACTGCTACAGATACAAGATTTTGAAAATATTCTTGGAGCCACACGAAGTTTATTTGAACAAGTTGGCGGTCGAGTAAAAAATGCTTATTATGCGCCAGGCGTAGACAAATCTGATCCTTATGTTAAACCTAATCCTGGCATGTTTGAGCGTGCAAAGAATGAAGATATGATTCAATGGAAAGAGTCAATTTACATCGGAGCAGAGATCAACGATATCAGAGCAGCAAACAAGGTTGGTGCCGAAGGAGTTTTGATAAAGGCAGCAAACAGTCCGTTAAAAACTAAGGCATTCGAACTGACCCAAGGGGTAAATTTTAAAGAATTTGCCAGTTTATTAGACTTTGCTAAAAGTCTATAAAAAAGGAGCATAATGCTCCTTTTTTTAATTCTCAATAAAATCTGTTTTAGATAAAAGTTTCCCTAATTCAGGCAACCACAGATATTTTAAATCAGACCGTCGTAGTGTATCTAGTGCTTCGTCAATAGTTTCTACTAATGGATCACCGGCAAGATTAAAACTCGTATTGAAAAGTATAGGTACATTTTTAAGTTTATCAAATTCTGATATTAGATCATAATAATGAGGATTTTGATCTTTATTAACAGTCTGTACTCTACACGTTCCGTCTACGTGTGTAATGGCAGGTATCAATTCGCGTTTATCTTCTAGTACATCAACTGCATACATCATAAATGGGCTGGTATCTCTACCAGCAAGATCAAACCAATCTTTAGCTTTTTCTTCTAAGCAAGATCCTGCAAACGGTCTAAACCATTCGCGACGTTTTACTTCATTAACAATATCTTTTCCATTCGCAACAGTAGGATCAAACAGTATGCTTCTATTGCCGAGTGCTCTAGGACCTGCTTCTGATCGTCCTTGATATAGACAAACAATGTTTTGTTCAACTAACAATTTTGCAATGTCTTTAGCAGTAACATCAGTAACTACAAATCCATTAGTATCCATATTAGAATATCTATCAGGATTATCAGGACCAATGTATAAAGTTTGTAAAGGTGCAGGAGTTCGATCGCTGGTAATTTGTCTATATACAAATTGACAGGCTCCCATTACTGTTCCACCATCGTGACTAATTGGTTCGTGATAGAATTCAATCTCGGGAAATTCTTTAAGCATCTCATAGTTTGCCACACAATTTAGACCATATCCGCCTGCAATAACAATTTTATTTTTGCCTGTTAATTCTATAGTTTTACGAATTAGATTTTTTACTCTTTCTTCTGTAGATTTTTGAACAGCATAAGCAAGGTCTTTTCTATAATCGTCTATTAGATCAGGATCATTATGCCACGACGTATCACCATAAGATACTTGTAGTTCAGGATTTAAATCGCATCTAATTAAGTTACCTGCTGGAAATCTTGGCTTGATAAAAGATCTGTTGGTATAGTTACCATCATTAATTTTAATCGAATCATTGTGTTTTCCATAAGGTGCCAATCCCATAGTTTTTCCTGCTTCTATAGCATGGAATCCAAGATATTGCGTGACTGCTTCGTAGGTCTTGGTAAGACCATGAGCATCAGATACTTCTACTAGTGTGTCATTGTCGGTTAACGTGAAACTATCTATAAGATTAGTTCCATAATATACTAAATGTTTTTTAATCTGTGCTGGATAACTAAGGCTCCAAATAGACTCAACTTCCCATGTTTCGTGCATGAGATGTTGAGCGTCTTGAAAGTTAAATCCGCTACCGGCGCCATCGATAACAATAGCAGCAGCATCCTCAAACCCGCTGTTAAAAAAGGCACACGTAGCATGTGTTAGGTGATGATCGTCACCTAACTTAATTGTTTCAACTTTGTGTCCTGGTTGTTTTTTACGAACATAACAGGTGTAGGCATCTTCATTAGTCCAAGGTACTTGTCCAAATGCATTTCTTGTACCGCATAGTATTAAGAAATCTATATGATCAGTATGTTTGAATGCTTCTTCCATACCCAAGAATGGATTGCCGTCGTATTTTAAACGACTCAATCTATCTTCTTCAATATAATAGATTAATTCACTATCTTTATATAACGCTGTAGCACCATTGTGTCCTACATTAATTGCCATTAACCACATGTATTAATCCTTTATACTTTTTTTGATGTGTGTTCTTATATTTGCAATAATAGATTTAAGTTCATCTTTACTAAAATCCATTAAGGTATCATTTTTTCTATCTGCTTCTTCACAAGCAAAGCCTGCAATCCGTATTGGACTGTATGTTCTTTGACTATTTTTCTTTTCTATAATATTAAAATGCTCTGGGTACGTAATATTGATAGGAAAAGTACTACCACAAATTACGGTGCCGGGTTTGTCAAACGAGTAGGCTAAATGTTGTCCTACGCTGTCGCATCCAATAAAGTAATCGGCTGATTCAATAACTGCTGCCCATACACGGAGAGGTAACAAATCATTAGGCTGAAAAATAGGTAGATTGACTAACTGTAATTTATGTTCTCCCATATAGATTAAGTTGTAGTCTTTGCACAAATCGCCAGCAAGATCTGTAAATGTTGCTTGTTCTAAACTTCTACTACTTGCATCATATACCATCCCTGGACCCATTACACTACTGCGCCCAAAAGGTTGAATAACAATTGTTTTTTCTTTTTTATGAGATTCTCTTACTTGCGCTAATATTCCAGCCGCAGCAATTTCTTCATTTTTACTTAATCTTAAAGTAGGTCTCTTGTGTTCTTTAGTGCGCTCACCTAAAATTTCCCACCAAAAACTCTGTTGTAAACTTGATCTTTGATTATAATATTCGTGATCTCTGTACGGTTCAGTTGAAACACAAATATTATCTTTGATAAGATTCTCAAAAAGTCCTTTGTGATTCATATCCCATGCTTTATCTTGTAGCGTAGGGTGTCCTAAAAATATTTCCAATCCGCCCTCGCATACTATTCCTGCCAACTCTCCGCGGCGATCTAATTCTTCTAGGGCAGGAACACTGGCAATGACTCGGCCAGCGCCCCCATTAATAAACACAACTTTTTTCATATGATATCCTGTATCTAAAATTATTTATAGTAGCAGATAATTCCACAAATTTTTCTTAATTATTTTACATTCTTTTTGAACGTTGTAAAGGAAATGCGTTGGTATACAACTTATCTATGAAAAAAACCATAGTTAACCGACTTTGATCGTCAACACCAAAATAGTTATCTCCTGCATGATACAAATGACTGTCAAAGGCCACTAACCGATTGAATTTATTCTTTACGGTTATTGATTCTTCAAACTGACTTTCATTTTCTTTTCTGTAAGATTCGTAATTTTTTGTCAAAGTTGGATTTTGATTAGCCGCAGTGCGTTGCTCAACATGTAGCATCTGTTCGCCTAATACTTTAGGTTGATAAATTGTTGTACCTGCGTTGCTATGATCCTCGTCATTTAGGTATACAATGCCGGTTATCAACGTTCCGTCCACATGTACCCATCCCTTATCATACAAACCACTGACTTTTTGAAAGAATCCGTAACCGGACCATTCTATATGTTCATTTGACGGATAAAAAATTTGTAAAAATTTGTTTATGGTATTAGAAAAAAATCCAGGATTTAATAAATGAATAGAATCAGTGCGCTCACCGGGCCATTGATGAAAATTATCTGTTTTATAACTTTGTTGTTGAGCAAAATTTCTGACCAAATACGGATCATTAAAAAAATTGTCAACTACAGTTGTTGGTATAATATAATTTTGCATCAGTTAGATTAAATTATTTTTAATGTAGTCATACAGTATTTCTGCATAGGCCTTGTGCGGTATGGTGCTGAAATGATTATATTGTAAATGTTCTTTAGGAAAATTGCTAGCCCCATATCCCCAAAACGAGTCAGTCAATAATTTATAAAAATTTTTGGATTCTGGATCTAACACTTCTGTTTCTAAGAATGGATATACTGTGTTGACAAAGATGTGTTTGTAGCCTTTCATAGTTAACAATTCATCTAGTGCTAGTAATTTTGCTTCTTGACTTCTGAGTTGAACATTGTCAGTCCATAAAAATCTTGCACAAAAATTAACAACATCCTCATCTAGACTATAAATTTTACCATCAATTTTCAAATCTAAACTAAAATTAGGATTAACAAAGATAGTCTTAAATTTTTTGTATGATGCAGGTGTTCCTACAAACCCTCTCAATTCCATAGTATCAACAATTTTATCTAATTCTGGACCACCGCCAGTCCAGCCAACAGCGTCTATTTCTGTTCTATGTAAAGAAGTGATCCCTATAACTACAAAAATATCCCTAGGATCGTGTCCTTGTTGTTCTAGTTTTTTTAAATCAAATATGGTGTTTCGAAAGATAAAATCATTTGTTGCACCGTTGTAAGCATTGTTTATGTAAGTAGTAGCACCTAGCATATCACTTAGGTACTTAGGAAAAGCCAACAGTTTAGAATCTTCATGGCATGGTTGATCCGGTATACATTCCATACCAAATACAAAACTGTCGCCGTTAGCGTATAAAATTTTTGTCATAATTTACTATATTCTATATAAAGGTCAGCATAAGACCTAGCGGTATTAACATCATAGTGATGCCCATCTCTAGATAAATCAATTTGCGCCGGTGGTTTAAAAAATGATATATTCAGTGTTGTAAGTTTATCAAAAAATGAATCTACAGTTGCTGAATTTAGTGTATCAAAGAAATTTGGCACAAAAGAATGTACGATTATTGTTTCTTTTTTCACAGATGTGACTAGTTCTAAATTTTTAAAAAAATTAGCCGTGTTATTTTCGTCTAAGTTAGGGTCAATTAAGTTATCGGCAATGTAGTGCAATCTTCGGTCTTCGTCGCCCAATTCAGTATTTGGATGTTCTCTTCTATGTAGATAACTCCATTGAATGAACAATACTGCTGGCTTTAAATTTTCTAAAATATAACAAGCACGTCTAGCAATCCAATCATTGCTAGCACCATTCATGCTGACGTTAATTACACGACGATTTAATCTTTGTTCAACTAGTTTCGGCCATATTTCATCTATAGGTTGTCCTAGACCTATAGTAAAACTGTCACCAATACTCCATATATGATTAGTTAGATCTTCCGGCCATTCGTCGTCTCTATATCCGTAACTGTTAAAAAAATATACTACTAATTTATTGTACCGATGAAAGTGATCTTTATCTTTAGCATGTTCCGGACAATCTAACCCGCAGTACGTATCAAAATGTCCAGCATATTTTTGCAGTACCATTGATTCTATCATTTAAGATTATACCAATTTTTAATTTCGTCGAACGCCAAATGTCCAAGATCTTCTAAACTAAACTTTTGATAATTGCCGTTTTGCTTGCTACTCCAGTCGTTGTAAGTATCGACGCATTCTTGGAAATTTTTAACTAGCACTGCCTTTTCGCCAAGTGTCTGTAATTTGATTGGCACCCCGGCTATTAAGGTTCTATCCATCACTAACTGATTTATCTTTACATAAACGTTAAAGTAAGGATCAATATTCTCTTGCAGGAAATTCTGATGATCAGTGCTCAGACTATTTCTAGTCATTAATTTTTCAATATTCATAGACCTTAATGGAAGATCTTTGTTTTCAGGAGGTGCTAATTGTTTTAGTTGAGATTGATTAGAGATACTTTTGCTAAACCCGCTAGTATCACTGATCAAATAATGACAGTGATTCCATCGGTCCCAAGAAATACCGTATCCTTCTTGCCAACTTGTCAACGATTGATCGGGGGGAAAAATATCTAGTTTGTTTACATATCCTTCTAGATCGTTCATATCTTTTTCATAATGAAAAATAGAATTGATCCTAAAATGATCGTTAACCCATTTGAGGTAAGTTACATACTTGTCTAAGTATGTGCGAAATATTTCTGTATCTATGGTAATTTTTTTCTTATAAAGTTGTTGAAAAATTTCAATTTTTTCTTCGTGTGTATAAACATTTAAAGATTTAGTAAAAGCCACAATGCACCAACTAAGCGCATGTTCAAATAGATTTTCTCTTCTAGCACTGATTAGGTAAAAGTTTTTATTTAGATATTCATAAAAACTAAGTTGATCTTGCAAAGAATCTTGCCTATTTAAAATGTGATACTGTGCTAGTCTACTGATTTTATAATGATCTGCGCTATCTAAAAGATTTACCACTTCTTCTAATTTTTGATGATAGCCCCAAGAAAATTTATCAGGTTTGCCTAAAACATCTTGTTGATATTTGTTAGAGTGGTACTTGACAATGCCATTAGTTAGTTCGTGCAAGTTAATTACAGGTTTGTCATAGTCATACATTAACATTGTCATAGTGATGACTTTTTGTAGTAGGCTAGATCCTACTCTATCTGGGGTTAAGACAAGTACATTCATATTAAAAATTAATTGATCCTAATCTTCTGTCTGCTACACCAGTAAGTCCTGACCAGAACGTGTTAAACGATATAGTATGTCGAGCATCAGTATTTTGACTAGGTGTAACAAAATGACCAGTATTTGATGAAAATAACAATAAATGATTTTTTAAATTATCTGTAGTTTTTGGATCTATGCCTGCACTTTCTAATAATCGTGTTAACGGCAAGTAACATGAGGTTTGCGGGATAAAATATGGCAATTCATCTAATTTATATTCAAGGTGCAAATTAAAATTGTCGGAGTTACTATCTAGAAACAATACAGCACTTATCACACTAAAAGGATGTGTGTGAATATGATGCGACTCGTTTTGTTTAGTAACATTGCCCCAAGATTCAGTCATGCGTAAATCAGTAAAATCAGTTACGGCATAAGCATTTCTTACAAAATTTTTACATTCATTTTCTAAAATACTCTTAATATCTTTAAACTGCTCCTTGTTAAAGAAGTCCATGTCTGTGCTTATTGAATTTTCTACATTTGGCACAAATGTTAAATGGTCAAACTCTTTTTTAATTAAAGAAAAATCTATTTGGTCTGACATGTCTTTAAGTAATATTAATTTTTTAGCACAATTTATAAAGTTATTCATAATTTTTAAACACCGCAAAGAAAGGTTGTTGATTCCTGTAAGTTTCTAGATAATTTATTAGATTATCATAAGTTTGTTGTGACACAGTATGTTCCATAAATGTTAATAAAGATTGTATTAACTGATCAGCATCTGCAGTCATTAAATCTGTAAACATTATTTCAAACATACGTGTATCAAACTCAGTATCATTTTCTACATTTTTTTGTAAAGATGTAATATAAGGAACAGCCCAATGAAAATCAACTAAGTCGTCAAGAGTTTGTATATGTTGTAATTTTTGAAATAGAGATGAATATTGATATTCGGGTACAGAGAACTGTTGTGCAAAAATAGCAAATTGCTCAAAAGATAATTTTTTCTTTAAAAATAACCCTGTGCATTTTAACAGATCGTCGTCATTTACATTAATCTGTATACATTTACTATAGGGCAAGGCTTTCATAAAAACATTGATATTAGCACAATGTAAAGATAACACATGCACAGTGTTTTTATCAAATAATTCTGTAGCAGATAGATTATCTCTTAAAAAATCTATACGCTGTTGTTCAGTATACATGTCATAATGATAGTCATGTATAAGAGCTTCTCCTATTGCAGTAGGTATAATTTCGTCATACCAATTGTTGATTAATCTAATATGTTGATTGGCATGCCCAGACCCTACATTATCAAAACTCAACGGATGTCTTTGGTCGTATGCATAATGCAACAAGGAAGCCAAAAACCAACCGCCTGCGCCAGTAGGATAATGTATTAATAGCATTGGATGATCTGCTAGTTTTGTCATTCAGTATTTAATTGTAATTTTTATCAGGCCTAAAGTAAATGAAATAAGTACGTTATGCGAAAAATTCTTAATTTATTCTCAACTCCTGTGTTAGAGGCAGAGTTACCAGAAATTGATAATAACAGTTTGGCACAAGAAATTAACAATGTCTTTGACCACATGCCGGTGAGTCGAGTATTAAGCGACGAATGGCGAAATAATTTAGAAACTCCGGGAAAAAATCCCAAAGGTTACAGCACATTTAATGATAGATCTGCTGAGTTATTGGACAATCCTAAATTTGATTATTTCTTTAACACCATTACTGATGTGTTTAATGGGTTCTTTTTACAGTTAGGATCTACTAGTAGTTGGCAGTTTGAAAATTCTTGGGCATCGGTATATCCCAAGGGTGCTTATGTAGATAGGCACAATCATGGAACTGCCCACTGGAGTGGTGTATATTATGTATCAGTCCCTGATCCAGAGGCTGTAATTAGATTTGACGATCCCAAAGAGTATTCGTTAAATCACGAACCTCATAATTGTAAATTTCGCGGAAGAATGCAGTACATATTCTACCCCACTCCTGGCAAATTGCTGTTATGGCCAGGATACTTGTATCATTCTTCTATACCTAATAATTGTGATCAGGATCGCATGATCATAAGTTTTAACATCAACTGTAATATCTAAATGATCAATAATCAAATTAATATATTTTCTACGCCAATTTGGAATTTTACTTTAGAAGATCAGCAAAGTGAAATTGACCAACTGAGAAATCTTATACTTGATAAGGCTGCTAAAGAACCTAGTGCGTTTAAAAGTAATGTAGGAGGTTGGCAATCTCAGGATAATTTACACCAAACTGAAAAACTTTTTTCAAATCTAGTTGTATCTTTAGAACAGTGTGCTAACAATGCTCTTGATGATGCTATATTCAAACCGGTAGTTGTAACTGAAATGTGGGCAAATGTTAACAGCAAATATTGCTCTAACATTGCCCACACACATTCAGGAATTCTTTCAGGTGTCTTTTATCTTCAAGTGCCCGAAAGATCAGGAAGATTGATACTGCGTAACCCGGCTATAAGATCAGATTCACACTACATAAGGGCAGCAAACTATGTAATTGATCCAACTGTCTGCGGCTGTGTGTTCTTTCCTTCATGGTTAGAACACTATGTTGAACCTAATCTAAGCGAAGAACTTAGAATCAGCATAAGTTTTAACATCAGCGTTAGCCATACTAAAACTATTTAAGTATTACCTGCTGCCTTCCAAGTCTTAACAAAAAGTGGTTCCCACTTTTCTGGGATTACTAGTTTCCTGTGCTCGTCTTCTTCACCTGGAATTTCTTCATAGGTGCCGCCTGGACCAACTGCTACGATACGCATTTCAATTGGTCTAGGCGCATCGCCCTGTGCAAACTCAACTGTGAATTGAGGATCTTTATAAATTTGTCCATCAACAATAGCATCCCATGTATCTACATGTCCAGCGGCTGTACAGTCAAATGTTACTATGGCCACGTGTCTGTTGTTATCAATTTGCATACTAAAATCAATGCGGGCAGTTGGAGGTCCAGGTGGAGGAAGTGGGTTTTCTTGCATGAATTCTTCTAGCCATTGTCCGCCAGATATCCATTGACCATTTTTAAATTTCCAGCCCACGCCTACATGATTAGGAACCTCTTCAAAATATCCTGGCAAATCATTTTTAGCGATTTGATCAGGGTGATATAGAAGTGCAGGATCTACATCATCTATCTGCATGATTTCATCGTTAACTATTTTCGCCCAAATTTTACCATTGCTCATCAAAATCTCCTAATTATTAAGCGTCACGCCAATATATTACTGCCATCCCTGTGCCTGCTGTACTGACACGCCAGTCTAGTTCACAGGGAGGAAATGCCAGTGCTGGCCCGCTACCATTGCATAAATCAAATGTGCCGCCATAGCATACACATAAAATATAACTTCTATTAATGCCGGCGCCGCCGCCCTTACCTGCCTTGCTGGCCATGTGGCAAATACCTACGCCGCCGCTGCCTCCTAGTGTTCCTGCACAACTAACAATGTAAGGAAACAATTGATCTTGTAATCTATCTGCGCAACAAATCTGTCCCGAAGTGCCCAAACAACACAGTAAAGTCCAGTTTACTGTACCGCAGGCATCAGCGTTATTTCTGCAACAATAAAAACCCATACTGGTCATTTCGCAACAGAAGAATACAGTACCACCTGTGCCTGCGCCTTCGCCTGCATTATGAAATTGTGCATAAGGATCAATAACTTGTGAACTAGCCCAGCCGCATGATCCGCGATAACTCTGCTGATGTAAACTACTACCATGTGATCCACTGCCAGCCATTTCATGTATGTCATGCCATGGATATCTCTTTGGACTAGGTCCAGTTTCAATCATGTCATTACGACCAAAGTTATGATTGTTAGGGTTATCACCGTGGTGATAAATCATGATCCACTCACGACCTTCATCATTGTTCTTACCGCCCCAACCACCGGGACCGGCTCGCCACCAACCGTTTTCACAAATACCATTCATGGTATGTCCAACATAGCACAAACAGCACTGATATTTGGTTCCACCACCGCCTCCTGCACCTGCAGGATAGGCAATCTTTCTGCATGGATAACTGTTACCGCCACCGTTATATCCGTTTTGGAATGTGCAAACACATGAACAGTTTGAACCTCTCATAGGTTCTACACGAATTGCTCCAATGCCGCCGCCGCCACCTGCTTTGGGACCATAGGCATTACCTTGTGTGTCAATAGCATTGGCCGCATTTTGTCCAGCGCCGCCTTCTGTCCAAATCCAAGAACCTGCAGAACCACCGCCTGCATACTGTCCTGTACAGCAGTTACCTTCGTGTCCTGGATCTATCTGTCTTCCGCTGACACCGTTCCATACTACACAATATCCGCAACAAGTAGTTGCATATGTATAGATACAAGATCCGCAGTAGTGTGTAACACTGCCTCCGCAGTATTGACAGTTAAATCCTGCAATACCACCTGTACTGTTCCAATCGCCACCACTGGCAGTGCCCGGTGTGCAACCTGCTGCTCCGCCACCTGTGACAGTTCTAGCCACAGCACTGGAATTAGTATATGATATTGTGGTATTTTGTTCTTGTCTGCCTACCACAATGGTCACTGTACTACCTGGAGTTACTGTGTCATATTTTTCTGCATAACCGCCGCCCGCTCCTGCAAATCCGCAGCAGTTACCATTGGTACATTTTGCTTTGCCGCCTCCGCCAACAGCGATAGATCGCATACAAGTTACCCCAGTTGGTACTGTAAATGTATAACTTCCTGGACTATCTATAATTATTCTGTTTTGCCAGCAACTATTGATATCATATGCATACTTATGGCATTGCACCTGATAGCAAGAAGTAAGTGTTGCAGTGGTTCCAGTTTGTACAAAACGACCCATCTTATGATTCCCTATAATAAACTATGGCCATACCTGTGCCTGCATTACTCATCAATTGATCTAATAAGCATGGAGGAAATGCCAGTGCAGGGTTTGCAGTATTGCCGTTACAACAGTTAAATGCACCACCCCAACATACGCAAAGCACATGACACTTAGATTGACCGCCACCGCCACCAAATCCTGCTTTAGAAGTATATCCGCATAAGTTTACACCACCTGATCCACCTAATGTTCCGGCACAGGTTATGAAGAATGGAAATAATGAATCCATCATCAAATATGCTTGATCACACCAACCGCACAGTCCAAGTTGACATATTTTTGTCCAATTAATCAGTGGGCCGCCGCCTGGGGCAGTGTTACTAATACCGTTGCCCATGTAGATAGGATCACAGCAATAGTAAGCAATACCACCAGTTCCAGCGCCTTCTCCTGCGTTCTTAGGTCTTGATCCCCATGCTCCTGGCATGTATCCGCATTGGAACGCAGTGGTCTGCATGACAGTACCTGGTGCGCCGCTTCCACATATATCTTTAATATCCCACCAATCAATTTTTTGTGGGTGATAGTTAGCACTCTGGAAGCAGTAATCTGGATTACATCTAGTTCCATATGGGAATACACAGAAAGCCATGAAACCATATTCCCATGTCCATGCACAACCTTCTCTTGAATCAAATCCTCCAGGGCCACCATCGCCGCCTTTATAAACACCAGCAATACAGCAACCTTGATAACTTCTACAGTTATGGCAATGTGAACCTTGCGATCCGCCACCGCCTTCGGCAGATGCTGGATAGTTAAAACATAGATCTCCTGGATATCCTTGCAGTCCATATGGGCACATGCAAGTACAGCATGAATAGTGCCAAACATATGGACGACACTGATCGCCAATACCTGCACCGCCACCTGCTACACCGCTGTGTAGGTAACCGCAGACTATGCTTGAGCAACCACCGCATAATGCTCTTGGTGATCCTGCTGACGCACCGCCAGCAGTAATAATATTACAACAGTTTGATGCATGACCAGCATCTGTATATGAATATGCTATGCAGTAGCCGCAACATGTAACTAAGTTTACATATTTACAACTACCACAATAATGACTTAAAGAACCTGTACATTGATTACAAGTATATCCAGCACATCCGCCTCTACTGTTCCAGTCGCCGCCTGTGGCTACTCCTGGTGTGCTGCCCGCTGCGCCACCTGCCGTGTGTACTGGAGTGCCGTTACAGGCTACTGATGAGTTGCCTTCTTGTCTGCCTACCACAATAGTTAATTGTGTGCCTGGCGAAACAGTCATACATTTTTCACTGTATGCACCGCCTGCGCCGGCAAATGAACAACAGCTACCGTTACTACCGCAAGATGGTTTGCCACCGCCACCAACTACCACTGTTCTTGCACAGGTTACCCCTGCAGGAACGTCAAATGTATATGTACCCGGTCTATCATAAACTACTTTGTATTGCCAACATTGTTTACCGTCGTAATAGACTTTAGCACCAGTAAATTTTGGTGCTCTTTTTTCACTTTGTACTGAAACCGTAATAGGAACAAAACGACCCATCGTTTACTCCTTATGCTGTACTTGTTTCAATGCCGTATACTACAGCACTAACACCAGTGGTACTTGCTCTAACGACAATTTTATTATTAGTTGCATCAAGTACAATACCTGTACGTTCTAACACACCATTAGCAATTATCACTGTATCATATTCTATATAATCAGCGTTGTTTGGTGAAGCATTCGGTCCTACTGCTACACGTACTGTCACTGCGCTAGCATTTCTATTACAGATGTTAATTGTAGCCACTGTAAAGGTAGTTGCTGGCACAGTATAAACTGTGGTTAGTGTGGTTGCTGCTAAATCGGCTGCGCCTAGTCTTCCTGTTGGCATAATTCATTTCTCCATTGTATTTATTTATTGTAAAAAGTAGTTTAGGGCAAGAATGGTACCTCTAACTCCAGTAGTAAAGTTTACTACAGCATTAAAATCTATTGCTCCGGAGGTAGTTGTTATGGTATTTCCTGTGATATAAACATTACCAACAGTTAAACTATTCGCTACAATACTGCTACCACCGCCACCAATTTGGCTAGCAATGTAGGTTTTAATAGCCTTTTGAGTTGGCACTACACTATCGCTGTTGGCGGCGAATGTTCCGTCTGTTGAAAATTCGCTAATTGCAGTATTTGAACTACCCAACGAAATGTTACCCAATTGCAATTCTTGCAAGCCGCTCAAATTAAATGCATCTGCATTTAGTGTGGCGCTACCAGTGGCCTGTTCAACTGAGAACAAGTCTCCTACTCTGAAGTTACCGTCTTGATCAGTTGATGTATAGAACACACGACCGCCACCGCTGTCAACTGTTTCATTTTCTGGCACAGGTTCTTGAGTTGGTGTTCCGGGATAATTAGTTTCAGTTTGATTACCAGTACCAATATCTAAGAAATCGTGCCCGGTTAGTCGTACTTGGCTGAATCTTATACGCATGGTTATTGCTGTTCCGTGTACGGGACTTTCTGCAATACCAATTGCGGGGCTAAGTTGTATTCTAAAACTGTAGTTTCCTGGTGATCCGGATTGTTCAGTTTTATTAACCAGTTTATACCATACTCCATCAATGCCAGCAAACTGCACATTACTACCATTTGTTGGTATGGCAGTTACGTTATTGATAAACATGAATGGTCCAGTTTGATAGATATCAGCAAAACCGTCACCGGTTACTGTGGCAGTAGCAGTGGTATAACCTGTTCCTCTGTTAGAGAAACTTGGATTAGCTAACACGCCATCGCCAGTTCTAATGTCAAAAGTTGCTTCTACTGTGTTATTAGGATCTGTTACGGTCAATGTTGGCGCTGAACTGTAACCGCTGCCTGGTTCAATGATACGAACCTGTGCAATTTGTCCACCACTGACTACTGCTCGTCCCATAGTAGTTGCGCCTGTTTCAATACTTTGTGCTGTGGCAGTTGCTCCTGCTACGGCCACCCATATTGGTGTGCCGCTGATGCTGCCAAATGCACCGTCATTCCATGCTGCACTGGTAGCCAGTGCTCTGGTGGTCCATGTTACACCATCAGGTGATGTAGCTGCTACTGTACCAGCACTTGAGAATGCCAAGAACAAACCTTGTCCGTACTTGACTCTTGTCCATGTAGAACTTGATGGTAGTGTAGAAGCGTACCAAGTAACACCCTTGTCATAACTGTAGGCAGCAGCATCTGTGGCGCCGCCTGTACCTGCTATGGCTACAAATCTACCATTACCATAGGCCACTTCAGACCATGTAGTTGAACTAGGCAGGGCGCCTCCCGCAGTCCACGTAATGCCGTCTGTACTAGTGGCTGTTGCTGTGCCGCCAGTAGCCACGGCTACAAATACACCGTTACCAAATGTTACACCACTCCAATTTGCTGAAGTAGGCAGAGTAGCAGAAGACCAAGTTAATCCATTGTCACTGTAAGCTGCTGCTGTGCCGCCACTGGCTACAGCAACAAATCTGCCGTTGCCATATGTTACATCAGTCCACGAGGCTGAACTTGGCAGTGCTCTGGCAGTCCAAGTAATACCGTCTGTTGAACTGGCTGCGGCTGTGCCACCGGATGCAATTGCTACCCATATTGAATCGGCAGCACCATAATGCACATCAGTCCATGTAGAACTTGAAGGTAAAGTAGCAGTAGTCCATGTAGTACCGTCGGTACTATATGCTGCTTGTGTGCCGCCCGATGCTACTGCAACAAACTTACCTGCACCAAATTCTGTAGCAGTCCATGTTGCACTTGCTGGCATAGTTCTATTTTGGGCTGTAAAGCCTGGAGCGGTAAATGTCAAACGAGGCTCAATTTGATAAGTGGTTGTTAAATCTAAACTGGCTTCTATTGGTGTTCCGCGAACAACGTGTGCCCAACCTGCTGCTCCAGTATCTGGATTGTAAATTGTAGCAACTTTTGTACCGCTGTTGTAGGCAAAAATATAACCTAATTGTCCTACCCCAGTACCTTGTGTAATATATATGGCCATGCCCACATATGCGGGACTGGCTTCTGTATCGCTGGCTGATAGTGTAATACTGGTAGTGTTACCGCCCTGAGCAGTATTGCTGGCAGTTTTATAGTTGGCGCCGCCTTCGTTGGTACTGTCAAGATCTACAATACGTGCTTCGTAGACAGCATTGTCACGAATTTCATCTAAGGTAGCCGCAGCATTAACACCTGGACCCGCTATGGTATATGTACCAGTTGAATAATTTTGACCAGCATTGCTGTATTCAAAACGTAAAACGTTGGCATTATTGGTCCATACATAGGCAATCTGTGCTTCTAAACTTCTGTTGTTCACTGTGGCAGTGATAGCAGTTTCTGTTGCATCAACGCCTTCCGCTACAGATCCAAAATCTCCGTATGAATTGTTGCCGTTGGTAGCACGAATCTTACCACCATTTTCTGCTAGATAGCCAACGTGGTTATAGTATGAGAACACAGACACTAATTCTGTACGACCGTTGTTGGTAATCCATGCGCCAATACCATCGCTGAGCACTTGTGTAAAGTCGTTGGCTACCACAGAATCATTTCCTGCACTGTGTAACGATCCATCAACTTTTAGGCCCACGCAACCAGTACCAAATGTAGTCACGTTTTGAACGTAAGGTGATTTATCAGTGATGTGAGCATTGGTATCCGCTGGACCATAACCTGGATCTAAACTGACGTATGCTCCGGCAGTAGGTCTGCTAGTTCCATATGCATTAGGTGCGCTCAATGTACCAGTTAATCCATTAAAAGTCATGTTACGTAGAGTTGTACCATTACGTACCAAGAACATATTTTCTGTTACACTGCCTTGTTGTGCTCTACGATATGTTTTAGCAGCACGTAGTGATTTGTAATTGCCAGTATAAATTAAATCATACTTGATAGCATCTACGTAATATCTAATATCTTTTTTGCACAGATCTGTGTCATAATAATATTTCACAGTCATTGTACCTGACGCAGTGCTTAGATCAAATGTAGATCCACCTCTAGTTGCAGAAATTGTAATAACTCCTGAACCAATAGTTTTGATATAATAAGTAACACCAGTAGATACACCACCAAATACGGTGCCAGTGAATCTAACAGCCATATTAACTGCCATACCAGTAGTAGAAGCCACAGTGATTTCATCTGATCCTGCTGCTGTTGCTGTGGCTGACCAACTATAAGTTAGGTCTGCAAATGCCACAGCCTCATTGGCTAAGAATTCTTTGTTTCTTTCTAGAGTTCTTACTGCGGCATACACATCGTAACTGGTTACAGCAGTGTTTGTACCAGTCATAGTAGGATCACTGCCAACTGCATTGATATGATAGTTTAAGTAATTGTAAATATCTGTGACTAGGTTTGCAGCTAACGTCCCTTGAGCAGCAACACCAAATGGCCATTCTTGTACCTGTGGTTCTGTGTTACCAGACGTAGGTGTTACAGTAGTTCCTACAACCACATTACTGATAATAGATTGAATTCTGTTAATTGATGCTAGACTTACGGCCACATCGGTTACGTGAATGGTTCCAGTACCTGGTTGTAAGATTGTAGTGCGTAATTCGTCTCCCACAATACTGCATCTTGGCGGTACAACCATTGGTAAGACTTCGTTGTATGTGCCAGTTTTTACAAACAGTGTATCATGTACTTTTGTAGCCGCAGGAATGTTTGTGCTTACACCTGCGGTAATTGCGTCTGTTATCACTGTTACAAGACTACTAACTGTGCTAGTAACACCACTTTCTGTTATATAATCTGTATCGATGATCTGTGCAATTTGTCTTGTTGTCACAGTCATAGATCCAGCAGCAGTTGTTAGTGCAAACACGCCGCCGCCTCTAGTAGCACTAATTGTAAATTGTGTAGCATTAACTACTGCTAGCACATAATATGTAGTACCTGCAACAATATTACCAAAAGTTGAACCGGTGAATCTTATAGCATCATCTGCTTTAAATCTAGCAGTAGATGTACAAGTAATACGATTAGTACCTGTTGTAGTATTTGTACAAGTTGTAGTATTCAATGCTTGGTAATTAATTGTAGGTGCTTGGTTAGCAAGAACCTTATTAATAACAGTTAAGCCATAGTTAATACTGGCTACAGTTTCTGCTTCTTGCCCTAAGATATAAAAGTTTCCAGGGCTAGTTACATATGCAAGCGCAGCCAAGCGACTTCTAATGTTGCCGCCGTGGGTAATATCCCATATTAGGGCATCAATAATCAGCCCCATATCACGTTCACACTTTGTTATATCATAGGTAAACGCAGATGTAAACGGTGCAATGTTGCCTGTAATTTGTTCGTTGGTCCATTCTACAATTTCACGTTGAATGAACTGTCTGTTTAATTCTAATAATTTAGCGGCATTGATATTTCTGCCGCCTTCTTCAATCTGTCTAAGAGCATATCTTACAGATGCAAAAGGTTTATCAATAGTTTGTCCATATAGACCAAAGGCATCATCTGTGCCGTTGGGTGCTACATAATAGACACCTGGAACATCACCAAAAGTATTCCAACTAGGAACACCGTTGACCACTGTTAATACTTGACCGTCTGTGCCGATAGGCAATCTTGTAGGACCACCACCACCATAGTATACAAGGTCGCCTGTGGTAGTTAATACATTAGTTTCAGGACCGCCTGCAAGTAAATCCCAATAAACTGTTGTTGCTAGTAAGGCATCAGTTTGAGGATCGTTAACTCCTGAACTGCTAGTATGTGCTAATTTGCAAACATAAGCATTGGCATTTTGGCGTACAACGTCACCTAGTACATAAGCGTATGTATTAGTCCAAGTTGATCGCCACTTAAATCCTGTGTTTAGCACTTCCCAATATGTAGCATTGGGAGGCTTTTGATTAGTGTTAGAAACTTTACATAGATAGGTATAGCCGCCAAGTCTTACCACATCACCAGTTAGATAATCATCATAGTCGTTCCAGTCGCCTATGAATTTAAAACCTACGGTGAATAATTCCCAATCAGAACTGGCTGCATTTGGTGTACTGTTTGTATGGTTGGTTACTGCTACCCAAGAATAGCCGCTATGTGTGACCACATCACCTGGCTGATAAATTGCACTGCTGTTCCAAGAATCTTCAAATTCTAAACCGCCAACAAACAACTGCCATTTAGTTTCATCAAAACTACCACCGCTGGTATAAGGTGTAGTACAGATCCATAGATCAGCACCAAACTTAACTACATCATTAAGTTTATAACGTGTGGTTCCGCCATATGCACCTTTATATTCTAAACCAGGGTGTACAGTATTCCATTTGGCTTGATCGGCTTCTAAGCCAGATGCTGCGGTTGCTGCTGAAGTGTGAGATGTTACACATACATAGGTATAACCACCGTATTTTACTACATCATTAACTTTGTAATATGTACTAGTAGCCCAAGTACTCTTCCAGTCTAAACTTTCTGCAAATACGTCCCACTTAGATTGATCGTCTTCTAAGTAAGTCTGACTAGTATGTCCTAGATTACATATGTAAACTAAGCCGCCCCATTTTACTAAATCATTGATTTTGTAATATGTAGCACCAGTCCAATTGCCGCGCCATGCTTGGCCGTCACTCATTAAACTCCATCTTGGAGTAGCATTGTTAAGATCTACATAAAAATCTGCATTAGCAGTATGTCCTACCAAACAGATATAGACCTTGCCGCCGTATCTAATTACGTCATCTTTGATATAGGTAGTGCCAGTTACCCAAGCACTTTTCCAAATAAATCTAATTCTACCCAGTTTAAATTCAGCCATTAGACACTCCAAACGTTCCTATTAGTAGTATTTAGCCAACTTGTATTATTCATAAATCAACAGGTTAAAAGCCCAACTTAAAATATGCTGTCGCTAAAGGCAATCCTCTCAAACTTCTATTAAAACTCACAGTTTGTGTAAAGTTAATAGTTGATCCTGACCCGCCAATATGTCCAATATCGTTAGGAGCATCAAAGGTGATTGATCCAATTTGAATCTCATTAACGTCTAGATCGCTACCACCACCCCCAATTCTGCTAGCAATATATGCTTTTACAGCCTTTTGAGTAGGCACAATATTGTTGCTGTTTGCACTAAATGTAGGATCCGTTGAAAATTCATTGACTGTGGCGCCAGTGCCTCCCAGCGTTACACCGCCTAATCTTAATTCTGTTAATCCGCTGAGGTCAAAGGCGTCAGCATTAATACTTACAACACCGGTGGCTTGTTCAACTTCAAAAAGTTCACCAACTCTGAAGTTACCGTCTTGATCAGTTGATGTGTAGAATACACGGCCTCCGCCGCTCTGCACAACTTGATTTTCTGGTGCTATGTTTGTTAAATCTGTATTTGGATAATTTGTTTCAGCCTGCGTACCAGTTCCGATTTCTAAGAAATCATGACCTGTAATTCTACACTGACTGTATTGCTCTCTAATTTCTATACCTTCACCGTGTACAGGACTTTCATCGACACCTAGTGCAGGTGTGATACGTATTCTGCAACTGATATTAGGAGCAACTCCTGTAATATGTTCTACACTAACTACAGCATACGTAGTATCAGCAATTGTAGCAAAGTTTAAGTTTGCTCCCGGACTTGGTAATTGTGTTAGACTGCTTACCCACATAAACTTACCAGTCTGATAATTGTCTGCATATCCATTACCTGTAATGGTTGCTGACGCAGTTACATAAGCAGTGCCTCGATTAGCAAAACTTGGATTAGCCACTGCGCCGTTGCCTCGACGTATCTCTGTAGTTACTTCGCCGGTATTATTAGGATCTGTAATAGTTAACACTGGGGTAGATGTATAGCCGCTGCCTGGCTCAATTACTCTGATTGAACTAATTCTGCCGGATGTTACTACCGCCCTAACTTTAGCAGCAGTAAAATTAGGTATTGATGCTGCTACTGTGGAATTGTAACTGATTACTGCCCATATAGGAGTATTAGATGGATTACCAAATGCTAGAGCACGCCATGTAGATGTTGCGGGCAAAGATTGTGTAGTCCATAATATGCCGTCTGTGCTCGTAGCAATATCAGTTGATGTAACTTCTGCCCATCCGCCCATAGCAATAAATGTGCCTTGTCCGTACTGAATATCGGCCCAACTTGATGAACTTGGTAAGGTACTGGCTGTCCATGTGATTCCGTCAAAACTGTAAGCCGCATTAGTTCCTGAATGAGCAACAGCAACGAATCTACCATTACCATAAGTAACACTACTCCATGTTGTGCTAGACGGCAATGTTGTAGTTGTCCATGCTAATCCGTTTGTTGAATATGCTGCTTGATTTGATGACCCGCCACCACCGGATATAGCAACAAATTTGCCATTGCCATAGGTTATACTAGTCCATGTATTGCTAGGTAGTGTTCCTCCTAAACTCCATGTAGTACCATTTGTACTGACCGCAGTATTAGTCACACCGTTATATTCTATAGCAACAAATCTTCCGTCGCCGTAGGCTAAACAACGCCAATCACCCGATGCTGGCAGAGTAGATGATGTCCACGACACGCCGCCGTTTGTACTATAAGCTGCTGTAGTGCCTGTGGTAAATGATACAGCCATATGATATGTAGTACCGCTTATGCTACCTGCTGCGATATCTGCCCAATTACTAGTTGTTGGTAGAGCGCCGCCGGCTGTCCATGTTGTACCATTGGTTGAACGCATGGTTGCCGAGCCGCCTAACGGAATGGCTACAAAACTACCGTTGGCATAGGCCAAGTTGAACCAATTTGCCACACTGCTTGCCGTTCTTGTAGTAGCTGAATAAGTTGGTGCTGGAAATGTCAGTCTAGGTTCAATAGAATATGCTGTTGTAGTGTCTAATGATGCCTGAATTGATGTTCCTGGAACAATATGTCCCCATCCTGGACTACTGGTATCTTCATTAGATACCAGTGCTATCTTTGAAGTGCTGTTATAAGAAGTAATATAACCAGTTTGTCCTACACCTAATCCGCTGGTGATAATTATTCTCATGCCAACGTAAGTACCGTTGTCATTGGCATCAGTTGCTGATAAAGTTATTTGAGTAGTAGAACCTGCTTGTGCATTGCCTGTTACTCTAACATAACCACCACCACCCGGTTGAGAACTATCTCCCGGTGGTGCTATTCTAACTTGATATATTGCTTGATCTCGAAACTCGTCATGAGTGGCTGCTGCGCTGATGCCAGTACCCGATATTGTGCTAGTTGCTGTAGTATAATCAGTACCGCAGTTACTAAACTCATATCTACTAATTGTAGACCCATTGGTAGATACAAATTCAACTGAGGCTTCTTCTGTTCTATTATTAACTAAGGCTGTTTTTGGAATTTCTGAAGGGTCATCGCCTTCTGCTACTGCACCATAATCCCCGTAAGAGTTGTTGCCATTAGTAGCACGAATTTTTCCGTTGTTCTCTGCTAGATAGCCAATATGATTGTAATAGGTAAACACAGACACAAGTTCTGATCTACCATTGTTAGTTACCCATGCGCCAATTCCGTCACTGAGTACTTGCGTAAAGTCGTTAGCCACGATAGATTTGTTACCACCGCCGTGTAAATTTCCATCTACCTTAAGTCCAATGCAACCTGTACCAAATGTAGTTACGTTTTGAACGTAAGGCGATTTTGTTGTGATCCACACTGATGTGTCATTGGGACCAATACCTGGATCTAAACTTACATAAGCACCTGCGGTTGGTCTCTTAGTTAGATATATATTTGGAGTTCCTAAAGTACCAGTTAATCCCTCAAGGGTCATATTTCGCATAGTAGTTCCATTACGCATATGGAACATATCGCTAGTAGTGTAACCAGCTGCTGGTTTTACAATTGGATTTCTTAATTCATCTCCAACTAGGCTACAACTTGCTGGTACTTTAATTGGTAGTATTTCTTCGTATGTGCCTGATTTTATAAAAATAGTTGCAGGGGCCCTGTTAGCATAATCTGCTAGGATATAATCACAAGCATATTTGATGGTTAAAAACGGTTTGTCTTGAGTCAATCCGTTACCATTTGCGTTAGTACCTATTGGACTAACATAGTACACTTTTGGGCTTTGATAGAATGGTTGCCAACTTGGTGATCCGTCAGTAACACGCAATGCCTGAGATTCATCGCCTATGGCAATTCTATTTAGGCCAATACTGCTGCCATCATCAGTGACACCGTAACTTTTCATGTCACCTAATAGTTTTAGTACATTAGATGCTTGCCCTAGTACAAATGGTGCCCAATAATTTCCTTGTGCATCATCATCTGGTCTTTTATCATTGGCTGATGTATGTTTATTGATACAGATAAATGCACTACTTTGAAAAGTGATAACATCGCCAACAATGTAGTTGATAGGGTTATTTGTCAAAGTATCAAGCAATGCCCATCTACCCCTAAACTGATCGCTTCTAATTACTTCGCGCCAATATGTAGCGTTTGGTGGTTCAGAAGCCTGAGAGTCTGCTATGGCAGCAAATAAACTACCACCCCATCTTACAGTATCTCCTACCTTATATGGTGTATTAGAAGACCATTCTCCCTGAACTTTATACTGTTCTACTACCACAGACCACGACGATGGATTAGTACTAGGAGCCGATCCAGTATTAGTAGCAATGGCTCTATATACGTAGCCGCCATAATTAACTACGTCGCCTATTTTATATGCTGTTGCAACATCCCATTCTGCTTCATAGATTAATCCTGGCAACCAAATACTAAAATTAGTTTCGTTAATAGTAGTTGAACTAGTGTGCCCTGTGTTACAATACCATATGGTGCTACCGCCATAGCGTACTAGATCGCCTTTTTTGTATCTTGTTGATGCTGCAAACAATCCTTTGAACTCAATTCCGTCATGCACTACGGACCAACTGGCTTGGTTTGCTTCTAATCCTAATAGAGCAGTTGCAGCAGATGTATGAGCAGTATTGCATCTATATACAATGCCCCCATATCTCACTAGATCATTTACGTTGTAATAGGTAGCAGTGGCCCATGTACCGGTCCAGTCGTCCGCGCTGACATGCACCGTCCAATTAGCAATATTTGCTTCGAGTGTAGATGCGCTGGTATGACTAGTAGTACAACGATATACTATACCGCTATACTTTACTAAATCGTTTAATTGATAAAATGTAGTAGGTGCCCAATCGCCAGTCCATTCAAAACCGTCAACCATCTCATTCCATTTTGTAGGGCTGGCTGCTAAATCTGTGTTAAAATTAACACCGCTTGTATGTGTGACCATGCACACATAGGTCTTTGCACCGTATCTAACTATGTCGTCTTTGACATAAGCATAGCCGTTAGTCCAGGCACCTCTCCAGGTAAACCTAATCTTACCAATTTTAAAATCTGCCATATTTCTTCTCTTTTATGATTGAATTCCAGAAGGATAGTCGTATTTTGTATTTATTCTAGCCACTAGTTGGCCGTCTGTGTCAACATAGTAATATATACTACGATCATCCCAACGATATTGTTCGTACAGTAGGTTATCAAAAACAATATTGTGATTTACATCACGGCCTTCAAAGAAATCTACACCCACTTCAAAATCTTCGTAATTTTCTGCTATATCTCCTGGCTCATTTATTTCAATACCGTCTTCTCTGCTGAGTTGATTAACTCTATAAAAAGTTAACTCGCCATCGTCACTGCGTTTTAAACCATAGAAATATCTAGGAGCACCGCCTAGCAGTTCATCAGGATCTCTACCAAAAAAGTAATTGCTTGCCATAATTTTTCTCCTTAGACAATTTCTACATAACTTACTATCACATCAATACCCGCTACTGTATCACAGCCTATACGTAGAAATGTGTTAGTATCTAACACTAATTTTTCTCCGTTAGTAATAACCTTGGCACTAGTGTAAGGCGGAATTACTAACTGTTTAATATAATATGCTGCTGTACTAGAACTATCTACTACCCATACATCAATAATTACATCCTCATCAACAATGTTAGCCACATTACAGCCAACGACCGTAAATCTGTTATTATCTACGGTGCCAATTACGTCTACGGGTGTTAACCCAATATTTTTTACTACTTGCGTTCTAAAATAGGTTGCCATCTTTTTATCCTAACATTAATGCGCCAGCAATAGCAATGTCTGTTGCTGTTGAGGCTGTAATACCTGCGGCGGCACCTGCTGTACTTACCCAAGCAAATCCGTCCCAAATTTCTACTAACTGTAAATCTGTATTATATCTCATAAGACCAGTTTCCACTAAACTTGGTCTAGTTGCTGAAGTACCACTAGGGATCGCTAGACCGTTAGTACCTGGTACTTTAACATAGCCGTCACCGGTAACTCCAAATTCAGTAATTTGATTTCCTATTGAATTAAGAATAGTGTTTCCGCTGATACGTAAATTGTCTATGACAACAGCACCGACTCCGTTAGGAGATAGTACAATGTCACCGTCACTGTTTGTAGCAGTAATTGCATTACCACTTAATCGTAAATTATCAACATCAACTTGATTGACGGTGAACACCGTAGAACTTAATGTTGCAACATTAACTCCGCCTGCTACAAAATTTATAATATTGTCATTGGCACCTGGGCTAGTTTCTGGTACAATATAAGTATTTTGATCTACGTCACTAATGCCGCCTAACTGTGTCCATACTGTACCAGTATATCCTTCAAAACGTCCTAGTGTGGTATTATAACGAATTTGTCCTGTAGCAGCAGTTGGGCGTTGTCCTGTAGTTCCTACAGGAATTAGCAACGACTGTGTACTGTTAACTTTTACTGTGCCAGTGCCGCTAGGTATCAGTTCAATGTTTTGATTTACACCAGTAGCGCTGATAGTATTACCACTTATACGTAAATTGCCAGTAATTACTTCGCTGGCATTTATAATTGTGGTATTAACACCGTCAGTGAATATTAAACCATCAGGACTGGTAATAGTGGTTGCCACACTGTTAAATGTGATGCTACCAGTTTCTTGATCTACTGTAAAATAATCACCAACTCTAAAATCACCTTTGTGATCCACGCTGGTGTAATAAATTTTTGCACGATTGGTTGTATAAACTTCATTGGCCTGTATAACATCTGCTGGATCGTTGTTGACTAATTCGTCAACACCAATGTAGGCAAAATTGTGTCCGATTAAGTACATCAAGACACCTTCGCCGTCACCATAGGCACCATAAGTACCATATATGCTAGCAGAAGCAATACTACGAATCTCTGCACCAAAGTCGCTGTAGTCGGCAGTTTCAATAAGATTGGCTGTACCGCCGGCGTTTGTACGTAAGTCTTGTAAGGTCACACCGTCATCACTGAATGTCGTGCTTGTGTCAGGACCTTCAAAGTGAATCAATAGAACTGTGTCGTTGTCACCATCAAACGCAGTAGTTGGTGCTACAAACGCACCAGTGTATCGACCAATACCTTTGGTAATTCTTACTTCGTCAATCCATCCTTGGAAGCCGTTGGCATTATCGTAGTTTCTTGCGCCAAATTTCACAGGACGTTGTATATAAGTGTTAGCATCAACATAAGTGCTACCTTCCTGTGTACCATTAATGAACAGTCTAGTATTGCCTGCTGCTCTGCTTAGAGCAACATGATACCAAGTGCCTGTGGCCAGTACCGTAGAACCTGTGATTCTATCAGCACCATTTAGATACATATTGACAGTATTACTGGTTGTTGTATAGATAGTAGGTACAATTTCTGTAGCGGCATTACGCATGTCAAATAATACTTCTTCTACGCCGTTACGATTTCGTCTAATAAAAAATTCTATGGTGTATGCAGCAGTACCAAATTCAAAGTCTGTAGATGTAGCCACGCTGACATAATCCCCAGTACCATCTAATAACAAACTGCTAGTACCAAATTTAAATTGGGCTGTGTCAATTTGTGCGTTGCCGCCGGCGCCAATAGTTTTGCCTACACGGTCTGTAACTGTTTCAAATCCGGATTGTTTTGCATCGATAGTATAGTAGTCACCGCTAATACTTTCAATTACCCCAGTTGCTAAAACTGTTACGCCGTCTGTATCATAATAACTGATAGTATTACCTACGTTCCATGTGCCAACTACATTTGGAATACGCAATCTTGTTTTACCGTCACCGGCAAAACCACTTGAACCACTAACTGCATAAAGACTTTTTGTAGCAAAATATGTGAATGAATTTAACCATTCTACCCTTGCACCATTAGTCATAGTTATGCTATCTACACCTGGTGTAATAAATGTAACGCTGTGAAACAACATGCTGGCTTCGCGGCTGGCAGCATTAGCCACACTACCGTCTATATATGCACCTCGTCCTGCATCCCCGGCAGCGAAACCTCGAGGATCGCTTGGTGAAGTTACTGTGCCGCTGGTAATCACTGTTACATTTCGTATGTAAGGACTACGTGTAGTAACTGTAAATCCTGGAGCGAAACGGAAAGCATGACCCTGATTTAGTCCAGCATTGTATTGAAAATCTGCAATTGTTAAATCCTCAATGGTGGTTTCACCGTTGAGCAAAAATACATCATTGTCTGTGCTGGCAGTATCTGGTCTTATTTTGACTGATCTAACTCCGGTACCTTTAACAGTAACTCCCACTGGCACTGTTAAAGGTAATAATTCATCATATGTACCTGGATAGATATAAACTGTGTCTCCGCTGGTAGCCACAGACAAGGCTTTTTCAATAGTTCTAAAAGTGTCGTTTTGATGTGTACCAGATTTGCCATCATCTCCGTTGATACTGACATAATAGATATTGCCTTGCGGTGTTACTACATCAATGCCATCAACAATAATGCTGCCAGAAGTCACAGTGCTAGCATTGATAACGTCAGCATAGATGTTTGTCCAGCGTTTTGAGGCACTACCTAGATCATAAGTACTGTCTACGTCAGGAATAATGTCGCTGTTAACTTCACCAACAAAGGTAATGTTATCTGTATTGGCATCACCTAACTGCAAATTTCCGTCTGCGGTAATTGTGCCAGTGGCATGTAAATTGCCAAAAACTTCTGTATTACCGTAAATTTTTAAACTGCCTGTGCCGTTTGGGCGAATTTCTAAGTCTTTATTTGTATCTGTAATTCGTAATTCGTTGTCAGTAATTTCAAAGTCATCTACTAACAATCTACTATTGTAAACTGCTGCGCCAGCACCAGCAAGATTAAAGAAAATGCTACCAGTAGCACTGGCAATGGTACTACCGCTGAGTGTAAAATCGCCAACTGTAACAGAGTTCGTAACGTCAACGTTTTGCGTTCTAGCGGTACCTACTACCTGAAGAGGATGTGTTGGTGTTGCTGTTTTAACACCAATTCTGCCGTTGTTTACATCGAAAAACAACAGGTCTGTTTCAAATGCTAGATTAACCCCGTTTCTAACAAGGTTGTTTTGCAGCATCTCGCCAGTGATTTTACCTACAGCCATATTTTATTCCGTTATCCAATATTTATCCTAGGGTCAATCCCCATATAGTAGTGTACTCGTCCATGATTTCAGGAGTAATAGTAACTAAAGAAATACCAGCACTTGGTATCCAACCATTAGATCCTAGTGCAGGATTACCAGTATAAACTTCTAATTCGGGGGCATCTGTGTTATATCGAATCATGCCCTGTTCAACGACCAGCGGTCTTGTAGCACTGTCTCCAAACGGTACTCTAGCGGCCTTGCCCCCAAATCTAATGTATGAAGTACCTGTACCAGCATTTAAATTAATGTTTGTATTAGTAGTGTCTACATCTATACGGCCATCATAAAACTGTAGATTTTGTATGTCAACAACGCCATAGGCATTGGCAATTAGTTCTATATCACTATTGCTTTGATCGCTAGTTATAGTATTACCATCTAATGTCAACTGACTGACAGTCATGCGGTTACTGTTAAATCCAGTGCTGTTGATAAAACTCTGTTGAGTTCCATTAGCAACAAATCTTATAATATTGTCGTTAGTTCCTGGCGTAAGTTCTGGTGTTATGTAAGTGTTACGGTCTTGATCATAAAGTCCGTCTAAAGTAGCATATCCTACCGCACCAAATGCATCAAATCTAGTTGTTGATGTATTAAATCTAATTTCGCCAAGAGTAGATAATACTCTGTTTGAGTTTGTGCCTTTTGGAATTTCTATGGCAGTATAGTGACTAATATCTACTTTGCTGTTTGATCCTGGAGTAATATTGATAGATCTCTGCTCTCCAGTACCGCCAGTTTCTATATTGTAAATGCCGTTAGCATAGAATCTTAAACTGCCAGTTTGTACCTGTGTAGCATCTATATAAGTAGTTTCTCCGCCTGAACTAAATGTCAAACTACTGCCTGCTGAAAATTCTGCTGCGGTAAATTTTAAGAAAATGTTACCTGTAGAACTTTCTACGGTCATAATTTCACCTACACGCAAATCACCTTTATGATCTTGACTTTGATAATAAATTTTACCATCATTATAAGTCACAACTTCATTAGATTGCACAGCATCAGCAGCGTCGTTGTCAACAGATTTGCCAACTCCTATGTAACCAAAATTATGATTAATTAGGTACATCAGTGTGCCAACACCGTTGGCCACAGCACCAACTGCACCATAGACGTTAGCAGAAGCAATACTGCGAACTTCTGCTCCAAAATCACTGTAATCTGCTGTGACAATATGCACAGCAGTTTCGCCGCCACTGAATTCAATATCTTGTTGTACTGAACTGTCTGGCGGAGGACTAGATGTTTCCCAACCTTCTACCTTACCATCAATAACAATGTAGGCAGTGGGCATGTCGTATGAAATACTTTCTATGGTAGCACTAACAATAGTGCTGCCGCTGTCGCGTAGAATAATTGTATCACCAGCAACCACTGTTGCTGCGCTCATTCCTTGAACACGTAATCTAGTTTTACCATCTCCGGCAAAACCTGCGGTACCGCTGTTAGCAATTAGACCTGCGCTGGCAAAGTATATAAAACTGTTTAACCATTCAACTCTAACACCGTTGGTCATTGTAATACAATCCGCACCCGGTGTAATGAAAGTCACACTGTGAAATAATACACTGGCTTCTCGACTGGCAGCATTGGCAATACTGCCGTCAAAATATCCGCCACGTCCGGCATCACCTGTGTCATATCCTCTTGGATCACTAACACTAGTCACTGTACCACTGGTAATTACAGTAATATTTCTTATGTAAGGACTGCGACTGGTAACTGTAAAATTAGGTGCAAAACGGAAAGCGTAACCTTTATTGTTTATACTGTCATAGTGAAAATCTTTTATTGTGATATCTTCTATGGTTGTTTCGCCATTGAGTAAAAATACATCTTCTCCAGTATTACTATCTGGTTTAATAATGACGTTTCTGACGTCAGCACCACGTATAGTTACTCCAGTTGGCACAGTTAAAGGTATTGCTTCTTGGTATTCGCCTGGATAGATAAAAATAGTATCCCCGGCTGTAGCATGATTAATTGCTTCACCAATAGTTAAAAATGTTCCGTTAGGGTGATCTCCAACATTGGTGTCGCTGCCGCCTTTGCTCACATACCAAATATTGCCTTGTCTAGTGCCAAATCCTACACCACCGGCAAGAATAGCAGTAGCATTAATGGTATTGCCATTCCATAGATCAAAATAACCAGTGCCCCATTTCTTTGTTGCACTTCCAAGTTTGTAAGTAGAATTAGTATCAGGTATAATACTAGTATTAACATCGGCGCCAAATCCAATATTATCTCCGTCAGTGTTACCTAATGTAATACTACCATCAAATGTAACATTACCACTAACATGCATGCCGCCGTCAATAAAAGTATTGCCGTGTATGTTTACTTTACGACTAGAATCTACATAGAATTCAATACTGGCATTACTGTCTTCGCTGCGAATAATGTTATCATCAAAGACAACGTTTTGACTGCCCCAGGCAGTGGCTTCAATTACAGGATCTACACCTGAGGGTAAAATGTTTATATTGCCAAAGAAACTGCGAACTTCATTAAGTCCTGAACCTACATATTGCAAATTACCAATGTTACCAATATCATCAACTATGAGATCTGTTGAGGTAAAATTAGGATTAATTTCAAGTGTAGTTGTAGGAGTATCAGTTAAAAATCCTATGCGTTGATCAGTAACATTCAGATAAAAGAAGTTAGTATCTACACTAAAGTCTACACCACTTCTAGTCAAATTATCTGCTAGCAATGGTCCTGATATTTTGCCTACGCCGGTTCCTAGCGGGCCTGCTGGCCCTGGAGATCCTAACGGGGAAGCACTAAGAGGTGAAAATCCAAGCATATACTATTTATTTGGACTAGTATAAACTTGGATTTGGTGTTAAGACAGCGTTATATTGCCCGCTCTGGTGGTTCCGTCACTGCCTCTGTAACGGAATTGTAAGTTAGTATTCGAAGTTGCAATGACTTCTAAATAACCGTTTGCCCATAATGTAGAACTAGCAGTGTGAACTTTTGTGATAAAACTTCCATTAGCAGTATAATGCAATCTTACGTCGCCGGCACCGTTACTGACAGTGATTGTATTACTTGCTGCTGATACATCAAGACCGCCAGCATTACCGGTAAATCCGCCAAGCAACACATTTCCGTCAACATTACCCGTTAAGTCAGATCCAGCAAAATAACCAATAGCAATGTTATAATCAGCCTGACTACCTATAGTGTTCAATGCACTATCACCAATAGCCACGTTACCGCTAGCACCAGTGACTGCATACAAACTATTTGCACCGATAGCAATATTGCTACTGCCTAGTATAGATGTGAATAGTGCGCTAGCACCAACGGCTACATTATAATCACCTACTGCGGCGTTTGCGGCCGCGCTAAAACCAATACCTACATTACCAGTTCCATTAGCATCTTCTAATGCTAATGCGCCAACCGCAGTATTTTGAACACCGGTAGTTACTGCATTTAATGCATTTCTACCAATTGCTGTAGTTGTGTTATCGCCGGCTGAGCCTCGCCCAACTTGTACAGTATTCACAACAAGTCTATTAGTAGTGGAATCCCATGTTAAATCAGCGTCAAACGAAGTTGCTCCTGCTCCAGTCTGATACGGTATCTGTCCTGCACCGCCCCCAAACAAATTAAATGCATCAGTGGGGCCTGTTGGACCTGTTGGTCCTGTAGGTCCTGTTGGGCCAACATTGCCTGACTTGTTTAAATCAACGACTAAGTTTTGACCGTTTGATGGCAGCGTACCGCTTACATAAGTAACAGCCAATTCAACCCATCCTACATTATCTGTAAGTCCAGTAATGGCAAAAATAGTACCTGTAGATGTGCTGTTTAAATTACTCTTAAAATAGATATAACCTTTAGGAACAGCATCACCGTCGTCCCAGGTTAATAGATAATTTTCAAAATTTGTACCTTCAGCACCTACATCATCAATGGCAATTGCTGTTACACTAGAAACTGTGCTGTTGTTGAATCTTACTTGTCCAGATCCAGGATCTGCCATTGTAGTAGTACTACTAAAATTATATCTTAGACCGGCTTTGTCACCTTGTGCTCCGGTAGGTCCCGTAGGTCCCGTAGGTCCCGTAGGTCCCGTAGGTCCTGTAGGTCCAATGTCGCCTGTTCTAGTAAAGTCTAAAACTATTTCTTCAGTGTTAGACGGTAATGAGCCACTGACATAGGTTACTGTAAATTCTAACCATGTTGTATTATCTGTTAGAGCACTGAGGGCAAAAATTGCATAGGTGCTGTCAAGGTTACTGTTACTTTTTGCAATTATATAACCTTTGGTTGCTGGAGTACCATCGTCCCACGTAGCCATATAGGTACGCAAATTGGCAGCATCAAAAGTAGTAGCACTGGCTGCAATGCTGGTAACACTGGCTATAGTACCATTGTTAAATCTCACTAATCCAGATCCTGGATCAGCCATTGCTGTAGTAGTATCAAATGTAAATTTTAATCCGGCTTTGTCACCTTGTGGTCCGGTAGGTCCAGTGGGTCCTGTTGGGCCGGTAGGTCCTGTTGGGCCGGTAGGTCCGCCAAATGCACCAGTAGGTCCTATTGGACCAGTAGGACCAACACCCCCTATTAAACTGCCGCCCACTAAACTGCCTGCTGGTAGTTCAACTATACCGGAACCATTTTTAAATACGCTTTTGGTGCCGGGGTAGGTACAAAATACTTCTTTAACGCCTACAGAAAAGTTAACAATAAGATTATTATTGCTACTGGATATAATTTGATCTCTAGAAATTTGTTGCGTAGTCTGATTGAATGTGCCTAAGCCAACTTCAAATTCTCCTACACTAGGATCTGTTACTACTGCATAGTACGTTTGATTACTATCGCCTATTTCATTAAAAGGTTCAAAGCCTTGGGCAGCACCGGCCAACTGAAAGTTGCCAGTACCTGTAGTAGTTGTTGTTTCTTTTACTCTATCTTTAATAACCAGTGCCATTCTTTATCCTTTATTGATCTAGACCTTTTACTACAATAATTTCTTTGTTAGCGATACTAGGACCAGTAAATTGTAGATAATAATCAGGACCAACCTGTGTTACTTGATAATTTGTATTTGGTATTTGTACTACGTTTTCAACTAAAACTAATATATTCTGTGCTATCTGTGTTACGTCCCAAGTAACTCCAGACGCAGCACTTGTAGCCAAGTTTGTTATAGGACCAAATGTAGTAGTTGATCCGTCACCTATACCTAAACTTTGCCATGTTATGCCACCGGGTTCTTTAAATCGCAGTTTTCTCCACGCCCCACCTTGATAAACTTCCATTTCGTTCAAGGTAGTATTATATCTGACCATGCCATTAGATGGTGTTATTGGTCTTTGGCCTGTAGTACCCTTAGGTACTAGAATATTATTGGTAGTATTAACTACTACCTCGCCGCCACTACTTACAGCAACGCCATAGTTAATGACCTGTCTATTGCTAAGAAGTTGACGTTGTAAATACCTCATTATAGATCCAATGTACTTATTGTAGCCACTAAATTTTGTGGGTTTTCGCTTCTAACTACTATTCTATCGCCGTTGGCTAAAATAATTTTTTCAGTGTCAAACGTAACAGTTTCGCCGGCTGGCACTAATAATTTGTTAACAACTAAATTCGTATCGCCAACTGCATCGCCGTTGGCTACCACATGCATGTACAAGTAAGTTTGATCGGCTGCTGGATCACCTGGGTCAAACACTACCTTGTTACAAACCATTATGGTTGTTACTGCATTGTTGCCTGTAGATAAAAATAAATCTTGGGCAGCAGTGGTAATTGCTAAACTTTGAACAGCCATATCTCTTCCTTAAAATATAATACTAAACAACAATGCTCGTTTTCGTGATATTAATTCATCTTGTAAGTTGACTACGGTCGAGCCATCATAATCAACTTTGGTATTGACATAATAGATTCCAGTGTTACCACTACCTACTGCACTTTTTGTATATAATTTACAAGCACCTGCTGTTGGAGTTGGATCTGGCTGATCTTGCAGCGATAAAATTGCATTCATTTCTACTTCTAAAGTATTACTAGTGATTTCTAAATTATTAATGCTAGTATTGGTAATAATATTTCCGCCAATACTAACATTACCAACATCTAATCCTGTAGAATTCATTTCTGCTACTAATGTGTTATCAATTTTAAATTCAATAACACTAGGTAAAGGATTATTTAAACTGCTTTGGTCTTTAGTAAACACACTAGTATCGCCGTCTTGAATACCAGGTTGTAACACACCAACGAATGCAGCAGCCACGTAATCAGTAACTGCTTTCATATTTGGAATGTAATCGTCATTAATAGCAGGTAACAACGGATTCGCGTAGTTTAAGACTTGTTGCTCATAGTTGTTAGTGCCTTGCACCGTTAACACACCGTTGCCGGATCCAATTAATGCCAAACTACTGCCACCAGTCATAATGCTATTTGTTTTAATACCAATTTGCACATTACTTTGATTCTTAAATTCAAAGGTACCAAACACTGTGGTTGCAGATGTTGGACTGTAGTGACTCACAGTTTCATTGAATACAAGGATAGCATCTGGACTTGAACCTCGATCAATTTGAATGCCGGCTTGTCCAAGAGTTACGCCGGCACCGCCTTCGCCGTCATTAATAACAATAATATTATCGTCTACTGTAAGAGTAGTAGAATTTACTGTGGTGGTTGCTCCAGCCACAAATAAATCGCCTGTAATATAAACTTGTCCAAAACCTGGACCAGTATCTAATACGATCTGGCCGCCATTCTGAACCTGTAGTTTATAATCACTATCTCTTACTTGTACAATTTTCATACTATTGCTCTATTAGATGGCTGTTAACTGAATGTAGTCGCTGGTACTGTCGTTGACTAATATCCAAGTATAACGATTACCACTAAAATCTGTTGCTACACGTTTGGTAATCTTAGCGATAGGTGTTGGCACTGCGCCGTTGCCACCTATATAACCATTTAATCTCATTTGACCATTAGCACTAGGAATTGCTGATTGTAGAACACAAGGTTCTGAAGTTGTTCCTGCTTGGTTTGCTAGTACAAATGTTTTTGCACCGCGTTGCTTGTAGATATAGGCATAATTAGTAGTAGTATTAAATGTTGCATCAGTGTATGCTGCACCACCAAAATACGCTTCAACTCTTACACCAGTATCACTGGATGGAGTACCGATAACATCAGTACCTAATACATCTTTCTTTAATGGACGTCCCATTTGTTTTCTCCTATGTCGACGTTCTAGGTCTACGCGGTGGGTAACCGCATAAGTCCTGCCCCATGCAGGCGCTCATTTAGACTCAGTATTTAGCCGTTTCAGTCAAGTCATAAAAAAAGCGGATGTTGCCATCCGCTTTTGAATCTTTGTAAAAAGATTTGATTAGCTGAACTTAACGTTAGCGTTGGTGATAGCCACATTGGCTAGGTAGTCAGCAGCGTTACCTAGAGATGATGCTGTGTTTGTTAACTCAACATATCCGTAACGTGTCATAAAGCTAACTACTGGCTCGAATGTGCTAGGATCAAGCACAACACCGCTGCTCATCAATGGAATGTATGGGCAGTAGAATGCTGGTGCATCTGATTCGCTAGAACCTTTGTAACCAATTAGAACGCCTGTGCTGTCGCTAGCATAACTATCAACATAAACACGCATTGCACTGTTCAATGTACCAACAAACTTGGTGTTTGTAGGTGCTTCAAATGTGCCCTCTGTTGTTCTTGCGAACGCAGAAGTTGTAGCACTTTGAAGAATTGTCAATGCTAATGGGCTTACAACTGCATAGTTACCAGCGCCACGACGTGTACGCTGAGCAATCAAGTTTGCAGCACGATTGATTTGAACAGCAAGAGCTGCGTGTTCGTCACCAACGAAAGTGGCTGTACCACTTACTGCGGCTTGGTTGTAAGTCTCAACTGCTGTTCCAGCAAGGCTACGTAGACTTGTTAGAATTTCTTGGTCAATTTCAGCAGTAATTTCTTGTGCAAGAGCAGCCATGATTTCTGCTTCGATGTCAATGCCTTGTTGGGCTTGTGCATCTTGTGCAGCCTCAAATGTCCAACGTGCAGATAGTTTGCGGGTTTTAGCCTCAACTACTTGCTTTAGAATTTGAATGCTCATACGCTTACCAGCAGCACCTTCTAGAGTAGCTGTGCTACCGGCTTTAGGTGTTGCTGCTGTTTCGTTACCTGAATAACTAGCAGCAATTTTGAATGGGCTTAGTGCCTCTTCACCGGCTAGAACACCAGCATTGGCTGATGTATCAGCATAGCGAACTCTTAGTGTGTGAATCTGGCCAACTGGGCCAGTCATCGGTTGAACACCAACTAACTCGTTAGCGATAACGGTTGGCATTACACGACGAATCACGGGCAGGATAACACGATTAAGTGTTGCGACATTACCGGCAGAGGTAGCACCAGCGGTTGCACTTTCAGCCAAATACTTGCGAGTATTTTCCAAAGTGACGGCCATTGCTGATTTGCGAGTACCTTGTAGGCCTTCTAGTAGAGCCTCTTTAGTCTCCTGCCAACGACCATTTAGTAGATCTGACATTTAGTTTCTCCTTAAACTTTATAATCCAGCAAGCCGTCTAATATCAACTATATTAGAATCGAACTCGCTACTAAATTTGCTATTAGCAATTTTATTTCCTGTTATTTCTTTTGCCTCTACTAGTGCCTGTCTTTGTTGTGGTTTGGTCTCGCCAGCAATGACTGCAGGCAAATATTTTTCAAAACTGGTGTGTAGTTTTGGTGTTTGCACACTTTCTAACAATTCAGTCATGATTGATTTTTGGTCGTAGCTCAGTGGAGCGACCAATTCAGTAATAATTGCTTGCCTTTGCATAGCATCTTTTAAACGTGTAATTTCTGAATCCTTACTTTCTAAGACTTTTTGCTTCTCTATCACTTCAGTTTTTGCTTCAGTAATAGCTAAGTCTTTCAGGTCTATGACCTTGAGTAGTTTACTTGTTTCAGATTTTTCGTTTAGATAACTTGCCTGGTATTCAGACGCAAATGCTTCAAACAATTTACGTCCAAAATCGTTTCTACGAGCAGACTCAATATCTTCTTTAAGTTGGGTAATTTCTTTTGATAGGCTTTCACTTACCATGGATTCTACCATACCTGCTGCACGTTTTACAAACTTCTCTTTTAATTTAGAAATCTGTTCCTTACCTTCTTTTACAAGTCTAACCTTTGTCTCGGCTAGGTCTTGTTTGTCTTGATAAAACTCTGCGATTTCTTCTGATAGAGCATCGATCACAAATTGTTCAAGTTTATGGAACTTGTCTGATGTTTGCTTTTGATCTTCATGTAGTTCTGAAATTTCTTTGGCTAGTTGATGAACTACAAATTCTTTCATCTTCTTGCCATCGTCTTTCATTTTCTTAGCATACTTGGCTTTTGCTTCTGCTAGTTGTGCTTTGTCTTCTTTGAACTCTTGAATTTCTGTGCTAAGATGATCAGAAATCATCTTATCTAGTGCTTCAACCATGACTTGTTTGTCATGTTCGTAGCGTTGTGCAAACTCTTCGCGTAGTTGTTGTGTCACTTGATTGCGATTTTCAACTACTCGACGTTCCCATGCCTGTTCAATTTCTGCTTTCATCTCTTCAGAAATCACGTTGTTTTCAAACAATGTTTTTAACGAATCCAACATGTGTTTCTCCTATTATTGGAGGCCGCTTATTACACGTAATAAGCTTTCCTTGAGATATTTTTGTGCTTTAGGGTCGCCCTGCACTTCCTTTGCTATGCGAAGGCTACTAAGACCGCCACGAGTATTCATGAGGTGTTCGTAAATTGGTGTAGGATACGCACCGGGAGCACTTGGTTGTGCGACTATATCCACTGTTATAATTTCAAAGTCGCTTACATGGCCGGACCCGTCATCTCGGACGTTTCCAGAACCTCTGCTGCTTACACCTAGTTTGACGCCACTGTTCAACATAGTTGATACCAATTGGCCCATAGGAGTAGGCAATATTTTTAATTTTCCATAACCATTTGGACCGTCCATCCACATATTTGTAATCATGTGGCTGACACGGTCCAGGTTAATTTTAAGGTCGTCGGGATGATCTACTTCACCGCAGACAGAGTAACCGTTAGATATCTGGTCATTCAGAGTTTTAACAGCCCTGCTAATCTCTTCTACAGGATATACCCGCTGGTTAGCATTTTTAATGCCTCCCTGTATGCAGATACCTTTCATAAACAGATTTTTACCGTCTTTTTCGTCCTGCTCTAAGACGATATTCGCCTGTGTAAACGAAAGGTTTTCGCGAAGTAATTGTTGCATCATCTAGATCCGATTATGCTCTTTTTGTTTTGTGCATCTTCACCTGCACCTTTCTTTTCTGCTCCGTGGCCTGCTGATACACCTTTAAGATGTTTTACACCTGCTTTACCGCCTGGAACATTCACGTTGCCAAGATTTTCTGTCTTAGCATTTGCGTGACCTGGTAGACTGCTTTTATTACCACCGCCTTCACCGCCTCGAGCGATGTTTTCTGTGGTGCCGCCCATATCATTCTTTTTGGCTACTGAACTTTTTGTATTAGTTCCTGCTGCTTCGGAAGTACCGGCAACTTTGCCGCCTTTGTATGCTTCGCCTACTTTTTCTACGTATTCGCGCATTAATTGTTCATCTTCAAATGCATATGTTTCTTTAGGCATTTCGTCGCCTTCACCGCCCATATCCATTTCGTCATTTCCACCGCCATCAAACTTGGCAATGGCATCTTCTAATTCTGCTACAAGTGCATCTAAATCGTCTACTGCTGCACCCATATCGGATACGATTTCTTGAGGATCTCCGCCTTTGACATCGTCTTCGAAGTCACCGGTGCCATCCATATCAGGCATGTCGCCCATACTGTCGTCATCGTCTGCTTCCATTGTGTCATTGAAAGATTCTTCGGCTTCTTCATCGTAGCCTTCTTCCATGTCATCATCTTCCATGGATTCTTCAACATCGTCGTCCATGGCTTCTTCCATGTCGTCGTCTTTTTCCATACCTTCTTCAACATCATCTTCTTTAAATTCTTCTGCAAGAAGGTTTTCATAAATCTCACGTGATTTTTCTACCACGATTTGGTGGAACATTTCCTTAGCTTTCGCTTGGTCTTCGTTAACTAGATACTCGAGCATCTGCTCGAACTTGTTGCGATCAGTCATGTTATATCTCCTGTAGTTACAAGGCTGTTAGTATATTTACTAATGATTACGTAAAAGTGCGAGAAATGGCCTAAAATTAGGTGATTTTAGGCCATGTTTTCAATAATTGTTTAAATTCCTTATATTCCATGTGACGGAAATTAGGAAAGTGCCAATCCGGGTCAAAATATTTATCGCCCACTAATCTAAAAAATCTGACATGTTTATAATCACGGATGACTTTTTCAGTCTGTCGCATCCAGTTTCCATAGTAAGTGGCCACATCCGTGCTCATTTTATAGTTTTTGCTATTGGCGTATACATTATTAAATTTTCCTTGCTCGCCTTCATAATCAAACCCTAGTATAAAAATTTCTTTTACACCTGATCTGCTGGCAAATTCTAGGGCAGTTGGGCCACTGCTCCAACCTAGACTAGGTTTAAAATAATGAAAGCCTCTTAATGTTTTGTATCTAGCATTGCCATTAGTCCACACTTCGTGTGTATGTTGATATCCGGAAGCATTAATTTCCATTACCATTTTAGGATCTACAGCAACAAGACAGTCTGGTTCAAACTCTCTGTAAAGGGCATTGCACCCATATATTTTACCATATCCACGTAGATCTGAAGGTTGAATAGCAAGACGGCTTTTACCGTTGCCAAGAACAAAACATCGCATAATTACTCCTTATGCTAATTTATCTTTGGCAAATTATGCTGGAGGCGGTGCTGGAGGAGCGCCATACATAGTTTTAACAAATTGCAGTTCTTGCTCTTGTTCTAGTATATGCGCTTCAGATTGTTTGCGCAGTTTGTTAATTTGTTCTAAAGTCAAACGTGTTTTACGTGTGTCTTTTTTGCTTACAGCAGTTACATCACGACGAGGATCGTATCTAAGATCATTAGATAAGGCTTTTTTATCTTTGTCAATATAAAACAGTTCACGCAAAATCATAGTTTAATATTTATGCGGCAGGCGGAGTTGCTGGAGTTGTAGGCCCTGCCGGTGCTGCACCTGCTTCAGGAGCCGCAGCGGCTTGATCTGCTGTGGCTTCTGTGTCTGTAGCAGCCTCAGTATCAGTGGCCATGTCGCCTTGACTAATGCCAATTGAACGTAGTTCTCCACTACTGTCTGTTGGAATTGGGTCACTCTTACCTTGTTCTTCGGCCCACAGACGTTCGTTTTCTGCCATTTCTTCTTCGCTTAGACCTAAGAAACGTTTTAGAGCAAAGCGTTTACTGATAAATGGCACTGCTTGAATAGTGTTAAAAGTATTAATACGTTGTCCATCCACTTCACTTTGGCGATAGGCAGCAAAGTTCATAGGTGGTTGAAGTTTTAATTCAAACAAACTGGCATCAATGTTGACCCCACGCTTGTCTAGATAACGTTTAAATTCTTCATCAAATATGGCTGCTGCTAGACTTTGTAATCTTTCGCAGTACTTGTTAAATCTAAATTCTTGAATATAAGCAGTGCCCACTCTACCGTCATTGTACTGCGCTTGACTATCGTCTGCGCCAGTAGGCAAATAACTGCTAGGTATACGTAGACCACGGAACAACTTGTTTGTAAAGAATTTTAAATCATCAATCTCGCCAAGATTTGTGCCTCCTGGTAGTGTTTCAACTTTTGAACCTCTACCTTCTGCGGTCTGTGGGAAGAAATAGTCTTCGTTAATAGATAACGGATTATACGCTGAATCAATGACATTTTGTCCGCCTCCTGTGGCACTAGGTATGCGTCTTTGATGTATTTCATTTTTTACTCGTTCAACAAAGCCCATGGCCAAGTGACTGGGCATATTACCTACGTCAACATAAAATACTCTACGCTCTGGAGCACGTTGTACACGATAGATAATAATAGCGTCTTCTAGTAGTTCTTTTTGTTTAAAAACTTTGAACACTTGTTCTAGCAAACTGTTACCAAATGGATAGTTATTGTCTAAACCTTCAGATAGGCTAAGATGTATAACATGCTCAGCATTAATTGCTTCTTCTTGCTGAGTTAATTCAAATCTAGAACCTGTAGGTGTAGGATAGGCTCCTACCATACCTTTAGCCGCGCCGCCGCCAGCAGCATAGGTAGTACCTCTATTCTGCGTGTTTGTGGTATTTGGATGTATCATAGTAACTACTAGATGTTTGAAATTCATATTCAAATCTCTAATAATGTACTGTTCTGGAGTCTTACCTTCTGACTCGTTTACAATAATTTTAGTAATTTTGCCTGCATCTATATACATCCATTGTTGTGTTTCTGGATCTCTTATAAAAAATGCATCACCATATTTGAATAGATTACGCATCATTCGAAAAATTCTATTTTCAAATTGCTGTAATTTACTCCATTGTTGTAGATATTCACGTAGAATTCTTACTTCACTATTGGTAGCCTTGTTTTTGAAACTTAATTCAAATGGGGTGTTATTTTCTTTGTTCTTTTGCGTACAGAATTCTGCTAAAATATCTAAGGCAGCATTTATTTCTGGATCCATATCCATGGTGTCATACTGCAAATATCGTTCAACTCTGTTTGGTGCACCAGCATACACATCTGGCAAATAACTGCTATAGTTTGTTCTAGCAGGTCCTGGTCTGTTACTACTGCCAGTACTCATGGGACTGAGCGAACCGTCAGTAAGTGCGTTGTTGCCTACAGGGGTAAAATATTTTTTCCAACTCATTATACACTCGCATTTACATTGCCATTTAAGGCTTTAGTTGCTTTCACAGTCTTTTCCATTAAATTAGGCAATTTGGTCATTTCTGCACTTAGCATGCCTACTTGTTTATTTAATGTGTCTAGACTCTTAACAACATCGTTTAGAGTAGCCTCTTTGGTTCCAGCCGTCACAGGTTTTCCGTCTGCTTGTCCGGCTCGTTGAGCAGGAGTTGCTTCATTGCGTCTTTTTTCTTCTTCTGCTTTAGCATCATCTGCTGCCTTAGTAGCGGCAGTTTTACCTGCTTCTGCACCAGCGACTGTAGATTTTGGTCCGGCCATTGGTCCAAAGAATTTATCTAACACACTAGAGTATGCGTCTTTTCCGGACTTTGGTTCAACTGTTTTGGCTTGTGCTGATGCCGGTGCAGCAGTATCTTCGGTATAATATGATTCTCCTGTTTCAGGATTAATTTTCATACCTTGTGCTACTGTGCCATCTTCGGCCATCATGTCTATACCAGTAGCATAGCCTCCAGTATCTGGTTGCTGGGTAGTATCGCGTGTTGGCAATCCCATGGCCATGTGTTCAACATCTTGTCTGTCTAAAGAGTCTATTGTGGCAGCAAATAGTTCTTCTTTTTTATCTTGAATTGCTGCTTCAGTGTCTGCTAATTCTTCTCTAGTGTCATACAATTGCTGTTGTTTTAAACTAATTTCTGAATCAGTATCTAACATAGCCTGCTGTCGCATAGTTAAATCAAATTTAGCATCTGATAAATCTTGTTCTTCTAAGGCAATTTTACTTTGTAAATCGGCAACTTCATCAGCGGTTTGTGCTTGATCTATCATTTCTCTATAAAGAGCAATTTGACGTTCACTGTGCTCTATATCGAGTTGATCCCTTCTACTAAGTTGTTCTAATGCTGTTTTTTTGTTTTGTAAAACTTCAACTTCTGCGCTAAGATTCATTGCCCGCATTTGTTGATAATCTTTTTGCTCATCAAGATTACTCAACTGCATACTGATATTTTCTATTTCTGATTCTGCAAAAGTTTTTGTATTAGTAGCCAATGATTGTGTTTGTTCAAGCAGTTTGTCACTTTCTAATATAGCCTGATTATATAAATCTTCAATTGTGGTTAACGGTGTTTCAAAATTATTAAAATCAAAAGCAAAATTTTCAAAACCCTCAAACGCTGGTAATTTAGGGAACTCAATAGATTCTACTTTATCTAACATCATGCTTTGTAGATCAAGATCAAACAACGATGAAAAGTCAGGTGGTTCAATTTTATCTGCCATCATGCTTTGTAGATCAAGATCAAATAATTGTGAAAAGTCAGGTGGACTAACTGTATCCAATTCTTTATTCATGTTAGACATGCTAGATTCTACGTCGGATACAACCATACCAAACATGGCCAGTTGTTGCGACAGTCGTTCATCAAATCCTGCAGGCTTTGTAGTGTCTATAGACTTTTGGTCTGTTGTCTTAATATCAATCTTAGGTATATCAATTTTTGGAATATCTATTTTAGGCATAGGTATTTTAGATAAATCCAATGCTGGTATTTTAATACCTTTTACTGCATTTTCAAATTTTGATATTGATTGTTGTGCAACATCTGCTTGCTTATCTGATCCTTTAAATGACCCGGCCATGGCGGAAACTGCTGATTCTAGACCTGATCCTCTGACACCTCTTACTAAGTTGGTCAGTTGTTCGGGCGTCATCACTGTTTCTCCTTTGGCTACTTTGCCAAAGAAGTCTTGCTTTTCAAACAATGCACCAGTCATACCAAGTGTTCCAGTGTCTCGAGTTGGTGTAGACATTGGTCCTTGCGGATTGTTAGTTCCTGGTGCAATAGTAACTACACCTGGTTGTGCAGGAGTAAACAGTCCTCCAAGAGGATTGGCTGCTGCTCGGTTTCGATCCCTTGATGCTTGCTCTGCTGCACGTCCTGCTGCTTGTACTGCTGCTGGACTTAATCCTTGTGCTGCTGCTTCTTCGCTGGCACGACGTCCTGCTTCTGCTGTTTCCCTACCTCGCCTTCCAGCATCTTCAACTGCACCTCCTACAGTAGTTCTTGGTTCTCTAAATACCTTGGTAATATCATCAATACCACTTTTTATCTTTTCTTCTTGATTTTCTCTACTAAATCTACCAGTTGGACTTCCTAAAAAGTCTGCAAACTTCTTCATGCCCGGAGCAATTTCGTTGTTTAATCTTTCTACAACTTGTTTTTGTACTGCTGCTGTAGTGTTGTCTAACGTCTGTTCAAATTTTATTACAGCGTCCGATGTAGCCTTGCCTGGTGCTCCTTCTGCTCCTGGCTTGCTTTGTTGTGTGGCTTGGCTTTCTGCAATCTGCCTATCTCTAATAGCAAGTGCTTTGGCACGATCTGCTGCTTTGTTTAAATCTAATCCTTCTTGCGCAGCAATTTTGTCAAGACCTGCGGTAAGATTAGTTGTAGAATTAGCAACATCCTGGAAACCTTTTATACCAAGAGCAGCATTTTCATTGAACTGTCTGCTCATTAATTGTTCTTCTACTGCACGTTCTGCTGCACGTAACTGTGCCTGTGCGGCTGCTTTTTGTTCTTCAGTTTTAGCACCTTTAACCGCAGCCATAGCTGTTTGTAATTGTGTACCGGCTGGTCCCAATGCAGCCATAATACCTGCTGTATCTTTCTGTGCAGTGCCGTAAGATACTAGATCTTTCATTAAGTTTTGCACTGGCGCACCAAACTTATTCATCTGTGCCATGGCACTTTGAATACCTTCAGCAGCAAATTTATTACCATTCATCATTTGCAAACGAATAGCGGCTTGGAACTTACCATCTCTCTGAAGTGCAGCCAATTCTTCTTGTTGTGCTTCTCTACTCTTGCCAGTTTGTTTGGCAATCTTGTCCATCTCTGTGGCCATAGCCTCAGCACTGGCTCGTGCTGCTTCTCGACTCTTAGCATCCTCCATGTTGGAGAAACGTCTACTGGCTAACTCAATTGCTAGGGCACCGTTGATTTCTTCACTTCTCATACCTAGCATACGTAAACGTTCGCTAGCATCAGAATCCATAAATTCTTTACTGAATCTATTAAATTGTACAGCACCACGATCAACGCTGCCGCCCATAGACGTCAGTAAGTCTTTATTTTTGGTTAGTGTCTTACCGTATTCCTCTAAACTCATGCGGGTACCGGCAATTTGTACTCGCATGTCCATAGCGTCGCCGCCAAAACTAGCACCAAACTTGCCAAAGTTGCGCATGGCATCTACAGATTCCTGCGCATATTTGCCTACATAAGAAAGAGCACCACCAGCTAATTCGCCTAACTTGCCAAAGTTTTTAAGTTGAGAACCAGTTGAACCTAACACTGATCCAAAGTTATTGCCACCTTCTGCTAGAGCAGCAAGAGCACTACCTCCTACTTTAGCACCTTCAGTTAAACCTTTGAGAATATCTCCGCCACCTGACTGTTGTTTTGCACCGGCAGATTGTCCTTGCCTAAATACAGCAGTAAGTGCATCTTTCAATTCGTCACGAGAAATATTGTCAGCCATATATTTTGTTACCTAAAAATGCGTATATAAATACCATTAGTATATTTATCTGGAGTCAGAATGAGTCAAAATCCATTACAAAAGTATTTTAGACAGCCAAAATTGTCTGTAACTTTACCTAGCAGGGGTCGTTTTGCGCCACCTGATGCTATTACCGGTGATCCTAACAATCTTTCAGTATTTGCTATGACTGGCATGGATGAGATTGTACTTAAAACTCCTGACAGTTTATTCACTGGAGAGTCTACAGTAAGAGTAATTCAGAGTTGTTGTCCAGAAATCAAAGATGCGTGGCATGTCAGTGCCATTGATCTAGATCATTTGTTAATGAGTATTCGTATTGCTACCTACGGAAACTTAATGACTGTTGAACATACATGCGGTAACTGCGGTACAGAAAATGAATATGATATTGATCTTAGACCTTTAATTGATCACTTTGATCGCGCTGAGTATAAAAACACTATTGAAGTTAATGATTTAACTATCAAACTTCGTCCTCTTTTTTATAAAGAGATGACTGAAATCAATTTAGAAAATTTTAAAATTCAAAAACGTCTAGTAGCAGCAGCACAAAATTTTGATCAACCAGAAAATCAAAAAATTGTCAACGAATGCTATAGACAAATAGCAGATTTGCAAAATCAAATGTTTCTAAAATCAATAGAATCTGTCACTGCTCCGGACACCATAGTCACAGATCAAAAGTTTATTTCAGAATGGGTACAGAACAGTGAGTCAGAACTATTTGACGGTATTAGAAAACTGATCGAAGACAACAAGAAGGTATGGAAAATACCTAGTGTAAATGTTCAGTGTTCAAACTGTAATACACCTGCCGAATTAGAAATCAATATGGATCAAGCAAATTTTTTCGTAAAAAAATCTTGACATTGTCTAACTCTGACATTGCAAAACTGTTTGAAAATTTAGAAGCATCAGTAAAGTCTATCAAAGACGATATCTTTAGAATCAGTTGGTATATGCGCGGCGGAGTTACTGCCAACGACCTATTTCACATTTACAGTTATGAAGATCGTACTATCATGGGTACGATTATTAAAGAAAATATTGAAACTACTACTAAAACCAAGATAAGTTTTGTTTAATTATTTTGATTTTAGTTTACGTTCGATCTCTTGAGGACTGTCTCGTTGCCAATCAATGTCTACTATCTGAGGTAAACGTATGCCGCCCTCGTCATCATCTGTGGGTTTAGCGGCACCACCTGCGGCTGTAGTAGGTGTACCAGTTTGTGTACTGCCAGTAGAACCAGTTTGTCCTGTTGTTGGTTTGAAAGTGCCACCTGGACGATCAGGTGTTTGATTTCTTAAGTTTTCTAATTCTTGTGTAATTTCACCGGCGCCAGCAAAGCCGTTAATAAATTTTGCAGCAAGTCCAAAGCCTGCGCCAACGTAGGCAAATTCCAATAACTTCCTCATGAATTCTTCTCCAACGTACCCATTGGTTATTGCCCAAGTTAAAACTTGCTTTTGTACAGTATCGTTGGCTAAGTTTAACCAATTCACCGTAGCAGGACTTAGTCTAAACAAGTGTTGAAAACTTTTGATAAATGTCCAACCGGCACCTTTGATTAATGCACCACCAGTGATGGCCATCACTCCGGCAGCAAGGGCCTTTTCAGTAACATCTCGTACAGCATTTTCTGCGGTTTCTTTGTCAAGTTCTTTGAGTTTATATGCTTCGTGAATGGCATCTACTTCATTATGCCAATGTACTACAGTCTGTAGGATAATGCCCCATGTTGACAGTTTAAATAATATTCTAAGATTGGCAGCAGCATTAAACATACCTACTACTTTGCCACTTGAATAAGCCATATCACGTGCAACACCTGGTTTATTTTTCTTTAACCAGTCACTGTAACCGCTGTATGTACGCCTACGGCCACTGTCATCTAGGGTATAAAGTTTGCCGTCAGGACCTCGTTTTGGCAGTATTCCAGTTTTTTCTACTTCGTATTCTTTACCACTACCGCCTAAATCCTTTATTCTGCGCTGTCCAGTTGCAACTTGATCTTTGTCATAGTAAGCATGATTCCTATATTCTATTGCATCCTTAGCATTAGAAAATTCCTTTGTATCATAAGTTCCATCAGGCTTCTTGATCTTGTACTTTTTACGAAATCCACTACCAATTTTAACAATGATGGCACGTCGTCCTGCTTCAGATAAGATGTTTAAGGCTTTATTCATAATACATATTTATTGGAGACGAACTAAGTTCGTCTGTGTTTTCGCTTACGCTCAACACATTTTTTTTCTTAACACGAAGTGTTTAAGTATTATCTAGATACAATGGTCACACTTTGCCCAGACAGGGCAAAGATTGAACTAGCATTATCTGAGTACGCAAGTCACGCAGCATTAGAACTATGAAAATGCACAATATATTAAACAAAACGCGGGGTTTTGTGCAATATATTATACATTTCAGCGTAGGCGGTTGTCCGGTACCTACTCATTCTGTCTTTATCACAACGGCGGTTACTATACAAATGCTGTCTTGCATAGCAACGTGCAGGATTTCCCTGCTCTTTTTGCCTTTAAAATATCTTTAAACAACCAAACAGCAAGGTCTTTGCTATCCTCATCCTTTCGGGTAGTGGTTGAGTACTCTTGACGGCGAGAGATTATCTTCCCTGCGACCCGAGGTCCAGGTATTAGAGCACTTGAAATTAGCCAGTGCGAGCCATTAACCGTTGATGATCTTGCCTTTGATGTGTGAGCCGTGGACTCTAACTTGAATATGCCCGTTGTAGTAATCGTCTGATTCTAATACTCGCCTTGAGAATTGTTCTCTAGCCTCTATATATGAGCATTCTGATTTTGTTTTACAGTAGTAAAGTATCTGTCTGGTGAATTTGTCTTTGCCTAAACGTAGTACATCTGCATTTAAAGCATCATTGGAACCATAATAGTCTTGCCAATCTGATTCTATTTTGCCTCTAATTCGCTTACGTTTCTTTTTGCCGTTTTTAAGTTTGACTGTTTTATAAGTTGTTTTTGAAAACTTTGCCAGTTTCTTGCCTATATACATCCTACCAGTTACTGTATTTGTTATGAGGTAGACAAAGCCAATGTAATCATCTGAAATAGATTCTACAATGTTGCCTTCAAATAACCATGTCATTAACTATGTAGTTTTTTGATTCTTAGCCTCTCGTCTCTTCTGAGTAATTTCGTTTTTTTCGTGACGCCATTCTTGTATTTCTTTTCGCCGTTGACTACAAATGCGCCGTATTTCACTTAACCAAAATCTAGTATCCATGCCGGCACGTTTAGTACCTTTACTCAACCAAATTTGATTATACTTGAAGTATTGCCTAAAAGCATTGTATAGTTCTTCGTGACTATCCATTATTCTATAAATTCTAGATCATTTGAGTAACTGGTGTAACCATTTTCTTTTATTACCTTGAGTACATTATTAACCCTACCAATTAGTTCGTCCTTGTGACTGATAAGATAAATGTTTTTCTTACGTTCACGACCCATCTTTTTCAGCACACTGAGTGCATTTTCTACTCCAGCTGCATCCAGACCGTTATCAATTAATTCATCAATAAACAACAGATTAATGCTTTGATATAGACTTTCCCATACATCACGGAAAGCCCAACTTAATCCTAATATTAATCTGTTACGTTCACCTCTACTTAAATTATCAAAGTCGAGATCTTGTCCTAACTGCGTGATTTCCACATTGAGATCGTTGATAAAACTTACTTGATGAGGTAATCCCATACGATCTAAGTAGTAGGTTAACCTATTATTGAGGTATGCTAGATTCTGATCTATGATTTTTTTGCGTATAAAACTGTCTTTTGATGTTAACAGTTTCAACAAAAACTCTTGATGTTCTTTGAGATTGGTCAACGTGTTGATGTTATCCCAAGATATTTGTTGTATGGCTGTGTTTTTTAATTCATCGATCTGTTCTTGATACGGATCAATTTCTTTGCGCCTGATATCTAAACCATTCTCAAGACCAGTAAGATTGTTTTGATGTTTCAATGCTTCTTCTAAACTGTCATAAAAGGTCTTTGGCCTACCATTGATATCGCCAATATCTTCTAATTCTTTAACTACTAAAGTTAGATCAGCAGTAACTTTGTCAAAATATGTGACTGCATCAGCAAGATTTTTTTCGGCAGCAGCAGTCATTTCTTCATGCTTGTGAGTGTGTAGTTGTTGTTCACAGGCCGGACAACTTTTATCTAATAATTGTTCAACTTCTTTAGCATACTTGTTCAAACTTTTTTCTGCTTGACTAACCGCAGTTTCTAAAGTAGCCTTTTCTTTGTTTAAACTTTTGATCTTGGCCGCTTGTTCGTCATATAGTTTTAATTTGGCATGTTGTTCAAGTTCTCGATCAATGTCTACACTTTTTAATTCATTAATACTGCGTTCAATCTTAGCACAGTCTTCAGCCTGCTGATTGTACCAAGCCTTTTGTCTAGTGATTAACCCATCAATACTCTGTTGGATCTTGTCATTGGACTTTTTAGCCGCTTCGATGTCAGCATTTTCTTGCAAGATTTGTTCTTTGGTCTGTCTCACTAGTTCCTTCAGAGCCTCGGCCTTTTCAGAAAGTAGTGTAATTCCTAGAAGTTGTTCTATGATTGCTCGCTGATCATTGGCCTTCATAGACAAAAAAGGTTCAGTGTAAGTGTTAAGAGCAACAATATGTTTGAACATGTCGTGACTCATGCCTAGCAAAGCATCTAAATCTTTTTGTGTCTCACGCATGTCTCCTTGACTGTCATCAGTTTCTTCAGTGGCTTGTTCTTGATCATTGATAAAAAACTTCATTACACCGGGCTTACGACCGCGTTCTATTCTATAGTCTATACCATCTTTTTCAAAATGTAACGTGACTAACATGTTTTTGCTGTTGATCTTATTAATCAAGTTATCTTTTTTGATATTAGTCAGTGCTTGACCAAACAGTGCAAAACTTAAAGCATTTACGATGGTGGTCTTACCAGTGCCATTTCGACTACCACTGTCGTCTCCGCCCTGATCTAGATTTTCCCCTAGTACTAGGGTCAAATGTTCTTTCTCAAAGTTTATAGCCTGGGTCTGATTGCCCACACTCATAAAGTTTTTTACAGTTAATTCTTTGAATATTATCATAGGCTGTTATAGATACTGAGTAATACTTTGTTGTCAAATGTATCACTTTCAATATTGACTAATTGATTACTTACAATTTGATCTACACTTTCAAACGATTGTATATCAATGGTATTATTAATTTCTACTTCTTTTTTCTCTGGAATCAATGTTAGTTCTCTGATGTCATAGTCGTTAACAAATTTTTCTTTGATAAAACTTGCTTCTTCGTAACTGATATCTATATCTAGAGTCACACGTAAATGCATCTTGGTAGTTAGAATAGTGTCTGCTTGATCTATCAATTGGCTAAGTTTTACAGTTCTGTACTTGGGACAGTTATCCCAATTAACAAATTTAGGATCTTGCCCCCACTCTAAAACCATCATCCCACGTAGATCGTCCCAAGCATCTGCATAGTTGTGCGGGAATGCGTTGCCAATATAGTGCATATTCTTTCTACATTGACGTTTATGAAAGTGACCACTGAATCCCAGTTCATAATCTTTAAAATGGTCTAACTGTATTTCTCCATGGTCAGGCATCTGTACCATAGCGTTCATAAAAAAGTTTGGTAATTCAAAATGACCAAATATATACTTGCCACCTTTTTTACCTACATTGCGCCACTCATCTCCTACTAGCCATGGACACATGGTGACGTCACCGCTGGTTATAGGTTTATGTACGATTTCTATGCCGGGGACATACTTGCCAAATTCTACTGAGTGAATATCACGTTTGTCTTTATAGTAAAGATCGTGATTGCCAGGGAAGAAATAAAATTGGTCAAAGGCCTTACCTAGTTTTTCTAAAGCCCTAAGGCTATAGTCCATTGTGGTTATGTTTAACGAATTACGATTGTGATGCCAATCTCCTAGAAACAAACCAGTATCGCAGCCTTGCCGTTTGGCTTCTGCAATGAACCAGTCCACAAAGTCTTCGCAGTCTTGATTGTGTATTGAACTATTTGATTTTAGGCCAAAATGTATGTCTGTGAAACAGGCTGCTTTTTTAAAAAGATTACTCAATTATGATCCTCCGTGTAGTATTATACAGTTTTTCAACAGGATGGTCAATCCCCAGAGTCTTCATAACGGCGCATTGCAGCCTCGTGTTCTCCTTGACCAGTACGTGAGTAACTTGGATTCATACCGTTTATTTCTAGTATGTCATCGCGAATGTTTTGATTACGTTTTTCAATGTTTATGACGCGGACAAATGAATTTGTAACGGCTGCTGTATAATAAGCAAACGGATTATTTGATTTGCTTTCGTCAAATTGAAGACCAATTTGTGTTAACTGTAAAATAGCCTGGCCGCGCATTTCATCGTTGTAAGTGTAACCTCTAACGTTGCCACGAGTGGCATAACGCTCACACAGTTTTAAAAACATACGTGCTAGATTGGGCGTAATCTGTCCGTGATCTTTGCTGAACTTGCCCTTTTCGAGATCTCCACGCCAATGGCTCTTACCCACGCATATTAATTCATCAGCATCGTTAAATTTCCAATGCTGAAACGCAGGAAAGTTTACACGATCGCGTTTATCTGCTTCACTTTTTGGATTACGTTTTCTTGTAGAATTAGCAGGAATATGTTCATAGGTCATAATCCTAAATACCAGATCTGTTTTAGGTATCTTTTTGTAGTCTACTTCACATTCAGAAAGTTTGATTTTTTCTCCAGCAGCCTTACGTTGTTCATAGGCCTGTACACCTAAGCGTTTGGCTCTTGCACGTTTGGCTTCTGCTACAGTTCGAATATTAATTTTTTCTAAATTAGGTAGAATAATATCGTATTGATTATATTCTGGTTGTGTATATGAACTGTACGAGTTTTTTGATCTGTGTATTTCTTCTAAAAGGTCTTTGTTGTTAAGATAGTTTATTTTCATATTATAGGGTTCCCTTTAGTATTATAAAATACACACTTAATTCTGTCAACTAAATATGAGTAAACAGGAGTACTCATGCCGTCATTATTTGATTCTAACAGAATAGGTGCAGGTCTAGCAACTTTGGCCAACGCAGCAAGATCCGTTGGTTCTGCTTCTTCGCCTGCTACAGGAACATTGGGTACTATTGGCGGTATTGCTAACAAATTAAGTGGTGCGCTTAATAATTTATCCCGCACCGGTAACATCATCAGCGCAGTTAGAAGTTTAACGCTGCCCGCCAATGGTGAAATTAGAGGAAAAATAAGTAATGCCTCTGCAAGTTTTGGAGATACAGACTGGCGTGTACGATTAAGTATTCCGCCAGTACCTAGTTTTACCTCGTCACCTATCTTTGCTCCTTTACGAAATGCCGGCGGCGCAATTTTTCCGTACACTCCAACTATAAGAGTCAGCAATTCTGCCAGTTACGGTAAGACTAGTCCAATACATCAAAATTACAGTTTTTACAATTATGAAAACAGTAGTGCAGACTCTATCAGTATCTCTGCACCATTTTATTGTGAAGACTCAGAACAGGCAGCATATTGGGTGTCTATGGTACACTTTTTGCGTAGTTGTACAAAAATGTTTTCAGGAGAAGACGACTTAGGTGGTAATCCACCACCTATCATATTTTTTAATGCCTATGGTGATTTTGTTTTTAAAAATGTGCCAGTGGTAGTAACTAGTTTCAGTGTTGATCTAGATGCTAACAGTGACTATATAGCCACGGATGTTACAGCCTCAGCAACTACAAATCCTGCAGGTGCTCCGGCTAGTGCATTGAATACTGCAACAACATTAATTGGAGCACTAAATCCTAAAGCAGGTGCTGCTTTAAGTTTGGCAAATTCTATTGCAGATGGTGTTAAAGGATTAGCAGGTAGTTTTCAAAGTCAATTGGCCAATGCCGGCGGCGGAGTTCAAGGCGGCAAAACTTATGTGCCAACAAAAAGTACAATGACAGTATCGCTACAACCAATTTACAGCAGAGATGCTGCTAGAACATTTAGCCTACAAAAATTTGTTAATGGTGATTATGTCAAAGGCGGAACAGGATACATTTAATGGCTACTAATACAACATATTCTAATGCCAGCCCCTGGTATGCAACACCAATTAAAAAAGAATTTTTAGATTTTTTAAAAATTAGACCTGTGCCGGCTGAAGCCGATGATTTTTTATACACAATAGAACCACAATATACATACCGACCAGACTTATTGGCATTTGATCTGTATCAGACACCAAAACTATGGTGGGTATTTGCTCAACGAAATATGGATGTTATTCAGGATCCTATATTTGATTTTGTTCCAGGTACCCAAATCTATATTCCTAAAAAAACAGGATTAGTTTCGTTGTTAGGAATTTAATATGCCAAATTTTGGATTAGACAAATTAGGCGCAACTACACTGACAACAGCGGCAAATAAGGTGTTGAAAGATACCAACATTGCTAGCGGGTTAAATGCAACCAAGGCACTGCAAGGTCAATTATCTAATGCACAAACAACATTGGGGTCATTGGGCAATCAACTATCAAGCCTAGCAGGACAATCTTTAGGACAACTTCCAGGATTGCTGTCTAATATTGTTCCTCCAGAATTAAAAATTAATCTAGGTAATATCAGTGCCACAGATGAAGGTAAAAAAACTAAAAATACAATTTCAGATGCTCCGCCGTTTCCTAACATTCTCAGTAAGTTTGCCAGTTACAGTTATATTTTTACGCTGTCATGTTTAGATGATGAAAGTTTAAATTTTCCAGAATCAACATATCGAGCCGGCAGATTTAACACATTAATTTTAGCCAGTGGATCAATCAATCCAGAAAACAGAATTGAAACTGCCTTTGGCAAGTTTGATTTCTTTATGGATAATGTCAGCATCAACCACTTGTGTGCATTTAGCAAGGACAGTGGAAATTCTAACATTATGAGTTTAGAATTTAGAATTATAGAACCTTATAGTATGGGTCTATTCCCGCAAGCACTACAACGAGCAGCAGTTGAAGCAGGCCACGCTAGTTATTTAGGCAATGCTCCTTTCTTGTTAACTATTGATTTCACCGGACACACAGAAGACAATCTTGCAGTAAGTTTGCCTAAAGAACGTAGGCTATATCCTATAACATTGGCTGACATGTCGGCTCGCGTTACACAAAAAGGTACAGAGTATACTGTAACTACAAATCCGCACAATGGTCAGGCTATGAATAGAACCTACCATACAATATTAACAGATACAACTATATCTGGAGAAACAGTGCAAGAAATGTTACAGACCGGAGAAAAAAGTCTGCAGAAAGCATTAAATGATTATCTTCAAGAAAAGGCCAAAGAACGCGGAGAAGAACCAGATGAAATTGTAATAATTTTTCCTGATGATCCCAGCAGCCCTTACGAAAGCGCCAACGAAGATATTAACAAAGCAACTAGAAATCCCAAAGGCGGCGGCGACGGCGGTGACATCTATTCAAGATTAAAACTGACAAAGAGCAGTGGAGAACTTAATCAAACTTATGTACAAGATACTGGAGCAGTGAATAGTATTGGCAAAGCCAGTATGGGATTTTCTGCTGCTCGGGCAGGAGATAGTCCATTTGGCAAAGACAATGCTGTCTACGACGAAGAAAAAGGTGTGTATGTTAGAGGTAATCTTGCAGTTAATGTAACTACAAGTGATTTTAGATTTTTACAAGACACTACAGTTAGCAATGTGATTAACCAAGTTATCATAATGAGTGACTACGCTAAACAAGCACTCAGAGATGGTCAGGTAGATGAAGCAGGTATGATTCCTTGGTGGCGTATTGATCCACAAGTTTATAACAAAAGCACATTACAAAACATGGGCAAGACTGGAAGAAAGCCAGCACTGATTGTTTATAGAGTTGTTGCTTATAAAGTTAATGCACATATTATTTTACCTCCTAATTCTACAGCCAAAGGCATACAAGAATTAAAGAAAGAAGCCATTAAAGAATACAACTATCTTTACACAGGTAAAAATACAGAAATTATTGACTTTCAAATTACATTAAACAATATGTTTAGACTGGCAGTATCGGCTGATGATTTTAAGGCTAATCAAGACGTCAAACAAAAAGAACAGACTGCACAAGACGCTGGTGAAGATAATCCTACTAGAGAATCAACGACCGACTCTGGAGCAAGTTCTCCAGATAATGCACAACCAAGACAGGTTTCGCGCACCGTGCTCAATCAACGTAGTGACAACCGCGGTGGCGGCGGTAAAGAAGATTTATCAACAAGATTAGCACGTAATTTTATGGACGCTGTAACTGTAGGATCTGACATGTTAGAATGTGAATTAAAAATACATGGCGATCCATACTACCTTGGAGATAGCGGCATAGGAAATTATACTAGCCCAGAAACTAATTACAGAATGGTTAACAGTGACGGCAGTATGAATTATCAAAATACTGAAGTTTATATCAACATCAATTTTAGAACGCCTACTGATTGGGATGAACAAACCGGACTTTATAAAAATATTAATGGTAGCGGCGAATTAGTACAGATGTACAGTGGTTTGTACAAAATTAGAAAAGTTACTAGTTCTTTTGCCGGCGCAAAATTTACACAAACACTAGACTTGATTAGACAAAACAATCAAGAATTGTTAGGAAAAGTTCCTGAACATGCAGTAGGTATAAATCAGGACGCCGGTGATCCAGTTGAAAATAACATTGAAGAAGAAGATGCCGCCGGCGGACCACCACCGTTAACGGATGAACAGATAGCAGAAAATAATGCAGCATTAGGAGATTGGGATGGTTAACCCAAACGAAGAAGGTAGACAATCGGCCCAGGCTGCTTCAGAAAATAATTCTGGCCCGTTTCTAGCAAAAGTAATCAGTTATGCAGACCCATATTATATGGGCACACTCGAAGTTGAACTGTTACACAAATCTGGTAACAGAAATGCTAGAGAAACAGAAGTAATGCAAGCAAAATATATGAGTCCGTTTGCAGGTGTTACTAATGTGGCATACGTAGATGAAAATAACGATTACAATAGCACACAAAAAAGTTATGGTTGGTGGGCCATTCCTCCAGATATAGGTTCAACAGTATTGGTATTTTTGGTAGACGGTGATAGTACTAAAGCATATTGGATAGGATGTGTTCCTGATCCTAATATGAATTTTATGACACCTGGTTATGCCGCCACGACTTATCATGTAGATGGAGAAGAAGAACGTGTACCGGTTGCTGAATACAATAAAAAAGCCAGCGATGTTGCTACCACCGACACTACAAAATTAGGTAAACCAGCACACAAGTATTTTCAAACAACATATACTGAACAAGGTTTAATCAAAGATGACACTAGGGGTATCACTACCAGTAGCGCCAGAAGAGAAATACCCAGCGCAGTCTTTGGTATTAGTACACCCGGACCAATAGATAAATCTGGTCCTAAGGGCAAAGGTGGAAAATTTGAACATCGCGCCAACATGTATGTTAGCCGGTTAGGCGGATCAAGTTTTGTTATGGATGATGGCGATGACAAATGGGAACGAGAAAAAACACCAAGCGAAGGACCGCCAGTTTACAAATCTGTTGAAGGAGGAGACACTGGCCTAAGAGATCGTCCGCACAATGAATTAATCAGATTAAGAACTCGTACTGGACATCAAATATTGATGCACAATTCTGAAGATCTAATCTATATAGGCAATGCTAGAGGAACATCTTGGATTGAATTTAGTAGCGATGGTAAGATAGACATATATGCTGAAGACAGTGTGAGTTTACATACAAAACAAGATTTAAATTTCTACGCAGACAGAGATATTAATTTTGAAGCAGGTCGCAATTTTAATATTAAAGTTGCAGAAGAAATGCATACACATGTTTTAAAAGACAGCATTTTGATTGTAGATGAAAATCAAAAAATTCACATCAAGCAAGATGTAGATATTACCTACGATCAAACATTACAACATCATGTAAAACAAGATGTTAATATAAAATTTGATACAAACTATCTTCACAAAGTTGGAAGTGATTACGATTTTAATGCTGGCGGCCATATCTTTATGACAAGCGGCAGCAGTAACGAAACTAAGGCCGGCGGCAATATAATTGAAACTGCACCGCAGATTCATATGAACGGACCAGGTGCAGCAACCGCCGCCGAAGCCAGCGAAGCAGAATTACCAAAAGAATTAAAAACTCACAGTGTGCCAGATGAGGAAGGAAATGAATTAACGCAGACAATTATGCGTCGAGTACCTACACATGAACCTTGGCCGCATCATGAAAATTTAGATCCAGAAAAATATAAACCAGAAAAAACTGATCGAGACATAGACGGTAGAAATGAAGGAAATAGTGAAAGCATTGTTGAAACTCCTGAATACTGGAAAAAGTATACTACAGAGACTGACACATTTGCTAAAATTAAGGGCGGAGAAGAAGCATGACAATCAATAACAGACTTTACAAAAGAACCACAGTAGTTGGACCAAAGACTGCTCAACAACAGCCTAAAACAAAAGTTTATAAAGGATTCAGTACTATTAATACTGATACTGAAAACTTTGCACTGTATGATCTAGCCATTATCAAACAAGACTTGTTAAATCATTTTCATATTAGACAAGGTGAACGTTTAGAAAATCCAGAGTTTGGTACAATAATTTGGGACATGCTGTATGAACCGTTTACGCCCGATGTAAGGAATGCCATCATTAAAAATGTAGAAGACATTATCAATTACGACCCAAGAACTAAAGCAGATCAAATATTAGTAACACAATACCAATCTGGTATACAAATTGAATGTGAAATAGTTTACCTAGACTATAACATTGCTGAAAAAATGCAATTCCAATTTGATCAGGACAATGGTCTTGTAAGTTAAATGCGCACTTTATTTTTAAAATAAATATTACAAAGGACCTAAGATGTCATCAACTGACCGACAAAACAGACTGTTAGTAGCAGAAGATTGGAAGAAAATTTATCAATCATTTAAGAGCGCTGACTTTAAATCTTACGATTTTGAAAATATTCGTAGGGTTATGATATCTTACATCCGCGAAAATTATCCTGAAGATTTTAATGATTACATTGAATCAAGTGAGTATCTTGCATTAATAGATCTTATTGCATATTTAGGACAAAGCATTAGTTTCAGAGTAGATTTAAATGCAAGAGATAACTTTTTAGAACTTGCTGAACGTAGAGAAAGTGTTTTAAGACTGGCTAGATTGTTAAGTTATAATGCCAAACGTAATCTTGCAGCCAACGGCCTTTTAAAAATTACATCAGTATCAACTACAGAACAAATTATAGATTCTAATAATAGAAATCTAAGTGGTCAAACAGTAGTATGGAATGATGCTACTAATCCTAATTGGTATGAACAATTTATCAAAGTAGTAAATGCCGCATTAGATCCAAACAGACAATTTGGTAAACCAGATGCTAAAACTGACGTTGGTGGCATCCCAACAGAACAGTACAGATTTAGAAGTATCAATCAAGATGTGCCTGTGTTTAGTTTTACCAAAGCAGTTGATGGTAGAAACATGACTTTTGAAATAGTCAGCACAGTATTAGACAGTGAGACAAATACAATTTATGAAGAACCTCCTGCTCAAGGAGTGCGTCCAGCCTTTATCTATAGAAATGATGGCAAGGGCACTGGCAGTCCTAATACAGGTTTCTTCATGCATTTTAGACAAGGGCAATTGAACACTGGAGTATTCACATTAGATCAACCAGGAACAAATGAAATTGTTGACATTGATGCTGTGAATATCAACGATACTGATGTATGGTTATATCGTTTAGACAAGAACAATCGAGAAAGCGAATTATGGTCACCGGTGTCTAGTTTCAAAGGCAATAACACAGTTTATAATAGTCTTGATAAGAATATAAGAAACATTTATAGTGTTATTACTAGAGTTGGCGACAGAATTAGTTTAAACTTTAGTGACGGTACTTTTGGAAATTTACCATTAGGATCTTTTAGAATTTACTATAGAGTAAGCAACGGATTTTCTTACACTATAAATGCTAGAGACATTAGGGCTATCACAATTAATATTTCTTATATTAGTAACATAGGACAAATTGAAGTATTAACATTGACTCTTGGACTTAATTCGTCTGTAGTTAACAGTAGCACTACGGAAAGCAACGAGTCAATAAAGACTAATGCACCAGCCATATATTATACACAAAATCGTATGGTTACCGGTGAAGACTACAATTTAAGTCCTTTAAGTGTTAGTCAACAAGTTTTAAAAATCAAAGCGGTTAATCGAACTGCTAGCGGTATTAGTAGATATTTTGATCTAGTTGATCCGACAGGCAAATATAGCAAAACTAATTTGTTTGCTGATGACGGAGCAATATATAAAGAAAACTACAATGATAGTTTTAGATTTAATTACGTAACTAAAACAGACATAGAAGCAGTTATCTATAACCAACTTTTAGATTTTATAAAGAGTGATAATTTAAAAAATTACTTCTATACTCAATATAGAATTGATACCACGTTAACTATTAATGCTGCATGGTTTAGTGTAACATCTGATACAAATCAGTCTACTGGATATTTTGGAGACAGTGTCGACGGCACAGTTTTTAAATTAAGTAATTTTACGTCAACTGATTTGCGTTTTGTTGAATCAAATACCTTAATAAAATTTACAGCCCCGGTTGGCAAATATTTTGATAGATCAAATAATAATGAGTTGAAAACAGGCCCAGCAACCGCAGCAAATAGCAGCACTGTAATTTGGACCAAAGTAGTAACAGTAACTGGTGACGGGTCAGCAAATAATACAGGTGTATTATCTTCTGGATTAGGTCCTGTTATTTTAAATGAAAATATCCCCACTGGCGCACTAGTATCGATTATTATTCCAAAATTTAAATCAACATTAGAGTCTAGTGTAATAACCACAATGATAGACTTAATATTTGATAGTAAACCATTTGGTCTACGTTACGATATTAATACAAGAGTATGGGCAATCGTATTCGAATCAAATCTAAATCTAGTTGAAAATTTTAACTTGGGCAAAGCCGGCGACATTTCTAACCAGCAGTTAGATGCCAGTTGGTTAATTCTGTTCACGCCGGACGAGGATTTTTATACGGTTGAGTCTAGATTATTAAGATATGTTTTTGAAAGTGATTCTCAAGTAAGATTTTATTATGACACTAGTGATAAAATTTATGATACTAGAACTAACACAATTATCAAAGATAAAATCAAAGTTCTAAACATAAACACTCAGCCGCCATCTACTAACACTGTCCCATTTACCTTTGATAGAGATTGGGAAGTGTTAAAAGAATTTCAAGGATTAGATGGATATGTTGATACTAAAAAAATAGAAATAACTTTTTCAGACAGCGACGAAGACGGTGTTGTAGATAATCCAGACTTTTTCGATGACATTGTAGGTACAAACGCACTTGATCAAACTAAATTTATTATTTTAGAAAGATACAATATTGGCGAACGACAGGAAGATTATAGGTACGTTTCTAATATAGATCAAAAAGTATTAATCTTAGATTCTGAAACAGCAGTTGGTAATTTAAATGCGTACGATGACGGTCAATATTTTTACTTTAAAGATACAGCAGTAGTGAAAAAATTTGACGCTATTGCAAGTTCATTGATAGTATCGCTGGACTATAAAGTTTATGTAGGTAGAGATAAACTTAAATTTCAGTACATACATAATGCAGATTATGAAACAAGAATCGATCCGGGAATTACTAACATAATTGATTTATATGTACTAACTAGATTATATGATACACAATTTAGGCAGTACCTAAATGGCGTGTTAGATGATATGCCATTGGCTCCTAGCAGTGATAATTTATATAATGATATTAATCCTAATCTAAGTAAAATTAAAACTATAAGTGATGAAATAATTTATCACCCAGTAAAATATAAAATTTTGTTTGGCAGTAAGGCAAATATAGATCTACAAGCAGTGTTCAAAGTTGTAAAAAATCCAGAACAAGTAATCAGCGACAACGATGTAAAAACCAGAATATTACTGGCTATCAATCAATTCTTTGCAGTTGAAAATTGGGATTTTGGTAACACTTTCTACTTTAGTGAATTGTCAACCTATGTCTTAGCGCAGTTGTCTCCTTATATTGTAAGTTTTGTAATAGTACCAAAATCAGATAATTTATATTTTGGTAGTCTATTTGAAATAAATTGCGAAAAAGATGAAATTTTTATTAGCAGTGCCACAGTTGATGATATAGAAATAGTTACAAGCATAACAGCCAGCAAGATTAAAGCCACCGGCGCTATTACTACCACACAACGTATAGCCAATAAAAATCAGATAACCAGTGCATGAAGGTAAAATATGGCATATAACAGAGAACAGAATGAATTTAGTGCGCCTCTAGACCCTACTAATAGAAAGGTTTCTAGATTATTGCCTCGCTTTTATAGAAGCGACACTAATAAAAAGTTTGTTCATGCTACGTTAGATCAATTAGTTCAACCAGGAACAGTAAAGAAAGTTAATGGATTTATTGGAAGAAGAGATAGTAAATCTGCTACTGTAAATGATATTTTTGTTACTGCTTCTACACCTGACAGAGAGAATTATCAATTAGAACCAGCCGCAGTTATTAAAGATACTTTTAATAATGTTACCTTTCACAAGGATTATCTAGATCATATTAATCATGTCAGTGTGTTTGGTGGCATTACATCAAATCATGCTAGACTTAATGCGCAAGAATATTATAGTTGGGATCCACAAATTGACTGGGATAAATTTGTTAATTTCCAACAGTACTATTGGTTACCTTACGGTCCAGATGTTATTAATGTTTTTGGTCAACAAAAAGAAATACAAAGCCAATTTACTATTACTAGCACCGACGAGGGCGATAATATTGCATACTTGTTTAGTCCAGACGGATTAACACGCAATCCTCTTGTAAAACTATACAGAGGACAAACTTATCAATTTTCTATTAATGCTCCAGGCCATCCTTTCAGCATTAAAACAGTAAGAACCGCTGGCAGTCTTAATCGCTACACTAACGGAGTTGAACATGAAGACAGTGGGAACTCAACTGAAATTGGTGTATGTACTTTTGAAGTTCCTCTAGATGCCCCAAATGTATTATTTTATGTCAGTGAAAATGATGCTAATACTGGCGGTGTATTTCAAATACAAGACATTGAAGAAAATACCGAAATTAATGTTATAGAAGAAGTTATAGGTAAAAAAACTTTCACAATGGGTAACGGCTATCCATTAAGCAACGGTATGAAAGTCAAATTTGTAGGTAATGTTATACCGGCATCATACAGCCAAGGGTACTGGTATGTTGAAGGTGTAGGCTCTTCAATTAAATTAATAGCAGATATAGACTTAGAAATTATTAGTAGTTATAGCACACAAAAAACTGTACTATTTGATGACACTGCCTTTGATAATTTGCCATTTGACGATGCTAGTGCTTATGCAGGACAAAAAGATTATGTGACTATGAATAGGGCCAGCATGGATAGGAATCCATGGTCAAGATACAATAGATGGTTTCATAAAGATATAATAGAACTTGCTGCAAAAATTAATAATGCAATAGTTGAATTAGATCAATCAGCAAGGGCCAAACGTCCTATTATTGAATTTAAAGCAGGACTTAAACTTTTTAACTTTGGTACAAATGCAAAGATAAACGTTGATCTTATTGATACATTTACTACAGATGTTTTTAGTACGATTGAAGGCAGTCTTGGTTATAGTGTAGATGGCGTTGATCTTGCCGACGGCCATCGATTACTGGTAACAGCAGATACAGATGTACGAGTAAAAGGTAGAATTTTTCAAGTTAAATTTATAGATGTCCAAGTTGGCCTAGGTAGACAAAAACAAATTACCTTAATTGATACAGCAGATTCTGAACCAATTAAAGACGAAACTGTGCTAGTAAAGTTAGGATCCAATCAAGGAAAAATGTATTGGTTTGATGGTTCTAATTGGAAGTTAGGTCAAGAAAAAACTTCAACAAATCAAGAAATATTATTTGATATTTTTGATGATCAAGGCGATTCTATTTCCGATGTAACCAAATATGACGGTACCACATTTGTTGGAACCAAAGCCTTTTCATATAATAGAGGCATTGGCAAGTCTGATCCAGAATTAGGGTTTGCCTTAAACTATAGAAACATCAATAATATAGGTGACATATTATTTGACTACAATTATTATAAAGATAATTTTTCTTACAAACTAGTAGAAAAGATAGTCACTGAATCTATAAACAAATTTTATTTTAAAATTTTCAATGGCGAAACTAATTTTGTCAACGGATGGACTGTAGGTTTTAGAGAAGATTATCAGCGTGTTGTTAGAATTTATAAACAAGAGTTTAAAGTTTCATCAGACGGTAGTCGCACACAAATTTTAAATAATTTTTCACTTGATGTATACGACAACATTGCAAATCTAAACGACTTAAAAATCAATGTTTACGTCAATGGTAATTTAGTGCCAGCAACAGATTATACTGTTGTTGATGGAATTTCTTATAAACAAATTGTTCTAGTAAAAGATGTCAATGAAGATGATATAGTCACAGTTAAATCATTATCTAAACAAAATAAAAACAGTAATGGTTTTTATGAAATACCTATAGCATTACAAAATAATCCGCTTAATGAACAAATAAACGAATTTACATTAGGCCAAGTTGTTGACCATGTTGGCAGTATAGTTTCTAATTTTGATGAATTTGTTGGCCCATATCCTGGCAGCGGCAATCTTAGAGATCTCGGAGATGCATCTAAATACGGCACTAGATTCGTACAACACAGTGGTCCAATAGCAAATAGTTTATTACATCTTGGAGATAAAACTGCAAATGCTATGAAGGCATTAGAATCTGCCATGAATGATTATGGCAAGTTTAAAAGAAATTTTTTACTAACTGCTGAAAAATTAGGTATAGATGCTCCAGTAGATGAGTTTGTTGATGCAATATTGGCTGAACTGAATAGATCAAAAAGTAATACAGAAAAATATTATTTGAGTGATATGGTGCCGTATCGTGCTCCAAAAAAGTTTGAATTTACTGTACTAGATCCCGATACTACAACATATCCTATTTCATTTAAATTTAACTTAAATGAACTATCTAATAAAGCAGTATTAGTATATCTAAATGGCACACAATTGGTATTTGAAAAAGATTATGTTTTTAATAATGATGGATTTGTAGTAATTTTAGCACCATTAAACGAAAATGACAAGTTAATTATTTCAGAGTATGACAATACAGACGGATGTTTTATCCCCTGCACACCTACTAAGTTAGGTCTTTACCCAAAGTTTGTACCTGAAATCTATTCAGATGATACCTATCTAGAAACAGTAAATGTAATTCAAGGGCATGATGGGAGTATTACTATTGCCTATAATGATTACAGAGATCAATTGTTATTAGAATTAGAAAAAAGAATATTCAATAATATCAAATGCAATTATGATACTAATCTAATTGATCTATATGATGTTATTCCTGGATTTAATAGAACTACAGATTATACTAGACTAGAATATTTAGACATATTAAGTAACAAGTTTTACCAATGGACTACATTATTAGATGTTGATTTAAAGATAAACGATTTCTTTGACAGAGCAAATGCGTTTACTTTTAATTTCAATAATAACACATTGATAAATGGTGAGGCTTCTCCAGGATACTGGAGAGGAGTTTATAGATATTTGTTAGATACTGATAGACCACATACACATCCTTGGGAAGTGTTGGGATTTAGTATTGAACCCTCATGGTGGCAAGAGGTATACGGTCCAAGACCATATACCAGCGATAATTTAATATTATGGGAAGACTTACAAGAAGGTATTGTAAGAGAACCTAACAAGCCAATTGTTCGTATAGAAAAATTTGCTAGACCAGAATTGCTGTCTAGAATTCCAGTTGATGAATATGGAAATCTATTAGACCCGCTACGAAGTAATTCTGTCTTTGGTTTAATACAAATTGATTCTAATACAGACTTTGTATTTGGTGATGGTGCCCCAGTTGAAACTGCATGGACAAGATCTAGTTATTATCCATTTGCAGTTGTAGAGTCATTATTGTTAATGTATCCTAATAAGACTTTGGGACTTTATCTCGACAGATCAAGAACTAAAATAGTTTTAAATCAGTTTGTTTATGCAGATACAAATTTAAGATTAAGTTTAAAAGATCTTGTTTTACCTTCAACATCATTTAGTGATACCCGTGTCTTTACTAGTGGTATTATCAATTATGTTGTTGATTATCTAACAGGACCAAGCAATAAACCTTATACAACCTATGAAAATAATCTAATTCAATTAAAATGTTCTTTGACTAGCAAACTAGGAGGGTTCACTACTAAAGAAAAATTTAGATTATTACTAGATAGTAAGAGCCCAAGTGCATCCTCTAATGTTTTTGTTCCTGCTGAAAATTATGATATTTTCTTAAACACAAATTCACCTATTGCTAAACTTACCTATAGTGGTGTTATAGTACAAAAATTTGAAGACGGTTACGAAATACGAGGATATTCTTATTTAGAACCTTATTTTGATTACTATATGCCAATAGGTCCAGGTAGAGTAACCAATATAGGTGGTATCACAGAATCATTTGTAAATTTTTCTTCTAATCAAATTTATCGAGTTGGTATGTTAGTAGAGTATAACAACAAATACTACAGATGCATTGTAAGCCATACTAGTACTGATTCATTCGACTCAACAAAGTTTGTTACTATACCTTCTTTGCCATTAACTGGTGGTAAAGATATTATTATTAGAAATAAATTTGACACAACCTTAACTAGACTGCCTTACGGAACTAGATTTGCTGAATATCAAGACGTGGTTAATTTTTTGTTAGGGTATGAACAACATTTAAAAACACTAGGGTTTAAGTTTGACGAATTTGATACTGAAGTTAATCAAATGGCAAACTGGACCACCAGTGCTAAGGAATTTGCTTTCTGGCTTACACAAAACTGGGCAGTTGGTAGTGTAATCTGTCTAAGTCCAGCAGCAAAGTTATTAGCCTTAGATACAAATTTGTCTATGGTTGACAGCATAGTTGATCCGTTTTATCCTTACCTGATATTAGGCAGTGACGGCACTCCACTGTCAACAGATTTCATCAACGTGAATAGAGAAGATGGTACATACGTTATTGCACCTAAAAATCAAAATGACGGTATCTATTCTGCTACATTATATCTTGTACAAAAAGAACATGTTTTAATTTTAGATAATGTCACTTTCTTTAATGATGTCATCTATGATCCGCAACCAGGATATAGACAGGAAAAAATTAAAGTTTTAGGATATTTAAGTAACGGGTGGGACGGTACAGTGAACATACCCGGTTTTATATTTGATGAAGCAAAACTTACTGTTTGGGAACCTTACGTAGATTATAATCTTGGTGATGTAGTACAGTATAAACAATTTTTCTATGCCGCTAACAAGTTCACTCCTGGACAGTCAGAATTTATTTCAGATCAATGGACTAAGTTAGATAATAAACCTACAAAAAATTTGTTGCCTAATTGGGATTATAAAGCAGAACAATTTAACGATTTTTATGATTTGAACACAGATAATTTTGATACTAATCAGCAAAAAATAGCGCAACATTTGATAGGTTATCAGAAGCGTGAATATCTAGAAAGTATTATTAAAGACGATGTTAGTCAATATAAATTCTATCAAGGTATGATATTTGAAAAAGGAACACAAAATGTTCTTAACAAATTATTTGATGTACTCAGTTCTGCTGATAAGGAAAGTTTGACATTAGATGAAGAATGGGCAGTTAGAGTTGGTACCTATGGAGGTACCGCGGCGTTCGACGAAATAGAACTCCAACTCGATGAAGGTCTTTTTAAAATCAATCCGCAACCAATATTACTAACAAATCAACCAGCATCTAATCAAAGTGATTTTGTGATTAGACAAAATACTGATACAATCTTTGTAAAACCATTGAATTTTAATTATAACTTGTGGCCAGTCAACAGCAATTATAAGCCATTGTTAAGAAGTTCTGGATACGTAAGATATGAAGATGTAAAGTTAAATGTAAATTCTTTAGATGATCTACTAACCGTTTCTCCTTCACCGGTATTTACAGAAGGAGAATATGTATGGTGTGCATTTGAGGGAATTTCTTGGAACGTTTACAGGTACCAAGTTGTACCTATGGAAGTTGATCAAGTTGTAGCAACAGTAAACGAAATACAAATCAAATTTAAAACACAAACAAATTTGGTCGTCGGGCAAATAGTCTATCTGTCTAATTGCGATAAATTAAGTTTATTTTATAAGATAACAAGAATAGTTGGATCAAATGTATTTGCTGCAAACACTTCAAAAGAAGTTAATGTAGTATTAGATGGTGTTCCTCAGGTATTTTATTTTGCTAAATGGCGTATAGATGATTTTGATAATGCTAATGAATTTTTACCAGCCAAGTTAAAAGCCAATGAACTACTGTGGAGCGATAATCAGACAAACGATAAATGGGCAGTCTGGCAAAACAATACAGTCTACTCAAGTAGAGAATTCGAACAAACATTCCCTACACTAAACAATCAGTTTGGCACATCCTTTTCAATAAATGAAAGAGGAGACAAGGCAGTAGTATCTGATGCAAATTGCAATGTTAAAATATTTGAATTAGATCCCAGTAACTTGTGGTTACCTAAACAATCTATTGAGGCAATTACTGGCGTTACTAGTAATGCAGGCTCATTTGGAAAATCTATTTGTATTAGTCCTGACAACGAATGGCTGTTTGTTGCAGAACCATTGGCCAGTAATGTTAAAACTAAGTACAGAGGAAAATTAATTGTTGGTGAAACATATAACGAAGGCGACATCGTTACAGTCAATTATGTGCATTGGCGTGCATTACACACAGTTGGCGCAGACAGTACAACCATTACAGAATTTAGCGAAGATTGGGAACAAATTAGATTAATTGAAGCAGAAGTATCTGGCACGCCAAGTAGTCATACTAATCAAGGTATGGTTTACATCTATAGAAAAGACAGTGCCAGTAACTATATTCTTAATCACGTAATAGTAAGCCCTTATCCTGCAAACAATGAACGCTTCGGCACAAAAATAAAAATTATAGCCAACAATGGAGAATATCTTGCTGCGATTAGCAGTGCAGGATTTAATAATGATCAGGGTAGAATTTATTTTTACAGATACGGATCTGTATCAGAAGTGAGCGGCTTTGAATGGCACATGGATTATAACAGGGCATTTACGGGCAAACACGATGCTGGTAAAACTTATCTTCCAGGCGATATAGTCTTTTATGATCAAAAGTTATATCAAGCATTGACAGAGGTACCAATTGATCCTTTTGAAAATAATCCTAGTTTGTGGCAGCAAATTGATAACTTTGACATTCAATGTTTTGTACCAAAAGACATTGTAGTTGGTCAAGACGAATTTATCACCGATGATGACAGTTCTTTTATCTTACAGACACAAACTGCTGAATCAGTTTTAGAAGGTAGTAAATTTGGATATGATTTTGATCTCAGCGTAGACGGAACAAAATTAGTTGTTTCTGCTCCTTACGGTGATGATATTAATATAGATAGGTACAAAGGCGCATTTAGAAGTGACATGGCCTATATTAAGGGAGATGTAGTCACATATCAAAATGTATACTATGTATTTGAAGGCCCATATAGCGACTCTGACTATGAAATGGAAGATAGTGCAGTGCATGATGACTCTACCATGCCATTGTTTACTATTGAAGAATGGAATCCATCTAGATGGTCTCCTTTGAGCACACAAGTTAACCGTGGTAAAGTTTTTGTCTATGGCTATAACGACAGTGCGTTTGTATTACAAGATATTATCAGTGGTAGAAATTTTGATCTTAATCAAGAATTGAGACTGGGAGAAAGTTTGTCATTAAGTGATAATGGCAAATATCTTGCTATAAGCGGAGCATTTTATAGCGGGGAATTATTAAGTCAAGGTGCAGTGTTTGTCTGCCAGCAAGACAGTAATTCATTTACTCTATCTCAAACTATTAAAAGAAATCAAGCAGAAGAATTTGAAAAATTTGGCCATAAAGTTAGATTTTTAAACGACGATCAATCTTTGGTAATATTCTCACGTAACGGTGACAGCAATATACAAACTACATTTGATCAGGGAACTATGTTTTTTGACAGTAATACCGTGTCATTTGTTGATACATTTTTAGATAGTGGTAGAATAGATATCTATGACAAATATGTAGACAATTACATATTTGCAGAAATGTTAGACACTTATGTTACTGTAATTAATGATAATTATGGAGATGATATTCAAACTACTACTAATCAAGTATTTGTGTCTGCTCCTTATGCGGCCTACAATCAGGTTAGTCAGTCTGGAACAATCTTAATTTATTCTAAACCCGTTGGCACATTTAGTTGGAGAAAAAAATCAGAACAAATTGATTATGTCAATTTAGATCAAATTAAAAAAATATATTTGTACAATTCAAAGACAAATCAATTAATACAATACCTAGATTGTTTAGATCCAATACTGGGCAAAATTCCAGGAGTAGCAGATCAAGAAATAAAATACAAAACTTATTTCGACCCCGCAGTTTATTCTCTAGGCAATGAGTCAGTAAACGTAGACGAAGGATCAAATTGGACTGATAAATTTGTAGGAACGTTATGGTGGGATCTTTCTACCGCTAAATTTTTAGAACCCAACGATTCAAATATTATCTATAGAAACACAGTATGGAACAAACTATATGAAACTGCCAGCATAGATATCTATGAGTGGGTAAAATCAAAATATACTCCTAGTCAATGGAATGCCTTGGCAGACACTGAAGAAGGCTTATCACAAGGTATAAGTGGTCAGGCTAGATATTCTAATAGTATTGTAAGCGAAAAACGTAGATTTGACACACAAACAAAAACTTTTAAAAAGACTTATTATTTCTGGGTTAAAAATAAAACCACAATTCCTAATATTGAAGGAAGAAAACTAAGTGCCGCTAGCGTAAGTTCATTGATTACTGATCCAAAATCTCAAGGATATAGATTCGCTACGTTTACTTCTACAGATTCTATTAGTTTATACAACTGTAAAGATTTGTTGGATGATGGAAATGTCAAAATCAATGTGCAATATTGGATTACAGATAAAGACAAAGTCAACGTACATAGTCAGTGGAAAATAATTAGACAAGATGCAGATACAGTTCTTCCGCAATTGATCGAAAATAAATTCATAGACAGTCTTGTAGGTAAAGATAAAAATGATAGGGTAGTTCCTGACATTAGTTTACCAGTTAAGAAAAAGTACGGAGTAGAATTTAGACCAAGACAATCTATGTTTGTATATAGATACGAAGCATTAAAACAAGTTTTAGAACGTACAAATAAAATTCTCAAAGATATACTGATAGTTGATGATTTTGACTTAACAGATCTATCAGACAAAGAAGAAATTCCAACAGCCGCGTCTGGTACCTTTGATAAGATAATAGACAGCCAAGAAGAATTAAGATTTATTTCAACAAGTGTACTTAGATCTGCTCTACTTCAGCCAATCATTAAAGATGGTAAAATAATTGGGGCTTCTATAATTGATCCAGGAGTTGGGTATGCTAATGCTCCGTATGTAACAGTAAAAGGAAAAGGAATCAATGCTCAGGTTAAATGCATCATTGATGCCCAGGGTAAAGTTACAGGAGTAATTGTTATAAATGGAGGCGAAGGCTATACTTCCACTACCACAATGACAATTAGACCTTACAGTGTATTAGTTCTCAGCGACAGTGATGCACTGAACAGATGGAGCATATATTCATACGATGCTATTGGTAAAGTTTGGTCTCGAACAAAAAGTCAAAGTTACAATGTAAGTGATTTTTGGAATTACATAGATTGGTATAGTACCGGGTACAACCAATTTACTAAAATTGATTATGCCGTTGATTACACTTATCAGATTCCATTAATTCAAACTGATGTTGGTGATGTAGTCAAAGTAAATCAAGTTGGCGCCGGCGGCTGGCTGTTGTTAGAAAAATACGCTAATGTCAACAGCATTGATTATACTCAAAGTTTTAGAGTTATTGGTAGACAAAATGGCACTATAGAATTTAATGATTCTTTGTATAGATTAGTAGGAAGTATTTTAACTTTTGATGGCGGATTGTATGACAATGGGTCATACGATAATTCTGCCTCAAAGGAATTGAGAATTATTTTAGAAACATTAAAAAACAAAATCTTTGTAGATAATTTAAAACAATATTGGTTAGATATTGTGTTTGTTGGTTTTAGATACGCATTAAGTGAACAGACTTACTTAGATTGGTTATTTAAAACTAGTTTTATCAAAGCAACACACAATGCTGGAGAATTAAAACAAAAAGTTAACTACAATAGCGATAGTTTAGATTCTTATGAAAGTTATATCAATGAAGTAAAACCATATCATACTAAAGTTAGAGAATACATAAGTTCTTATAATAGAGTTGACTCTGCTGACACCTTAGTAACAGATTTTGATTTACCACAAAAAATTAATGAGCAAGGTAAAATTGTACCGTTATCGGTCAAATATATTGATGATCAAATAGTTACTTCAGACACAGATATTGTTGAGTACCCGTGGAGAAATTGGTATGATAATGTTGGTTTTAAAATCAAGTCGATTGTTATTTCAGATGGCGGTAGCGGATATATTAACCCGCCGGTGGTTAGAATTTCAGGAAACGGTACTGGTGCAGTAGCACAGGCATTTATAGCCAACGGTAAAGTTAATAGAATTCAATTAATTTCTCAGGGTACAAATTTCTTATCTGCACCAACAATAGTTTTAGACGGTGGCCTACAATCTAACGGAGTTCAAGCAAAGGCGTCTGCAATAATAGAATCAGAAGTTATTCGATCAATGCATGTTAGTGTAAAATTTGATAGAACAACTAACAATTATTACATTACAGAATTACAGGAAGTTGAAACATTTACTGGATCTGGTAGCCTTAGACAATTTGTCCTTAAATGGCCTGCTGATATAAAAGTAGGTAAGAGTGTGGTTAAAGTTGCAGGACAAGAAGTATTAAGAGAAAAATATTCGTTGCAGATAAAAAGTACTGTCACTAGAGGATATACATCATATTACAGTGTATTAACATTAGAAGACGCACCAGGACAGGCACAAGTAATAGAAATAACATATAATAAAGATATTAGTTTGTTAAATGCTGTAGATAGAGTTCAACATTTTTACAATCCTACGACCGGTCAGTTAGGCACAAATATTAATCAGTTGTTTAATGGTATAGACTACGGTGGTGTGAGTGTAACCGGTCTTGGGTTTGGATCGGGTGCAGGTTGGGATGCACTGCCTTGGTTCTCAGACCAATGGGATGGTTTTGATGCTGCATTTGATGACTACATTAAAGTTGTAGGCAATGATAGTGCTGCACATTATGTTCATACATTGCCTTATGTTCCAGAAGCCGGCACAATTATTAACGTTTACGTAAATGGTAGAAGAATAGATGATCCTTATTATAACCTCTATGATGGATCTACAGTACAGCCAAACGGTAGAAAAATTGCGCCAGATCATGTAGTTATGCAAACAATAGTAGCAGACGGAACCACTGACACTTTCTACTTACCAAATCCTTCGGATCCTGTATATCTTGATATAAATGATGGAGATAAGATAATTTTCCGTAGAAGCACCAGTGACGGCAGTTTCTTACCAAATGAAAATGAATACGATACAATATTAACTGGTGGTAATTTAGCCTATTCATCGGCTACAGGTGTAGCACCAGAAGATATCATCATCGACGGCGACGATTTTGTGTCGCCTACTACCAGTCACGGACCAGAAGAATTAGTGCCAGGACAAATTTTAGACACTGTAGCAATTAAAGTTTTTGCAATACCTAAAGATGGCAGCGCAAAAATACAATGGAAGAATTATAAAGCCAACGGAACACAAACAGAATTCAGCATAGGCCAATATCCTAATTCACGTGCCGCAGTATTGGTTACAGTTGGCGGATTAATTAAAGACCTTGATGTTGATTATTCAATTAATTGGGCTACTAATACTATAGTGCTGTCAACAATACCTCCAATTGATGAAGAGGTATCAGTGGCCAGTTGGACATTTAATGGCGAAGGTATTTTAGATTTAGATTATTTTGTTGGTGACGGAAGCACTGTAGAATTTGTAACCAATGCATCTTGGACAGAAAGTTGCAGAAGTGTCGTACTAGTCAACGGACAATTATTAGATTATGATCTGTTTCAAACAGACATTACCTATGAAAGTGCTTATAGAGTTGGTATAAGATTTGTGTCTGCACCACCTAGCGGCAGCATTGTAAATTATCTAATTCAAAAGCAATTTATTACAGATGATTCATCTGAGTTTACAAAAACCAGTATTGTTAAAAAAGAAGAAATTGTTACAGATGGATCTAGTCTAGCCTACGAATTAACCAATCAATTAGGCTATTCTGAAATGTATGAAAGTAACGTAATTGTCAAAGTTGGCCAGAGAATTCTTCGAGCACCAAGTGCTGAATATTTTACTTTGACAAATAACAATCTTGAATACTCTCTTCCGCAGCATAAGTTTGCACCATATTCCTTTGCTCCTGAAAATTTAAGAGTATATCTAAACGGACAAAAGTTACGAGTTGGTAGCGATTACATATTTGACTTTACTGATGTTAAAGTTGAATTAACTGCTTCACAATATGTAGACGGCGGGAAGTTAGTAGTTGTTGTAGATGTGAATGCTGAGTATAATATTACTGGTAATATTTTTGAGTTAGTAAACACTGATTCAACTTTATGGCCAGAAGGCACTGAAGTAGAAATTACTTCTTTCTTTAATCACGATTTGTTAGATATACAAAGAAAAGAAGAAGTTATTACTCCAGCAATCACACTGACTTCTGGCACTGTTGATTACTTTACATTTAGACGCAAACAACGAGGTCTGTTTACATTAGATAGAATAACACTGTCAGATGATTACGTATGGGTGATTAAAAACGGAACTCTATTAAGTCATAGTATTGACTGGAGATTACTAGATGATAAACAGACAATCGAAGTTAATAATGTTGACGAAACAGATGCAATTAGTATAATTGGATTTAATCCAAACACAATTACTGAACAATATGGTTTTATGCAATTTAAAGACATGTTAAACAGAACTAGTTATAAACGTCTGAACAAAAATAAGCAAACATTTATTGTAGATGATGTAGGCCAGTTTGATGTAGGAATTACAGTAGACGACGCCAGTGTACTAGATGAACCCAATGCAGAAGGTAATCTTCCAGGCGTTGTTTATATTAATGGAGAGCGCATAGAATACTTTAGCAAGACAGGTAACACATTAAGTAGACTGCGTAGAGGCACATTAGGTACAGGTGCGCCAACTATTCATAGATCTGGAACTAAAGTTTTGAATATTGGCAGTAGCGAAACAATACCTTACAAAGATGAATATGTTACTGAAACATTTGTAGCAGTTGACAGCAGCAATGTCTTCTACTTAAATTATACACCTGAAGTAACAATGGGCACTGTAGATGATGGTAGTTCACAGTACAATGAATGGTATAGATCCAGCATTCCTGATAATTTTGGACAATGTGACGAAATTGAAGTATTTGTTGCGGGCCGTCGATTGAAAAAGACGCCTTATCAACTTCATGATATCACAGTGCATCCTGAAAGTCCAGAAGGTGACATAGATTTTGAAGCAGAATTTAGTGTTACAAATGACTCTACTGCGGTAAGATTAACCAGCCCACCACCGGATGATACAAGGATAGTAGTAGTGAAAAAGATAGGAAAATTGTGGAATGATCCAGCAACTAGTTTAGTTGATAGCAACAATAATATCGCCAATTTTATAAAGGCAGCACCTGGTATTTGGCCACTATAAATATACTAATATGAGAGCACAACATGTTTAACAGAGATTTTTACGGATACAGTATTGAAGGCCATATTAAAATATGGTACCCAGAATCTGGCGAAATTGCTATCAACAAGCGCAACGCTATACATTATGAAAATATGAGTATTGCAATGGCAGAAAGTTTAGCCAATTCGGGTCAAGGATTCATATACGAAATGGCCTTTGGCAACGGTGGTACCTCAGTTGATCCAACTGGTATCATCACTTATCTTACACCAAATAGTGTTGGAACAAATGCTGCTCTTTATAACGAAACTTATAGTAAGGTTGTTGACGATCGTGCAGTAACTAATTCAGATCCAACAAGAAATAAAATAGAAACAAGACACGTTACTGGCACAAATTATACCGATGTTTTTGTTACATGTCTTCTCGATTACGGCGAACCAAACGGACAAGATGCTTTAGATACTGCCAATGATACTAATGGATCTTTTGTTTTTGATGAACTAGGTTTAAAATCCTACAGCACTACAGGACAAAGTAAATTATTAACACACGTAATTTTTCACCCAGTTCAAAAAAGTTTGAATAGATTAATTCAAATTGATTACACTGTACGGATTCAAAGTCTAACTGGTTTTAATGAGGTAGTATAATGAGTTATACAATAAAATATACTGAAACCGGCAACGTACAAAAACCAGATATCACGGTAGAAGATGGTACCTTAAATCAACAGTTACCAGTAACATTTGTTGGTAAAAATTATGTTGGTTATGCACAAATTATCGCTGAAAACTTTCTACATATATTAGAAAATTTTGCTAAGAATACTGCTCCAGTAAATCCCGTAGAAGGTCAACTATGGTATGATAATAGTGCAGGTGTAAATCAACTCAAGGTTTATGACGGAACTACATGGGCACCCGCTGGTAGTATTAAAAAATCTAATACTGCTCCGGCGGTAGCCAACAGTAACTTAGGCGACTTGTGGGCAGACACTGATAATCAACAGTTATATTTGTTCACTGGTAGTAATTGGATTCTAGTTGGTCCGCAGTTTAGTAGCGGATTGAGAACTGGGGCTGAAGTAGAAACTGTTGTTGATACTACTAACGTAAGTCATAATGTTTTAAATTTATTTGTCAGCGATGAAAAAGTAGCCATTTTAAGTAAAGACTCATTTATTCCTAAGGCTACTATTGCAGGATTTACTCAACTTAAACAAGGTATTAATCTTTCTACAAAAAACTTTAATAATAATAGTGAGGCTAATAAATTTTGGGGTACTAGTGAAAAAGCAGATGCTCTAGTAATAGGCGGTAACGCAGTATCAGCAAGTAATTTCTTACGTAGCGATACGGCTAGTACAACTAACTTCCAATTCAACGTTAGAAATGCCAGCGGATTAACAGTTGGATCCAGCGGCGAACTTAGTGTAACTATTGATAATAATATCCCAACTTTCAATAATAAAACAAACGGTAGTGCGTTTGATTTTAAAACAGTAAGTGGCGGTACAACATCTACGGTTTTGAGAATTGATTCAACACGAGCAGTTGGCATTAATAATACTGCTCCATCAGAAGCATTAGATGTGTCTGGTAATATTAAGACAGATGGTAACTTAATTATTACAGGAACTGCTGACAGTTCTAACTTAGTAACTGGTAGTCTTAGAACATCTGGTGGCGTAGCAATAACTAAAAACTTAAATGTTGGCGGAACATTTAGCGTTAAAAACACCAGTACCACATATAACATTGTACCTGACAGTGATGGAACTTACGATCTCGGCACCGATCCTACGGCAACAGGTGGCAAAGCCTGGAGAAGGATTTATGCAGATCAAATTTTAGCACAAGAATTTGTAGGCAATCTTACTGGTAGTGTAACAGGTAACGTAACTGGATCTGCTAGCAAATTGTCTAGCCCTACAGTCTTTTCTTTAACTGGTGAAGTTAGTAGTAATTCTGTTAGTTTTGATGGACAAAGCGGCACAGGCACCGCAGTGTTTACCACAACAATTAGCCAAGACTTTGTTACAACTAAGACAGCAGTACTAGATAGTCAAAATAATGATGAATTTCTAATAAATCGTCCAGGTATTGGACTGAGAAAAACTACTAAAAGCACAATCTTTTCAAATGTTGCCACAATGCCAATTGGCACTATTTTAGCATATGGTGGTTCAGCACCGCCTACAGGGTATTTGTTATGTGACGGTAGTGAGTTGCGAGTAGGCGATTATCCTGAATTGTTTGCAGTTATTGGTTATAATTTTAAAGCAAGTTCTTTATTAATTGGTAGTGCTACGTTTGCTCTACCAGACCTACGAGGACGATTTGCCTTAGGTCGCGATAATATGGACAATGGTAATACTGTTCCAGATATTGGTGATCCTACAACACTAATAGATGCCGGGGGAGGTAATGCAGATCGAGTAACAGATGTGGCTGCTGATACTTTAGGATCAGGATCTGGTGCAAGTGAACGTGCATTAAGTTTATCTAATATCCCAGACCACGAACACGATATGCGAGCCAATGCAGGAACACAGTTTTATGCGTTTAGAAACTCTGCAACTGCTATCCCAGATACTAACTTTATATCAGGACAAGGTCCAACAGCACCAGGAACTGGTCAATATTTGCCAACAAGTGGCGGAATAGACACTGCTGGAAGTTTAGGAGTGGCATTTAGCATTATGAACCCATACTTGACTGTAAATTACATTATATACACTGGTAGATAAAAATGACTTATAATATTAATAAAACAGATGGTTCGTTACTTGCTCAAATAGCAGACTCTGCCATAGATCAAACTTCAACTGATATAACGTTAATAGGTAAAAACGTCAGTGGCTACGGTGAATACATAAATGAAAACTTTATTAAAATTTTAGAGAATTTTGCTAGTTCTACGCAACCTAATAACCCTATACCAGGACAAATTTGGTACGATACTGCCAACGGACGATTAAAAGTTTACAACGGTACGAGTTTTGCTATTGGTAGCGGACCTATTGTATCAGGAACACAACCCACATCATTTGTGCAAGGTGACTTCTGGATCGACAGTATCAGCAAACAATTATATTTTTACGACGGAACTGACCTAACTCTTGCCGGGCCAATCTATAAAGACACACAAGGAAAAAGTGGATTTGAAGTTGTAACTATAGTTGACAACGTATTAATTGAACATGTAGCAGTAAAATTATGGGTAAATGCTAGTCTACTAGGAATTTTTAGTAAAGACATAACCTATACACCTTTAAATCCTATTCCAGGATATAGCGGAGTAATTAGGCGAGGATTTAACCCGGGTACACTTGCTGGGCAAAAGTTTTATATAACTGCTAGTTCTGCAGATTCTTTGGTAGCCCCTAGCGGAAGTTTAAAATCAGTAAGCAGTTTTATGCTTACTGAAGAAAATACTAGCACAGTTGGTACAGTAACAATACAAAATAGTACACCTTTAATTATTGGTGCTAATCAAAATAATGAAATTCGAACAAGTCTTACCTTGTTAGAAATTATCAGCAACAATACAGGTCAAGACTTTAAAATAAAAACAAAAACTGGAATTGGTTTAGAAGACGCATTTACCATTAGAGCCACTGATAGGCGTATAGGAATTTACAAATCTAACCCTGTAGCCACATTAGATGTAGCAGGAGACGTCTATGTCAGTGGTAATTTAACGGTCAAGGGTGCAACGACCACTATTGAAACTACAAATTTAACTATAGAAGATAGAGTAATTACATTAGCCAAATCTAATGATAGCACACCTAGCGAAGATTATGCCGACGGAGGCGGCTTTATAGTAACCGGTTCGCCTTCAGATCATTCTATGTTATGGGAAAAAGATAATGGTGTACATGGCGGACAGTTTAATATATCGGATAACATAAATTTAGCGGCCGGCAAAGAAATTAGAGTTAACGGCGCATTGATTATAAACAGCACAAGTTTAGGTGCTAGTATTACTAGTGCCCCAGGTATTACAAGTTTTGGACCGCAAACACAGTTAACAGTTGACGATATTTTTATTGACGATAACAACATTCGAACATTATCAAGCAACAATGATTTAGTTTTAAGTCCGAGCGGAACTGGTAATGTTGACGTAGACAGCAGTAAAATTATTAATCTTGCTACGCCAACGGCAAATAATGATGCTGCTAATAAGAGTTATGTGGACAGTTTGGTTAAAAGTAGAACAATTGCAGTTACAATTGATTGCAGTGATTTTACAGTCGGAAACATTGATACAAAAGTAGGGATAATATTAGACTATATGTTCCAGGCAGCAAATTATAATACTGGAGCATATTGTAGAGTTTTGTGTCAAAGCACACAAGCACAGTTTACAGCCATCGATGTGGCAAGTCAAATTAGTAGAACTTATGCTGCGGTGCTAAGTTCTGATGGATCAACTATAGAAAACGTGTTGGGAGATTTTGCAGTAAACCCTGTTCCTACAGGAGCTGCTGTAATCACTGTTACAAGACAGTTTAAGTTGTTCCAGTTTAATGGTTCAAACTGGGTTTTTGATAGTAATCTTGCGTTACCGTCAGGATTGTAAAGTATGTTTGAGTATAAATATAAAATAAAGGGGTAAGTAATGCCTTACAGTGTAGATAGATACCGTGGATCAGCATCATATACCGTTGAAGACGGTACAATAGATAGTAGTTTAGATATCAAGTTAATTGGTAAAAACTATGCTGGCTACGGTGAAATTCAGAATGAAAATTTTCTCCATTTGCTAGAAAACTTTTCAGGTGCTGATGCCCCACCGCGTCCTTTAAGCGGACAACTATGGTTTGACAGCGGTACAAGTAAATTAAAGTTTTATGACGGCACAAAGTACAGAACAACGGGCGGTGCCGAAGTTAGCCCAAATGCTCCTTCAGGATTAACTCAGGGTGATTTCTGGTGGGATAGTGCTAACAAGCAGTTATATTCATGGGACGGTGCAGCATTCGTTCTTATTGGGCCTTTAGGTGTAGCCAATGCAGGCACTACACAATTTAGATCTCGTAACGTATTAGATACACTTGGTGGCAGTCATGCTATTATTGAAGCCATAGTAGATGGTGAAACAATCTATATTATTTCAGCAGATGAATTTACATTAAATGTAAGTAATCCAATCACCGGATTTAGTGTAGTAAAGAAAGGTTTAACTCTAATTTATTCATCTAGTGGTGTTACATCTACAGATCATGTCTATTGGGGTACGGCTAGTAACTCACTAAAACTACAAGGTTATCAGGCAAGCGACTTTGTTTTATCAAGTAGTGCTAGTTTTTCAGGTTTAGTAAGTTTTGCAGACGCAGGATTTAGAGTTGGTAACGACAATGACTTGCGTGTGTTTATATCCGGAGGTGACACACCAACAATACAAAATCAAGTTGGTAATACCATTGTGTTTCAAACAACATCGGCCAGCGTTACTAGAACCCCATTAAAATTAGTAGCAGAAGATGTTCTACCTGGTGTTGATAGCACAACTGATTTAGGATCTAATAGTTTTAAATTTGCCACAGTATTTGCTAATAGTTTTAACGGAACTGCTACTCAAGCAGACAGTCTTAATGTATCAGGTAACTATAGAGTTGCAGCCACTGCTGCCACAGCAAATACAATTGCTGCTAGGGACTCTAGTGGTAATTTAACTGCTAATTTGTTTAACGGTACTGCAACTGCTGCTAGATACGCTGACTTAGCAGAAAAATATCTAGCAGATAAAGAATACGAACCAGGCACAGTAGTAACTGTAGGCGGCGATGCTGAAGTAAGGGCTACAGTATTTGGTGATAGAGCAATTGGTGTGGTATCAACATCACCTGCTTATATGATGAATTCAGAATTACAAGGTGGAACCTACATAGCACTAAAAGGTCGCGTACCTTGTAAAGTTACAGGTTCAGTACGTAAAGGCGATCGTTTAATAGGTACAGAAAACGGTACCGCAATCGCTGCTAGTTTCCATCAGCACCCTGATGTATTCGGTATAGCGTTAGAAGACAACCAAGACACTGGTGTGAAATTGGTTGAGTGTATTATTTTATAAGGAAACAAAATGCCGTCTGGAGTATTTCCTAAAGTTGCTGGAGAATTAATTTATGCTGCTGATTACAATACTGTTCAAAGTATTGTAGATAGTGTTATGGGATTAGGAACGTCTGATTCAGGATACGGTCAAGCAATCATTAGTTCACAAATTACACCAGGTACTACAGCACAGGTTATTCAATGGTTAAGACTGCGTACAGATTTATTGTTAGCAAGACAACACCAAACAGGTAATGACGAAAGTGCAAACTTAACAGTAGCATCATCTTCTAATCAAATTACTGCTGCTGTTGCAAATCAATACTATAATTTTGCTTCAGTAGTACAAAGTAATAGATTAACATTGGCTGCTTCTGGTAATAGTGCTACTGAAACTTTGATCAACCAAACTAGAACAACATCATGGAATGGTACAATAAATCACGTTGTTACAATAACATTTCCAGGATACACTACTGGCGCATTAACTGTTAATAGTGCAAATCATGCTAGAGCATTTTTCAATGCTGGTGGACAAATATTGATAAGTGCATCAAGAACTGGCGGCACTGGCGGTTCAAGCAAAAACATTGCATGGACCACTATGCTAGGTAATGGTACACAACCAAGTGGTTTTGGTACTGTAAGTTTAAATTATACTGCAACATCAACAGTGGCTGGCACTGCTACAACACCAGGTACTACATATAATATTGGGTGGTTTGATTTAACTACTAGCGATCAAACAGTATTTCTTAAGAACGGTCCAAGCGGTAACTATGCTGAAAATGATTACGAAATTTTTGCTAGAAGAAATAGTGCCAGCGATCAAATTATCTTAACTATCCAATTCAGAGATGACGACGCCGGTGATCCAAATATTGACGAGAACGTAGACGGTAATTTAAATAGCCTGGTAAGAATAATCCGCCCATCGGGCAGCAATGTATCAGTACCAACTCCAACTGCTTCTGCCAGCGGCTTACTATAAATTTTTCACCCCCATTCAATCCTAGATAATTACTGTGTAACTATCTAGGATTTTTTTATGGATGAAAGATTAGAAAAAGCACTACAAACCTCAAACTTTTTAGCAAGTTTGAATTTGCTTAGAAAAACTGCGTTTGAGGAATTTAAACAAAATTTAGTTTTTTATCATAATGGCTGTAGTTTTCTAGCCGACTTATCATTCTTAACTCAAATTCAATCATTGAAACAAAGTGAATTCACTGCTATAATTTTAGATATCAATAATATCCCATGTTATATTGATGATTTAGAATCTTTTTATCAAAATTGCTTATCCACATATAAGATAGCAGTAGAAGAATATCATACAAAATATCAAAATATTAAAAAACAACGTAATATAAGAAATCTAATTGATCTATGACCAAAGGGTTTTTAATTTTTGCTCAGAATAATCCAGACATTGATTATTGCAAATTAGCAGTTTATTGTGCAAAACGAATAAAATTGTACATGGATATACCGGTGTCGATAGTAACCGATAGCCCCGATTGGTTAAGAGAAAGTCAACCCGATGCTGATAAAATATTTGATAAAATTATTACCTTTTATTCTAATACTACTCAGACTAAAAAGTTCCACGATGGCTCAATGTTTTACAAAAAATTAGAATGGAAAAATTTATCGAGGGTTGATGCATATGAACTTAGTCCATATGATCAAACTATTGTGTTAGACAGTGACTATATAGTTTCGAGTAATTTTTTAGAAAAGTTGTTTCAGTCTAATAATGACATAATGTTATTTAGAAAAAGTTATGACCTAGCACAGTGGAGAGACACATCATCATTTGAGTATATAAGTAAATCAATTCCTTTTTATTGGGCTACAGTTTTATATTTTACCAAAAGTAAGGAAGCAAAATTATTGTTTACATTGGTAAAACTTATTAGAGATAATTGGCAATATTATAGATCGTTGTACAAAATTGATTCATCGATTTATCGTAATGATTATGCTTTTAGTTTAGCAATTCATATTATAAATGGTAATATTGATTTTGATTTCGTTGGTACTATCCCAGGAACTAAATTTTATACATTGGATAAAGATTTGTTAATTGAAGTGGATAATTCTACACTAAAATTTTTAGTAGAAAAAGAAAAATATCACGGAGAATATATATGTACGCAGACAAAAAGTGTTGATGTACATGTAATGAACAAGTATAGTATTGCAAGGATAATTGCATGAGTGATAGAGGTTTTTTTGTAGTTGCACAAAATAATAAAACTTGTGATTATATAAGGCAAGCATATTATCTTGCCAACAGTATAAAAAGAAGTCAACGTAATTTTAATAAAATTTCTTTAATGACCAATGACCCGGTACCAGAACAATATCAATCTGTGTTTGATCATATTATTCCAATTCCTTTTGAAGATCATGCTCAACAAAGTAATTGGAAAGTAGAAAACAGGTGGAAAGCCTATCATGCCAGTCCTTATGATAAAACTATTCTTTTAGATGCTGACATGTTGTTTTTTTCTGATATAGAATATATCTGGCAACAATTAGAAACTATTCCATTATTTTTTACTAGTTCTGTAAAAAACTTTAAAGGGCAAATAATCAAGGACACCGTCTATAGAAAAACTTTTTTAGAAAATGACTTGCCTAATTTGTATTCTGGATTTTGTTATTTTGAAAAACGTGATACAAGTTTAGAGTTTTGGAAGTTAGTAGAATATATTACCTACAACTGGAAAAGATTTTATTATGATTTTAGTCCTAAACAGATGCAAAAATTTTATAGTTTAGATGTTACTGTGAGTATTGCTGCTAAAATATTAGGTATTGAAAATATCACAAATAGTACTGGCATCTGTACATTTACACATATGAAATCTCAGATCCAGGGATTAGATGTTACTAATGAAGATTGGACAAAAAATTTACAAATTGAAATCTATGATAGTGACACCGTTTTTATTAATAATGTAAGACAAACAGGAATCTTACATTATGTTGAAGATAGTTTTTTAGAAGAGTATATTAATGCTAGCAGACGCAGATGATACCGTTTTAACGCAAGATGAAATAGAAAAATATCTTGCGTTAACATCGCCAAAACTCAAATACAAAGTTTATTTTGATACATCGTTGGGTTACATTTTATCCATAACCAACGAAATTGATCATCGGTATACATCTTATGTAGAATTAGATGAAATTGAAGTAAGTGATTTTTTGTCCGGCAAAAAAGATTTTACCAAATGTAAAATTGCATATAATGAATCTAGTCAGCCATATATAGTTGAGCCAGATGTTTATAACAATGTAATACAATCTTTTTTAAAAATTGATTATGACGGAATAGAAAGTTCTGTCATAGTTGAAAACTACATAAATGAAAATAAATGGGGTATAAAGATCAGTGAGCAAGAAAGAGATTCAATAAAGAAGCACCAAATTAACACTAGGCTTGATTTTTACGTTACTTTAAAAAACAATTCTAGTCTCCTAGTTAGAACACTATCTGTTGATTTATTAGATTTAGCCAATCACAGACGATTATTTGTGCCGTATGAAGATATTATAGAATCAAAAAATTATCTGCTATCTGTTTATACAAAAAAGTTTTTTCCAACATATTCAAGAATAGAAATAAAATAATGGCAAAATATAAAATAGTTGATTATGATATCATTTATCTGAGTTATGACGAACCTAACGCAGAAAAAAATTACGCTGATTTGTTAAACAAAGTGCCATGGGCTAAAAGAGTACATGGCGTCAAAGGTAGCGACAGTGCCCATAAAGCCTGTGCTAATCTCAGCGAAACAGATAAGTTTGTAACAGTAGACGGTGACAATATTATCAAAGAAGATTTTCTAAATCAAGAATTAGACTTTGACGAACACAAAGATCTATCTAAGTGTGTAATTAGTTGGGCCGGTTATAATATTGTAAATGGTTTAATGTACGGAAATGGTGGATTGAAACTATGGCCTAAAGAGTACGTTCTTAATATGCGCACCCATGAAAACGCACCCGTTGACGATCCTAATGCTCAAGTAGATTTTTGTTGGGATGCTGAATACATTCAGATGAATGCTTGTTTTAGTGATGTTTATAATAATGCTACACCTTATCAGGCTTGGAGAGCAGGATTTAGAGAAGGTGTAAAAATGAGTTTAGAACGAGGCGTGAAAGTAGATCATGACAGTTTTAACAAAGTAATAAATTGGAAAAATTTAAACAGACTATTGGTATGGATGAACGTGGGTATAGATAGTCCTAATGGCTTATGGGCAATCCTTGGTGCAAGATATGGTTGCTGGAAAACTAATTTTGATAGTTCATGGGATTACAGACAAGTTAGAGATTTTGATCATTTAAATGAAATCTGGCAAACCTTATCCGTTAATTGTCATTCTGAAGATCAAGCATTAATCAAAGCACAAGAATTAGGCAAAGAACTTAATAATAGACTAGGGATACCGCTGTCTATTTTAGATGTTGAAGCTAGTAAGTTTTTTAAGAAGGTGCATATTGATAACACTAGATTAAATTTCAAAGTATTAGACAAAGAATGAACAAGATATTTTACAATAAAAATCTCATTTATAAAAAAGAACTGCTGGCTAAATTTCCAGAGGCCCAAGAAGTAAATGATATTACAGAATGTCCGTTGGTAGATTGTTGGTACTTAGAAAAACGTGTAATGTTAAAAGACACGTTTGATTTAAATTATAAAGTGCCTACTTGGGACAGACAATATCTTCATAAATTTAAAAATAAAAATTCTAGAGGATTATATTTTCTACCAGATACGGTTGATTTTGATAAGGTAAAAGAAATAGAATTAGACATTTTTATTCATGTAGAATATGATGTATTTTTCTTAACTTGCGGCGAACCAATTGCCAATGAGATGTACGCAAAACTAAAAACACAATGGCCAAAGGTAAAACGAATAAAAGATGTATTAGGTATCTATAATGCACATAAAGAAGCCGCCAAGCGCAGTACTACACCATATTTTTATGTTGTTGATGCTGACGTAGAAGTATCTGAATCATTTAATTTTGACTATACCGTCCAACCTTATGAATTTGATATGATTAGTATATGGTACTGTAAAAATAGTGTTAATGATTTAGAGTACGGTAACGGGGGAATAAAATTATTACCTAAATTTCTTTTTGATGCCGACGAACCTGATGCTATAGATATTACTACAAGTCTTAGTAAAACAATAAGAATCATGCCCGAGTTATGCGGTACACATCATATTAATTTTACACCATTCAATGCATGGCGCAGTGCATTCAGAGAGGGTGTAAAATTACAAATAGATGTTATGAATAATGGCAGTAAAGAATCTGAGAACAGATTGCGTGTATGGACTTCAAAGGGCGTAAGTAAAAAATACGGTTCGTATGCAATTTTGGGAGCCAAAGAAGGAAAAAAATACGCCTTGGAATTTTGTAATAACTCCAAGGCGTTACGTATAATAAATGATACTGGTTTACTTTACGAGAAGTTTGTTAATTGTTTTCCAAACATCAAAGACTTAAAATTGTAGATGCCAACGGAAAAACTTCACTAATAACTTTGGCACATTCTTTGGCTACTAATTGATGTTCTTTTTGTGTGCCGTTGCTAGATCTAAGTTCTATAAAATGAATCCATGATCGCAATGTGCCGTTCATATAAAGTCTACTTTCTGTAAGTCCTTCTGGCAGCACAGCACGAGCCTGTTCCTTTGCAATACCGTTATCAATAGCCCATTTATATGCCATACGTGCTTCGTTAATAACGTTCTGTTGATACTTATCCCACTTCTTTTGTAGTTCTTCGTCATCAGTTTCAACACTATTTTGACGATTTTTAAGATCTTGTAATCTAGCCTCGCGTGTTACAAAATTAAGGTCTTTTGTTGGGTCGGCGTAGCGTTGGCTAAATTCTTGAAAACTAAAACTGCGATGTCTTAAGATTTGTCTAGCAATGTCTCTAGTAGTTTCAATTTCTAAACAAGCACTAACCATTTCTAATGGAGACCAATGCTTATGTTTAATCAAATAGTTTATAAGTTTTTCGCTAGTTTCCGTGTTTAGTTGATTACTAGGATTACTAACTCTTGCACAGTAAGCAACTAAATCTTGCGCATCGTCTAATCCTAAATTTAGGAAATCATCAGATGGTTTACTGTAACTAACTAGTTTAACTTTCATAGATGTTTTTTCTTTAAAAATTTGCCGGTGATTTTACTTATGTCTTTTTTAATTCTGTCAGTGTCTAACTTAAAATCAATTTGATCAATAGACGCTTGATAGTGAGTGAAGAACTCAGTCAGTTCACTTTCTATCTTGTTTAAATCATTGTTCTTAAGTTTTGAGTAAACAGGAATTCGCCAAGACTTTCCGTCTTTAAATGTTACAACTAAACAGTCAAGATATTTAAGAGGAATTACTTTTAAATTAATTTCACCAAACACCTCAGGCCAATGACTTATTACTTCTTTTGGCAGAGTTTTTTTTGGTGTCACTTTTCTTTAGGGTCTAATTCCACTGCCATCTTTCTTAATTTGGCTGCTTCTTTGTATAAACGATCTGCTTCACTTCTGTAATGTCTAGCACGTTCTTCTACAGTCATGTTCTCTTCATTTTTAGGAGGACTGATATCTTTGACCGTAGCAACTTCTTTTACTTCAACATTCTGTTGTTCAGTCTGAGGCTTTAAATGTAAGTCATCGACTGCTACACCTCGCTGCTCAGCAATTAACTGATTAAGTTCATCTAAACCAATCTTATCAGACAATGTTGGAATCATCTCAATATCAGCAGTAGGCACACGAACCATTTTACCTTGTGTATGCAGTGCAGCCAGCATGATTGACCCATCAGGGAAATTACTGCGGCTCAGAACTTCTGCAAACTCATAACTTTCTTGAGCGGCACTTGATTCTACTAATTGAATTAGTGCGTCATGATAACTATCAGGCAAATTTTCTGTAGGAATGATAACTGCATGATAAGCATCGCCGGGTAACGTTCTATATGCTACTAAGCATTTTTTACCATTGGCTTTTACTCTACCAACATGTTTAAGTTCAACCATTTGATTGCCCCTTTTGTGCTCCACTTAAGAAAGTCACTAGTTTATTATAAGTCTGCCCAACTAGAACCATTTCGCTGGGTTTAAATGCACCTCTTGTACTGGCAACATCAATAATCATTTTCATTGCGTTAAGATCGCTAAGATTTAAATCAGCATCTGCTGGCGGTGCGCCGGCTGTTTGTGGATCTTGTGCGGGTGCGTTTTCTTGTGTATCGGACATATTCTTCTCCTTTAAATTAATTTATCTATATGAAATGTAAGGACAGGCAAGTTTGAAGAAACTTAATTCCTTTTCAATTTCAAATCCAATTTTTAAAACATACTCTATGCTGTTATTGTTTAAGGCTACACCTGGTCCCAAATAATATCGTCCTTTTAGATTATGATAAATCCAATCGTTTATTTTACTACTAGCATTTGTAGATTGACTTGTATAGTGAAAATGCACTGCTGGAAATTTTACTTGACGTAGACCCAACACGTTTAATGGATTGACTTTTACTTCTTTCATTTGTAACCAATTATCATAAATCTTTTGTAGGACAAATATTTGCCCTTCAGTTCTAACTCAGAACAGTATAACGTTTTTGTTAAACTAAAGCAAGAAGCAAATTGATCAAGAGTTTGAGTAATTATTGTTTCTTCCTCGTCGTGCTTAAGGTTATTTCCTTGCAACAGAACTAGGGTACCTGCTGGAATGTGTTCAAACCATTCTGTTGAATCAAAGTGTTCAGTACTGGTGTTTATGACGCAGTTAATATTTTCGTTTTCAAATTTAAACTGATTAGCATCAAAAGGATAGGATCTAAATTCCCATTCTTTCATTTCCCAAGTATTATTAATTTGATTACCTATGTGGCATGCGTTAGGATCAAGGTCAATGGATCTACAATATGTTATCTTTATATTGTTTCTTACCTTTAGAATAAAATGCAAAAGAGAATACCAACCACCTACAATAATTGTTCGTAGGCAGTTAATATTTTCCTTAGTGCAAATTTTTTCTAATTCTTCTGCCGCCCAAATTTTACTTTCAATTTGACCGGAGGAGAATGCATCTATATCTACTTTAATTAATTTCATCGTAATACGCAACAGTACCAAATGGCGGCACAATTGTATCATTACCGTGAATTACAAATACAGTATCACAGTAATCTTCGTCTCCCCAACTGCCGCAAGGATATCCATCTGTGAACATAATGAATTTTTTAGGACTGATATCCTGTTGTTTCATGTATTCCCAATTGGCCATAAATTCAGTACCACCCCCACCGGCTATCTTGTAGTCTAACAAGTCATTGCCACACTGCGAATCAAAATCTTCTTCATTATAGACTTCTGTATCAAAACACCACAATTTAATTTTGTAGTCTTTAAATTCTTCCATAATGTTTTTAATTTCGCCTAGAAAGTCTTTGGCTTGAGCATCGCTAATAGATCCGCTCATGTCAAGACTAATGCAAATGTCTATGGTATCCAAATAATTCATACCAGGAAGAATGGCACTAGTATGCCATCCCTTGCGACTAGGACGTTGGAAGGTATAATCGTTTTTAATTGTGCTTTGAATCTGTTGACGGATAATCTGACGCCAGTTCATCTTCGGCTCAGTCATATCTCTAATCATGCGTTCTACACCTGCAGGAATATTGCCTGCGCCAGCGGCACTGGCCGCTTGCATCACTGCATCTTTGATTTCGTCTCTAATTTTTTTCAGTTCTTCTTTGGAATATTGCGGCCGATTACCATTGCCGTCTTTGTTGCCAGTACCGTCACCTTCCCAGTCAATGTGTTGATCCAACAACTGGCCTAACATAGCAAGTGATTGCTCATCCATGTCTTCAAAGATCTCATCATACACTTGCTCGGCGCTTTTGCCATAATGCTTAGGGTCATGAAAGATTTTGATGTCGCTAGGAACTTCACCAATCTTATCTCGTACTAATTGCCCGTTAACTGCATAGTCAACAGCGGCATTCCAAATTTGCCTATTACGACCTTCACAACGATTCATATGATCAAATACATTGTGTAAGATTTCGTGAGCAATTACGAACTCAACTTGTTTATGATTGAGTTTTTCAAAAAATTCACGATTGTAAAAAAGATTGCGTCCATCTGTAGCCGCAGTTGGGCACCAATCGGATCCGTCTGCAATGCGCAGACGAGTGGCCATGTTTCCAAAAAATGGGTGGCGAAGAAGTAGTCCAATTCTGGCTACAACAATTTTATCTAAAACAGGATCTAGTTCTGACATGGTTGCTCCTAGTAAGTGTATATAGTATAACAGGACCCGCAGGTCCTGTCAAATGGTCTAGTACCAAATTAACGCTTTTCAGTAGCGGCACTAATGTACTTACCATACTTGGAATGGAAGTCATCGAAGCACTTGATCTCGTCCGGATCCAACGGCAGTTGGTATTGGGTCAATGCAAGTTTGGTACCCATAACAACCAATTCTGTTTCAAAGTTATTCATAATGAATTCAAAGAAACAATTAACTTGGTCGTTCCAATCTTTGGCATTTTTATCACAGGCATCTTTGAGTTCGTAGCAGAGGCTAACAGTCAAAGAGTACATTGCTGAGATCTCTTTAGTGTCCATCTTCTTGACCTTGCCCTTAAGGATGTCAGTAGGATTAGGCAATTTACCAGCAACCTTACGGTGTGCCATAAACTTAATAGCCAGTCCTTCACCAACGCCACCGGCAATAAGATCTGCCATAGTGCTTTCGTCGGTGTCATCATCATCTAACAGTTGACTAACAAAAGTCCACGAACGGGGAGTAGCAAAACTGCGGCTAGCACTCTTAGGATCAAAGTCGTACAAGTCTTTCTTGCTAAACTGCAAGAAGCCGGCAACGTCCTTGTGAATACGATTGTTAGTAGCCCATTCAAACCAATCGTCAAAGTCTACCTTCATTTCCAAATGTAGGAAACGGTTAGCCAGCGGAGCAGGCATACGATAGGTAACACCTTTGTCTGCTTCACGGTTACCAGCGGCAACAATGAGTACATTGTCAGGCAACTTGTATGTACCAACACGACGGTTAAGAACCAGTTGATAAGCCGCTGCCTGTACAGCAGGAGCCGCAGAGTTCATTTCGTCCATGAACAGAATAATTTTACTGTATTGATCAGCCATAATAGTATCAGGCAGTTCAATTGGCGGAGCCCAAACCATCCGATTGCTGTTACTGTCAAAATACGGGATACCCTTAATGTCAGTGGGTTCCCATAGACTCAAACGAATATCAATTACGTGAGCACCGATCTCGTCACCAATCTGGTGAATGATTTCACTCTTGCCAATGCCAGGGGGGCCCCACAGAAACAAAGGACGGTTGTGTTTGAAAGCCTTTTGAACTGCTCGCTTTGCAGCCTTAGGACCTACTGTACGATTAGCGACATCTGACATTGAAAACTCCTTG
>JACCDG010513781.1_pt1 | contig 182012 bp, 173 predicted proteins | sample 7442471 | NCBI WGS metagenome assembly JACCDG01 (sample SAMN15323444, study PRJNA562643) | freshwater metagenome | isolation source: river surface water | place: USA:Blue River Watershed | collected 2017-08-17 | reverse complement strand
GTCACTGTTTCTGTAGCACCACCATGTTAGCATTTTCTGTACGGAAACGGTCATATATAATGAGTGAATTATTGTGAGTATTAATTCCGTACAGTACTCCATCATCTTGAGAGAGCGTGGCAGAAGTAAAGGGAAATGTCGTCGAGAGTCCACGAGTTGATATGTTTCGGAATACTGATACTTCATCTCTACAAAATGGTCCTGTTGCTGTGAATCATTGTTCGGCTCTCAATAATGCTGGTTTTGTCAGGATATTTCGTCCGTGGAGCATATTTTGGATATCATTCGTTACTTTATTGAGTTTATCTGTATCGTCCGCGTAAAGTGTTATATAGATGGAGAAATGGAAGTATTTCTCTGAACCTCGTGTGAGGAGGACTCGTAATTCTTCTACATCTTGCAATTGCGCGTCAGTATATGGATTTGCCGTGAGCCCACGTTCTTGGTTGAGATATTTTTCTGATTGCAGTTCTGTGAGACGCTTACGGAGGTATTTCATAACCTGTTGAGCATCTGTAGGATATATAAACATTGATACGTCGAATTTACTATCCCAGTTTATAAGAGGGGAGAGCCAATTTCATTCTAAAAAGTCGGGATAAGCGTATGTAAAGAGCGTTTTACAAAAAGTGTCGTTGACTTGGATATCTCGCGGTCCTATTTTCATCATCGCAGGTGCGATAGCGTCTTTTATATATACGAGTGCTTCGTGATAGATCCTCTCTCCTTCACGGAGGTCTTCTTTTGTTGCAGTATTTATATCTGTTGGCTGTGAGTCGAGATTTTTATGTATATCTTTTGTTGCATTTGTGCCTACTTTATCAAATATTTGTCCGTAATTTTGTTCTTTATTGTTCTGATTTATCACAAAAGCATCACCGGTAATCGGTTGAGTGAGGATATCAAGTAGGGGGGAATGTGTAGTATTGTTCATAGATGTCCTGAATAATTTACCATTCATCGAGGAGTTTTTCAACTATTTACCCCCTTTTTCTGTATCCTAAACCATTTTTCTACTTTTTGTAAAGTGAAAAACTGCCTTTTTAAGCCTAAAAATCGGTTTTAATTCTTGCATTTTCGTTTTGCATGCGTAGTCTTGCCCTGTCCTTGTATTTCTTAACCAATTTTTCTATGAAAAAACAGGACCTTATTAAGGCTATGGCTACTGCCGCTGGCCTCTCTCAGGATGCTGCTGCTAAAGCACTCAAGTCGTTTATCGACGTTGTTACAAAAACCCTCAAAAAGGGTGATACTGTTGGTATTACTGGTTTCGGTACATTCCGCGTTGCTCACCGCAAGGCTCGAATGGGTGTTAATCCACAGAAACCATCACAGAAGATCAAGATTGCTGCTAGCAAATCTCCTTCTTTCAAATCTGGTAAGACTTTCAAAGAGTCTATCTAATTCGTTTTGAATTAAAAAATCCTCTCGAAAGAGAGGATTTTTTTGTATTCCTGAAAAAACTCTTAGAGTATCCGCTATATGGCTCAATATGTGTTTCAGCTTGGACGTGAACCTGAATTATCTTTTGCAGAACTGAAATGTCTTTTTCAGAGTGTTGTACGAGAAGGTGATTTTGTTTTTTTAGATTCAGAAGAAGAGGCTATTCTCTCTCGAGCAAAAGAGCTCGGGGGGACTATCAAGATCGCAGAGGTTCTTTATTTCAATATTGCTAGAGCTGATATTTTGCCTTCCGCATTGGCCATAGTCGAATGATTCATAGTACCGGACAAAAAACTCCGTATCGCAGTTGATACTTTTGTTCCAGCACTTTCCTCACTACCTTTTAAAATTAAAGATGCACTCAAAAAGCGGGGGAATTCGGTTCGAGTCGTACAACATGAGCCCAATGGTAGAGTGAAAAATGCAACAACTCTCCATGAAAAATTGATATCAAATGGTTGCGAACTCATGATAATACCTTCTAGAAATGGTTTTATTCTTGCTCGAACAGTCTGGGTACAGGATATAGATGCTTATTCTCAACGTGATATGGGGCGTGAACGATCGATGGTTGTCGGCATGATGCCTCCGAAACTCGCTCAGATAATGATCAATTTGGCAACTAAAGGTGATAAAAAACTCCAAATTTGGGATTCATTTTGTGGCCTTGGAACAACGCTTATAGAGTCTATCCACGCTGGATACATTTCTTTACTTGGTTCGGATATTGCAAATGGTATGGTTCAGACAACGATAAAGAATACTTCTGAGAAAAATGTCCATGCTACCATATTTCTACATGACGCTCGGAAGCTTGATCACCATAAGCTCTCTCAACCAACTGTTATAGTGACTGAGGGAATGCTCTGAAAAAATTTCACTTCCGCAAATCTCACTCTCCCTGCAGCTTTAGAGGAGCGCAAGGAATTGACCATTTTGTATCGTGATTTTCTGACGTCTGCTCATAAAAACATTCATATTCAGAGTATGACTTTTTGTTTGCCATATTGGAATGTAGGACGAGAAATTGTTTTTATGCCCGATGTATTGCAACTGTGTCCTTTGTGGAAAATTGATTCACTTTGTTTGTCAGGGAAGCGTTATCTCCGACATGTTCGTCCTGGTCAATCTGTCGGACGAGAGATAGTTATATTGAGACGAGGCACGGTCTAGAGTATTGCCAACACTATACTCTGAGTAAATCAAGCAAAGTGATTTTATTACTCGACAAAATATATATAATTCGTTTACTTTTTATTTTCTATTTTCATTTATGAAAAAACTATTGTCTCTTATATTTTTAACCACACTCTTGGTAGCCTGCTCTTTTAAAATGCCTTTTGGTGGTTCTGGAGAAACAAAACCAACTACACCACACGATGGTGATACCGTTTCAGTACACTATGTTGGTACACTTGATGACGGATCTGAATTTGACTCTTCTCGTCAAGAAGGAAAAACTCCTCTCCAATTCGTTATCGGTAAGGGAAATATGATTAAATGATTCGAAGCTGGCGTACTCGGTATGAAGCTCGGTGAAACGAAGAAAATTCGTATTGAAGCGAAGGATGCTTATGGTGAAGAATATATAGAAAAAACTGTTCCACTTTCTGAATATAAAGAAGTTATTACTCAAACTATACCTACCAATGCTCTCACTGGTAAATTGGAACAAAAAATATCACGAGTTCAGGTTGAGAACCTCCTCGGATCTTCAGCAGTTGGTACTGAGAAAAAGATAGGAGAAGCAACTCTCAAAGTCCTCTCAGTTTCTGGTGAAGATGCTCTCGTGTCTATCAATGATCCAAAAGCACCATTTTATGGTAAGACTCTCACAGTCGGGATGGAAACAGTCGTTCAAGACAATACTATTACCATCAAAAAGATTAATAAAGATACTATGGAGATAGATATTAAGCCTAAACAAGAGATCATAAATAGGACTGCTACAGATATTACTGTCAAAACAAAAAATCCTCATCCTCTCGCTGGCAAGGCTTTGAACTTCGAAATAGAATTACTAGATATCAAAACTCCAACAAGCGCTTCTCTCGATGCAGGAGCCGATCCTGTTGCTGAATAAATATTATTTCCTTGACAGAAATCGAATCCCGCTCAATATGAGCGGGATTTTTTATGCATAGATTTTTTCTTTCAGCATTACCAGGTCTGCAACTTCATATTAGTAATCCCGATTTGATTCATCAAATTCGTCGGGTATTTCGAGCGAAAGTTGGTGATAGTTTCATATTTTTTTCTGTGTGAACACCGGATGTTGTTTATGAACTTACCGATATTTCTCATGCCAGAATATCTTTTACTCAAAAACAGATACTTCCACTTTCTCAGCATCTAGAAGTGCGCCTTACTGTTTTTCAGGCATATCCTCACAAGAATGAAATACTTGAACTGATAGTTCAAAAATTGGTTGAAGTCGGTGTTCAGAAATTAGTCTTATTTAACTCTGATAGATCGCAAAAAAATGATATTTCTGACCAGAAACGACTCAGAATAGCAAAAATTGCACAAGAAGCCCTTGAGCAGTCCGGTGGTAATATACCTCTTGAAATTTCGTATACTCAACAGGGTGTGGTTGATACTCTTCATGAATACGGTGAAATGGTTCATATTGTTTGATATCCACATGCCAAAGATATAAAAAGTCCGGTTTTATCGATGAAAAATATTGGATTCTGGGTTTGACCTGAGGGCTGATGGTCTCCTGGGGAAGAGGATTTTTTTCGGCAAAAATCGTTTACATTATGGAAATTCAGTAATCAGATTCTTCGTCTTGAGACAGCGAGTATTGTCTGATCAGCTCTTTTGCTCTATTTGGCTCGATAGATAAATAATTTTGCTCAATTCGTGAACTTTTTTACTTCCTGTATACAGGAGGCTTTTTGAGGAAATGTTCCTTTTTCTGATCGTCCCATGAATATGTAGGTTGTTTGATTTTTTTTATTGAGCAATGAGCAGAAACTCTCGGAGTATTTTGTTGTTTGTGCTTTTTCTTTCCAGCTTGGTTTTTTTATTTTTATGGTGTAGAGTGACTCTATATCGAGATTTGAGTACCCTAAAATCCATGCTCAGTAACTTCTGCTTAAGTTTATAAGATATTTGCTTTCCACCATATTTTCTTTTATCTGTTTTATGGCTGATAGATCTCATCTGGAAATTGTCGGTGTATGATTCTGATACGTATATCCCGACCACACGATGGCATACAATGTTATGAATAGGATGATATACCCCCTACGAGCTACAAATGTCGCCATTTGCACGATATATACTATCAAAAATATATCAAAAAATGCTCAAATTCTTGTGTGACCAGTTATTCTCAAAATAATGAGGACTGCCGCGATGAGAAAGTAATAATATTTTTTCCCTTTAAATACGTATTTTTTTGTTTTTTTGTGATAAAAATAGGTGATACATATGCTCACGAATAACATAAAACTTTCAGCGAACCAAAATGTTTTTTCTCGGAAAAGAGATCCTGAACTCCCTGATATGAGTATGTGTTGTGTTACATCTCATGAAATAAGAGGCAATACGTGTATTTTTATTGCGGGCATATAGCATAGTACCCCTATGACTATACTTATGAGAATGTATATTTTTTGTAACCACGTTCTTTTGTCTGTAATGAATATCGTCAGAGCAAAGGCAACAGCAAAAATTCCTGTTAATCTATGGACTGCAATACATGCAGCAGTTAAAATGATATAGAGTGCAGGCTTTTTATAATATCTTATGCTCAAGAGCAGAAATATTGTTGCAAACATTTCTTTACCAAGTCATAACCAGAATACCTTGTATTGAACTGTGGAAATAATGATCAAGATAGCTCAAACATACGATGCTAATGTATATTTATTTTTATTTTTCCCAAGTATGAAGACACAGATGCTTGTTGCTACATACACTGCTAGATATCACCAAGTGAGTATAATGTCAGACGGTAGGGCCACTGTGAGTACCCTAGTAAACGCTCCAAAGAAAGACTCAAATTGTACCACCATCTCGTCAGCTTTCCCGTATGTTTCTATGAGTCATATGTAGTGTCTATATGCGCCATGATCATACCCAAGAGGTGTGAGATTGTTTCAGAGGGTATATAACACGAGCATACCTACCATGATAACCCAGAGAAAAAGTATGTATTTTGTTATCTTCATACCATTTATCGTATGAAATATCTATATTCATTTTCTCCACCCCATGCTCCTCATACGCCATCTGTTCATCGAGTTCTTGCACCGTCTTCTTTTGCTCGGGAACTATAAAATGCTATGTTTGGGTTGGCATTTCCTATGAAATCGTTGCACCACGTATTTTCATGACTGACGCCCCAGCTCACTCATTTTTGGTTCATGATGTGTGTGAGATTATCATATTTTATTTTTCCGTCTTGATTTATGATACTCCAGGTTCCTCCAACTGGTATTTTGGAACATCATTTTGCTGTTTCGCCGAGTATTCTCTCACCAAGAGCATACTCGAGTGCTTCTGGAGTACTAAAAGTGAATTTGACCCATTTGGTTGGATCGCCCGTTCTATTTCGAATGAGGACTTCTTTCGCGCCCAGTCAAATGAAATATCTATAATTGAGTAATCCTGCCAGATTTGGATTATCGTATTCTGCGAGATTATCAACTGGTACATTGTCGAGCGCTTCTCGCATTTCTACATATGACATTTTTATTTCAGATGCTGGATGCCCATTATTCGCATAAAATAGCATCCATCAGCCGTCTTCGGTTCTCATATCACAGTAGACACTGATGAGCTTGTTATCCATTTCTATGACATATTTTCCTGATTTTGCGTCAGGATTTTTGCTTTTTATTTCTTGGCAGCTTTTTTGCGCTTCCCAGCCGATTTGTTTTCGTTTATCTGGTTTTGAGAGATCGACTTTCTGACCTGTTGTGAGGACAGAACTGACGAGTTTTCCAGCATTTTTTCCTGAGTTGATGACGAGGACATTACCTTTTGATGATCCGAGTGAATAGGCCGGTGTTTCGCCTATTTTGAAATTAGCATACTTGCTGTCATCGAGCAAGCTCACTATTTCGTAATCTTTGGTATCTGGACGAATGAAATAATGGTACATCTCACCAGTGTCTGGATCTTTTAGGAATTCGATTCTGAGAGCTAAAAAGAGATCTTTACCTGCCCTTCATTGATACCCGAGTTTTACCTGTCAGAAATTGAGTTCCAGCGCATTTTGTGGAAGCGGTATATTGACGCCTCTACGCAGAGCGTCATTGACTCGTTCTTGTATGAGAGAAAGATGAGCAATACGTATGAGGTCAGCCTCGGTACTTTTTTTGGAAGAAATGAAAAAAAATACAGGCAATATGGCTGCTGCCAGGACGACTGTAAAGAGCAATCCTTTTTTGTAGATGTCAGGGATTTGCGGTATATTTATCATTTTCTTAATAAAAATACCATATCTTTTATTGATATGCAAGTCTTTTGCAGAGCATTTTTGTTTGTTAGGAAAGATCTTCTTTCCAGAGGAAAACCCAACTTACACCAAAAAATACCCAAACCGTCGAGAGACTCTCGTGCGTTAATATAAAAATCAATGGTATTGTTATTGTATTCAAGAGGCTTACAAGAGATCAGATTTTCCACAGAAAATCGGGTATTCACCAATTACCACCTCATGTTAAGAGACCATATTGTGACTCAAATATGATGATCAAGAGCAGAAGTACGATATTTATGGTGAGGTATGTGACGAGATAAATTTCCCATTCGAAACCCCAAGGATCATAAAAAAACCACGCTATGATGCCTATCAGAATAGCGTGTTCAAAGATTATTTTCCAAGACCGTTGTTCTAATGGTGTTACACAGAGTCTGAGATAGACTCATAGCGTTGTGCAACCGAGCAAAAATATAAAAAGGGATTGATAATTGAATACCGCAGTGAGTTTCCATATTTCTAATCCTATTCCTATGTGAAACAATCAGACACACATTTGGAGTCCAATAAGATAAGGAATAAGTTTTTTTATCATAGAAATACTAAAATATCAGAACTATTTCTCAGCGAAAAATACCTTTTTTTGCATCTTGAGACAAATTTTCGAGCGTATCTCGGTGGTATGTCTCATATATTTTTGTTAATTCTCGAGCTAAGCAAACATGATGTTCTGGTCAAAAAGTATCTATAAGGTCTGAGAGAGTTTTTTCTATACGATGAGGAGATTCATAGATGATAGCTGTATAATCCTTGTCTTTGAGTGATTTGAGAAGCGTTTGTCGTCCTTTTTTGAGTGGAAGAAATCCAAGGAAACGAAAATCATGCATATGGAGACCTGAGCCTATGAGCCCTGTCAAAAGAGCAGATGCACCAGGGATAACCTCTATTTTTACGCCTTGCTCGATAGCTTCTTGGACCAGGAGATAGGCAGGATCTGATATCCCCGGAGTACCCGCGTCAGATATATAAGCTACGTGTTCGTTTTGCGCTCTTTCTATGAGTTTTTTTGCTTGTTCGCGTGTACTATGACTATGGAAGCTCTGAAGCGGTTTTGATATTTCAAAATGCTTCAGAAGAGTGCCACTGTGACGAGTATCCTCACAGATAACGAGGTCAGCTTCTCTGAGTGTACGAAGTGCTCGGATGGTTATGTCTTCGAGATTTCAGATAGGTGTTGAGACGAGAGAGAGCATTATTTTACAACAATATTAAGAATTTTATTTGGAATAAAGACTTCTTTGACCACAGTGACGCCCTCGAGCCATTTCGCTATTTCTGGTTTATTTTCGACGGTCATGCGGACTTCTTCTGCTGTGACCCCGCGCATAAATGGATACGTCCCTCGGAGTTTTCCGCCAATCTGGATCGCTATTTGTACTTCATCATCGATAGTCATTGCTGGGATATATTCTGGCCACTCAGTTGTATAAATTGATTCCTCATTTCCAAGGAGTGACCAACATTCTTCTGCCATATGAGGAGCAAATGGTTGAAGGAGGCGAGCGAGGACTGATTTCCATTCATGTGCTTGTTCTGCATCAGTTGGTATACCTTCATTGACCATGATATTGATAGCTGCAATCGCTGTATTGAACTTCATATTCTCGATATCTTCGCCTACTTTTTTGATAGTTTTGTGCATTGTTTTGATAGCACTCAGATCTTCTTTTGCAGTCCAGGATTGATATTCTGTTGTCGTTGAATCAGTGGTAAAAAGTCTATAAATTTTATCAAGCAATCGATAGCTTCCAACGATAGCTTTTGTGTTCCAAGGAGCCACATCGGCAAAATCTGCCATACTCATTTCGTAGAGACGAAGTGTATCAGAACCATATTCAGAGATGACATCGTCGGGATTGATAACATTGCCTTTTGATTTACTCATTTTATTCCCATCTGGTCAGAGAATGAGACCTACATTTCGAAGTCTGAAAAATGGTTCATCTGTTGGGACGACACCTATATCAAAGAGGAATTTATGCCAAAAACGTGCATAGAGAAGATGGAGAACAGCATGTTCAGCACCACCGATATAACTATCGACCTCACCCCAATATTTGACGACAGCAGTGTCAACAATTGCTTCACTATTGGTTGGATCCATAAAGCGCAGATAATACCAGCAAGAACCAGCCCACTGTGGCATCGTATTGGTCTCACGATAGCCTGAGAGATTTTTCCCGAGCTGCACATGGACCCAAGAGGGGATAGTGGCAAGAGGAGATTCTCCGTCGCCCGATGGTTCGTATTTTTCTACCTCTGGAAGCTTCAGTGGTAAATCCCAATCAGGAAGAAGCCAGCCAGAAATACCTCGAGTGATTTTCCCGAGCGTTTTATCTCATTTTTTGAGCATATCGCCATCAATCCAGCAATCATCATGCTTGGTTGTCGGAAGTGATTCTTTGTCCTCATCTTCGATATGAATAAGTGGAATAGGTTCGCCCCAATATCGCTGACGAGAGAAAATCCAATCACGGAGTTTGTAGTTCACAACTTTTTTCCCAAAGCCTTCTTTTTCTGCTTTTTCTGTGAGCACTTTACGAGCTTCTGCTGAGGTAAGACCGTCGAATTCTCATGAATTTACGAGGACACCTTCGTCCGTCATTGCATACTGTGGTCAACGTAAGAATGTCTGCCACATTAATTTATGATTTCACCAATTAATCAATTCTTCAACTTGATCTTTTGAATACCATTTTCCGTTGTGTTTTCATTCATCAATTTCGCAAGAAACTCTTTCTTCTGATTTTAATTTAACATGCCAAAATTGTGCCAGAGTTTCCTGGTTTTTATTTTTAGTGTGTCTGTATCATTTTGAATATACATAGCTCATCTCAACAGGAGCAATCACTTCTACATCAACGTATCAAGATTCCTCTTTTATTTCTTTTAGTATTGCCTCTCTTTCTGTTTCGCCTTCTTCAATTCCACCACCAACAAAATGTCGAGCATGAGAATTATTTTCAGCATTAAACTCTTCTATCAAGAAGAATTCGCCATTTTGATTTTCCAAAATAACATCAACGCATTTTCTCTTTAACGTTTCGACACCATTTTTTGGAGTATAAACCCCATCGAAGTTATACTCATAGGCTATACTTTGTTTGAGAGGTATTCCATACTTTTTTGCAAAAACAAAATCTCGTTCATCGTGCGCATCACCAAAGACAGCGCCTGTTCCATAACTTCAGAGAACGAAATCACCAATCCAGACAGGAAGTTTTTCTCCATTAAAAGGATTTGTAACGTATGATCCTGTAAAGACTCCAGTTTTTTGTTTATCGAGTTTTGTTCTCTCGATATCAGATTCTTCTTGTGTTTTTTTGATATATTTATCACATTCTTTTTTGTGGTCAGCATGGATGTATTCTTGTACTCGTGGATGATCAGGTGCGATGACGACAAAAGCACCACTAAAGACAGTATCAATACGCGTCGTAAATACTTCTACATCAGGGCAATCGATGCCCTTGAAAAAGAACTGGCATCCTTCGCTCTTTCCAATCCAATTTCTCTGCATCTCTTTGATGCCTTCTGGCCAATCAAGACGATCGATATCAGAGAGGAGTCTGTCTGCGTATTTTGTGATTGCGAGTATCCACTGGCGGATTGCTTTTTTCTCAACAGGAGTCCCACATCGTTCACACTTTCCATCGACGACTTCTTCGTTGGCAAGACCAGTTTTACAGCTCGGACAGAAGTTAATAGGTTTATCACTTTCGTAGGCGAGTCCAGCTTCGAAGAGTTTGAGAAATATCCACTGAGACCATTTGTAGTACTCTGGACTTGTCGTATCTATCTCGCGATTCCAATCAAATGCAAACCCAAATTTTTTGAGCTGTTCACGGAATCGGTCAATATTAGCAGCCGTTGTAATGGCTGGATGTGTTCCTGTTTTGATAGCATAATTTTCAGCAGGAAGACCAAATGCATCCCATCCCATCGGATGGAGAACGTGGAATCATTTTGCATGCTTGTAGCGAGCAATGATATCAGTCGCTGTGTATCCTTTTGGATGACCGACGTGAAGTCCTGCGCCACTCGGATAGGGGAACATATCGAGCGCATAAAATTTTGGTTTATGGCTATTTTCGAGTTCAGGATTGGTACAGGCAAACGTGTCATGTTCTGACCAATATCTCTGCCATTTTGATTCGATTTCTGAGTGGTTATACATAATACTCTTCTGGCGATAAGAATTAATTGGGTGAATTATATCGATTTTTTCTTTTGTGGAAGGGGAAATATAAAAAAATCCTCTCATTTTTGAGAGGATTTTTGTTATTGTTTTATTTTTGGATTATTGAGCCATCAAATGTTCCACTACTCAGGGCTGATAGAGAGGGGAGTGTATCTATGTGACAAACCCCTATCTTGAGACCATGTTCTCGAGCAAGAGCAATAGCTGTTTGATCCATGACTCGGAGATTTTTTGCCAACACCTCATCGTAGGTCACAGTTTCATATTTTTTTGCAGAGGTGTCTTTTTTCGGATCAGCTGAATAGATGCCATCGACACTTGTACACTTGATCATCATGTCACATCCGAGCTCTATTGATCGAAGCACAGAAGCTGTGTCAGTAGTGAAATAGGGGAGTCATAGCCCTGCTGCGACGATAACTACTTTCTTATCTCAGAAATCTTTCTGTGCTTTTCGTGCTTGAAAAATCTCTGCGTTAGCTGATATTTGTCGTGCTGTGTAGAGAGCACAATCTTGCCCGAGACTAATGAGAGAATCCTGTAATATGAGGCCATTAATTACAGTCGAGAGCATACCAGTTTCGTGGGCTGTATTTGCAGAGATGCCATGCTCAGCAAATATTTCTCCTCGGCAAATATTTCCACCACCGCAGACAAGTGCTACCTCGATACCATTTTGTACGAGTTCTTTTATTTGTCAGCACAGAGTGCGGACATAATCATGATCGATGGAGACTGATTTGCCACGATTGAGTGCCTCTCCTGATATTTTTATGAGTATACGCATAACAAAAATTTAAAATGTTTCATTTGTTTAATAGATGTAATTCATTAAACTTTGGAAAGTATAGGAAAATTAGCATTCTTGCAATGAATATTTTTACGGTCAATATCTGAGGTCTCGCGTTGTCACCAACTTGGTATGGACTCATGTACGCAGTGAGTTTTTTGGTGTGACTCTTTTTATTTCGGAGAGAATTTTCTGAAAAGGATACAGATACTCTTTTTTTCTTCACGGTTATTGGTGTTATTTTGTGAGGTCGTCTAGGGTATGTCATTTTTTATAATCCTGGATATTACCTCGAAAACCCTCTTGAAATACTTATGCCATGGCAGGGTGGCATGTCATTTCATGGCGGAGCTATTGGAGTTATCGTGGCCTGGTATTTGGCTGCGAAAAAAATCAAAAAACCATTTCTCATCGTTGCAGATAAACTGGTTTGGATAGTACCTATTGGACTGTTTTTCGGGAGAATTGGAAACTATATCAATGGTGAACTCATGGGTATGCCTGGCTATGATGGTGTTTTTGCTCGCACTATTTGATGAGTTTCATATTTTCCTACACCACTCCTGGAGGGTTTTATGGAGTGAATTATTTTATTCCTTATTTTGCTTTGGAAGAAGAAAAATATTGTTTATTCGGGGCAGCTCGGAGTGTGGTTTCTCGGAGGGTATGGTTGTATGAGATTTTTTGCTGAATTTTTCCGAACTCCTGATATACAGATTGGTTATATTTTGGGAGATTGGCTGACTCTCGGTCATGCTTTTTCCCTTCTCATGATTATTATTGCTTATATTTTGGGGCAAAAATTACGGCGTAAGTAGGATAATTGACACTATGTATTATATATGTTATAGTATACATATATGATTCGTTTTATTGTCCTTCTCTTCTGTTTTTCTTTTGTCGGAGCCTATGCTGCGACAGAGGGGAGTGATAATAAAAAAGCTTCTGCCCATATAGAACACCCCGATCACATACCTCACGGACATGAGAAAAACCCCATAAAAAAAGTCAGCCATGATGATGGTTTGATTCCTAGAAAACGAAAAAAAAGTAAGTAGCCGTCATTCCAGAATTTTGAACGTAACAAAGTGGAGTGAAAAATATGTGGAATCCAAGAGATTTTCTAGGTGAAACGATCCTTAAAAAAGAAAAATAATTTGTCTGGATCCTCGGGTCAAGCCCGAGGATGACGATACATTTTATTCGTGGTGATATTTCCCTCCAGCGAGGAGATTGGTCGTGCGGTAGAGCTGCTCGATGAGCATGAGGACGGCGAGTCAGTGGGGGAGAGTCCAGTCAGTGAAACTGAGAATATAATCGACATGCGGTTTCATTAGATTGGTATCCAGTCCATAGGCACCACCGATAACAAAGATGATGTTCTTGTGTTGCTGTATCTTCTGAGATAACCACATACTCATCGATTTTGTGTCACCGATATTTTTCCCAAGCACATCACAGAACATCACGAAGCTGTCAGAATATTTCTCGAGTTCTTCTATCACATCCTGGGTATCCAGTTTTCGAATGGTTTCAATTTCTCCAGACTTATGAGGCTTGAGTGTAATAATAGCGAGTTCTTTTTGGAGTCTTTTTTCGTATTCGGTAATTGGTTTCTCAAAATGATGCCACGAATCAGCGAGTGTGAGGAGGATGATTTTTTTCATAGGGCTTATTGTACGAAAATATTGCAAAAAAATACCCCTCCAATAAAGAAGGGGTAAAGTAAGTAAGAGTTATTAAGCTGCTCTCTTTAATACATTTGAAGCGCGATGTTTGAATCTACCTTGAACTCAGTTTACTGGAAGATGAGGCATAATATCAGCCTGTAATCTCTTTGCGACTTCTTCTCGGCTAATTGGTTGATTTGGAAGTTCTCAAGATCTGCTATCTACAGTGTGATCAATATAAGATCAGTCTCACATTTGTCGTATTTCACAGTAACCACCTTGTACCGTATTTGCAATTCGTACCGCAGAATAACCATTTCCTTTTTCCCATGAAATCACTCGTCCATCATTTAATTTAATTCATTCTGGTTTATTTTCGAGTTGACTACGTATATCTTCAAATGTTGCAGTATACGGAGGAAGTACGGATAAGCCGTGACTTTCAGGATGCTCACCAGGTCTTTTTTGCATATAAAGAAATGGTTAAAAGATAAGTTGTAGAAAAATCTACATTGATATTATAAAATAATATATAATAATTGTCAAATCTTTTCAAAAAAAATCCGACATTCTTAATTCTTAATTTTTAATTTTTAATTAGAATATCGTCATGGCCATCAAAGATACTTCAAAAGACATCCACAAACGACTCATAGAACCTGTGACCACGACAGAAGATAGTGGGGAAGAGTCTCTCCGTCCAAAAAAGCTCTCAGAATACATCGGACAGACGATGATAAAAAAACACCTCCAAGTCGCCCTCGACTCTGCAAAAGTCCGAAATACCAACGTCGAACACATCCTCTTTTACGGGCCTCCAGGACTCGGAAAAACAACCCTTGCTATGCTCGTCGCCGCTGAAACTGGTGCGAATCTCCGCCATACTTCTGGCCCTGCCATCGACAAGCCTGCTGACATGCTCTCTGTGCTCACGAGTCTGCAAGCAGGTGATGTCCTCTTTATTGATGAAATCCACCGACTCAAGCCCGTGATAGAGGAAATCCTCTACTCTGCGATGGAAGACTATCAGGTCGATATCATGGTCGGTACTGGCCCTGGTGCGACTTCGGTCAAGATGGATCTCCCAAAATTTACCCTTATCGGTGCAACCACTCGTCTCTCATCTCTCAGTCATCCACTCCGTGATAGATTCTGAAATGTGTGGAAGATGGATCTCTACGAAGATGCTGACCTCGCAAAAATCGTCGAAAGAACGGCAAAAATCCTAGGTGTCGAACTCGGAAATGATGAAGCCCATGAAGTCGCAAAACGCAGTCGCGGAACACCTCGTATTGCCAATCGCCTCACCAAAATCGTCCGTGATTATCACACACTTGGCAAGCTCTCAGACCTCAAAACTCTCTTCTCAGAAATCCATATCGATGAATATGGTCTCGACGATATCGACCGACAAATCCTCAAACTCCTCTGAGAAAATGGAAACAATCCTCTTGGTATCAATACGCTCTCTGCGATGGTAGGAGAGGAAGCTGCGACGATCGAAGATGTCATCGAACCATTCCTGATAAAAATAGGACTCATCGAGAGAACACCGAGGGGGAGAGTCATTACGATGAAGGGGAGGGGGTATATTTTAAAATAAAATTTTCTAAAACTATTTTTATGTTTACGTTATTACCCTACAAAAAAATAAAGATATTTGCTGACTTAACTATTCTGGAATTAAAGAAAATTTTTTGAGCAGATTATACTGTCAATCTAATTGGAGACATAGTACATGTTACACAAAACATTCCTACAAATTCACCTAAATACTGGTTTTTTAAATCTAAAATTGTTTGAAAAATAAAAAAATCAGATAGTTGAAAAAATGAGATAGATTTCACTATAACAGGGAATTTAATTTCAATACTGTTATGCCTCGGGATTGGTTTTGATATTATAAATAAAATATTGAGCAAGAATTTTGTACTCGAAAGAGATTGGAAAGAACTCCTGGGGCTAATGTTATTTTACTTATTTATGATTCTTTTTATTAACAAGGAAATTAATATCATCCAGAAATACATTAAAACATTTCCAAGCAAATAATTTTAAAGTTATAGAACTTTTTTTAGTTAAGTATGTTTTTCTAAAATCGCCACAAAAAACCCTTCCATCATAGGACTTGGATACCAGCGATTCATATTGTCTTCGAGGGTATAGTCTGGAGCGATAGGTGAGGGGAGGAGGGTGAATTCTGGATGGGTTTTCAGGAATTTCTGGACGACGTCTTCATTTTCACGGCGAGAGATAGAACATGTCGAGTAGACGATTTTCCCACCATCAACGAGCATCTTGCGAGCTTGTTCGAGCATCTCGTATTGTAGGAGTGATTTTGAGCGAGATTTATCACCACTATACCAGCAAAATGTTTTCTCATCTTCGAGGTTGATACGTCCGTCAGAACTACACGGGACATCGAGGAGTATGCGATCAAACATTTTTGCACCTTTATTTCCTTTCTCGTCTTTACTAAAATGAGCGACGACTTCTGTGGCATCGATTTTGACGACTTCGACACATTCTTCTACGCCTTGTGCTTTGATAGTATGAACAAGTTTTTCCAGTCGGACACCGAATTTTTCAAGCGCTGTGATTTTGCAATTTCCACCGAGCATGCTGGCTATTTGTGTCGTTTTCGATCCTGGAGCAGCTGCCATATCGAGGATTTTTTGATCAGACTGGAGGTCGAGACAGAGAGCGGGTATCATACTTGAGAGACTCTGGACGTAGATTTTACCAGTCTTGTAGATTTCAAGACCCCGAAGAGTATATTCGTGTTCCTTATCCATATAAAAAGCATCTTCCGAATGTGTCCAAACAGAGTAGGGAAATGATGCCTTTTTGAGCTCTTCTATCACTTCAACGCGAGTACACTTGAGGTGATTCACGCGAAAAGAGACGATACTACGAGGATGAGACCAACCAGTAACGATTTTTTCTTGGTCGGCAGGGGAGATGTTTTCGAAAACACCGAGGAGATTTGATGGGAGGGAAGTCATGCCAGCAGTATAGACGAAACTGCTAGAATCAAAATATTCCTACACATGAAACTTCTGATGCACCTCGCGTAATTGTTTATTGGTGACATGTGTATAGACCTGTGTTGTGGCTATATTTTTATGTCCGAGGAGCTCCTGTATTGAGCGGAGATCAGCACCATTTCAGAGGAGGGTAGTGGCAAAAGAGTGTCGTATGGTATGAGCGGAAACCGGCTTTACGATACCTGCTTTGAGCGCACGAGCGGTAATCATCTTGGTCACGAGAAAACGATCAAATCGTACATCGTCAGCGCCAGCATCAACGGAGAATTTTTTCCCATGTTTGAGAAAAAGAGGAGGGAAGTGATCCTCTCTTTTTTTCAGGTAGGCCCGGATTGCCTCGCAAGCCCATTCGGTGAGATACACAACGCGTACTTTACGGCCTTTACCGAGTATGGCGAACTCCATGGTGTCCAAATTCACGTTTTTTATATCTAGCGCTGTGAGCTCGGAGACGCGCAAACCAGTGCTAAAAATAGTGAGAATAATGGCCCGATCGCGAAGGTCAGAAATATCTTCAGTGCCTATAGAGGCCACTATAGACTGCAATTCATCTCATGTGAGGTATTCGACCTTCCGTTCACGATTTTTCTGCAATTCTATATCACTAAACTCCAAACCAAGTGGAATATGACTTTTTTTACAAAAATGTCAAAAACTTCTGAGAGAGATCATATAGGCATTCACCGTCGTAATTGAAATTTTTCACTGCGCGAGAGAGAGTCGAAAATGATCACAGACATGTTGGTCTATGTCTCCCGTTTTTATCCATGACATTTTTTCGAGCTGTTTCAGAGTTTCAAAAGACGCGTTTTTCGAACCCTCAGGCTGTATAGATACCTGAGACGAAAAAAAACCTGCCTGTCCGGCAGGCAGGCGCGCCAAATCGAAACCTTTTGGCACAATTTTTCGTATCTCTGGATGAGTGAAGTTGAGGAACGCCCACATATGTCGTCCATATTGTTCGACGGTTCGAGGACTCATACCACGAGTGATAGTCAGATACATCAGAAATTTTTGGACTGCTTCAAAAAGAGACATACGTATATTATAGAGGGGATGATAAAACCTCCAAATCTATTTTCACATAATGTATGTTATGTGATAAAATATGTTTTACCTAGGTGGGTTTGTTCGTGTTTAGGAAATCTGGGTCTGAATTCAATTGTCCTAGAAAAGCAATATATGAAATATATAAATCATGAATTATGTAATTAAAATATTCCCTTGTAGTAACATTTTTTGCAAACATATAGTAGTCGACAAAAATATGACTCAAAAAAGCAAATTTAATTGCTCTGTATACTTCTTTTTTTTCTATGTCAGCTAAGGATCGTCGTTGTCTGTATCCATCAAAAAAATCTCTCGCTTTCATAACATCAAACTCTCCATGTGAAGAAGCAAAAAACATAATTGATTTTCCTATATCCAAAATATAGGGACCATGATACGCATTATCAAAATCCAACACTGCAGCCAATTCACCATCATTCCAGAGTGTATTTCTCGGGCTAAAATCGACATGAATAGGGCCTTTTGGATTCATCTCAGAGAGTCTATTTGTTTGTATTTCTGCTATGACTTTAGGTAATAATTCTCTATTGGGAACGTCTGAATTGTATATGTATTTCTGATATTTTTGTATGATTTTATCTGACAAATTATATAATTCTTGATGCCCTATAGGACATAGTACTCCCTGGTTTGAAATATGAAAAGAGCCGAGAAAATTTCCCACTATTTTGAGCTCTTGAGGTGTATTATTTTCCTGGATACAGCCATCAATATATTTATATAGAATTGCAACTTTATCTTCTACAGAAAATATGTACTCACCGTCAATGCTCTCAAGCTCTATTACTGGTAGATTTTTGAGCGATCAAAGTATATCAATTTCATATTTTACATGTTCTGGGGAGTTTCTTTTGCTGACCCTGAGACAATAGCTTCATTTTTTACTCTCGATTTTGTATATAATATTTTGAAATCATTCATTGAATTTGGACACTGAATAGATATCTCCTATGACGCTCTGCAAAAAAAGAATTGATTTCTTGTTTATCATATTCTACATTATATAAATTTTGAAAAAAACTCACTTCAAAAGAACTATTTGTACTCCACTAAAAATCCCTATAATCGTGCAATGAACATTTTGAAAAATCTCCTTTTCTCTTTTGAAGGAAAAATTGGTCGTGCTGACTATATTTATGGTTTAGCGTACTCCCTGTTGTTATTGTTGGTATCTCTCGATTCTCTTACTTGAGGAACTGATTGGAGTTTGTTTGGTGGAGGAACCGATGTATGGTGAATGATACAATATCTCTGTTCTGTCTTGGGGGCTATTTTGGGGTTATGGATTTTCGCAGCCGTTGTCAGCAAGCGTTTTCATGCAATTCGACGGAGCAAGTATCTCACTCTCCTAGCTCTCGTATTTCCTCCCCTACTTTTGTACGGTTTCAAGCGAGACAGTGAACCGTATATTTACGGTGGTAATGTTTCTTTCATAGATCAGTTATTTTTCTATGTACTTATTGCTATCGTTGCAGCCTCTGTTATTGGTGTCTATCAGGTTCATGTGTTAGTAAAAATTACTTTGATTACTATTCTTGTGATTGTATTCATAGCTCTTGGAATGTATGCTCGAGACATAGTAAAAAATCATATTTATGAGGAAAAAAAATATACTGGCCGTGATTTTTGGTGGTTTTTATTGGGAGAAATATTTCCTCTTTTATTTTTCTATAAATTTAAACAAGGTATTGAAAGAATAAAATATGCAGGCCTCGATGTTTGGCTAGATTTATTTTTTGTGCTCATCATAGTATTTTTCATACGTTCTTTTGTTCTATCACCATTTCAGATTATTGGACCTTCTATGGAGACAACCTTTCATGGAGGGACTATTATGGGATCAAATAACTATGGAGATGGCGAGTTTATCTTAGTAGATAAAATGACATTCAAATTCACAACACCAAAAAGAGGCGATGTCGTTGTTTTTAGTCCAAGAGTATGACCTGAAAAACGTTATCTCATCAAGCGTATTTTGGGTACACCGGGAGATGTCGTACGAGTGGAAAATGGTTTTGTCTTTGTGGCTCCCCGAGAAAACCCAACTACATTTATTAAGCTCGATGAATCAACGTATCTTGGGAAAAATTTTGGTCATACTTGTCTCGATTATTCATGTGCTGGTTATGAAAATGAATCTCGTGATTTCGTTGTTCCAGAAGATCGGTATTTCCTTATGGGGGATAATCGACAACAGTCTCTCGATGCTCGTAAATGTTTCAATAGCGATTGATGTACTCAAGCCTTTGCCCCAGCCCAATTTGTTCCAATTTCTGCTATTTCCGGACGAGTTGCACTTTCTCTTGGGCATTTTGATCTTTTCAAACAGATATTCCCATATCCTATTATTGGGACACTGAAACAAGTAGTACCTTTTCGATGGTCAAATATTCAGAATGTTCACACCTATTCAGAGCTCAAATAATATGAAACGTTTTATCTCTGGATTTTTTGCCTGTATCTTTCTTTTTGCGGTGCTTTATTCGGTTTTATCGATTCGTTTATATCGTGTGAGTGGCGACTCTATGATTCCCAATCTTGGACCTGAGCAAATTGTTGTGGTTGATAGAGTTTCTCGACATTTTTCCCCACTTCATCGATCAGAAATAGTTGTCTATAGTGATACAGAGAGCAGCGAAAAATATAAAATCAAACGTCTCATAGGATTACCTGGTGATACATTGAAAATTCTTGATGGGAAAGTCTTGGTTAATTCTCAGGAACTCGAGGAGCGATATCTGACTGAGCATATTCGCACTTGTCTACCAGGTTCTTGTATAGACCTCTCGCCTTATGAGTATAATATTCCCTGAGATTCATATTTTGTTCTCGGTGATAATCGTGAGAACTCTATTGATTCTCGTTGATGCAGCGATCCAACACTCTGCGATAGAGCCAAAACACGCTATGTGCCACAGAGTGAGATAATCGGTCGTGTTATATTCTCATTTTAGTTAGCAATGTTTTATCTTGCAAAAAAACCGGTTTGAATCGGGAGCAATCTCCTCGTGAAGATCCTTAAACGAGTTTTAAAAGCCGATAAAATAGGATTTGCTGGTACGCTCGATCCTCTCGCGAGTGGTCTCATGATTATAGGTACGAATGGCTCATCTCGGCTCTTCCCTCTCATCGAATCATTCCAAAAAACCTACAGAACAAGTATTCGTCTTGATGGCACAACTTCTTCCTATGATTTGGAACAGCCTGTACAAGAAATTGATATCAAACAAGATGTTATTGAAGGTATTACGCAAGAAAGAATAAAAACGATCATACGAGAGAATTTCATAGGGGATATCTCCCAAATTCCGCCGCTCTATAGCGCTATATGGGTGGATGGTAAACGCGCATATCATCGGATGAGAAAAGGTGAGGAGGATATCATATTGGAGCCTAAATTACGGACTATCCACTCCTTTAACCTCATTTCTTATACATGGCCGATATTACTATGTGAAATAACTGTTTCACACGGTACTTACATACGTTCTCTGGCTCGAGATATTGGTGAGAAATTGGGTTGCGGAGGTTATCTCGGGTCTCTAGAGAGGATATCTATATGACATTTTTCTCTCGAGAGTTCGAGAAATTGGACTATTCATAACGATATAGAGTATGTAGAAATATCACATGAGGAGATGTTTCCAGAGATACCATTACTACAACTCGATGATGCATCTAAAAAACATCTCAGACTCGGTAGCACCCCTCTTCCAACAGCTAAATGAAATGGGTACTATTTCGTAGAATATGATAATAACTCATACGGTTTATTGGAAGCGAAGGATAATCACCTCTTCCCTCTCAAAAATGCTGTGTAAGTTGGATTACCAGTTATTGAGGACTGCTTGAGCGTCGTCTTTCTTATTCCCTGTATCAGCTGCTTCTTTTTGAGCAATAGTCTCTTTTTGCTTTTTCATCTCATAGCTCTGCCACTCTACCATGTGTTTCTGGTTGAGTCATTCGATTTCTTTTTGGTATTTTTTCTCTAATTCATCGAGTTTCTTGCGTTCAGTTTCGAGAATGTCATAGAGTCTCTGTATCTGATCTGCATTCATTGATGGTAGTATATCAAACCAGTACTGGCGTTCACTGTCGTCCATAGACTCAGTAGCGAGTATGAGCTCTATGAGCTTCCCATGCTTTGCCTGGATTTCATCGAGGAGCGTGAATGTGGTATTTCCCTTTTGAATTGTAGCCATATAAAGTTGGTTGAATATACTCTATCATGTTTTTCTCTTGTTTGCAAATAAAAATCATATTTTGCGAACAGAAAAACCTCCCTATAATAGGCATATTACTATGTCGTCAATACAAATAGCCGCTCTTATATACTTTACTCTTGTAGCCATTGGTGCTTGGATATTTTTTGGCGTGATATTTCTACAACTCAAGCGTTTCCTCAATTTGAGCCCATATGTTCCTGTTGTTTCTCGTGTTTTGACCATTATTCTCATAATACTGACAGTTTTAGGATATCTGATTATATTTATTCCGAGCATTTTTTGAGTTTTGACGACGGGATCTACCCCTTCCTCTACCAGTGGTAAACCGAGTGGCTATTTCGATACATATTAGTCTCGACTTCCCTCCCCTTTTGGATACACTCTTGTGTATCTTATGAATCCTTTTGAATCTGCTTATTCACGTCTGAATGACGCCCAGAAACTCGCCGTAGACACTATCTACGGGCCTGTAACAGTTATTGCCTGACCTGGAACCGGTAAGACGCAGCTCCTGACCCTCCGAATCGCTAACATTCTGACAAAAACAGACGTGACGCCGAGAAATATCCTTGCCCTGACCTATACAGAAGCAGGAGCTTTTGCTATGAGAGAGAGACTCCAGAGCTTTATTGGTATAGATGCGCTTCGAGTGAATATTGAGACATTCCATGGTTTCTGTAAATGACTCATAGACGAAGAATACCCTGAGCGTTTTGTTCGTTCTCCTGGAATGAAGATGCTCGAAGAGCTCGATGCACGTCGTATGATTGCAAAGATTTTGATTGACGGTGAATATACCTATCTGAAGCCTCGACATGACCCAGAGCTCTATATGGGTGATGTCATCCGTATTGTGGGCCAACTTAAACGAGAAGGAATATCTCCCGAATTTTTTCGTACAAAAATTGATGAAGCCATTGCGGATCTCCCCAATAATGAAGAACTGCACTATAAGAAAGACTCAAAATGGTGAAAAAAAGGTGAGAGAAAAGCAGAGTACGCAGATACAGAACAGCGACTTCAACGCCAGAGAGAGCTGACTTATGTCTACAGGGCATACGAAGAAGCGCTGGTAGCAGAATCTCGATATGATTACGACGATATGATTCTCTTCGTGAGAAATCAGCTTCGCGATGATCCTCAATTTCTCGCTCTTATCCGGGAACAATACCAGTTTATTATGGTCGATGAATTTCAGGATACGAATGGTCTCCAATCGAGTATCGTCAATCTCATCATGGATGGACAAGACCAACCAAATATTCTCGTCGTCGGAGATGATGAACAATCTATCTATCGTTTTCAGGGTGCTGTGATGGAAAATATCATCAATTTCTGTGATAAATATCGTGAAAAGGGCCTTTCTATCATACCATTGACTCAAAACTATCGCTCGACTCAAACTATCCTCGATGCTTCTCGTGAGCTCATACGGAACAATACTGAATCTCTCGAAAAAGCTCTGAGTCTCGATAAACATCTCATAAAAAATGCGAATTTAGAAGAAAAGAAGATTGCTCTTTTTACCCCTTCTGATCCACAGATTGAAATAGCAGGGGTTATCTCTCAGATACGCTCTCTCCATGAGTCAGGAATACCGTGGAGCGAGATAGCTATCATCTATCGAAAAAATGCAAATCCGGTTCACCTCGTCGAATATCTCAAGCGTGAAAAGATACCATTCCATAAACAAAAGGGTGAAAATCTCCTTCACCATCCAGAAGCCCAAAAACTCTTAAAAACTCTCAAGATAATTGATAATTCGTATCAAAATGAGCTTTTTTGGGAAGTCATGCTCTTTGATTTCTGGGGTCTCGATCTGCACTATCTCCTCTCACTTCAGAGCAAGATGCGAGCAAGTAATGGCGAATATCGTAAATCACTTTTTCAAGCATTTCTCGAAGATGATGACATGTATGTGAGAAGTGTTGCAGGGAAAATCACTCAGTTTACACGAGACGCAGCAAACAAAACGCTTGTTCAATTTTTTGAGTCTTTTCTCGAATCATCAGGCTACAGGACTTTCGCGCTGGCACAAGAGGATAAAATAGAGCGCCTCTCTATCCTCAATTCCTTTTTTGATGAGATAAAGACCTTTGCATCACTTCACCCAGAAAGCACTCTCAAAGATTTCATCGATTATATCGTCGATCTCGATCACTATGGACTCTCCCCTACGACTCAGCCTATCCGTATGGAATCAGATGCTGTCGAACTTATGACAGCCCATGGAAGTAAGGGCTTGGAGTTCGAGGCTGTGTTTCTCTATGATGCGACGAGTAAAAACTGGGAATCGTCGCGCGATCCATCGAAACTCAGTGTCACGGTATCACTCTTTGAAAAACATATCATCGATAAATCCGAAAAAAAGAATCAAAAACTCGAAGAAGAACGTCGTCTCTGGTATGTCGCTATGACACGAGCAAAAAAATATCTCACTATTTCTGCATCCGATAATGGAGATATGCGATTACAGCCGTCATCTTTTATCACAGAAATACCAGAAAATACACGAGAAAAAATAGATATTCAGATCGATCCTGTGAATGCCATAATCGCCCAAACCGCCCCTCTTCCACAGATAGACTGGTCTGAGGCAACAAAAACTGAACTCCAGAAAAGGGCAAAAAACTATGACCTCTCAGTGACTGCCCTCAATACTTGGCTCAAGTCTCCGCGAGAATTCCTAGAAAAATACCTCATACGTCAGCCGGCCGGCAAAATGCCAAGCGCCTCTTTTGGTACCGCTGTACATGCTGCTCTTGCTTATATGGGTGAGTACTTCAATGAACACAATTCCCTCCCCTCTCACACGCTCTGGATGTGAAAAGTAGAGGAAGTGCTCCTCCATGAAATTCTCACTAAAAAAGAACAAGAAGATTTTCTCAAAAAAACCGAGGAAGTCATAGTGAATTATCTCTCGAAAAAAGATTGTCCTCTCGCGGCTCGTGCCCTTGTAGAAGAGCGTTTTGGATGGAAAAAGGTGGTCGTTTCTGGTATGCGTCTGACTGGTGTATTTGACCGTGTAGAAAACCTCCCCGATGGGACAATGCAGGTGGTCGATTTTAAAACTGGTAAGCCAGATAAAGGACGAGAACAGCTCGCCGACTATGAGAGACAACTCTATTTTTATCGTCTCCTTTGGGACGGTTCTAATCAGAATAAAATACTCTCTCGCGGTGCACTCGATTTCGTCGAATGAAATACAGGAGATACAGTAAATAGAAGTATCTTTTCGTATGAAGAAGCTGGTTTAGAGCTTCTCAAAAAGCAAATTGCAGCGTTTAAAATTTCTCTTGAAACGCTCGATTTTCCAGAAGAAAATACTTTTATTAATTCTTTATAAAGTCATTACACCGCGCAGCATCCCCGACATTTGTTCCTTGTTTATCGAGATTTGCACAGGCGATTTTCATATTTTCCTCCACTGTTTCACGTATATTTCATAATTCCTCTAGGCTTTGGACAAGTCCTGTAACGGTTTTTGGGTCTTGTTGTTTGTTTTCCTCGACCTTTCTTCTCCTTAAGGCATATTGATCGTAGAGTTGTTTTTCCATGTCGATAAATCAGGTTCCTGATGTTTGGGTTTTTGCAAAATCGATGGTATTTTGAGCTTTTGGATCTTTTGCGTATGCAGGTGGAGCCACATTTACATGAGCAATCAATATCTTGAATAGTGTATCAATGGCAGCTCTTGGTTTTTGTGCTGTCCAGGGCATCGTATATCTCCAGAAAAAAGAGTTATTACCAGCGGTTTCTGTTGCACTCCTTTCAAGTGATTCTTTTACTGCTTCTTCTGTTGTCTGGTTGGGTCTACTCTTGAATTCTTTGAAAAACTGGCTATTGAGGACAAATCGTGAATTTCCTACACCCCCCTTTTGAGCAGAAACAATTGCTTTGATTTGTGCATCTTTTGAAGCATCTGACTCTCAGACACCTGCGCTATAGAGCAAAAGTTGAAAAGCTTGTTTCCATATTTGGATGGCTTGAGGATATTTCCAGCCCACTGTAAAAGCTTTTTTCATTGCTTCTTTTATGGCAACGTTTTTTGGCTCTTCATCGTGACATTTTTGCAATGCTTCTGATGTGTAAAATTTTCTCATTTCGTTGGCGAAACCCTCAGGAGCGATCGTAAATTGTGCTTCATCATCGTATTCCTTATCAACAGTATTTGTTACGAGTTGCCTAAAAAACATCAAAACATGAGATGTTTGGCCAGTCATATCCGTGAGTACCTGTTCGAGAGTTCTATCCTTGGTTTTATAGATAGATCCTTCTATAGTTATATCTTCTTTGAATTGGACTCTCTGGGCGCAATATCACCCTACAAACCGTCACGCTGAGAGTATTTTTCCTTTTATATCCAGGATACTATTTTGGTGTTTTTGGACAGAAGCTAGCGTCATTCCTGTAGAGTTAAAATAATATCGTATGTCCGATGTAATAGAGCCAAGGTTATAGCTGACGGCTTGCATGCTTCATAAAAGTGCCTTAATGCTCTGAGCTGGTATAGCAATATCGAGATAGCTTGGATATTGAGCAGGCTTCGAACACTGTGCTTGTGGGGCTAGTTTTTTGACCTCTTCTATGAGTGTATCGATATTTTTTTCAAATGAATCAACTGCAGGTGAAGGAACTGTATCGAGACTACATTCGGCAAAAATATTACTACTCAGAAACAGTGTGAGTGCTAGAGAGACGAATATTTTTTTTGTGTAGAGAGTCATAATCATGATTAGTTTTGACAATAATCTTTTCATTCGATGTATTTCAGAATTTTATTGAGATCTTTTATGTGTTGCACGATGAATCTGATTCGAGATAGCAGTTCATCAAAAGCTTTTTCCATATGTTTCACTGTTTCAACCGTTTGTGCTTTTACAAAAGGGCTCCCTGATTTATCACCAGCACCATTTGATTTGAGCGAAGCTCGGTACAAGGTTGTTCCTCTCTTCAATCCGTCTGCTGCATTTCAAAAATTCACAGGACCAGCAATCGAATATCTCATGCCAGCAATCTCATAAGAATCCTGATCAGTCCATTTAATATTGTTAGATCTAGCATAATCACTGAAACCATATTTTTTGAAAGTTCGTTTTAGGGTATCAAGTGTTTGTCTTTTTTTCTCTGCCTCTTTTTTGTCTTTATCTGCAGAACTCGTAGATTTATTTCTGTCAATAAAACCAGCAGTGAGCTTTGATGGTCGCCAATCGACTGAAATGGAAACTCACTTAAAGCTGTCTTTAAATTTTCTCATAAGAGTATTCTCACTTTCATATTGAAATATAGCAGGTGGTGCTTTGCAGGCTAGATTGAGCTTGTCTCATTTTTGCATAAGCCAATCGAGTCAACGTTCATAGATTCATTGGAATGACGGACTCGTACTCCCCGATCATCCGAGAAAATAATGTGTATTTTTTATGAAATCGATAGTTGTACAAAAACCACTGTCACAATCTCCAGCGATTTCATTACCAGAAGCCCCGTCTTCGCTATCTCATCCACTGAGAGCTTCTTCTACATCAGAGGCAAGATCTATGTTGTAGTTTTCTCCGCTGGCCCATGTTCCTTGAGCGACCCTACCAGTGATGAGGGCTGATGCATCATTCTTTGTAGAATTTTTGAAATCCCCAAAACCAATCGGATCATTGAAAAAAATCTCATCAATACGAGCTACATCGTCAAGAATATCATAAGGAGAATTATTGATATCTCCATCCATGTAGAGTCACATGCCAGATGCGCTTTCGTAGGCTACCATTTGTTCCTGTACTTGCTCTACGATAGTACTTATCATTCATTGTATGAGTGATTCTAGTGCTGCTATTGTATTTTGTCAGACTGCTTTTTTGGCCAAATTATCATGAAAATAATCTGATACAGCTATACCGAATGATATTTCTCCTGTTTCTTCATCTTTGTATTGATTAGATTTTATGTAGTCATCGAACTCTTCTCGCACCACATCATCACATTCGCATTGTTCGAGCAATTCTTTGAAAAGAGGTTGTTCATTTTGCTGAGCACGAATAGCTGCATTGAGTTTTTTTGTAAAATCGGTAAATGCTTCTGAATTATATCATTCTTTACTGGATTTTTCCCATTTATACGCAACTGAAAAGAGATTATCGAGTTTTGTTAGGTCTGCTACTACTGTTTCGTCGGCAGTTGATGTACTCGAAAAAACCACTGCAAATACACCAATTATGGCTAAAAGCAGGATTTTTTTCCCGTAAGAGAAAGACTGTTGAGAAGAGTTGTGAACCATGAAAAAAATCTCTTATACTCATAATACTCATTTTTTATTATATTTTCAATTATAAAAGCTTGCCAATTGAGGATGAAACGATATACTCGCCTCGTTTTTTATTTATAACTATTTAACACTATGCATAATGCAGGAAAAAAAGAAAGTGAAGCAGGTAAAACACAGTTCGATATTCACAAGACACTTATCCTCCTCAAGCCTGATACTATCGCTCGAGGTATTGTCGGAGACATCATTTCTCGACTCGAAACAAAATCTCTCAAAATTGTTGGCATGAAATTTATTGTTATGTCAGAATCTCTCCTCGTAGAACACTACGGACATCATAGTGAAAAACCATATTTCCCAAAAATCGTCAAATATATGACTGACGGCCCTGTCCTCGCCATGGTTGTCGAAGGTATCGACGCTGTCAGACAGGTGAGAAATCTCTGTGGAGCGACTGATCCTCAATTTGCAGCTCCAGGCACTATCCGTGGAGATCACAGCTGTACTATTGATTACAATCTCCTCCATGCATCTGATTCTATTGATTCAGCAGATGTTGAAATTGCTCGTTTCTTCAAACCTGAAGAAGTATTTCAATATACAAAAAATGTCTACGTTAATTAATTTTTAACTCATGCGAGTTTTTAGTATTCTGTCAGATCAAAAAACAAGAGCCGATAAGATTCTATCGGCTCTTTTTGAAGGCGTTTATTCACGTTCGCAGATTCAAAAAGGTTTTGCACTCAATCAGATAAAAGTGATAAATAAAAAAGATGGTAAAACGTACTCGAATCCAAAATACTACCTCAAACAATGAGATTCTATTGAGATGAATATACAGTCTGTTCCTTCGACACTTCCACCGGACTTTCGACCATTAGAAATAATTGCTGAAAATAGTGATTTTTTGGTTGTAAGTAAAGATGCAGGTATCAATACTCACCCTACTGCCTGATATGAGTGACGTTTCGGAACTCTCGTCAATCAACTCATTGGCCAAATTACCGACTTCGATCGGGAAGTTGGCGAAGATAGGCCCGGTATAGTCCATCGTCTCGATAAAGACACCAGTGGTCTCATACTCGTCGCTAAAAACGATAATGCTCTGAGAAATCTCCAAAAACTCATCCATGATCATCAGGTTGAAAAAACTTATTTAGCGCTCGTTGTTTGAAAACCAAAGAATGCCTCGGGAACGATAAAATCAGTCATTGGTCGAGATCCACAAGATCGATTAAGAATGACAGTTAAAAACCCATTGGAACCCCGTGATGCCGTAACTCACTATGAGATAGAAGAGGTTTTTTGTTATAAAAATAAGAGTTTTTCTCTTGTTCGTGTTACTCTCGAAACAGGTCGGACTCATCAGATTCGTGTTCATATGTCTACCATTTGACACCCTGTTCTCGGAGATAAAACATACGGAATAGAATCAGAAAACATGTGGGCAGAGAAGCACTTAGGTCTGGCACGTCAATTCCTCCATGCTTGGAGACTTCATTTTTGTCTTGATGGAAATGATTATAATTTTACCGCAGAGCTCAAACCTGATTTGCAGCAAGCATTAGATGTGCTTCGGGGTTAACAAGAACATTCGAGTTTTTCATTCCTTTTTTGATATTTTCCACCTATAAATTTTTCTGTTAAAAAATTTTCTAAAGCAGAAAGGACTGTTTTTATATCCATTGTTCTCGCTCAAAAACAGATGATATTTGCATCATTATGACTACGACTTATTGTGGCTATTTCTGGGCTATATGCCACAACTGCTCGTATGCTTGGATGACGGTTTGCAGCGATGGACATTCCAATCCCCGTTCCACAGACTAGTATGCCCCTGTCTGCTTTATGATGAATAAGCGCATTGGATACTTGGGTGGCATAATCTGGAAAATCATCCAGAGGCATGAATTCTTGAGCACCATAATCTATTATTTCGTGTCCTGCCTGTAGGAGATATTCCAATATTATATCTCTCAATGGGAAACCTCCATGGTCACAGGCGAATGCTATTTTCATAGTTTTTTATATTTACTCAATTCCCCCAGTATATAGCCAATAAGAGGAAGTCAAAGTATCCAGACAAAATGAATAGGTTGGAACTCCCAGAGTGATACAAATTTGAATGTGCCTGCATATGGTGAAGCAAGGAGTCAAAAATGAGCGACAAGAGAAGTAGTGATAGCAAAAAATAACCACTTATTTACTCGTATATCAAATGCCCGTAATCGCCCACAACTCAGCGCTCGCATCATCTGATAAATAACTGAGGATGCTACAGCGAGAGTCTGAGCGAGCATGAGATTTTCTACAAAGACAAAAAATATAGTACCTACTACAAAAAAACCAATTATTCCCGCCCAAATAATAAATCCATTAATCCCCGCTAAAAGACTTTCATCGACGGGTTTTCGTTTCATAACATCTGCTTCTGTTTCTTGTGTTGAGAGAGCAAGAGCAGGGAAACTATCAGTAACAAGATTTATCCAGAGAATTTGTATAGCTACAAACGGTACCATGAGTGGGTCACGATAGATGATGACACATGCTGCTAACAAGATAACTTCATAAAAATTACATGCTAGGAGATATTTGATAAATTTCTTTGTATTATCATATATCCGTCTCCCCTCCTCTACTGCTGAAACAATTGATGAAAAATTATCATCAAGGAGGACCATATCTGATGCATCACGAGCCACATCAGTTCAACGTAATCCCATAGCTATACCTATATCTGATTGTTTGAGTGCAAGTGCGTCATTTACTCCATCACCAGTCATGGCTACTATGTGTCATTGAGATTTGAGTATGCGTACAATTCTGAGTTTATCTTGCGGCGCTATACGTGAAAATACATCTACAGTCTTTAGTTTATTGCCTAATTCTTCATCAGAAAGTGTCGAAAGTTTGGTCGCATCAAGAGTGACATTACCTAACCCTATAATCTGAGCAACAGCCCCAGCTGTGAGTTCAGAATCTCCAGTAATCATTATAACGCGTATACCGGCTTCCTGACATGTTTTTATAGCTCCAGCCACTTCCACTCGAGGAGGATCCATCATGGCCATAAAACCTATGAATACTAAATCAGATTCTACTTCTTCTTGAGTATAGGTATCTTTCTTTGGTAAATCTTTGTATGCCATAGCCAACACTCTCTTACCTTCTCCAGAAAGTTGTGCAAGTATTTTTTGTAATTCTTGTATCCTATTTGGACTAGTAGTCGAAATTTTATTTCATTGTATTTCGTATTTCACTAACTCGAGAATTCTTTCTGGGGCTCATTTAACGTATGATCGGATGATACCATCGTCCTGTAGCCGAACAATTGACATACGCTTCCTTTCACTATCAAAAGGAAATTCTGATATGAGTGTGTGGCTTTTTTCGAGATCTTCTTTTATGAATCAATTTTTCTCACCACATTCCAGGAGACCTATCTCGGTAGGATCTCCGAATACTTTTTCTACACCTTCTGCATTTTTTCCGTGCCCAGCCTTATTACAGAGCGTAGCCGTATGAAAAATAAGAGGATTTTGTGTTTTTCCATTGAGCACACCGTCACTATAGATATCTACTACTTTCATTTCTGATTGAGTAAGAGTCCCCGTTTTATCTGTACATATCACTGTCACTCTTCAGAGTGTCTCAGAGGCAGGGAGTTTACGCACGAGCACATTACGTTTTACGAGACGCTTCGTCGCAAATGCTAAGCCAAGAGCAACTACAGCTGGCAATCATTCTGGTATTGCTGACACAGCGAGACTTACGGCTACCAAAAATGAATGTGCAAAATGCCCTCCTTCGAACAAGAGTACTGCTACAATAAAAAGACATAATAATGTTATAAAAATAGCTATTTTTCTAGAGAATTCTTCGAGTTTTTGAGAAAAAGGATTTGCTTCGTCCTGTATTTGTCCAACCATACCTGATATATGCCCAAGTTCTGTATTTGCTCCTGTTGCTATAATGACTGCTTGACCAGACCCTGCAGCAACAGTTGTCCCTTGATAAATCATATTGTTTCTATCCGAGAGTGGCACTGATTCAGATAGTGTGTGAGTATTTTTTTCTTGAGCGACACTTTCTCATGTGAGAATTGCTTGATTTACTCGTAGTCATCCAGAGATAATTACACGGGCATCAGCGACGATTTTTTCACCTTCATCAATCAGCAATATATCTCATGGTACAACATCCACAGAAGATATAACCTGCATTTTACCGTCACGTATAATGCGTGCCTGAGGTGTGAGTAGGTTGCGTAGATGCTCCAGTGTTCTTTCAGTTTTATACTCTTGCAGAACTCATATTATGGTATTTATTATGACAATTCCGAGAATAATCCCTGCATCAATGTATGATTTTTCTAGAACAGCCGAGAGAACAGCAGCCACTATCAAAACGAGTATAAGTGTTGATTTGAGTTGTTCATAAATCATTGACCAGAGACTTCTTTGTTTGGCCTTGGGGAGACTATTGGGTCATACTTGTTTGAGAATTTCTGCTGCCTTTTTGCTTTTTAATCATGATTCTGACGTTCCAAAAGAGGCCAAAACATCATTTATTTCGAGAGAGTGTATATTCATGGTAGGATTTTACCATTTTTTTTGTATATAATCAAGAAAAAAGCCTGTTGCACTTGTCTTAAGAGTACATATACTATCTATAATATGTCTCACGGTCATTGACACCACCACAGTCCTGATGTTACCCTCATTATTAGGATTCCTTCTGATTTTTCTGGAGGTCCTGCTGAAGTGGATCAAATGCTTGAAGCCCTGCACCCTACTCTTGGGCACTCTGTTTTTAGTCTGGATTTTCACGTAGTTGGTAGGAAACTTTTTTTTAGTCTCCAGGTAACACATGACGAAAAGTCTATCATTGAGAATCAGCTCTATTCTACATTTCAGAATATAGAAATAGAAGAAGTAAAAAGTCCAATGCGTTACGACCCAGCCAATTCTGTGAAAGCATCTATTGGTATGCGAGAGCATGATTTTTTCCCTATTGAAACATACGTGAGTGGTGGTGATAGTGTTTTGAAAAAAATTCTTTCTCAAACGAGTGATCTCGATTTGACTGATAAATGTACATTTCAAATAGCGCTCATGCCAGCCCATACGCATAATGTAGTCTGGAATTACTCTCGTAGTATTCAATACAAATGGCATATGCTCAAAAATTCGATGAATATCAAACGAAGATATATAGATACGAAAGTAAATATACGAACACACGACGCTAAGCATAAATATGAACACAAGAATCATGAAAACCTCTATTTTGCGAAAATTACTTGCTATATTCAATCATCCTCTCAGGCACTTGCTCGAGCTAAAATACTAGCATTGCTCAAGAATCTCTATGACCTGGAGAACCACGAGAACCAAATAGTTTTTGATGTAAAACCCATGCATGAGGGTGATATGAATAATATCCTTGCTCCTGTTCTCGGTAAAAGAAAATACCTCCTTACTGCAGAAGAAATAGCAACACTTTGGCATTTCCCTCAAGTAAAGGACAAAGTACCCCACATACTCCGAATTCTTTCACGTAAAGCTCGTCCGCCACTCGGACTTCCCACGAGTGAAAATGTAGCTGAGAAAGATTTGGTCAAATTTGGCATAACGAACTATCGTAGCCAAAAGATTCCATTTGGACTCAAAACTTCCGACAAAGCTCGACACCTCTATATGGTTGGTAAATCTGGTTCTGGTAAATCAAAACTCCTCGAACTCCTCTGATATTCTGACATCATGAATGGTCGATGATTTGCGCTTCTCGATCCTCATGGAGATCTCGTCGATAACATACTCAAATATATCCCCGAAAATAGAAAAAAAGATGTCGTCATATTCGACCCTACTGATATCAATTTTCCTGTTGGATTCAACCCGCTCGAAGAAGTCCCTGAAGAATATAGACAGGAATTTACGAATAGCTTTTTGGAAATATTCAAAAAACTCTTTGGACAGGCATGGAATGCTCGTTTAGAACACGTAATGCGATTCTGTGTTCTCGCTTTACTTGAGGTAGGTGGAGCTACTGTTCTTTCCATAATTAAACTCCTCACAGATCGCGATTATCGCCAGAGCATCATCAAACAGCTCAATGATCAAACGGTAAAAAACTTTTGGACAAATGAGTTTGCTGCTTGGAGTGAAAAATTTGATAGTGAAGCCATAATGCCAATCCTGAATAAGGTGGCTCAGTTTGTGAGTTCACCCATGATCCGTAACATCGTCTGTCAGACAAATAATAAAATGAATATCGGAGATATCATGGATAATAAAAAAATCCTTCTGGTTAAGCTCAGCAAATGACAGCTCTGAGAGTCGAATGCCAATCTCATAGGTGCCATGATGATTACCCGTATTTATCAAGTTGCTATGATGAGAGCAGAAATACCCGAAGAAAAACGAGTACCATTTTCTGTCTATATAGATGAGTTCCAAAACTTTGCTACTGATACATTTGAAAATATCCTTTCAGAAGTGCGAAAATATAAACTGAACATCACTGTCGCTCATCAATATATGGACCAGCTTTCTGCGAGCCTCAGAAAGACTATTTTTGGTAACGTCGCCAATATTATATCATTTCGTGTCGGTGCAGAGGATGCTGCGATACTAGCCAAGGAGTATGAGCCAGTATTTACTGTTCCTGATATTATGAACTTGTGAGTCCGAGAAATGTACCTCAAAATCAATATTGATGGAGAAAATACAGAGGCTTTTTCTGCACGCACAATGAATGTCCCAAAACTCCCCTACGATCACTCAAAAGCTATACAAGAATCATCACGTCAAGTCTATGCTCGGCCCCGTAAAGATGTCGAGGCAAAAATATTTGGTTCTGATGCGGATACCCTCCAAACTATGGAAAATCTCAAAGTAGAGGGTGATTTTTTTCAGCCTGTGATTTAAAAAAATTCTTTATTTTAATCTCTTCCTCATCTCACTTTTATAGGCTTCAACTCCTGGTTGATCAAAGGGGTTTACTCCTATCATAATACCAGAAAGAGCGCAGGCGTACATCATAGTGTAGAGAAAATACCCCATTGTTTCTGGAGATAAATTATCAAGCGTTATCATCATGCTCGGACATCATCCATCGTTGTGTGCTTTTGCGGTTGATTCCAGAGCAATGAGGTTCATCTCATGGAGACTACGACCCACAAGAGAATCGAGTCCGTCATTCATATCAGCCATTTCTGGGATTTTCGTCGAAGCATAAGGATCACGTATCCACAACATAGTTTCAAAGAAAAGTCGTCGCCCTTCTTGGACATATTGGCCAAGAGAATGAAGATCAGTCGTATAGCTGAGCGTATCAGGATAGAGTCCTGTCCCCTCTTTTCCATGACTTTCCCCCATGAGTTGTTTCCACCATTCACCGATGAAATACAGTGATGGTTCTGACGTAATGAAAAGTTCTGAAACAAAACCTGATTGCTCCAGCGCGACACGTTTCTCTGCGTATATGAAGGCTGAATGCTTCTCGTCAGACAGTATATCTGTATGTGCTTGTTTTGCTCACTCTACAAGTTTTTGGATATCTACACCAGCAAAAGCGCATGGTATGAGACCGACAGGCGTCAAAACAGAATAACGACCACCAACATCTCATGGAAGAATATATGATGTATAGCCCTGTTTATCACTCTCGATCCTAAGTGCTCCATTTTTCTCATCTGTAACGGTTACAATTCTTGACTGTACTTCTTCTTTTGAATATTTTGAAAGGAGAAAATCACGGATAAGACGATATGAAATAGCCGTTTCCATCGTCGTACCGGACTTTGAAATAATACAAGCAGAGACACGTTTATCTCTGTATTTAGTAAATACCCTTTCATATTCTCTTCAGGAGAGATGATTTCCGAGAAAAACTACCTCAGTATCTGATCCAGAAGGGGCAGAAAATGCTTCGATAATAGCACGTGCTCCGAGGTAAGAACCACCAATTCCACACACTATGAGGACATCACTTTGTGCGCGCAATGAATCTGCGTACGATTGAATTTTGGTAATTTTTTCGTCGGTCATATCTTCTGGGAGATTGATCCAGCCTAGATAATCCGCACCTTTGCATGTTTTGTCCTGGAGTGTTCGATGTGCCTCAGAGATAGATATCTGTGGAAATAATTTTTTATTTCATAAAAAATCATCGATGTAATGAGTATTGAGAGAAAAAGATATCATATTATTTTTTTTCTGGATAAGCCTTGGATATTTCCTCATAGACTATTCTCGATGTTTCTCCAATTGTGTTGGCTAATGTTTTTTCATCTTTTCACTCAGATGCTATACAAATCATATAAGGGTATTGTTCATAATACACCACTCAACAATCGTGAATTTTATAAGACTTTTTTCCTGTCTCATCTATGTAAATCCTCTCTCAAAACTTATTAGCCACCTGCACTCCCTTAGGCACTCACTTGATTATCCCTTCTTTGAAATCTGTCTGAGTCAGAAGTGACAATGCAAATTCAGAAGTCTTGGGAGAGAGATAGGCAGCGTTATAGAGAATTCGGAAAAATGAAGAATATTCCTTGAGTGAAATGTCATCTTGTTCAGTTCGCCCTCCTTCGATAGTCAGCCCCAGTTCAGCATAAACTCTGTCGAGATAGGATTCTGGTATATTTTCACGGAGAATCTGAGCAGCGGTCTCGTTTGAATTAACAATCATTTCTTTGAGTAGTTGGGAAACTGTATATTCTTTACCATTTTCGAGTGTATTCTTCGAGGCGTATGCTCACTCATTCTTCCATCATTTATCCTCTACGGTATATTTTTTTTCTAGTACTGCAGAATGCTCTTGTTCTGACCATTTTAGATAGGCCAAAAATAACGGCATTTTTAGTGTTCAAATACGAGAAAATTTCTCATCCTCATGGATACCAAACCATGGTCAATTATTGAGATTTCTGACATAAACATCGAGAGACACGTCAGGATGTACTTTTTCTACTTCTTCAAAAATTCTCTTTGATGTCTTGAGCTCAAAAGGTACATACTTCGTTACTATTCATTCCTGATTTTTGTCAGGATTAATATATACTAAATTTTTTTCTGTTTTGTTTTGATTTTTGAAATATTTCCCCACTCCAAAATAAGCAGTGAATAGGATTTCATCAAAAAATATCCCAAGCACAAATCACCCTACTATGAGAAATGACCAAGCAATATGTTTTTTATATGATTTATTCATAATATAGAGGTTACAACTTGTTACTGATTATAGCAGGAGCATGCTTTTTGAAAAACATAATTCATGGTTTCCGCCTTGTTTATGTCTTGACTCTCGCGAAAAAAAGTCATTTATTCTTTTTTTCTCACTGATTTCGTTATAATTCGTGCCATTATATCCCACAATTACATGGTAAATACTATGAAACTTTTTTTGGTTGGTGGCGGTACTGGCGGACATGTATTTCCCCTTATAAATCTCGTGCATTATCTGAAAAAGAGAAACAATACCATTGAGTTTCATTGGATAGGTGAAAAAAATAGTCTTGAGGAACAGCTCTCAGCTAAAAACTCCATAGTTTTCTCACCTATTATATGTGGGAAGTTGAGACGATATTTCTCTCTAGAGACATTTCTATTACCCTTTCAGGTCTTTGCGGGCATAGTTCAATCACTCGGAATCATCCTACGAGAAAAGCCTACAGTCATTTTTTCTAAAGGCGGATATGTCTCACTCCCCGTAGCTATCGCGAGCTATATTGTTGGTTTACCTATTTATTTTCATGAATCAGATTCAGTGCCGGGTCTTGCTAATAGAATTGTTGCAAAATTTGCTACTGGTATATTTGCCTCATTTTTTGAAGCAGATAGTTTTTTTGAGGAAAAGAAAATACTCGGACATGGACACCTCTTCCCTCCTGAAATTTCAGAGATACTATCTGAAAAAATAGAATTACAGGAAAAGACGAAGCTTTTAGTATCGTGTGGTTCTCAGGGGTCAAGTCGTATATTTGATGCTCTTTTGCCTATTTTACCGAACATAACTGATATGGATATCCATATTGTTCTTGGTACTAAAAATCTCGATTATCGGAAAAAATTTGAGTGATTTTCAAATGTTACCCTCTATGACTTCTTTTTCGACCAAAAGGACTATTTCCGACTCATCCATAGCGCAGATATAATCATTACCCGTAGTTCCTCGAGTATTTTTGAATTTGAAGCATTTGGACTCCACATGATCCTCATTCCTTTGCCAGAATCAGGGAATAATCATCAATATCATAACGCTCGTATTTTTGAAAAAAAGGGGCATGAATGCGTACTCCAGGAGAATCTGAATGCCAAATTATCGACCATTTTAGAGAAATATAGGGCTTTCAAAAAAACTCCTTGAAAAAAAATAGTGGATATGACTATTTTTGATACAATAGCCCAAATTCTCATCAAATAAGACTATGAAACAATACCTCGAACTCCTCAAACATGTTATGGAAACAGGCGTCGATCGCGAAGAACGTACAGGTGTTGGTACGCGCAGTGTCTTCGGTTATCAATACCGTGTTGATCTGAACGATGGCTTCCCTCTTCTCACAACAAAAAAAGTTTTTATCAAAGGCGTCATACATGAACTGCTGTGGTTTCTCACTGGCAATACAAATATACGTTATTTAGCTCAAAATGGAGTAAAAATATGGAATGAGTGGTGTTATCAGATTTATCTCGAGGAGAACAATCTCACAGAAAAATACCCTCGTTATTCGGAGTGATGGTCTAAACACATGGAAGAATTCGTTGCCAATATCGTTGCAGATGAAAATTTCGCAGAACGTTGGTGAGACTTGGGCCCTATCTATGGTAAACAATGGACCGCATGGGAGAATAAGCAATGAGAGGAAATTAATCAGATACAAATAGCAGTTGATATGCTCAAGAACGATAAAAATTCTCGCCGCATACTCATCAGTGGTTGGAATGTTGGTGAAATACAATGACTCATCCATAATCATCATCATGCTCCCCCCTCTTGCCATTCTTTGTTTCAATTCCATGTCATGAATGGTAAGCTCTCATGTCAGCTCTACCAGAGAAGTGCTGATATTTTCTTGGGTGTTCCTTTTAATCTCACATCGTACGCATTGCTGACACACATGCTCGCTCAGGTCAGTGGTCTCGAAGTAGGAGAATTTATCCACACCATGGGAGATGCTCATATATATCTCAATCATTTCGATCAGGTAAAAGAACAGCTCTCTCGTGATCCTCGACCACTTCCTCAACTCAAGATCAATCCTGCAGTCAAAGATATTTTTGGATTCAAGTTCGAAGACTTCGAAATCACAGGCTATGATCCATGGCCGGCTATCAAAGCTCCTATTGCGGTATAACTATGAAATTCATCCTCGTCGCCGCAATGGCAAAAAATCGTGTGATTGGAAAAAATAATGGGCTTCCATGGGATGTACCAGAGGAACTCGCGGATTTTCGTGCTTTTACCCAAGGAAAAACAATTCTCATGGGACGAAAAACCTATGAAGGACTCGGACGAATACTCCCAAAAAGACGAAACATCATGCTGACGAGAGATCCTGCAGCAGTGAAAATCTGAGACTTTCCGACAATACAAACAGAAAATGGATGGAGAGTAGTCGGTGGTGAAAAAGGAGAAATAGAAATCTATACCTCTATTGAAGACATTCAAAATAATCTCAAAGAAGATGAGGATTTACTCGTGCTCGGAGGCTCTGAAGTTTACAAGCTCTTTCTTGATAATCCTTTCTCTGAGATTCGTCTCTCAGAGATTCATGGAGACTATGAAGGCGATACCTACTTCCCTGCCTTTGAGGAACTCTATGAAGAGACTTCTCGCGAAAATAAGCGAAGCTATGATTTGGTCTGGTATAAGCGGAAGATGCTATAAAAGAGGAAGTTCAATATTAAAATCTTTATCGGAGAACATTATTCTTTTTTTGCCATTATCAATGTCAATTTTGATATTTTTTTGGTTTATTTCTGAATAAATATCCATAATTGATTGGGTGGAGAACTCTGTATAATTATCTGATGGGTAAAGCTCTCACATTAGAGTATCTTTATATAATTTATTTTCTATTGGCATCCAAAAACGTATTGCCCCGAAAGATATTTTTTCAGTCTTTAAGGCATTAAAAATATCAGAAAAATACCTAGAGTCTATATAGGAATTTGGCTTTTCTATATGAATAAGTATAACAAAATAAAATGGATAATATTTTTTAATTTTCTTTCTTATAATTTCTAGCATATTGTCGACATGGTTTTCCCATAAAGTAACCTCTACGCATTCAATTTTAATTTCATTATTATCTCGATCTGGTATTTTAATTAGAAAAGTGTCTGGAGTTTGATATTTTTCAGAAGCAGGGCATATCCAATATTTAATTCATGTTCTAGCAGTCATGCCCATTGCATACCGAGCAGTTTGATACATTTCTCTTGCTTTTTTAAAAATTGCACTGTTTACAACATTTTCAAGACCGTACTTTTGAATTATTTGATTATGTCTATAAATAATTTCATTTGGTAAAATTGCGATTCAATTTGGATAAAATTGCTCTTCTAGACTCATACTATTTGATTTTATTTATTTTCTCTCGGAGCCACTGAGGCCAATCAGGTGTGCCACCACGCATAGTTGTATCATAAATACGAATGATATTTTGCTCACGGTCACATGCCTGTTCTGAAATCTGAGAAATTCGAGTTTCGAGCAGGTAGACATCATGATCAAATGGATTGATGTATGCATGGAGAACTCCTGCTTGGGTAGAGAATTTTTCTCATTTTCTGAGTTTGAAGACTCCTACATCAGTAGATATTTTCTCATAAATGCTGTCCAGAGGCACGTTTGTCATATCTTCTTTTCCGAGAACAAGAGCCATGTCTGTGAGTCATTCGCCTTCTTCTCGATGCCCCGGATGCTGAGGATTGCCGTGATATTGGAGACTCAGTAAGGCATGGGGCTTGAGCCAGAGAATTTTTTTGTCATACTCGGGAGTTTCTTCGATGACGTAATAGGCTCCCCAAGGCTTTTCCTCATCACATTGGATAACGGCAAGTCCATTATCTCGGATGTATTTTTCGACAAAGGTATTTTTCATGAGAAATATGATATTCCTCTCTTTGCAGAATCAAGGAAAAGTATATACTTCTTTTATGAGAAATATCAATATACAAATGCCAGATTGGAGACGTATTGATTGGAAAAGCCCAATAAATACCATATCTGCACTGTCCCTGGTGGGTGCCCTTCTCTATATTTTTTACCCTGATATTATTTTTCATGGAGGTATGAGAAACCACCATGCAAATATTTTTCGATTTGTTGAAGAGATGCTTCTCTATAGCTTTCTCCATGCCGGCGTGATACATGTGTTGAGTAATATAGTATTTTTTCTTTTCATTGGCCGGATAATCGAACATACTCACGGACAAAAATATACATGGCATCTGTGGATTTGGACAACGCTCTTTGTTGGAGTATTTCTGGCTATTTTCTCAGAGAGTCGCACTATCGGATGAAGTGGTTTTGCTATGGCATTGCTCGCCGTCTATGCTTATAACCTCCGTAAACAACAGAGATCTAGTGACTATAAATGAGCCCTTTTACTCATCTTTATCAACCTCATCATTTGAGGCAGTGCCTCAGTGAGTTTTCTATGACACTTTGGTGGTCTTATTGCGGGCGTTACTTTTGCTTTATTCAAACAGAAATTTCCACATCTAAAACATATTTTTTCTAGAAAAAATTAGCTTTTTTCATCATCGCCAGGATATCCTCTACTCATTGCTCTACGGTTTTTCCATTATAATCATAGACAACATCCGACCATCCTTTGAATTCTTCGTAGTAGGCGTCTTCTTCGAGTCTTTCTTCTGGGGTTTCATTGGCATCAGAACGATTTTTGAGGCGCTCAAGAAGCGTCGGCGTGTCGACATCAATATAGACGCTGAGAAAAGGTACTTTGTGTTCAAAAGACCACTTCTTGAGGGCTACGAGAGCAACAATTTCTGATTGATAAATGCCTGTTTGTTCAGGAGCTGCAGTGCCATAAAGAGCTCGACTTGAATCCTTATAATAACATTCGATGATTTTGCTACTCTTGAAGTACTCTACAAAAGTTTTCTCATCAACAAAATGGTATCATTGCTCACCTTCATATCGAGGTTTTCTTGTGGTGTAATTTGCTGTCTTTGAAAGTCACAACCTTTCATTCAAGAGATTTACGAGTGTGCTTTTGCCACTTCAGCCGCGACCATTTATGTGGAGTATGTATTCAATCATAACGTGAGTATATTAATTACAGAGAAAAGTCGAGTACAAGCTGAAATAGTGTAAGTGCCTCTTATTTTATTGCGTCCCAATAATTCCCATACATGCCTTTTGCTCTTACTTGCCAAATTTCACCAGTTTCAAGGCAATAACCAGTAAGATGTCATCACCACATACAACCCGAATCGAGTCATCGAGTATTATGGGTAAAACGAAGTCATTGTTGAGCCCAATGTCAGTATATAACAAGCTTATCTCAAGTATAAAAATCATGCCACGGTTTTCATTCGTATTCTCGTATGCGTACGAGATCATCAATTTTTTGTTCTGAAAGGTTTATTCATGGACGTATACCAGCATGGAGAAGGATAAATCTATGTTGTTCAATATATTTTGGTAAATTTTCCAAATAAGACCACAACTCTGTTTGTCCTTTGAGCTTTTTTATTAATTCATCAAATACTTTTTTCTTTTTCTTCTTTTTATTTTTATCTTGTATATAGGCAAAGAAATTTTGTTCATGATTTCCTAGGACAGATTGTACATTATTCGCAACCAGGAATTGAAGTACTTCAAACGATTTTGGTCAACCATTGATTACATCTCCTGTTGCATAGACTGTATCCGAAGCACTTACCTGCATTTTTGTATAGAGGTCTTTCAATTCATCGTGACAGCCATGAATATCTCAAATAAATAAGGTTCGTGACATAATTTATAAAGAAAAATCGAGAATAAGCGGAAGATGATCAGAAATAGCTACATCAAGAACGTCACAACTCTTCACCGTAACATCTCGTGTAAAAATATGATCTATCGCTCGAAATGGATTCTGAGGATCTGTCTGGAAAATAGGATGAATTGAAGGAGTGAGCGTATTCGTAAATTTTCATGATTGTTGTGTCATTTTTTCTGACAAAGTCTTGATTGCCATGCTCTCATTACGAATATTGAAATCCCCCGTTAAAATCGTCGGCATATCATCATGGGTATTGAGGTAATCTGCTATTTTCTCTGCATCCTGCCATATCTGGAGGGTTTCTAGGCATTCATAGGATACATGAAAATGAGCCGTAAGAAGCCTGATAAGTCATTTTTCTGTCTGTATTTGTGTGATAAGAAATGGTAGGTTAAATTTCCATGCATACGGATATCGCTCGTATTTTGGTTTATCAGAAAATGATATGTAATCGTGTGGTAATATCGTAGGCCGTTGCTCTCCAAAATATTGTTTATCTTCAAGAGCTATCGGGAAGCGACTTAAAACTGCTGCACCGAAACTCAGTTTGTAGTCTCAGAAGTCACGAAATATTGTTGGATGATACATATTCCTCCAGTTAAATCTTTTTGATAGTTCTCAAAGGTAATCCCTCTTTTCGCCACCTTTTGAACCAAAAAATGTCCCATCTGTTGCCTCAACCAAGGAAAGAATATCTGGCTTTTCTACCTCTAAAAAATCCACCAGAGCATCAAAGTAATTAAACGATTCGACGTTAAGGTGGATTAATTTCATAGGATATTTTATATTTACCCTCTCTTTCTCTCGTGTTCCTTGAGTTTCTTTTTTCGGAGACGAACTTTCGTTGGTGTGATTTCTACGAGCTCATCTTCACCGACGTAGTCAAGAGCGTCTTCGAGAGTCATAAGACGAGGAGGTGTGAGCGTCATGGCTTCATCTGTACCACTCGCTCGCATATTCGTGAGCTGTTTATTTTTAGTAGCATTGACGACAAGGTCAGATCCTTTGAGATGCTCACCAATAATCATGCCTTCGTAAATCTCAGTTTGAGGCTCGATAAAGATAGGACCACGTTCTTGGAGATTCCAGAGAGAGTAGGTCATAGCGACACCATTTTCACCAGAAATCATCGAACCTACTTCACGTTTGTTGATATCACCTGCATATGGAGCGTATTTTTCGAAACCACTTGAGAGAATACCCTCACCACGTGTGAGTGTGATAAATTCTCGTCGGAAACCGAGGAGTCCTCGTGTTGGGATGAGGAATTCGAGATTAGTGAGACCACGTTCAGATTTCATATCTTGCATGATACCTCGTCTCTTACCCATTTTTTCAATCACTGAACCAGCAGATTCATCTGGGACATTGATAACACATTTTTCAAATGGTTCTACTTGAACACCATTTTCTTCATGGAAAATAACCTCAGGAGCACCGACTTGAAGCTCAAATCCTTCACGACGCATCGTCTCGATGAGGACAGCGAGGTGGAGCTCCCCACGACCAGCGACGACAAACGAACCATCATCTTTGAAATCAACTTTGAGACCGACGTTCATCTCGAGTTCTTTTTCGAGACGATCTCGGATATGACGTGACGTCACATAGTCCCCTTCTCGACCAGCAAATGGTGAATCATTCACGAAAAATTGCATTTTCAGTGTCGGAGGATCGATAGTGATTGGTGGGAGGGATTCTGTTGCTTCATCAGTTGTGACCGTTTCTCCGACATAGATATCAGGGATACCTGCTATAGAGATGATATCACCTGCAAAGGCTTCTGAAATTTCAGCCTTATTGAGACCGAGTGATGTCGTAATTTTTGAGATTTTAGCTTTTCGTTTTACGCCATCATTGTTGATGACAAAAACATTTGCACCAGTTTTGACACTTCCATCGACGATGCGGCCAATACCCTGACGACCAGTAAATGAATCGTAACCAAGGTTTGCTATCTGCATGCGGAAAGGTTTTGTCACATCATTTGCACGTGGCTGTACACGTTCGAGGATAGTATTGAAGAGTGGCTGGAGATCACTTGATTCATCGGTAATTTCTTTTTTTGCGACACCATCACGAGCAATAGTATAGACGTGAGCAAAATCACACTGTTCATCACTTGCTCCGAGTTGGACAAAGAGATCGAATACAGCATCGAGAACATAGCTCGGACGTGCAGTTGGTTTATCAATCTTATTGATGACAACAATCGGTTTGAGACCGAGTTCGAGAGATTTTCGGAGAACGAATCGAGTCTGAGGCATCGGACCTTCGTACGCATCGACGAGGAGAAGCACTGAATCAACCATTCGGAGAACTCGTTCTACCTCTGAACCAAAGTCAGCATGTCCCGGAGTATCCACGATATTAATTTTTGTATCACCTACTTGGATAGCAGTATTTTTTGCATAAATAGTGATGCCGCGCTCTTTTTCTTGGTCATTTGAGTCCATCACACAGGTTTCGACAGCTTGATTATCACGAAAAGCACCTCCTTGTTTGAGGAGAGCATCAACGAGCGTAGTTTTACCATGATCGACGTGTGCGATGATGGCAACGGTTAGGTATTTCATAGAGAAAAATAAGGATTTATGCGGTGATTGTAGAGAAATATTGAATATTTCAAATTTATTTCGTTATATCACCTCTTTATGTCCTATTTTATTCCCAATTTTTGACAAATAGTATCAAAATATCTATCTCAAATTTTTCATATCTCTGCTTCTTCTGTATCTCGTAAATCTTCTAAATCTTCCCAGATTTTCTCCTCTGGGAAATCCTTACCAACAAAATAATTACCTTCACCAATACTTTCAAGTTTTGTAATCAAATATGCCATTAAAATAGCAACCTTTGGAGCATTTTTTGCTCGGATTTCTTCATGTTGCTTTACTCCAAATACATCACCACTATATTCAGGAGTTAATCACATAACTAATAAAAAAAATACAAAATACCCAAGTAATAAGCCGGATTCTGTATCTCGATATGAATCTCTCTGGGATGACGATTACTCATCACCTCAAGCATGAGCCTCCTCTTGCGAGGGCCAACTCACTTGCACCGCCGAGGGTTTTCCACTTGTGTATGTTACCATGCACAACTGTGGGCTCTTACCCCACTCTTTTCACCCTTACCCCGCTCATTTTCCTGTTGCCAAGAAAATGAGAGGGGCGGTATAGTCTCTGTGGTACTTTCCCGTCCTGATTGCTCAGGAGGCAGCCGTTAGCTGTTCGGTTGAGGATTACTCCTCTGTAGTGTCCGGACTTTCCTCAGTGGATTGCTCCACCGTACATATCTCCTTGGGCCACAATATCGTATGAAAATGTCAAAAGATGCAAGCCTATATCGTAATTCGTAATTTTTAATTCATAATTTTTAATTGCTCTCGCACAATCTCATAAATTCTCTCTACTTGCTCATCAATACTAATATGGGTTGTGTCTATCTCGTGAGCACCTTCTGGTTTAACTAATGGTCAGTCCAGTCTTGTTGCATCACGTTTGTCTCTTTCGAGTATTGTGCTGAGAATCTCAGACTCAGATGCGGGATCATTTTTTGTCTGTAATTCTAACCAGCGACGATGCGCACGCACTTTTGCATCAGCAATCAGAAATATTTTTACTGCGGCATCAGGTGCCCAAACTGTACCAGTATCTCGTCCTTCTAAAACATAATTTCCAGTTTTTATGATTTCTTGCCCCTGAGGAATCAAGAAATTTCGAACTATTGGCTGTTTTGATAAAATAGAGGCAAAGTTACCTATTTCAGAAGTCCTAATTCTCCCCTCGTAATCTTCGCCATTAATACAGACATGATTTTTCTCATTAAAAGAGATTTTTATTCCAGCTAACTCTTGCTCTGTGATTGCTAAAATATCGTTACAGCGAGTCGATATATAGAGACCGAGAGCTCTATACATTGAGCCTGAGTCGAGATAGTTAAATCCTAGCTTATCGGCGAGAAGTTTTGCGGTAGTCCCCTTTCCGCTGCCCGCAGGTCAATCAATCGTAATAGTTGTAAAGGTATTCATAATGTTATTCGCAAATTCTAAATGGTTCGATTTTGATACATTTTTTATCGATCACTTCTGCGTAAATACCTGAGAGCACGCCAACACCATCTTCATCAGGTGACATGAGTCATTCTTGTCTTCCTTCGATGAATCGATGCTTCGAAGTTTCCCATTCGACGCCTATCAGGCTCCGACGAGCTCAAGCAAACCCCAAATCAGAGATAAAACCCATTCATTTCGGCCATATCTCGGCATCAGCGGTCTGAATATGTGTATGAGTCCCCCAGAGAAGTGATACTCGTCCATCGAGAAAATTTGCCATTGCATAGCCCTCAGAAGTTGTTTCTTTATGGAAATCAACAAGAATTGCATCGAGATTTTCATCTTTATATTTGCCTAGAATCGAATCAATCAGAGGAAAAGGATTCGCATACTCCATCTTCATATACGCCACACCGAGAGCATTGATAACGAGAATTTTTTTGTTATTAAATTCGAATACCCTCTCCCCCACTCCTGGCGTATCATCACCGTGTGAATTGATTGGTCGTAGTTGGCGAGAGTTCGGAGCATCCATATATTCTCGGATATCATCTTTTGAAACGAGTGAATGATTTCCGCCTGTAAAAATATCAATTCCCATCTCTTCACACCATCGAATCTGATTCATTCGCGGACCCTTTCCATGTGAGATATTTTCATTATTTGCTATCACGACATCTGGCGTGTATTTCGCACGTAAACTCGGCAGATGCTCAGCGACCATCCGACGTCCTACTTTCCCATAAATGTCTCAGAAAATGAGGAATTTCATAGCTAATAAACGAGTTTTCTATAACATTCTTCGCAGAGTATTTTCTCTGGTCGTCCTGGAGCATACGAAGTACTGATGGCTTGTCAACAGTCGGCACATGTTCTATTATGGAGCTCCATCGGGAGAGTTTGTCACATACGTAGTTCTGATCTGATACTCGGATGATAATTTGGAATAGCGATAGTATTTTCTATATAAAAAGCTAATTCTTGAGGGAGTATTTTATATTTCTTGCCAGTTTTTTTACAAACCATTACATTCTTTAGGAGATTATCTATGTTTTGTTGAGCTTTTTCATAACCAACTATTTTCTCATTATATTGCTCTATTGTAAGAGGATGAAATCATCACGAAATGGGTTCATTTTTTTCTCACAAATACCACGTCATACCTCTCTGTAGAGCTTCTTCACGAGACAATGGGAAATGTGCTTGAGCAGAGCTCTCATTATAATCATATGGAGACATATCAGCAGGGAAAAATTCACCCCACTCTCCTGTAGAACGCATGTGGTCTATAACTTTAGCGACATTGATATCATATTCTTGCTGAGAATACGGCAGATTCAGGAGGCAATTTTTACCTTTTTTCAATGATGTACATCCAAAACTGTCAGTTGTTGTATTGGCACAATCTTTGCAATATATGAGATTAGCTCCTTCATTGATATTGTTCACACAGAAGAGCTGCCCATAACCACCCGCAACACCGCATACTTCTATGGATTTCTCACAGAAATATCAAAAACTAAAGTCGATACAGTCCTGAGCATGTATCGTACCATATGCATAACGCAGATTATCACTGTCTTTGCATTCGAAACCAAAAACGATATTTTTGTTTGAAAAGAGGAAATCACCAATAACATTTTCGTTATTGTATCCCGTCATATATTTTTTTGGAAAACTGCTTGATGATCTCAGGAAATTCGCACGAACTTGATGAAAGTCTGTCAAACTATCCAGAACTTGTTGTTTTTTCTCTTTATAAGCAGTTTCAGAAAGTTGTACATTATTAAAAACAAATTGAGCATTTCTGAGATTGCAAGAGCCAAAACAATCCCTACATCCAGCACAGTCTCTCAAAAAATAGCAATCTTGGCAATTTTCACAGTTTGTACAATAAAAAGAATGATACGATTTGATAGTATGAATACACTCGTAGAGATATTCTGAATCGGTTACATCGTAACAATCAAAACAATAACGAGAACGCACAATGAGGAGATCGTAATAACACTCTTCACACTCGGCAACACGGAAACACAGATAACAATTACGATTATTGACTGAAAAATTCGTAAATGTACTATTCTCACTTTTTGAAACACTGGATGGCATATGAATAACAGCCTGGTCGAGCTCCTGAAATTGAGAGAAAAATGGACGAGAAAAATCAACATCTCTGCCATAATCGCAAGGATTCCAACTATCAGACCACCATGAATCAAGTGATGCTACTTTGTACGGTGTCCCTGGTTTATAGGTGGAGACTATTTCCTTACCTGTAATGGCACAGGTATTTCGATAGAGTTGATCGTAATTTCTCCATACCATACGACGAATTTGTCGTTCACGGGGACAGAGAGTTGGAAACGGAATAGTTATTTTTTCTCACGCCAATACCGGCGAAAGCATATCATAAAATTCTTTATCTTTTTCCGTTATCACAAATTCCTCACCGGATACTGAGCATTTTCTTTTTTCTATAATATTTTCTCCTGGAGGGGTAAACATGAAATATATTTTAGCGGCAAATAAAATAGACACTATCTGCTGGCATTTCAGGGGTTCTACGAATTTTATCCTTTGTAATAATTTCAGAATAGATAGATGAGAGCTCCTTTTCTATTTTTTTAGTTGGGAATGATATTTCACAAATATTTTCTTCATGTAGTTCATACATGTTATTTGCTTTTTTCTCGAATATTTTAATATTCCAGTTTGAAACTTCGTTACCACCATCTGCAACATCCATTATCATAAGATTCTCATCAAATTGTTTTATCCATGGGGATTCTTCAATGGTACGCACAAGCTTCTCTTGGGTGTTAATATCAAAGATAAAGAGACCATTTGGGCTCAAATGTTTCTTCACATTTACAAACATTTTTTTCCAGTCTTCGAAATCAAGGAGATGATTGATGGAATCAAAAACACAGAGAATCACATCAAATTTTTCATCTATGATGAAATCTATCATATTTTGATGGTACAATTTTGCACTTGGCACTTTCTTTGAGGCAACCTGAAGCATTCAATTAGACAGATCAAGCCCTGAAACTTCATATTTATCAGCCAGAAATTTAAGTATAGATCCAGTTCAACAAGCTAGCTCCAATACCTTTTTAGCATGTGGTGAATATTCTTGTATATAATTTATAATGTCTCTTGAGGATTTTTCCCTATCCCCCATTACTTGATCATAAAATTTGAAGAATTTATCGTAATTTTGCATAAATAAAGTATAGGAATTTAAAACAAAAAATCCATCAATTGCTTGATGGAGAATCACATGTAAATGGAGCAGACAATGGGACTCGAACCCACAACCTCCGCCATGGCAAGGCGGCGCTCTAGCCAATTGAGCTATGTCTGCATACTGTTAAGTACAGACGAGATTATATAAAATGAGAAAAATTTGCAATCCTTTTTTGGCAATGTAGAAATTTTCTAAGATTTCAATTAAATTATCAAAAATATGAGTTAATACTAAAACATGTTATAGACTTCATAAATTGCTTCTTTTTTTGTTACTTTCGCTATCCCAAAATTTTCCAACCAATCGGGTGATTTATTTTTTTCTAGAGAAGTTAGTATTTCTTTAGGTCTCGTCTTTTCTTTATCTGTAAATAGGCTAGATCATATAATTCCAAGTAAATGGTATTTTCCATCAAAAGCAACATATACAGGACTACCACTAGAACCAAAAAAAACCTGAGCTTCAATTAAAATTTTCTTCTCTCAATTAAAATCAACAGAAGGAATGCTGGAGATCGTACCTTTCCTTAATATTGGTAAATAATTTTTCTCATCAAAAATTAAACGAGGATATCCGATATAAGTTATATCCGTTCATGGTGAGACCTGTGAATAATCATAATCTGCAAATTCAGGAAGTTTTAAACTTCTCATACCAGAACGAAAATCTGTCAGATTATAAATATGTGAAATATCGATTGCTGCTACATCTTCAGACTCACTTTCATGGTATCATTCTGAATCCCTATCCAAAAGAAGATCCTCAAATGCTACAACATCTCAAAGCTCATAAGATCCGTCTGGCCTCTCTCGATGTAAAGTAATTGTACATTGCTTTTTAACATGGGGAGTGTTTTGATGTTCTTCTCACCAAAAAACATGCTTATTAGAAAATAGTAAAATCTTAACTCTATCTAATCATTCAATGGGTTTTGCGATAAGAAAACCTGTGCCAAATTTTTTATCAGTTAGGTTTTGCCACAAAACTGTATTAAAAAAAATTTGCTCTTCGAATTTATCCATTTTCAGATTTGTCATACAAAATAATTAAATGATATCCGTTCAGTACAGTCGAGCTGTGTAAAGCTTTTCAAAAAGGAGAATATAGAAAAAATAAACTAAAACAAACTATTTATTCGAGAAATATGTCGAATTTCTGAGGGTATTCAAAATCATTTATAGAAAAACCCCCTATTAGGAGGTTTTGTTTTCTCGGCTGTAAAATCTTGGAGCGGGGGGCCGGGTTCGAACCGGTACCTCCAAGGGTTGAAGCCTTAGTGCTCTCGCTCATTTAAGCTACCCCCGCATTCACACTGAGTATAGAGACTCTTTTATGATTTCAAATTTTTCTCCACGATATACCCAAATTTCTTTTTCCCAACCTGCACGAGCTTCTTTTCTGAATTCACATCAATCATGGTTTTGAGATCAGTGACGACGACTTCATCGAGCTTGACTCCACCAGAATTGATAGCATTTCTTGCTTCTGTAGAATTAGTCACCATACCGATTTCACGGATGACAGTCGCAAGCTGATATTCTCCTGCTGGATATTCGTAGACTTTGATATCCTTATCTTCTGGACGAACTCCACCAGAGATAGTCGCTTCGAAATATTTGAGAGCATTTTCAACCGCCTCTGCTGGATGATAGAGACTGACAATCTCGTGTGCGAGGTTCTTTTTTATCTCTCGAGGGTGAGCCGTTTTGAGCTCTTCTTGAATCTTTGCGATTTCCTCCATATCAACCGTCGTACAACTCTTGAAATATGCAATAATCTGGTCATCAGGGATCTCCATGACTTTGACAAACATATCATTGGCTGACATATCAAGGGAAATATAGTTTCCTTTAGTTTTACTCATTTTCTGACCATCAGTTCCCATAATGAGGTCAAACATCATGATATCTTGTTTTTCCATGCCGTGAGCTTCCATGAGCGTACGACCAGCGAGGAGATTGAAATATTGATCATTTCCTCCAAGCTCGACATCACACGAACCATATTTTTTCGCAATTGCGACGCTATCATACCCCTGCATCATAGGATAGAGGAATTCTTGGAGACTGATACGGATGCCAGCTTTGTAGCGCTTTGAGAAATTATCACGATCGAGCATTTCTGCGACTGAGAAATTTTTCGCGAGTTCCCCTACTCCACAAAAATTCACCGCATCGAGTCATTCACTATTGTAGTAGACTTGGACTTTATCAAGGTCGAGAATTTTCCCAAAATATGAGAGGTATTTCTCAGCATTTTTGAGAGTTTGCTCACGCTGGAGCATCGGACGCTCCGCGTCTTTATCACTACTATCCCCTACTTGAGCCGTTGCGTCACCGATGAGGACGATGATATCGTGCCCGAGCTTCTGAAATTCTCGCAGCTTGAGAATAGGCACAGCATGCCCGATATGTACGATAGGCGCTGTTGGATCTATACCAAATTTAATTCGAAGTTTTTTGCCACTTTCGAGGCGTTTTGTGAGATTTTTTTCATCGATAATCCGAGAAACTCACTTGGTGAGGAGGTTTTGAAACTGTTTTGTCATACGAGTATTATGAGAAATATAGCCACGAATCAAGTTACTTTTTCGGTGTATTCTCTAGTATTTTTTGCATTTTTTGTACTTCTGGACTCATTTTGAGAGCGTTTTGGAGGCGGTGAATTTTTGCGAGATTGTTTGAGATAGTTTTTTTCTCAAATGAAAAAGAAGTGCCACATCAACAACGAGATTGTATATTTTCTGAAACCAGATAATACTTCCCTCTTGCTCGAGCTATTTGAGCACCATCGAGTTTTTCGGCTAATTCTGGATCAATCCAGCACCGTATACCGAGATATTCTTCTGCAGATACTTTTTGAGAGGTTTTATCGTAAGGAGTAATTTTTATTTTTAACCCCGCACATCCAGCCGTGATGATATCAACTGATACATCAGTCACTCACTGAGCGAGGAATTCAGCACAAGTATGTTTGTCGAGGCGGATAAGCATGAAATATTGATAACACCATCATAGACAAAATTGAAAAGAGTAAATAGGCTTTTAGCCCTTGCGTATAGTATTTTCGGGTTAGCATATGAGTACTTAATTATTTAATTTCATACTTTATGGGTGGATCAGCTTTTTTTGGTAGTATGGCCGCACTCGGTGGAGTGGTGAGTTTCTTGTTTATGTTTGTATCTATCTTGGCCTTTTATATAGGCACATCATACGGTATCTATTTATTGGCAAAAAAATATGAACCCCAGATTCACCCCGCACTTTCTTGGATACCACTGGTTAATGTATATCCGTTTATAAAAATATCTGGGCAATCTGCATGGTGGATTTTAGGTCTTTTTGTTCCACTCCTTAATATATATGTTGCTTTTAATACGAACTATCTTCTCGCAAAAAGAACTGGGAGAGGTGTGGGAACCATGTTTTTGTTGGTGTTTTTTAATTTCATAACTTTACCTTGGCTCGGATTAACTGTTCATAAAAGAAAAACAACCGTAGCATGGGTTCTTGGTATCATAGCCGTCCTAGGATACATTATCTCTCTCATTGGAATGACAGCAACTATAGCAAGTGCTGGTCTCAGCACGGGATTGAACCCTTATGTCCAAGAAGAAGTCATGGAACAAATGCGCAATAATCCTGAGATCAGAGAAGCTATGGAAGCAGAAATGCAAAAAAATCCTGAAGCTCGAGCAGCAATAGAAGCAATGATGGAAATCAAAAATTAATATTTATTTATCTCTACTTATGTCAAAAGTTCGTACTCGATTACAAAAAAAATTACCACCATTTGGTACACTCATCCCAACCGTTATAGACAAAACTCCATCAGGAGAACGTGTGTATGATATCTATTCACGTTTGATGGAGGACCGTGTCATATTCCTCGGGGAAGCTATAGATTCTATGGTAGCCAATACTGTTATTGCTCAGCTTCTGTTCCTCGAGAAACAAGATGCAAAAGCTCCAATAACTATGTATATCAATAGCCCTGGTGGTCATGTCACCGCTGGTCTCGCTATCTATGATACGATGCAATATATCAAACCTGATGTCATAACTGTTGCTGTTGGTATGGCTGCGAGTATGGGCTCCGTTATCCTCGCCGGAGGAGCAAAAGGAAAACGCTATGCTCTCCCCCACACAGAAATAATGATTCATCAGCCTCTCGGTGGTGCAGAGTGACAAGCAACTGAAATCCGTCTCGCTGCAGAACATATCCTCAAAACTGGTGAAACCCTCTACACCATACTCGCAAAACACACAGGACAGCCTCTGGAAAAAATCAGACAAGATTGTGATCGTGATAATTTCATGGATGCCAAGCAGGCACTCAAATATGGCCTTATTGATAAAATAATCAATAACGCTGCATAATTTTTATTTCTTTTTTATTCTTTATGAAAAAATACACTGTCGAGCTCTTAGGAACATTTTTCTTTGTGTTGAGCATCATAGCAGCCATCTATAATGTATCACTTTTGACCCCTCTCTATATCGGTATATCGCTCGCTACTCTTGTCTATATGGGGGGTGCTATCTCTGGCGGTCACTATAATCCTGCAGTCACATTTGGACTATTTCTCAATAAGAAAATAGGCTCTCATGATGCTCTCTGGTATGTCGTTTCTCAGCTTATAGGTGCTACACTGGCATTCTTGGTCGCTACAAAATGACTCCACGTAAGTATCCCTGCCTTTAACATACCTACAAATTTACAATCATTCTTTATTGCGGAATTACTCTACACATTTGCTCTTGTGACAGTGGTTTATACAACTGCGGTTAATAGGCTCACCGCTGGCAATAGCTACTTTGGTATAGCTATCGGTGCTATAGTTACTGTTGGCGCACTAACAGTTGGAAAAATTTCTGGAGGATTTTTCAATCCTGCTGTACTCCTAGGAGTTGGACTTTTTGGCATAACTACGAAGGCCGTAGCGGCTCTTTTAGCGGGTCAAATTGTTGGCGCATTTGGTGCTGCGTGGATATATCGTTACGTAGTTGGAAAATAATATTTTTACCCAATTCTCAAAAACAGCCTACATATGGGCTGTTTTTTTGATTATTTCCTTGTTTTTGATGAAAAAATATGCTATTCTGGGTATATGAATGAAATAAACCCCATTTCAAGCACAGAAAAGCATAATGCCATGATTAGTTACTGCTTCTTAGGCCCACTCATGCTCCTCTCACGACAAGACCAATTCAAGAGTGATTTTATCCGTTCTCACGCAAAATACGCGTCACTTCTCACTCTTTGTTTCCTTATACTTATAGTTTTTTTGGTGCGTTCTCAGAATTTTAGTTCACTCTTGATGTTTGATGCTCTCCAATTTCAGGCATCATGGAATCATATATTACTTTTTATTCTTTTTGGTTGAGTCCTCTTGGCCACATTTTGAGGCATAATCAATGCTATGCGATGAGTAAAACCTCAATTATGAGTGAATTTTTGAGGTATAGATAATTTCATAATCAAGACATCTGATCAGAACATAGGAGAAAAAGAAAAAATACCAGTTATCATCTCTCACATACCTTTTCTCGGGATATATCTCTCTGATAAATACAACGGAAATCTCATATTCGGAGCGAGATGGTGAAGTTGGTGTTTTATAATAGCAGCCTTATTTATATGGCTCGATTCGAGCTTTTTCCTTTTGGTGACTTGGATAATACTCTGCACCCTCTGGATAGTTTACCAGTCAGTACGTCTTCTTTCTGAAAATAATATACATCTTTTGGGTGAAAAACTCCCTAGCGCAGATGATGTACATATATTTCTGAAATCTGTATTCAAATACAGTAGAAAGCTCTTGAATCACGATAATATATTACCAGTTTGGTCTGACATATTTTCCCAAGAAAAGACAAATTATACAGCACCTGCAGAGATAGTTCTCTCTCCCCTGCTCTCGATTCCTTTTATCAACACTATTATTATATTTTCTCTTTGGAAAAAACATCAAATTAATAATGCTGCTCTTCAGGGCATTTTTATAACTCTATTGATTATTTTTGCTATGATAGCTGGGTCGACATCCGGCATTATGATACTCATTTTAGCGTCCTTTTTTGGTTTTTCTCAGATACATTTTTATCAGAAACTCAATATACCATTTCTTTCTGAAATTGCACTTATCTGCATAATGCTCCATAATTGGAGAACCAAAAAAAGTATTATCCAAGAAGAAACTCATACGCTCTAATCTCTCTACACTATGCAAACACTCGCACGAAATATACTACAAACTTTTCTTTTTGAGAAAAAAATCCCAAAACCAGAAGAATTGGAAAAAATAAAAGTTATACCAAAGCAAAAAGTGCCCATTTTCATCACCGTGACTGACTGAGATACTGTCGTAGCAAGTAGTGGACGAGTGTATCCTATTCACGATGTCTATGAAGAACTCATAGAAAATACAATTAATCTCGTCCAGGATCCACGGTTTGTGAGCTACAAAGAGAATCCAGAAAAAGCCAGAAAACTCGAATATCGAGTAGACATATTTCATGACTCTGATCGACGAATGCTCCACCATCCCGATGAAATAGATGGGAAAAATGAAGGAATGATAGTCGTATGCCAAAAACAAAAAAAAGTAGGTATTATACTGCCTCACATGCTCTCAGAAACGCTATCATGAGAAGAGATATACCATCAGGTAGCTCGTAAAATAAATCTCGATACTCACAATCTGGGCAAATGAGATTTGATTCTCTATGCTATAAAAACAGAAATATTTCAGGACTAGGAGGAATACTGGTAAAATTCTGTTGCATTTTACTTTTTGCTTTTATAATCACCGTACGACTTTTGAGAATACGCAAGTAGACTCTTTTCTGAAATTTGAGAGAAACTCAAATACAGGAAATAAATCGTAGCCATGTGGGGGTGTGTAGCTCAGTTGGTTAGAGCGCGTCTCTGATAAGGACGAGGTCCCTGGTTCAAATCCAGGCACACCCACCATTATTGAGTTTGTTTTGTCGGGAAGTGGCGCAATTGGCTAGCGCACCGCGTTTGGGACGCGGGGGTTGCAGGTTCGAGTCCTGTCTTCCCGACCATAGTTACAGAATGCGAGATCTCAGTCTCGAACCATTCCCACTCGATATGCTTATCAGCATATCTCCGGTTCGAGTCCTGTCTTCCCGACCATAGTTACAAATCCGCAATCTTGCTTTTTGAATTTTGCATTTTGCACTGAAAAATCGTAGTACGATTTTTGGCCCCATCGTCTAGCGGTTAGGACAGCTGGTTTTCATCCAGTAAATCGGAGTTCGACTCTCCGTGGGGTCACCAATGATATACAAAAGAGCTTTTCGGAGCTCTTTTTCATTAAAACGGAGAGTTCGCATAGTGGTCTAGTGCGCACGCTTGGAAAGCGTGTGTGGAGAAATCCACCAGGAGTTCGAATCTCCTACTCTCCGCCAGTATAAATTTTTCTCTCATGCCACAACTGTTCACCATTGTTTTATCTTCTCTCCTGTTTCTGGTTCCTCTGCAAACTCATGTTGATGCAGGAGAAGCATGCTATACATCGAAATTTCCTACTCTCATGTATCATCATATACGAGATTATACAGATGATAAGAAAACAAATGATATCTCCGTTTCTCCAGAAGAGTTTGAAGCACAAATTCGATTTCTTGCACACAAATGATACAGAAGTATAACTCCAAAAGACATTCATCGAAATACTGTTCCCTGTCACTCTGTAATGATCATGTTCGATGACGGATATTATGATGTTTCGATACATGCTCTCCCCATTATGAATAAATATAGGTACCGGGGTGTTATTTCACTTATATTATCAAAACTTGATGAATCGGATTACCTTACGGGTGAGGATGTTAGGAAAATGCAGAGTTTTGATTGGGAAATAGCTAACCATACCTGGGATCATCCAATTCTGAGATCAAAATCAGAATCTGAACTCAATCATCAAATTCATGATAGCAAACATGACCTTGAAAAATGGTTTTCTATTCCTGGAGGAGTTCGAACTTTTGTCTATCCTGGTGGCTTTTATGATGTTCAGTCTCTGGATGCACTCCAGACATCATGACATATGTATGCCTTTAATACTCATCATGGACTCTCAGATCTCTCAAAATCCCACTTCGAACTCAATCGAATCAATATGCTTCCTGGTATAACACCAGAAAAACTCGAGACAGTACTGCGTGACCTAGAGTCTACTTTGCCACAAAATATGACTCCACCTGTTCCCAGTTTATAACATTCCAGAATGATTTGATATACTCGGCTCGCTTGTTCTGATGTTTGAGGTAATAGGCATGTTCCCATACATCTATGCCGAGGAGAGGAGTTAATCAATCACTCAGTGGTGAATTTTGACCAGCAGTAGACAGGATAATGAGAGCATTATTTGTGTCTCTACAGAGCCATGCCCATCCCGATCAGAAGACACTGAGAGCTTTCGCTGTAAATAGCTCCTGGAACGCTTCAAAACTACCAAAACTACTATGTATATCTTCGGAGATTTTCCCCTCAGGATTTCCACCACGATTTGGTCAAAGAATCGTCCAGAAAAAGCTATGATTGATATGCCCTCCGAGGTTATTAATAACTCCTTGTTTTTTGTCTGTTGGAACTTCGTCCAAATTTTTGAGTAGCTCTTCAGGTGAATATTTTTCAATTAATCCAGATCCTTCCAGGAGCTTCATATAATTAGTAATGTATGTCTGATGATGCTTGCTATGATGAATTTCCATTGTTAGAGCATCAATATGAGGTTCGAGAGCATCATATGAATAAGCAAGTACAGGAAGCGAATGGTGAAGCATATTAAAGTGAGTTAAATGAATAGATATTTTCTGAGGAAATAAGCATATCTTTTACATCAAAGACAACTCATTCCTCTGAGAGTATACGCCGTTTCTCTGAAATTCAAAAGGCGTATCAACCCATATGTCCATCAGTTCTTATAACCCGGTGACATGGAACTCTCGGAGCATCAGGATTTCTCGTGAGAGCCTGCCCAATGGCTTGTGCACTCTTGCAACTGATAAAGTCTCATAGGAGCTTGTATGTTGTTACTTTCCCTCTTGGTATGAGCACCAGGGCATCATACACTTTCTTTTGAAATGGAGAAATTTTCTTCATTTTAATTCTTAATCTTGTGAATATAGTGCATTATTTTCAGCGCGGCATGCCGTAGAAATCAAGCCCTTTTTGATCTACCATTGATTTGGTGTGAAAATTTTTCTTTTTTCCTTTTTTAAAAAACCCTCTCTCATCAACTATACCCGCTTCTAAAAGGGCAGGAAAACTCTTGGATGGGAGTTTTTTCTTTGGCCAATTTTGTTTATTTTCTAGATAATGTTTTCTTTTTTTGAATGATTGATTGCTGCGGGTTTGTGAGTTTTCACTCCCAATATAGACCTGATAAACGGTCTTTTTTACATTTTTTGCCAGACGACGAGCTTTTGCTTGTGCCTTGACGACAGATCATTTGAGTCAATGTTTATTGGCCATATATTGGTATGATACAAAAATACCTAAAAATACAAACTAGCGAACAATTTGTTGTAATATTTCTTTCCACGATGCCATGCTCGTTGGAATGCTCACAGAAGTTGTTGGATCGCTTTGACGAGTCTCTGTTCCGTGTAATACGACATGCAGTCTCTTGGAGAGATCATCTCCTGCCATCTCCCAAGAAACTTCTTTGTTATTCCTTGTCCAAATAAATTCCATATTTTTGATAATTTTTTCTTTTTCCTTCATATTTACATACCAGACTTTTTTTCACGAAGAGTACTTATGGTAGATTTCGTATGTGCGTTGGAAGTTTGGATCTGGTACTATTTTTCCTTTATCCGATCACCAAACAATTCTTGTTGTATCAGAACGACAATCAAGAAGAAAATCAGAACTATCTGTTTTTTTCACAGCGAGATCACAATGATTCAATATGGAACCGAAATCAGTCAAAACTGATGGTAACTCACCTGCTATAGTCATAGTGTATGTGTAAAATCAGTCCTTTTCTCCTGTATCTTTTGCCATGAGAAACAACGGCTTGCGACGTAGCTCTTCTGTAAATAATGAAAGGTCCTGAATCGAGTACCAATGGGGGAGATTTTCACCTAATTGGAATGTTTTATCCACTCCGATATCGAGAATCTGTTGAAATTGATTTTGAACGTCTGGTTTTGATGGAACTTTGATGGTCATTTTCCCAAGAGTAATATAGAAAAAAGCTTCAGTGTTGCCCATTACAATAGGTCACTGTATTTGCAATTCTCCCGGAATTGGAATTGTGGGAATCAATGGCGTCACCATCAAATCTAGCAGAGGATTCCAACGTGAAAGTGTCTTGCTCACATCAGAAACAACTCACCCCTGTAGTGTTCATACTAAATTGAGATCGCCATACTGTGCGTTTATATCTATTTTTCTTTCTCATTTACCGAGAGGAGTATCTCTCCAGAGTCATATGATATCATTGATATTATCAGCCCTGTCTCTCTGCCATGAAACAAGAACAGATCCAAAATCATGCGGTAATGTTTCTCGTTTTTGAGAGAAAAAATATGCTCCGGCGATAATGCCAAGACAGATAACAGGAACAATAAATTTTTTCATGAGAGAACTATATTAAAACAGCCTTATTTATATCATTTTCTCCCGTGTTTGCAAAAGTTTTATACGACTCTTACTGTTGTGATTCTAGTATTTTTCTGACGATTGAGAATACAGTTCACCGTGTTGCTTTTTGATTCGGATAATCATAGTCAGTAGTCCCAATAAATCCATTATTGTAGGCAGTACCGATGACGTTCACTTGCCAAGCCGGAATAGTGAGATTACTCGATTGATATTGTGATATGGGTACTCATGCTGCTTTCATCATAATGGCCAATGCTTCGGAATGAGTGATATACTCTTCTGGTCGAAAATAAGAATTTTCTTTGCTGATTATCCCACTATCCGCTGCATACTCAATAATAGGACATGCCCAGGTGTTCGGTTTATTGTAGAGTACATCTCGAAATATGTTACGGCATATATATCAGGCCGGGCTTTGAAAGTTTCGTATTTTCATAGCTACACCGAGTATTTCTTGTCTGAGAATGAGGTCATTGAGCCTATACATATCGATACTTTCTCTCTTCACGATGAGCCCCTTATTCACCAAAAAATCTACATCTGACATATTCGAATACATTCCAGTATTATTATCCACTATTTGCTGACTGTCCGTTTGTACAGCTGGTGTTGTATTTTGATATGTTTTTTTTGCTTGCTTTATGCCGACAATTTCGAGATATTTTTTTGTATCCACTACATAATTACCCGCAGTATTTTTTACACGGCTCTCCATCAGACTCTCATGAATAATATCAGGCGATACGTATCAATATTTATTGTATCCTAGCGCTATAATACCCGATATCATAGGTGCTGAGAAGGATGTACCACTGGATGTAGCATAATCAACGCCAGTTTGCACATTATAAACAGCAACTGAAGTAGAAAATATATCTTCACCTGGTGCCCATAGCACGACACATAATCAATAATTCGTCCACGGAGCCTGTTTCCCCTCTTTATCGAGAGATCCTACTCCGAGAGAATACCTCACATCTCCTGCATTATTACAAATTGGTGAGACAGGATTCACAGATGTATTGACTCAACTCTGACTATATGCCAAAACATCGCCATTACCAGCGGCTATAACCACTGCAATACCATTTTCATATGCTTTTTTTATAACATCATCAAATCGTTCACTGTATTGGAATTGCGTCTGACCAAGACTCAAGTTAATTATATTGGCGCCATGCTCAATAGCATAATCTATAGCCTGGATAATACTATATTCACGAGCGTCGCCCTGCACATCAAATACGCGAAGAGGCATGAAATCAACATTTTTTGCTATACCAGCAACACCGATATTGTTATTAGAAGTTGCCCCTATAATACCAGCAATCATCGTACCATGCTCTCCTGTTGGGAAATTATCTGGCAAATGATCCCCTACAAAATCGATGATTTTACTCGATCCATACTTCGATGACGGATCAACCCAAATATTTCTTGTAAGATCGGGGTGGTTTATGTTTACTCCGTCATCAATAATTGCTACAGTGACTTTTTTTGGATTATCGACTTGTTTCCATGCTTCGGGCACATTGAGTGCCTCGAGATAGTACTGAGAAGATGAAAATGTATCATTACTGAAACTCTTACCTGACGATTTTGTTATTTTCATGCGCTCTTTCGTTTCTTTGATGGCTTCTTTTGCCTCGATGAGTTGATGACTCGTCGTAGCTGTAGCCTGAGCCTTTTTATAATAATCAAGCGCCTCGTCATACGATCCTTTGTTCGCATAAGCAGATGCGATATTATAATTCGCTTGATATGAATCGGGGTCTATTTGAACCACTTTTATGTATTTTTGGATAGCACTATCCCATTCTTCTTTACTAAATTCATCATTCCCAAGCCCAAAATAGAAATTTTTAAGTTTATTCTCACTCACAATATCCTCTAAACAATCATTATACTCTTTCTCGGTTTTTACACCTTCTGCCAAGAGCTGAGAAACGCTATTGCCCTGAGCTGCTTTGTTTGGGTCAGTTGAATCCATTCCTCTCCATATGTTGAGTGCTTTTTCGGCGCGATTTTTCACCGCCTCGTAGCGCTCTTTTATATCATCGCAACGAGTAGTTTCAGCATATCAAATTCCCCATTGAAAACAAAGAGAAAACAAGAAGAAAGTAATAATTTTTTTCATGATCTTTTTTACGATCTTCTCCAGAATACTTTATTCTGAGACTGTTGTCAATTATTCAGAGGCGAAAATTAACCTATTTTTTTCTTGAGAATATCCGTGAAAATTTTTGGATTTCCCTGACCTTTACTTTCCTTCATACAGTTCCCGACGAAATACCCAAAAAGATTGACTTTCCCTGCCTGATATTCTGCCATCTGAGAAGGATTCGCAGCGAGGACAGCATCTACGATAGCTTCCATGGCTCATGTATCATTCACCTGGCGAAGTCATTTTTCATCGACGATTTTGTCAGGATCTCATCCTTCGTTGAGGAGCAACTTTACGACTTCCTGTGCATTGGTAGAGGATATTTCATCGCTTTTGAGCATATCCACCACACGCGCAAGAGCGTCTGGGGTGATTTTGAGGGTAGAAAAATCGATTTCCTCGTCTCATTTTTTAAGGATTCATAATATGACAGTCAAAATGAGCGAAGCTGATTTTTTTGGCTCATTAGTCAGGGCAACTGTTTTTTCAAAGAAATCAGACATAGCCCGTTCAGAACTGAGTATGCGAGCATCATCTGGTAGGAGCTTCCATTCATCTAAATACTTCTGACGGCGATCAATCGGAAGTTCCGCGATTTTTCGTTCATCGATGTATGTTTGTGTGATGACGAGAGGTGGCAAATCAGGCTCTGGGAAATAGCGATAATCCATCGCATCCTCTTTTGAACGGAGTGAGTGACTCTCCCCTGCATCATCATCCCAACCACGAGTTTCTTGGTCAACTGTGCCATTTTCATCATAGATTTCTATCTGACGTTTTACCTCAGCGTCGATGGCTCGACCAATCTGTTGAAATGAGTTGAGATTCTTCAATTCCACACGATTTCGGAGCTCATGACTCCCCTCTGGTCGGAGAGATATATTTACATCACATCGAAGCTGCCCCTTTTCCATATCAGCATCTGACGCCCCTACAAATCGCATAATTTTTTGGAGTTCTTTGAGGTATTCGAGGACATCTTCTTTTGAGCGAAAATCTGGTTCAGTGACTATCTCCATCAATGGGCTCCCTGCACGATTAAAATCTATGAGAGACTTCGTCACAGAGTGTTTTGAGCCACCCGCATCAGCCTCGATATGAATACGTCGGATTTTAAAACGCTTCAGCTCATCGCCAACAAAAGCATCGAGATGACCGTGCTCAGAAATAGGATGAAAAAGCTGTGTAATCTGATATCCCATCGGGAGATCAGGGTAAAAATAGCTCTTGCGATCAAACTGAGAAAACGTATTTACCGTCATGCGAAGACCATGAGAAGCGCGAACTGCGAGGTCTACCACGCCTTCTGAGAGAATGGGAAGAGCTCCAGGAAGCCCCAGAGAAACTGGTCAAATATTGATATTTGGATCTCGTTCGAGAGCGACAGCGTTTGGCTCACCACCAAACATCTTGGTAATAGAACCAACACGGACATGGGTCTCAAGACCGATAACTATTTCGTATTTCATATGTGCAGATTGTAGAGATTTTTCTGATATGACAAATAGGGCAATTTGACAAATAATATTATTATTTAATATATACACATGAATACGCTAGACCCAAATTGAGATAACATTAATTCGTGAGTTCAACAAAGCTGTCTACATCATCTTTTCCCTTTTCTTCTAAGAAGTGATTATGTGTGTCCTTTTGGACATTCGAGTGCAAATAAATGAGACATAATCCCAATTCAGATGCTTCGTGGAGAGCTAGATGATGCTCATCTGGATGAATATCTGAGAACAATTACAGAACAGAAAGAAAAAACGATTATATTATGATTGCACGAAGGATGTCTCAATACTGAAAGTGAGTATGCCTTATTTTGTAGCTTGCTCGATGTGCATAAAAAAATTCAGTCATCTCTTGCTCGAATTCAAGAGTGAAATATGGACATGGATAGCGAAACGGCAGAGGCTTATTATCAAGATTGTTTGGAGGATTCTAGAATCGATCCCAATAGAACTACGTCTTGGTGAACATGAGGAGATAAAGATGAACTTTTCTGCTTTTACTGTTGACCATACCAAGACATGGATTATCCTCGTTATAATCATGCTCCAGTTATTGTCATAAGCTGTAAAAGCACTCTTTCTAAAGCTTCTGTTAGCAATCTAGCAGTTAAAATAAAGAAAGAAGTGTCTCAAAAGACTTTTTCAATAAATTCTTGGAAGTTATGAAGAGTAATGCAAGCTTTGGAACAATGAAGAATAACACAATATTGTAAATGAACCCCTTTTTACCATTTTGAGAGAATTAATACAGAAGAAGAATTTCAGATGTATTGAAGAATGCATAAGAGAATGAAAGTCTAATTTTTCATCCCCTCTATCATCTGCTGGATAAAGTCTTCGAGACTGATTCCGAGAAGAGTCTCGCAACGACGACAGTGTTCACGACTTACGCCAGCCGCAAATCCTTTATCTTTGAGTTTTTTCAGGACTGAAGTCACTTTTACCTCATCGAGAGACTTATTTGGAGTCATACGAGAGCATGCCCAGATAAATCCTGAGAGTTCATCAACAGAAGCGAGGTATTTACGTAAATTCGTATCAAGTTCATGCTCTGGGAATTTTTCTTCATAGTGAGAGCGGATATCCTCAAGCATTCACTCTGGAGCCTTCATTTCTGCGAGAATTTGCGCAAGTGATTCACCACAATGGCGCTCTGCATCTTTTTCCACGAGATCCCAATCTACATCATGGAGCAAACCAACAGCATACCAATAATCAGCATTTTTTCAGAGTTTTTGACCAAAATAACGCATACATCGACCGACTGTGAGATTGTGATCTTTTGTGGTCATTGAATATTTCGCGAGAGTTTCTTCAACAATCGGTAAATCAATAGCGACATGACCGTGTGGGTCTCCAGTTTCCTGTCATCGCGAGACTTGTTCGTCAAGTCGTGGCGATCCAGGTTTTCAGCTTATGAATTGCTTCGCTTCACTCGCAATGGCGGGCTTCTTTTCGTTTTTATCTTTCACGAGTGGGAATAATACCACATCACGGAGATTTGGCTGTGCCGTGAGGAGAGCAACGATACGGTCGATACCCATACCGAAACCAGATTGCGGTGGCATACCATGTTCCATGGCAGCAACGAAATCATCATCAGGCATCGCTACCTCATCATCCCCTGCTTTTTTGGCATCGAGTTGTTTTTTGAAGCGTTCATCCTGATCGAGAGGATCAACAAGCTCAGAGTAGGCATTTGTCACCTCCCAACCATTGATACAGAGCTGAAATCGATCAACAATCGTCGGATTCGTATCATTGAGACGAGCGAGCGGTGAGAGTACGAGCGGTTGATGAATGACGAAGGTTGGATTGATAATATGCGGTCGTGCTACTTTCTTATAGAGCTTATCGATGAGAGTTCCGTGCGAGAGCTTTTTCATGCCATCTATTTCTACACCAGCTTTTTCGATAGCTTTTTGAAGTTTTTCAAGGGTATTTTCTTTATAGATATTTATACCAGAGTGTTCTTCGATAAGGTCACAAATAGAGCGACGTGGCCATTTGCCAGAGAAATCGACCATATGTTTTTCTCCTTTTGAATTGATGATTTCTACTTTTTTATTTCCATTCATGAGTTCATCGAGTATGAAACCAAACATCCTCTCGGTGAAATCCATATTATCCTCATAATTCCAATACACGGCATAGTGCTCAACGGAAGTAAATTCAGGGAGATGTGAAGGATCGAGACCTTCGTTGCGAAATGACTTCCCTATTTCAAATACTTTTTCCATGCCACCAACAGTGCATTTTTTGAGAGAAGTTTCTGGAGCTATACGAAGATAAAGGTCAGCATCAGTCGCCTCATGGTGTGTCGTAAATGGATGAGCAAGGGCTCCAGAAGCACTATTTCAGAGAGTAGGAGTTTCCACCTCGATAAAACCTTCTTTGTAATAAAATTCTCGGAGCTTTTGAACAAATCGAGACCGAAATATCATACGATCATACGATTCTCTATTTGTAATCATATCGAGATATCTCTTGCGATAGATAGTTTCTTCATCCGCAAGACCATGAAATTTTTCTGGAAGTGGGAGAAATGATTTTGAGAGAAGCTGAAAAGAGCGTACAAAAACAGTCAATTCACCTTTGTGTGTTTCAAATAATTCACCATGAATACCGATGATATCGCCTCGATCGATATATTTTTCAAATATTTTAAAAGCAGATACTGGTTCTTTCCCCACTTCGCGGATTTCTCATCCATCCTGATCAAGCAAACAAAAATCTCGTGAAAGAGCGAACTGTATCTGTCCAGAATAATCTTGCAAAGTACCAAAAATCAGCTTACCAAAGCTACGAACGAGCATAATACGCCCTGCTGTGTGGACATCGTTTTGCGGCTCAGGAATGATTTCTTCAATCGTACGAAGTGTTTGTTTTTCTGCTTTTTTTCTGATAACAGCGATATCCTGCTTTTTATGAAATTTATCAGGATAGAGCTTTACGCCAAGAGCTCGAAGCGCTTGAAGTTTTTGGAGACGAATTGTTCGCTCATCATGAGGGTCAAGAGAAGCCATAGTGAAAAGTATAAATACTATTAAAGACATTGTATAAAAAAATAGGAAAAGACTAGCTTTTCCTATTAATTTTAAAAAAATTTGAATAACTATTTCACATCAAACTCAAAGCCTTCTTTCTTCGCATTTGTCACTTTCACCGAAGTAACTTTTTGTCCAATCATACGGTCAGCAATTTCATCTTCTATTTTCGTTTGAATATAGCGGCGAACTGGTCGAGCGCCAAATTCTGGATTGTAGGTATCTTTGAGAATCCGTTCAACGACTGGAGCTGCCCATTCGAGTTTTACATTGAGACCAGCGAGACGTTTCTGAAGCTCTGTGAGCTGGAGAGTGATAATCTTTTTTATAACTTTGGTATCCAGAGGTCGGAAAACGACGACTTTATCAATACGATTGATAAACTCAGGAGAGAAGTATTCATCGAGACTTTTGACCACTTTCCCTTCGATTTGTTCGAAATCATCGATAATTCTCTCCTTTTTATCTTCAGCAACATCAAATCCTATCTTCGTGGCGCTAGTAGTGAATTCTTCAGAACCAATGTTACTTGTCATAACAATAATCGTATTTTTGAAGTTCACCTTTCTTCCCTTTCCGTCGCTAATAACTCCATCTTCCATGATTTGGAGGAGGAGATTAAAAATCTCAGTATTTCCTTTCTCAATCTCATCGAATAATACGACTGAATAGGGCTTTCTTCGGACTTTTTCTGTGAGCATACCACCCTCTTCATAGCCGACAAAACCAGCAGTTGTACCAATAAGTTTTGAGCCAGAATGACGTTCAGAAAATTCTGACATATCGATTTTGACGAGTGCTTTTTCATCTCCGTAATACTCACGAGCGAGGACTTTGACAAGTTCCGTCTTGCCGACACCCGTAGGCCCGAGAAAGAGAAAACTCCCAAGAGGTCGTCGCTGATCAGAGATTCCAGCCTGAGAACGTTTAATTGTCGAGACAATGGACTTGATAGCATCATCCTGGCCAATGATTTTGGTACCCATATGCTTCTCCAAGTCTTGGAGTTTTTTGATATCTTCCGCTGAGAGGGTTTTCATAGGAACGCCTGTGATATCGTGAACGACTTTTTGAATATCGGCTGAGTGGATATGGTGACGTTTTTCACGAGGAATCGTGATTTTACGACGTTTTTCACGAATAGTATTCTCGATTTCAGAGAGTTGATCCTTGGCTCGAGAAGCCTTGTGGTATTGTTGAGACGTAACAAAGTCTGTTATATTTTTTTGGAGCTTTTCTGCTTCGAGCTTGAGTGTCTTGATCTCATCCTCACCATGCACATAGGTCATACTCTTCGCACTACAGGCTTCATCGATGAGATCGATAGCCTTGTCAGGAAGAAAACGCTCTGTCATGTAACGAACTGAGAGATCAACAGCTTCATCGATAGCATCATCTTCTATGACGAGATTATGGTAGTCTTCAAATGTTCCACGGAGACCACGGATAATCTCAGCTGCGACAGTTTTTGACGGTTCATCGACTTCGATTTTTTGGAATCGTCGCTCGAGAGCCGCATCTTTTTCGATATATTTCTGATATTCAGAGAGCGTTGTCGCACCGATAATACGTATTTTTCCTCGTCCCATCGCAGGCTTCAGAATATTCGCCGCATCGAGCATACCTTCTGATCCTCCTGCTCCGATAATAGTATGTATCTCATCTATGAAAAGGATGACCTCGTTTTCGAGTTTTGTCGCCTCTTCGATTACCTGTTTCATACGAATCTCGAATTCACCGCGATACTTCGTACCAGCCACGAGAGAAGTCATATCGAGCACGAGGAGTTTCTTGTGCTGCATGGCAAATGGCACTTCTCCTGCAGATATACGGCGAGCGAGTCATTCTACGACAGCAGTCTTACCGACACCTGGATCACCAGTTAATACTGGATTATTCTTTGTTTTACGATTGAGGATAGAGATGAGTCGGTCGATTTCTTTTTCTCGTCCAATAATAGGATCTATCTTCCCTTCTGCCGCTTCTTTGGTTATATCAGTACAAAAGAAATCAAGTGCCGGTGTTTGACTCTCTTGTTTTTTGGAATTTTGATCGCCTTGGCTCATCTGAGAAAACACTGGATTTTGTTCTACATCTTCCATTGCCACACCAGAGAGGAGACCTTGCTCCAATACATTCATGATTTTCCCGAGATCGCCTGGATTACCTGTTGTTGTAGCTCCTGACTGAAGTCTATTCATCTCTATCAGTGCTCATTCGAAATCACGGACATTGATACGAATAAAGTCTAGGAATTCGATAAACCAAGAGTTTGTTTGTTTGATGAGTGCAAGGAGAAAATCCTCAATACCGATAGATTTTTTTTCAAAACTTGCTGCCACCTTTACGCTTGAGACTATGACATTACGGAGGAGCTCTGAAATACCAGTATAATCACCACTTCTATTGATAAGAGGGGCAAATTTAGGGTGGGTCATGACGTCGAGAAATACTTTTTCATTAATTCCAAAATCATTAAAGACGGCAAATGAATGACCTTTTTTGGAACGAAGTATCTCCATAACAACATCAGTTGACTCAAGAGATGAGAAACCTTGCTTTTTTGCTGACTCTTCAGCCGATAAAAGATATCATTTGTACTCTGGTGTGAAATTTTTGAACATAAGGTGAAAAAGGGAGAAAATTTGCTATACTGTCGAACGTATGATAACCTGGTTATACATGAAGTACAAATATTTTTTCATTCTTTTCCTTGCAGTTTCTTGCCTTTTTGGTCAGACTACATTTGCTATTGAGGATAATATCGATATCAAACAGCTCTCTCCATGGTGGCTCGAAGGCATACCTGAGCCTACTCTCGTAGCGGAATTTGAGAATCTCGAAGAAGAACTCGATGCGCTCAGCAACAGTCGTAATAGATATGCTGAAATGGAGCAAAAATTCATCGAATCAAAAAAAATCTTCTCTGAAAATCAAGCAACACAAGAAAAAATCCTCTCAAATCTCGAGCTCATGAAGCAGGATATATCAAAAAATATCATAAAAAATACCGCAGACTACCAAGAACTCAACGAAGAACTCACCTATCTCTCATGAGAAATCAAAGATCTCCAACAAAAACAAGCAGAGATGGCGACTATTCTTAAAAAGATATTTGCTCAGGGATATATCGAGACAATTCAAAATGAAAAAAATATTTCTATGTATGGATTACTCCTTGGGAAAACTTTTGGTGAAGGTGTCCATAATACTGCCTCTAACGATATCCTACGCTCCGTCAATCAATCACTCCTCCTGCGTCAGGAAAATCTCGAACAAAAACTCCAAGAATTACAAAGCACCCTTCTGAGAAAAAAGACAGCGAAAGAACGTATGCTCGCACGTCTCAATCAATATAAGATAGAACTCCAGGAAACTGAATCAATACAAAACGATATCCTCTCTGCGACTATCAAGAGACAAGATACTCTAGATATAAAACTCACGGATATTGCAGAAAAACGAGAAATACTCGATGAAAAGATAACCAGTAAAATACAGAATGTTTCTCAAAAAAAGCAAAGCATCAATGCAGAATTTGAAAAAAAGGTAATCCAATATGAATCTCTCCTCAATAAACGGGCTACAGAATACGGATGTGAAACAAATACGAGCGCTCTGTGTACCTGGATAAAAAAATATACAGAAGCTGAGAGAGATCTCCGTAATTCTCAAACTGCAAAAGTAGATTTCCTCTGGCCTCTCAATCCACAAAATGGCTTTGGATATCACTTTCGTGACCAAAAATACTACAACCTCAATAATAAACATCATAACGGTGTCGATATTTTGGTAGATTCCGGTAATTCGGTAACCGCTATGGCTGATGGATATATCCTCCTGAAAAATAGCCCAAGCTCATCTTCTTCTGGCATTATCGTCCTCAAACATGCTCAGGGCTATATCTCTATCTATACTGGCATCAATCCAACGAAAAAACCTCTTTTTTCACAAATAAAACAGGGCCAAGAAATAGGGAAGACACGAACTTTCCAACAACATAGCCCACAGAACAATATCCATATTGAACTCTACGGAAAAGAAAAGGCTGTCGATCCTCTCGAATATCTCAATTTATCAAATATATCAGCCAATCTCATCCCTGCACGTTACGGATGGAAATATATCGATGATCTCAAAAAATCAGGAAAGAGCTATGATATAAAACAACTCCAGTCAATTATCTGATTTTTTTCTATAGATGGAGCTGTCGAGGCAGAGCGACAAAAAAACTTTCTCGAAAAATATGCTTCAGAAGACTTTCGTAGTCGAGATATGTGGGTGGAAGAGAGTATCTCCGAGAGCATCGATCCGACTTTCACCATGTGTATCGGTTTTGCGGAGAGTAGTCTCGGTAAAAATCTCACTACTAGTGGGAATATAGGAAATGTCGGGAACACCGATAGCGGCGATCGACGTGATTTCAGTGATGCTCGTAGCGGTATACGGGGTATCAGTTCTACTCTCAATAATAACTGGCTCGGTGGTTATATGACCATCGATCAGCTCTCTGGTTGGGGAAATGTCTCAAGTCCTATCTATGCTTCATCCCCTACGAATTGGCATGAAAATATCGTCAAGTGTATGTCAGCAATTAAGTGAAGATATGTCGGTAACAAGTCACCTTTCAGACTCTCAGAAGCAAATCTCATACTCTATCAACAGGAGTGATTCGTGTTACAAAAAGATTTATAGGACTTGTTTTATGACAGAGGGCAATGAATGATTATTTTTTTATCGCAAAAAAATAATAGAGTACTGCCATGAAAGAAAAACGCGATATTGATTATCCTATATTCCTCTCCGTTATACTGTTGGTCATATTTGGCTCAGTCGTTATTAGTTCTGTGAGTGTCTACGATTCCTATCGTATAACCAAAAAACTCGTTGAGACTGGTGTCCTCGAAGAACCAAACAATTGGCGTTTCATTGTGCGAAATCTCCTCCAGGCTGGATTATGATTTTTTGCGCTCGTTCTGGCCCTGAAAACCCCATATCTCTGGTGGAAAAAGCATATAAAAATTATTTCCATTATCGTCATCGCACTCCTGGTATTCGTTCTTGTCCCCGGGATTGGAGTAAAAATCAATGGTGCGAGAGGATGGTTTGATGTGCCTGGTCTCCCCTTCTCGCTGCAGCCAACAGAATTTCTGAAGCTCGGAATGATACTCTCTGTGGCCGCTTTTTGTAGTCAATTCAAAAATTTTCTTGGGAGCATCACAGAGTGATTTGTGCCATTCTTAGGCATCATAGTCCTCCCGACTTTACTCGTACTCATGCAGCCAGATTTGGGAGCCCTGGTTATCATACTCCCTATAGCGGTCAGTATATATTTTATAGCATGAGGTAACGTCCGCGTTATTTTCGTACTTGGAGGCCTCGCCCTGCTCCTCTGAGTCATACTCTATACTCTCGGGCATTACAGCTCTCCCGAGGATCGTAATCAATTTTCGTATATTTACGACCGACTGAACAGTTTTTTCCAGTCCAACAAAACAGCGATTGAAAACAATATCATGCATCATCAAAACAAACAAGCTCTGATAGCCATAGGGAGCGGTGGCTTTCTCGGTCTCGGATTCGGTGATTCAGTACAGAAATATGGATATCTCCCTGAACCGCAAGGTGATTTCATATTCTCAGTTATTACAGAAGAATGGTGATTTCTCGGAGCTATTACGATCATATCGATGTACATCTATATCATCTACCGTGGTATACTCATAGCCTCTCTCTGTGATGATTTATTTGGTAAATATACAGCTTTTGGTATTACGGTTTGGATAGCCTGGCAGGTCATCATCAATATCGGCGTAAATATGAGTATATTTCCAAATACTGGTCTCACACTCCCCTTCGTGAGTTATGGTGGCTCTTCCCTACTCATGATGCTCCTCTCCATAGGCATACTCCTCTCTATTTCCCGAGATATAGATCCGAAGAGAAAAAACCTGAAATGCCTGCTCTATGGTGGTCTCGGCAAAAAGAAAAACTACACCGTGCACCGCATTAATATGTAGATAAGATTGGATATTTATTTTTTGTCTACATGAAATATTTGCATAGGATAAAGGGTTAGCGTATACTGAGTAGGTATTTATTTCTAAAATTCATCCCTTATGAATAAGGTTAAACATCTCATGTATACTGGTGTCGGTATGCTCTTCACTTCTCAAATTGCACTTGCTGAGATTCAAGCAGGTCTTGATCGTGTCGATGACGGTCTCAAATGACCAAATACTGGTGATCCAATTGAAACTATTCAGACTTTTATCAAGGGTCTCCTCACTCTCCTCGGTCTCGTCATGGTCGCTATGGCACTCTGGGGTGGTTGGAAAATCCTCACTTCTGGTGAAGAGGATGAAGGAAAAGAGGCAGGAAAGAAAATCATCATCAATGCCGTCATTGGTATCGTGGTTATCTTCTTTGCTTGGACAATTACAAGTCTCGTATTCAATATCCTCAGTGGTGATACCATCTCTGGTTAATTGTTTTCTATTTCCAAAATATAAAAACCTCCACTTGTTGGAGGTTTTTTATTACACAATATTATCTAATTAAGTATACTTGACAGAATAATATATTCTGTATTATTTATATAACAATATGCCTAAGGATTATTCTTTTCTGAAGCGCTTTTTCTCGGTCTTATTCACAGACAGAGATATTGTTGATTCAGAAACGTCTCCAATAACGGCTGAATCCTCAGAAGAACCTCTCCAAAATACCTCTTTTGATACCCCTTTGACGCATGATTGGGACACGGCTGAAGATGCTGCTCGCGTTACTATCGAGAATAATGTCCAAAAAATAGAAGAAAAACCCGTACAGACTCCTCAAAAATCTGAAAAACCAAAGAAACTCCGTGATTTCCTCATAGAAAAATGAAATTTCTGGGAAGAAACGCCAACTGCCCCAGCGCAGCAAAAATGACCAGAAAAAAAGAAACACGATACAAAAAATTCACATACCGATACTACCCTATTTCTCGGAAATACTTCTGAACAAGAATCTGTACAGGTGACAACCGATAATCTCAAACGCCATATGCTCGTCGTGGGGATGACAGGAAGCGGTAAAACGACTATGCTAGAAAGGATGATACTCCAGGATATCGATGCTGGACGTGGTGTAGGACTCATAGACCCCCACGGAGACCTCTATGACAAAATACTCAATCAAATACCCAAATCTCGGAGCAATGATGTCGTCCTCTTTGATCTCACTGATATAGAGTATCCTATCGGATTCAATATCCTCGAAAATACGCATCACCAATTCCCTTCTCTGATTGCGAGCTCCATTGTGGGGGTATTTAAAAAAATATTTGGCTACAGCTGGGGTCCTCGTCTCGAATACATCCTCCGCAATGCCACCCTGACACTGCTTGAACATGATGGAAGTACGCTCCTCGATCTCACACTCCTCCTCACGGATGAAGAGTATCGTCGTACCTACCTCGGAAATATCAAAAATCCATTTCTCAAAAAATTCTGGGCAGATGAATTTGATAGTCTCAGCACCACGAAACAGTCGGAAGTGGTGAGTCCAATACTCAATAAAGTAGGACAGTTTCTGTCAGTCCCTCTTATCCGCAATATCGTGAGCCAACCTCAATCAGGTTTTTCTCCACGATGGATTATGGATAATAAGAAGATTTTCTTAGCAAATCTCTCAAAAGGTAAAATCGGGGAGGATGTCAGTGAAATGCTCGGTTCACTCCTGGTCAGCAAATTCCAACTCGATGTCATGAGTCGAGCATCTATTGAGCCAGAGAAAAGAGAGCCATTTCGTCTCTATGTTGATGAGTTCCAGAACTTTGCCACCGATAGTTTCTCTGATATATTCTCAGAAGCTCGTAAATACGGTCTCAGTCTCGTCATAGCTCATCAATACATGAATCAGGTCTCATCACAGCTCATGGACGCAATACTCGGCAATGTGGGCAATATGGCAGTATTTCATATTGGCTCGTCTGATGCGAAACTCCTCGCACCAAATATCGATTCTTCACTCGCTCCACAGACACTCGTCGAACAGCCTCTCTATAATTTCGTCCTTAAAACGACACACAACGGACACAAAAAAATATCTCAAGGAGAGCTCCTCGCACCAGAGAATATCCCAACACGAAGTGGCTTACAAAGTCCAGAAAAACTTCAAACCCTAGTTCGTGAAAAATTCGCAAAAGATCGCAAGTTCGTAGAAGGGAAACTGAATATCAAGATGAGTTAAAACTATGGAACTCCTCCAACATCCATCTGAATGAAATTTTCGTCTTCCAGAGAGGCTCAATCCACAACTCAGAGAGTGGGCTTCTGGTTTTTTTACTATGCGTAATAGATACATTCGATTGAGAAGAGTTTTTCCAGGAAAAATCATTCATGATACATGATTATTTGATGAATTTTTAGATTTTTTTTCAGACTCCAGAAGTCTTCATCCTAATATCGAATTACCGATTGATGAAGATGAAAAAACTAGAAAAATAATGAGAGCTTTACGTTGATTTACAGAGCATGATATAGTTCATTTATTTCCATATGCTCACAAATGATGAGCTGAACTATTTCTGTGAGACAAAAATCTACATATACCAAGAATAATTGACTCTCTTGATAATTTTACTGATTGTACAGAGGGGATTGGTGAATTTTTATCACCAGATGAGCCACAGTTAAATAGCTATGATTTAGAAGAGGTTTTGGCTAGGAGTATCAGAAAAATTTCCCTTAGAAACAAAAATGAAATGCACGACCCCACAACTTGAATTTCAGAAGAAAAAAATAATGATCTTAAGGAACGGAAGCGTGCTAAGATGAATGAACTTTTAGGTACATGAATTTGATGAGATATAACTAGAAATAGAGTTAGGCAACTAGAAGAAGAGTATAGAGCTGGAACTACAGAGCTTATTCAAAACGCCTTTGAACTCGATTTTCATGAGAGCACCTCACCCATGTTGGTCGAACAGGGTAATCGTGGAATTGTGTTCTTAATAATCTATAATATCATCAAAAATGGGTATAAGATGATTGAGAAATTCCCTGATTATAGCATGACTATAGAAGCCCTATATAGAGACCTAAAGGAAGAATGAATCAGTGATTCGAGTAAAGAATATATAAGACGTGAAATTGCTGAACTTGAAAAGAAAAATCACGAAAATCGACTCTTCCGCGAAGAGATAGATAGACGAGGATGAAAACTCAAAATCTCCGCTGAAGTGGTCGATGCTGGTGATGCTTTCGTCGTTCATATCTGGGACAATGCGACAGGGTTTGACTTGAATGGTATCAAGCGATGGATCAAAGAAATGGTTGAGAGTAAATATGCTGATTTTCTGGAGCTCTGTCTCGATCCTATCTTACCAGAAGAATTACGTCATGGACTCAAAGCATGGCAGACAAATCCTCATATGTCTGGAATTGTGAGTGCTCATATGCCAGAGTTTATAAAACTCGCACGATTTTCACAGCAAGGCTCAAGCGGTCTCGGACTCTTCGGTTCTGAAGTACTCGCCCGAAAATTGTGAGGTAGTGTACTCGCAGCTGAGATGATCAATGGTTGAGCATTTTTTAGCGTTGTCGTACCAAAAGATACACGAAAATGGATACATAAACCAGAAAGACAGACCAAAGATTATCAAAGGAAAGTAGCCTCGAGAGTTTTGCCTGTACTTGACGATAAACTCGCTGCGTAATTTATTGCACCGTGACTTCGTGAGTCTGTGTCGTGACATTTTTCTGAAAATCTGTCACCTGAATAGTGATGATATGCTTACCTACTCCCATATCAGTTGGAGTTTTGATGGTAAAATTATATTTTTTTGTCCCCTGTGATGTACCATAGATGATATCATCGAGGAGGACTTGGATCTTGGATATCTCACTATCGTCCGTGATTGTTCCTGAGAGAACAAGTGGTTGACCAGATTTGAGTGTAATAGTTGCTGGATTCTGGGTTTGGATGACAGGATTTTTTACATCTTTATCGAGGATTTTTATTCGATAATTTCGAGAGCTACTGTATCAATAGCTGTCGACGACACTGACAGTAACAATCTGATTTTGTCCATCAGCTCCACTGATACCAAATTCTGCTTTTACTTTCCCATCTTTTTTCTCCTGGAGGTCTACTGAGCGATAAAATACGTCATTGATAAGTATCTTCGCTTCTTTCATAGGATGCTCTGAATGAAACTCGATTTCTATAGGATACAATCCTGAGAATAACTCTATACCATCGGTGAGCGTTGTCGTAAATTGCGGAACAGCCTCTGTCGGACGTTCACAGATATTCTCTGGTGATGAGACGACGGTCATGAGATTATCCGTGATATTAAATTTTTCTATGAGATAGAGTCGACCGAGATCGCTGCCCAACCAACCATCGACTGCCTGCCTCCATTCTGGTCGAGAGTCTTCGATTGGAAAGGCGGTATCGATGAGAACTGCATCTTTTATAGCATCTTTTGGTGTTTGATCACTCACTTTACCGTTACAGAGAGCGTCGACTTGTATTTTTTCTGGATTAAATGACTTCATGATTTCTGGTTTTTTACCTTGGAGAAAGAGAAATTTACCATTTCCACCGACATCATCTGGTCGTACGAAGTCTTTTTTTGGCAATCCAGTGTGAGCGAATTCCATGAATTTCTTCCATATCAAGGCGCTCGATTCCATACCACTCGCACGGGCTGAAGCAGCTTTACCATTGGTATTACCCGTCCATACTGCTGTCGTATATTGTGGGGTATACCCTATCGTCCAGAGGTCTCGTGGAAGAGTATTTTCTCAGACTTTTTTGCTCGATGTGCCCGTCTTGACGGCCGCTTTTCTACCGGAAAGTGCGAGGAAATTGTTCCATCCAGCTGGACGCGCTTCGTTATCAGAGAGTATATCAGTAATCATATATGAAGCTCCTGGCAAAATCACCTGTTTTGGTGTTGATTTTTCTGGTACAATCTCATTGCCATTTCCATCGAGGATTTTGAGGATAGGGTTTGGTTTCATGTACTGACCATTTCGAGAAAGTGCAGAATACACTGCAGCGAAATCTATTGGTCGTACTTCTGCTGAACCGAGAGCAATCGGTGGTCAGTAGAGATTATTATCTGGTCGATGTTCGATGGTAGTCAAACCCATATTACGCAAGTATTCTACGAGATTGTATTCTTGTTTACTTCCAACATCTCCTGTGTTCTGAGTAGCGAGATAATACATCTTGATCGCTGGGATATTGCGTGAAGCATCGAGGGCAGTACGGAGTGTCAATGGTCAGAGAAATTTCCCATCAAAGTTTTTTGGCTTGTAAGTTCCAAAACTCATCTCGACGTCGAAAATTGGCGTATCAGTACTGAGATTATTTGTCTCAAATGCACGAGCATAGATGAGAGGTTTCATGCTCGAGCCTGGTTGCTTCAGTGACGTAATGATATTCACCTCGCCATCGATTTCTTTGTTGTAATAATCTTGTGAACCAACCATGGCTACCACATCGCCTGTTTCATTATCGAGGGTAACGAGGGCTCCATTATTAATGCCGTAGTTTTTAAATGTAGTTTTCGCGTAACTCTCGATGATACTCTGAGCCTCATTCTGTAGTTTTGGATCAAGTGTCGTATAGATTTTCCAACCTCATTGATCAAAAAATTCTTCACCATACATATCGACGAGATAGTCTTTGACGTAAAAGACAAAATGTGGATCTTTGATATTTTCTCTTGGATCCTGGAAAACAAATGTGAGTCACTCAACTGTCGCATCTCTGTATTCGCTATCATTCACATAGCCATCCTCGTACATTCGCATGAGGACTCTGTCTTTTCGCCCAGCCTGGTATTCCATAATTATCGGCTGTGGTGGGGCCTTTTCTTGCGGTATACTCGCAGCGAGTTGGAGGCTATTGAGGAATTCAATAAGGTCTTTTTTGTTGATAATTTGACAGTCAGCAGTAGGGCTTCTTTTCTCAAAAGGTGATTTAATTTGGAATGGCGCTAAACCACAAACAGAAACCTCATTTCCATCTTCTTTATACGTAATTTTTGAAAAAGAAGCAAAGAAAGTATCAAATAGTTCAGGGTTTGTATTTTTATCAATTTTTACGATAGCATCCTCTTTATCTTTTGGGTTATGGTAATAGACATATCCCATAAGACGACCCTTTTGAGAATAAGGATTATAGGCTGTTGGAGATTTTGGAAGAGAAGCAAGAATGGCTGATTCTATCACCGTAACATCCTTGGATGGTTTACCAAAAAAACGACGAGCAGCCTGTTCAATACCATATGAGTTACCACCAAATGAAATTTTGTTGAGATAGAGTTCCAGTATTTTTTCTTTTGAATACAGGATATTGAGTTCAAAAGCGAGAATGATTTCTTGTACTTTTCGTTTAATAGTTCGCTCGTTGGTCAGGAGAGTATTTTTGATGAGTTGTTGACTCAGAGAAGAAGCACCTGCACATATACCACCTCCTCCACATGTGAGACCTGTACGGATAATACCTATGATATCGAAACCAAAATTTGTGAAAAATCTCTGATCTTCTATGGCCACCAAAGCATGGGTAATTCTTGGAGATATTTCTGAATAAGGAACATATTGTCTATTTTCATCACCTCCATAAATTGTATACAGCTGGCCACCTTCTCGATCGTAGATAATACTACTCTCTTTCAACGAAGTTTGAATCTGTGACAGTGATGGCATGCCAAACAAAAAGGCAAAATAAAATATCACTACCAATAATAATCCTCCTCCACCCAACCACAGTCGTGCATGTGGATCGTGAAATATATGCTTGAGCTGATACCATCGAGAGGTTCCAGCCAAGAGTCTCCTGTGCATATTTGTTCTTCGAGAATACATACTATTTGAAATAAAGAGATGCGTCGCTACCGAGGACTAATTCATACGGTGTTGTCATATTCGCTAATTCTTCTGGAGTTGCTGGTCTTTTGTCACCATAGAATATGAGTGACAGTCATTCTAGCAAGGGGTTATTGGGTTGAATGATGGTCGAATTATATCGCAAAAATGTTTTCTCCACTTTTTCTTTTTGATTCTTTATATTTTGCTCTGTGATTGGAAAGCCTATCGAATGGAGTTTGAGAGCAACATTTGAAGCCAAAAATGTCGCACCAGAAGCATTGACGACAGCAAGAGGTTGCTGATTTGATATATCGGGAAATGTCGTCACTATTTGGACAAAAGTACGTATCGTACCGTATGCATTAATATTTGATGGCGTTGCCTTTTTTGGCAACAAAATGGAAGCTCATCAGAAGAGTTCTCTACCAGGCGTATAGAGGAGGCCTCCTGGATGGCATAGTCGAATTGCTTCATAACATGAATTATCAAGAGCAAAACCATGGATATTTTTCTTGTCGAGAGATTTTGCTTTTTTACCTAATTGTATTATGTGTCCGAGTGTCATGTTTGTTTTGATTGAGTCTGTAATAACGTTATAGATTCACTCCAATTTTTTTGGTGACGTGAGGATATTGGCTGTGAGGAGCTTCTCTCTGATTGCTTCGATAACGAGCTGCTGTCTTCTCGATCGATCAAAATCACTCGTAGTATGACGGCTCCGTGCGTATTTGAGAGCTTTATCTCCATCAAAATGCTGTAAACCTACAGGAATATCAACAATCGTATATCACCAATTTTTTGTTGGGTATTCATTATCATAGAGACGCTCAGGCACATCTATCTCTACGCCACCTATACGGTCTATGAGAGTTTTAAAACCATTGAAGTCCATCATGAAATAATAGTTGATTTCTTGTCCCGTAATTTCTGAAACAACATCCATTATTGCTTTAAATGCCTTCTCTTCATCGTGAATTCTTTTTGTAGTAGAATACACTTCATTGATTTTTACATGGCCAAGTTCGCTCGATTTGATATAGAGATCTCTCGGAATTGATATAGTCGTAAATGATACATCCTCACCTGCGCTATAATGTGCGAGAATAATAGAATCAGTGAGATCTGGGGCATCATTTTCGAGTCCACCTCGTCATAAAATAAGCAAATTGATGCCTTCCTTTTCTTCTTCTGCAGTTATGGCTGGAGCTGGTATGAGTTTTGCCAAAATACTGGCTACATCCAGTTGAAATGAAAAAACCCTAGGCAATACTGAAGCCGCTGTTACCAATAAAATAAGAGAAACTGCTACGAGAAGTGCGAGATTTCTCCATGCTATATTCCCTTGCAGAGTTTTATATGATTTCAAAAACGATCTAGTAAGAGGTTCACCGAGATTATCACGAATTTTATCTTTTATATCCGTTTTTGGGGTGGCTGGTTTAGTTTTTTTTATATGGAGATGAGCCAGATTGCGCTCGCGACGAAATCGTTGTTTCATAGTGTGTTTATTTTTTCCAAGAATTTATATCGTAGAGAAGTGGTGCTGCGAGACATATAGAAGAATACGTCCCTACGATGGTACCGAGGAGCATGAGCGTCACGAAACCTCTGAGCGCCTCAGGTCCGAAGAAAAGCATAGATATGAGAACTATAACGAGCATCATCGAAGTGTAGAGAGAACGTCGGAGACTCACCTGAATTGAGTCTTCAAAGATTTGTTTTTCTGATCGTTTGTCTGTCGATCTCCTATCTTTATAATTAGCACGGATACGATCAATGATGACAATCGTATCGTTGATACTATAACCAAGTATGGTGAGTATCGCTGTTACGAAAAAAGTATCAACTTTGAGCTCTGGTAAAAAGATACCAAGAATAAGATATATACCAGCAGCCACTATAATATCATGAAACAAGGTTATCAGTGTAATCGCTCCGAAGGTGAAGCTCGATGTCCCCTCGATAGATTTACGAAACGCATACATCAGATAGAGGGCTATAGCGACAAAACATATTATGAGATTGAGGTATGCTCTTTTGAGAACAAAGTCTCCGAAAGACTTACCCACTGAAACAAAAGAACTTTCTGTGACTATGATGTTATGTTTCTTAAAAAAATCTGGGAGCCGTGTCCTAATATCGTTCGACTGAGCTGTTGCACGTACTGTGTCTGTTTCTGTTTTTAGTCCTATATCAGCACGGATAGATGAGTTATCAGCCGTATATATCATGACATCAGAGAAAATATCCTTTTTTTCATATCTATAATTTTTGATAATGTCCGCTCTCACTTCACTGAGTTTTTCTTGTGTCACTGGAGACGGAACACTATACTCGATTTGCAAACCTCATGTCATGTCGATACCGAGATTTGGATTGACCGTAAAAAATACAAAAACTGATAAAAGCGTGGTTATTCATGAAAAGATATAAAATTTTTTCCTATTTGCTATGAAACGCATAAAAAATTATTAACGGGTAAATTCAGTCAAGAGTGTACTGTTTTTCTCCATTTGGCAACCCGAGATGGTTGACTCTCTTGATATTTTTTTCTGTACCAGTTTTTATAATTCTAAAAAAGTCTCATTACCGTATTTTCTTGGAGTTGTATCACATCGAGTTGTAGGAGCTTCTGGAGGGCACGTACCGTAGCTTCGACATCATATATAGCACTATGAGCTCATTCGAAATACTCTCAGAAGAGTTTTTTGTAAAGTTCATTGAGCTTCGGAAATTTATAGCCTATACCCCGTCATGGCAATGCACAAAAATCAACACATGATTTCATGGTACAGAGCGTTTTCTGAGGGTTATAATCTCCTTTTCGCCCCAGTCGCTGTAGCTCATAATTTATAACCGATTCATCATATTCGATATTATGTCCTACAACAATATCTGCACCATTGAGATACACCAGAAATGTATCCATTTGATCTTGTATTGGTTTTTTGTCTGCTACATCTTTGTCATAAATGCCGTGCACTTGGCTCGCACCAAATGGGATTGATATGGGAGGTTTCACAAAGGCATCAATTCGATCAATTTCTTTGAGTGTTTTATCTTCCTGAAGTTCTAAGAGTATACCAGAAAATTGCACAATATATGGCTGGACCTCTATAGGTCCTTCCCTCTCAACAAATCCGGTTGTTTCTGTATCAAAGACAAACAGTTTCATATGGGCTGCATTGTACAAAAAAACCTGCAGACGCAAAAAATTTTGCAATTATCCCGCAGAGCCTATAATCAGCCCCAATGCCGCCGTAGCTCAGTTGGTAGAGCGCATCCATGGTAAGGATGAGGTCTCGGGTTCAATTCCCGACGGTGGCTCCATTAAAAATATATACACGTCCCGACGCCCTCTCATGTTGACATAATACGGACAATATTAGCGAGATTCTGACTATCCATAATCCATACTTTTGCACCACTTCAAGCGAGATAATCTTGCAAAGCGGTTACTTTTGTGAACATGCTATTTTGTGCGTCTCATTCTTTTTTCCAAAATGATACAGAACTGAGATTATGAGCATCTATTCGCGGTATAGTAGAGCTATTTTGATCGAGTATTCATGGCACATCCGTCACCATATATCCAACATGTGATTGGAGTCTCTGCATAGCAAATGCAAACACATCATCTCCAGAGATAATCTTATAATCACTGGATATATCACCTCCTGTGATGAAGTTTCCGTGAAGTTCTGTGACATCAATATCACCGCTCATAATTTGTTCGATTTCAACCCTCTGAAAATCAGGAAAAATCTCTGAAAAAGGATTCCAGAGAGTATCGCGCACATTATTTCTCCAGAGAGAATAACTCTTTTCATTCAATCCGTACTGTTTCACAAAAGTATGCCCTATATTCCCTGCTCAATGTATGAAAAATATATCTTCATGTAAGTTTCTAAGAAGCTGATAAAAATTCTTCAAATAGTCTCTATCAAAAAAAGTAGAGTTTTTTGGTGCAAAGACGGATCATCAGAGTTTTAGGACAAGCATATTTTAATATTCCCCTGTCTCTTCACCATCTCGTATAGTAACAAAAGGCATAGGATTAGCAGAATCTCTCGATCAAATAGCCATTTTTAATGCCAACTTTGTTCCTGGACGAGTATTACCATTAAAAGCATTGGGCGACATCGTTCAGCGGCCGATCAACTCCGTACCTGTGACGGTCTGAGAGATTATAGTGCCCGTACGTAATTGCACCAAAAAGACCTGTGCCTCAAAAATAATATGTTCACGTTCTTTATCTCGATTGACATCGAGTACCATTTTTCATCTATCTTCCATAAATTCCATATCACTATCTACTAAATCGAGCTCTTCTCTGATTGCTCTTTGGGCAGCCTGCTCATTTGTCTCTCCAACCTCAACAGTTTCAAATATTACAGCCTCTTGGCCTCTCTTTTTCCAGGGTTTCGTTTCTCATTCTATCACATAGACAACTTTATCACGCACCCTGCCAATATAGCAGACCAATATAACTCATTTCCCGTGAAGAGTTTCTCCTCATGTAGGAATTGTTGACACGGCAGATGGGGCAGCCTGGGGGGCAGACATATGTGTTCTTAAAATTTAGGCGGGATTATAGTCTTTCGGCAAATAGAATCAAATATAATTTTATCGTTTACCAATCTCTTTTTCTAGGGCCCTCTGATTATCGCGCTTTTTGATAATCTCGCGTTTATCGTATTTCTTGCGACCTTTTCCGAGTGCTACAGAGACTTTGACGAGATTTCACTTAAAATAGACTCTCGTCGGGATAAGCGCCATACCACCCTCATTCGCCTTCTGTTCCAGACGAAGCATGACATTTTTATGGAGAAAGAGTTTTCTCTCCCGTTTTTCACCAGCATCAGTGCCTTCTGCAAATTTGTAAGGACTTACGTGCATACCGAGAATTTTTGCAAAACCTCATCGGATACTCACATGGCTCCCCTTGATCTGAGCACCATGTTCACGCATACTCCTCACTTCCCAGCCAAAGAGTTCAATACCAGCCTCATGCTCCTCGAGTATCTCATAGTCAAAGAGAGCTTTTTTATTATTAGCTATTTCAGAGGATGGTTTTTTACCTTTCATGTAAATATTATATCAAAATTCCTATATTCGTAATTCGTAATTATTCATTCGTAATTCTTTCTAAATACCTCTGCAGTATAATACTTGCTGCGATATCATCAAGGTGTTCGTCGGAATCGAGCTTACCGAGAGACTCTTGTGCTTCAAACGTTGTTAAATCCTCATCTTGTATTTCTATCTGAATATCTGGCACAGTTTTTTTGATTCTCTCTATCGCTTTTTGAAAAGTCTTTTTTTGTTTTCCATACGCATCATATCCTATCGCTTCTCCTATCACAATCGTTTTTATTTTTCGTTTCCTCACCAATTCAGGAAGCTCGAGAAAGAATTCTTCATGATCATATACCGCGTGAGGAAGAGCGATGCCTATCTCAGCAATAGCCACACCAATATTTCGAGTTCAGTAATCGATTCAGAGATACATACTAACGAATATCAAGAATTATTTGTGCATACGCATCACTTGCGAGGTCTATATGCACCGTATGCTTCCCTGCTTTTTTGATATGTTTTTCATCGAGGCGAATCATATCAGAAAGAAGTGTCACATGAAATTTACTTCGAATTTTCTCAACCAACCAATCCTGATCAACTGTTTCTGAGAGATGTCCTGCAGTATGAGGGATTTCGATTTGGAGAGTTTTCTCATGGAGACGTTTGATGATATCAAAACGATTCGTGTAAATCTTTGCACGACGTTCATCCTTTGATGGTTGTGCTTTATACTCACGTGCGATTCATTCTGGAAAAAGTTTATTCTGAGCAAAAGTCAGAGAGACTTCTTTTATCTCTCATTGCTTACCAACATTTGCTGTAGTACGAAGAATCTCGACCATGATTTTATTTCTTATATTCATAATTTAAAAACCAAAATGTCCTTTCCAATTAAGTTTTTGCACATCTCTTTCAGAATGAAAAAGAAGACTCGGACACACGGCCCCATAATGTCTATGTCACTCCGATCATTCTCCAAGAATAACTTTTAGTTTTTCAGATGTATTAGGAAGTCAATTCTTGATTGACGGTCGATCCTCTCAATACAAAGTTTCCATAAAATGATAATTATAAAATAACTGCTTTAATCCTTCTCACACCAGCAGAAGATGCTTCTTCCTTTTGGATTTTAAATGTTCCCATTTTCGAAGATTCCTCAACGTGAGGACCTCCACAGAGTTCCTCAGAATACGTCACTCCGTCATCCCCTACCATCTTGTACACTTTCACAGTTTCAGGATATTTCTCCCAGAAAGCACCAAGCACTCCTCGAGCCTTTGCATTTTCTTTTGGTTCTTCTGTCATGGTCACGGTGATATGAGCTTTCAATGCTCAGTTTACATAATCTTCAACAGCAGAGATTTGCTCTGGAGTCATCTTTTCTGGATGAGTGAAGTCAAATCGGAGTCGCTCAGGTGTAATATTTGAACCAGCTTGCATGACATGCTCGCCGAGCACTTTTCTGAGACCAGCAAGCATGAGGTGACATGCTGTATGGAGAGAAATCGTGACATCACTGTGATCTGCGAGGCCACCCTTGAACATACCAGCGGAAGCCGTACGAGATTTATCTTGATGAGCTTTCATAGCTATATCGAATTCATGTCTATTTGGAAACATTGCAAACTCAGCCAACTCCTCCTCAATCATCTCCCAAGGTAATCAATATGTTTCGAAAACATGAAAAGCTTCAGATCAGCTAATACTATTACCAATAAGATTTGAATGCTCTTGAACAGCAACTCAATCTGGTATGTTCTGAGCATAGTTATATTCAAAACTCTTTTTCTTTTTCTCCGCTAATTCATGAAGTTCTTTTAGTCCATTTTTAATAGTCTTTTGAAACTTACTCTCTTCCATCGTGATTTCATCGATGATAACTGTTTCATTATTTTTTACAGATTCGTACACATCTTGGTAGATATGAATAAAGTCACGAGCTACTTGAGCGAGACAAGCATCTTCATGCCCCATCTTGTGGGCCTCACGAATAGCACGACGAATCAGACGTCGGAGGACGTAACCACGGTCAGTGTTACTTGGTTTCACTCCATCAGCAATCATATGCACAGCAGTACGGAGATGATCAGCGATGATACGAGCGCCTCGTTCGTTGTAATTATTTTCACCAACTATACGCTTGATATGTTCGAGTGTATTGACGAAAAAATCCGTATCGTAGGTTGTTTTCTTCCCATTGATAACTGCGAGTGTTCTCTCGAGCCCCATACCAGTATCGACATTTTGTGCAGGGAGATTTTCGAGCGTTCCATCAGCTTTTTTGTTAAATTGCATAAAGACATTGTTCCAGATTTCCATCCATTCTTTTGAGTGAGTTCCTTTGTTTCCTTGTGGCTCCCCTTCCCCGACCCAATAAAATATCTCTGTATCAGGACCACATGGACCCGTCGGACCAGCAGCCCACCAATTATCCTCTGCTGGGAGATAGGCAATACGCTCACGAGGCATACCAAGACTGACCCAGATATCAGCACTTTCTTCATCACTTGGAACATTTGCATCACCTTCAAACACTGTTACTGAAATCATCTTTGGATCAAGACCGAGCCAATCAAGTGATGTGAGAAATTCCCAACTCATCTCGATAGAACCACGCTTGAAATAATCACCGAGAGACCAATTCCCGAGCATCTCAAAAAATGTATGGTGCGTATCATCTCCGACATCATCGATATCTCCTGTTCGTACGCATTTTTGGACATCAGCGAGTCGAGTCCCCATCGGATGTTTTTCGCCCAATAAATATGGAACAAGTGGTTGCATACCCGCTGTGTTGAAGAGGACGGAAGCATCGTTTTCAGGGACGAGCGGAGCAGATGGGATGATGGCATGATTTTTTGAACGGAAAAAATCGAGGTACTTCTGACGAAGTTGTGAAGAACTAATCTGCATGACTATTTGTTAATAAAAATATTTGGTTGGTTATCGCCAAGTGAAGTGGTTGGAAGCTGTCCATTCCATTTTTCTATCCATTTGAGTTGGACATAAGCAGCACCTCCTTGTTTTTGAATTGCTTCAGCCTGTATGCGAATAGTTTCAGCTTCAGCTTTTGCTCGCTCGATTTGTTGCTGAGCTTCATATTTTACTTGTTCGAGTTTATTTCTCTGCGTGAGAGCATCTTGTTCTGCCCGTACTTTTGATTCAATAGAAGCATCAAATGAATCTGAAAACTCAAAGTTAACAATATTTACCTGTGAAATCACGAGGCCATATTTCTGTGTTTTATCCTTCAGCGCTGCTTCTATTTCATTTCTGACGAGTTCTCGTTTGGTGATAAGCTCCTCTGCAGTATATTTCGCTGTTGCGGATTTTACTGCTTCTTGTATCGCAGAAGAAAACACATTACTTTCGATAGCTCAGTGATTCACACCAACGAGTTTGTACATATTGAGAATTTCTGCTTCATTGATTTGATAGTTTACTGCTACAGTCGTCACGATATTCTGGAGATCTTTGGATGCTGATTTCGCAATGGCATCAGCCCTATCTATAGTAAGGTCGACTTTGGTTACTGTTTGGAAAAATGGGAGTTTAAAATGAAAACCTTCTCGATAAACAGTATTACTGAGATTACCGAGCGTTACTTTTATGGCCCTCTCTGTTGGAGATACAACGAAAAAACAACTATTAATGAGAATGATAGCAATTATCACTAAAACAATATTGCGAAACAATTTCGCAGAAAAAGATGTCAATCGTGAAACACTGTCATGGAGTTGAGAAGTGGCCATAAAATTGATGAGAGAAATAAAACATGCTTATCATAGCGATTTTTGGCTTGTGTAAAGTAGGTATTCCTCTTTTATTTGCTTGCTTTTCGAGAAAAAAACGAGAAACTCTGGCCATGCTCTACACCGTGCACACAGATGGATGATCGCGATGAAACCCAGGCCCAAGCGGGTGCGCTTTTGTCGTGAGTCAGTGAGGTAAGATAGTAGAAACTGGGAAATTTTTCCTCGGTACAACAACCAATAATCAAGCAGAATATATGGGTGCTATACTGGGCCTCACAGCCGTGCAAAAACTCTGAGGCACCGAAGTCCATCTCGTGATGGATAGCGAACTCGTCATCAAACAACTCCAGTGAATCTACAAGGTCAAGGACGCAGGTCTCAAAATCCTGAATCAAAAAGCAAAAAGTATCCTCGCTGGTTTCAAGAAAACGACTTTCACTTCCGTTTTAAGAGAAAAAAATAAACACGCAGACGAGCTCGCCAATGAAGCCATGGATGCACAATTCCCTCTCCACAAAATGGATGAGTCTCTCCAAGTATCTCTCTGGTAAATTATGAACAAACGTTATTTTTTCATTTTCATGGTTTTCTTTCTCGCATTTCTGGTGATCCAGTTTGTGAAGACGGGGTACTATGATTCACAGAGAGCAGAAACTCTGCGAATCCGAGAAAGTGAAATCATCCGATATGAAAATGAAATCACACAACTCACATCTCGTGTACGATGGTGAGACACTGCAGCAGCTCGTGTCTATCTCAAAAAACTCTACAGCGATGTCCGACTCCCAGGTGAGAAAATCATCGTCCTCGTACCAAAACAAGAATCAGAGTATTCTATCAATTCTGCGATTGATGAGGCAAATCAATCAGACCAAAAAAAAGAAGAGCTGACTATTCCAGAAAAATGGAACAAGCTCCTCTTCAATAAAATATAAATCTCCTATTTCGTACGTTCTCGATATCAGAGAGCTTCGGTGATATGTTCTGGCTGGATGTCCTCTGCTCCTGCGAGATCGGCGATAGTCCGTGCGAGCTTGAGTGTACGATAGTAGGCACGGGTGGAGAGATCGAGTTTTTGCGTCGCCTTTTGGATGAGTTCATTTGCGACAGCATCAAGAACACAATAACTATCGATTTCTTTGTTGCTCATTTCAGCATTGCAGGTTTTTCATTTTTCTCGCAGACGTGCTATCTGCTTTTCTCGTGCCTGGATAACCAGAGTTCTGAATTCATCTGATGTCGTACTCGGTATCGATTTTGCTGCGATCTCATCGACATTGACTCGTGGGACATGGATAAATATATCCATACGATCCAGAAGTGGTCATGAGAGTCGAGAACGATATCGCTCTATCTGAAATGGCTGACAAGTACATTTTTTTGCTGAGTCCCCCATAAATCCACAAGGGCATGGATTCATAGCACCAACGAGCATAAATCTCGCAGGATAGATGCAGCTACTCTGAACACGATTGATACTAATAACACCGTCTTCGAGTGGTTGACGAAGTGTCTCAAGAACTGTCTGAGGGAATTCGAGCATCTCATCGAGAAAGAGGACTCATTTGTGAGCGAGAGATATCTCTCATGGTTTGGAGTCACGACCTCAACCAATAATCGAAATAGCAGACGCAGTATGGTGGATACGACGAAACGGCCTCTCAGTGATAAGCGGATGCTCTTTTGTGAGTTTCCCAGCAACAGAATAAATCTTGCTCACTTCCACTATTTCCTCATATACCATTGGTGGTAAAATAGTTCCAAGAGCTTTTGAGAGCATAGTCTTCCCTGATCATGGTGGCCCTTCCATGAGGATATTGTGGCCTCCGGCTGCTGCAATGAGTAGTGCACGTTTTGCGTACTGTTGACCAACAATTTGTGCGAAGTCGACGAGTTCATGAGGATTGTGCTGCTCTATATCTGCTATCGATGATGGTGGCTGGATTTTGATTGGTAATGCCCCAGAAAACATACGAACAATCTCTGCGATATTTTTCGCAGGGACTATTTCGACGTCTGGTATGAGAGCTGCCTCAACGGCGTTTTCTTCTGGAACGATAACTCTCTTGTATCACTTTTCTTTTGCAAAAATCACTGTTGGTAAAACGGCCTGCACAGAACGAACGGCACCATCAAGCGCAAGCTCGCCTATCACGAGTGTCTCATTGAGGAGATTTTGGTCGATACTACATTCTTCTAACAATATTCAGAGAGCAATTGGGAGATCAAAACTTGGACCAGTTTTTTTGATATCAGCTGGGGCGAGATTGACGGTAATTTTTGTGCGAGGAAATGGGAGATCGGAATTTTTGATAGCACTACGGACACGTTCACGACTTTCTTGGATAGCAGTATCCGGGAGTCAGACAATGATAAAAGCTGGCATACCGTTATGGATGTCGACTTCGACTTCCACGAGCTGACCGTCGAGTCCTGATACCACGACAGAATATACTTTTGCAATCATGTGATTGATTTTATACTTTCTCTCTCAATTGCAAAATTTCTGGATCTGTAACCCAAGAAGGAAATCTTACGACACTAAAATGAGGAGAATACAAAGACATATGAAGAGCATTCATATAAGTATTTAAACTTTCTCAAAAAGATAAACCGTACCGACTCAACTGTTTAGTTCTTAAAGCGCTATCAAAATAATCTCTTTGAACTATAAAATCTTTTCAGAGTTCTCGAAAGCGATATAGGATAAGCCATTCTATAGCTCAAGCAATTCATTTTCATAGCAGCATAGACCGCCATGAATCTTTCTCAAATCGAACTCATGTATCTGAATATAAAATTCATTTTCAAAAGGGAAAAATACGCGTCGTAGTAATAGTTTTATCATGAAGAGAAAATAATAAGTCACCCAATTCTCACTCTTGGAGTAATCAATCAATTTTTAATTTTAAGCCCAGGGTAGCCTCATGGTGTAAGTGTGAACTTAACTGAGTTTTATAGCTCATTTTTGTTTTAGGCTGATTGGGGTCCAGAGAATAATCCAACACTTCTAAAAACATAACTTTAATTTATGCGGCGAGACCGAGCTCATTTGCTTCTACGGGCAATGCAGAAACTGTATCAGTATAACTTTTTACCAGTTTCAGTGCATGGTTAAAATCTCTTATAACAAAATTCTTCTTTTGTGCCTCGATGATTTTGTTCATTGATTTAGCATGTTGCTCAGCATCGAATCAAGTGTTTTTGAGGGCTTGTTCCAGTAAAATAATATTTCATCCTATTCTCATACCAGCTGCAAACTCCGCTTTACCATCAGAAGATCCGTTTAATGCCATATTCAAAAATGCACCTATCATACTCTTCCCCGATTTGAGCTCCATAGCCCGAAAGAAGTAGAGTGATTCAGGTACCTCAAATGTGTCGTAAGAACTCATCGTATCACTCACCTTTTGCTGAGTCGCATATTGCGTAAGCCCCTCTATCATTTCTCTTTCTCAGAGAGCATTGCTCATACCTATTTTTCCATATATAACTGATTGACGAGCTTCTGTCATATATTCATAACCAGGTATGGATACGCCGTCCCACCTATTTTCTTGGGTATTATGGATTCACTCATGAGCCTTTACTTCCTCACCAAAATCTGTGCCAACTGTATGCAAACCAATATAGTTGATATTTTCACCTATTTTTTTGAATCAACCGACTCCCGCTGGTGTCAGTGTGAAGAGTGTTCGCGCCGCCACTCCAGTAGAGAGCTGGAGTGCGTGTTTTGCTTTATGATGATGAATTCTGGCTCCTTCTCTATCACCTAAACTTTGTAATAGGTCTCATTGTTGCCTGAAATATCTCGCAGTCTCAAGAGGTGTTGCACCATGCTTGAAATCAGGAGTCTGAATATCTATATTTTCTGCTATATGTATCATAGGTAAGAATACGATTATTCTTACCAGCTAATTCTAGTGATTATTTTATTTTGACAAGTTTATTTTATATTTTCTTTTCTACATCCAACCAAGGGCATAGAGAGCACCGAAAACTATGAAAACCATACCGAGGAGTTTGAGTGCAGTAACGGTCCCCCCGATACCGAAAAATTTCTCCGCCCACACCCATGAACCGACAAATTCATAGGTTGGTCGTATATATTTGAGAATAACGACACCAAGACCGATAACCAAGAGACCTATAAGAAAATCCATAATAAAAAAGATTAGAAACTTTTATACCCTATACCTCGTACCGTGAGTATGACATCATCGCCCACTTTATGGCGAATATTTTTGATATGTGTATCAATGGTTCTGTCGTAGAGGAAATTCGCATATCCCATAATCTCTCGCATGAGGTCATCGCGAGAGACGACTTTACCTTCTTTGCCAATAATATATCGGAGAAGCTGGAATTCGGACTTTGTGAGAATAGCAGCCTGGTTTCATCTGATGACTTTGAGTTCTGATTCTATGAGCTTGAGGTCACGATAGGAGATTCATCCCTCATTCGTCGTTTTTGGTGCTCATCGTCTGAGGACAGCCTTGATACGCATGACGACTTCTTTTGGACTAAATGGTTTGCCAATATAATCATCTGCTTCAAATTCAAATGATGTATTGATATTATTCTGATCATCTCGAGCAGAGAGCATCAAAATAGGGACAGTCGATTCACTCCGTAGAGTTCGGAGTATCGTCAGTCCATCTTGCCCAGGTAAATTGATATCCAGGATAATCACATCTGGCTTGAGAGCACGAAATGTATCAATTACTTCATCGCCTCGAAAGCACGTATGGACATCAAATTCTGACTCCTGGAGATAGAGCAGAAGTGAATCTACTATACCGTGGTCATCATCTACGAGCAATATTGATATCTTTTTCTCAGTCATAAGCTAGAGTTTAATAGGTTTTATAGGTTTAACAAGTTTAATACGTTGCAAATCAGAGAATGTGCAAAAACGAGTATAGCGAGGAATGAGTTTTTGAAACGAAGGGAGTTTGCTAAACGCAAATGACCGAGGAGAAAAAACGAAATAACAAAGCCAGACGAAGTTTTTCCGCATTTTCTACTGAGCTACAAACATATTTCCCCCTATCCATGCGAGGTCAAATATAGCTCGTTGGGTTCGAGCAAATGAAGAACTCTCCACAATAAAACCATAATTTTCATCTTGTTCTAGCGATATAATAGCTACCTTGTCCCCGTAGATAAGGACATCGGAACCAAATATAAATTCTTGATTATTGACGAAGAGGATTTGCTCTCATTCAAAAAGTGTTCCGCCCGTTACATAGGCCTTTGCTTCAGGAGAATAGGTCGAAATAGTACGTGAAGTAACCTTTGCTTGTTTTCTTTTTTCTCGAAACTCTGTAACTCTTTCACCAAATAGAGCGAGCATAGCACCGAGATTGGTATATGTCAGAGCTTCTCCTGGGGCCTTGAGGACATCTTCCATCACTGTCTCGATACCGCTCGTTCCTTGATACATCTTCACTTTTGCTTGTTTATTCGCCTTTTGATTCATCATCTGATTCAAGAGAGGAACGGTGCGAGAGATGGTGAGCAATCGTGATTCCGCTATCGTGACGAGTTTTTCTGGTGGCTCTGGTGTATAAAAAGTTGCCCCTTCGCGAAAAACAGTGGAAACGAGACCCTTGGAAACCAGTTTTTTGAGTGTATAGTTGCACGTTTCTCGCTTGAGATCACAGGTACGTGCAATCGTTGAGGCCGGATTGGTGCCAACAGAGAGCGCCGCTAGGTAGACTTTGGCCTCTTCATCAGTGAGCCCCATCTCAGAAAGTGTTTCTATAAGTGCAGTCATGTCGACATTATATACTATTTTTCACCAGGTGGAAAATTTTTTCACCAGCATTGTTTTGACTCTCAGAGTTTTGTCCTAGAATGAAAGATTGTATTCTCCTCACGAATACTCCACTTTTTCTCTATTTTATCATATTTATGAGTTTTATCCCTCCTTGAGAAAACATTGCTGAGACAAAAAAATGCAAAATATCTGGAAAAGATTTTTTTGTGACCGATAAAGACCTCCAATATTACGATAAAAAGTCACCTATTTTCGGATGAAAAAAATACCCCCTATCAAGCCCAACCCTCTGTCCAGAAGAGAGAAAGCGTCGACGACTGAGCTGGAGAAATGAACGAAAACTCTACCATAGAAAATGTGATAAGACGGGTAACTCTCTCATAACTATCTACTCGCCCGATAAACCCTATACAGTGTATGATCAAAAAATCTGGTGGGGTGATGATTGGAATCCGAGTGATTATGGACGAGCATTTGATTTTGAGAGACCATTTTTTGAGCAACTCTGAGAACTTCATCACAGCGTACCACAAATCAATGTCGTCACATCTCAAAACGAAAATTGCGAATTTACCAACCTCACCGCTAATTGCAGAAATTGTTATCTGATTTATGAATCCTCAAACAACGAGTTTTGTGAATATGGCTGTTGGTTCCAGAAATCCGAACACTGTCTCGATTGTTCATATATTCATGAATGCAAATACTGCTACGAAATCAGCGATAGTTACAACTGCCATTCCCTCTTCTGGAGTCAGAACTGTGATAATTGCCGAGAGAGCTATTATCTCTCCAACTGTATGTCATGTCACAAATGTTTCTGATGCGTCAACCTCGTCAATAAATCATACCATATCTTCAATCGCGAAGTAACGCCTGAACAATTTGAGGCATTTATAAAAAAATTCTTCACCTCAAGTGCAGACGAACAAAAACAATATCTCAGAAAACGACAAGAACTCATAGATACTCTGCCAAAGAAATTTGGACACATATTACAAGGCGAGAATTGTATCGGAGACTATGTCAGAAATGGTAAAAATTGTCTCGAGTGTTTTCACGTACATGATGCAGAGAACTGCAAATACGCCGAACATATCTGGAGAAACTCCAGAAACAATATGGATGTCTCGACAGTAGGACGTGACTCTGAATGGGCCTATGAATGTATCAATAATGGTATAGGTTCTTCAAACAATAGTTTTTGTATACAGAACTGGACGTGCAGCAACGATATCTACTGTATCTCATGTTTCAATTCTCACGATAATTTCGGATGTATATCACTGAAAAAAAATGACCACTGTATCCTCAATAAACCTTATTCAGTTACTGAATATGAAGCTCTGGCTGGGAAAATCATAGATCACATGAGATGAACAGGTGAATGGTGAGAATTTTTCCCTACTTGGCTCTCCCCTTTTGGTTATGACGAAACAGTGGCCAATGAATATTACCCTCTCTCAGAAGTTGACGCAAAAGAAAGATGATGGAAGTGGAAAGGAGAAGAAGAGACATCATCGTACCATGGACCGTTTGTGAGTCCACTTCCGACAAAAGAGTACGATGAAAAAATAGTCGGATACGAAGTGGCTCAGAAGAATATAGATGTCATTATAGCCTGAATACTTCAGTGTGATGTGACAGGAAAACCATTTAAAATTATCAAACAAGAGCTCGCATTCTATATCGAAAATAATATCCCCCTCCCTACGAAGCACCCAGACCAGCGGCATCGAGAGAGAAATTCCCTCAGGAACAAACAAGATCTCTATGAGAGAAAATGTGATAGTTGCGAAGTACTCCTACAGACAACCTACGAACCAAATACAAAAAATGTCGTCTGCGAAGACTGTTATCTCAAGCTCGTTCATTAATTTCTCCCTATGACTTTTATACCCCCATGAGAAAAAATTGCCGAAACCAAGAAATGCAGGATTTCTGGTGAGGAGTTTTTTGTGACTGATAAAGATCTAGAATTTTACGAGAAGATTTCTCCAGTATTTTCGGGAAAGAAATACGCCATTCCGAGTCCGACATTGTCTCCTAATGAACGTCTCCGAAGTAGATTAAGTCAGAGAAATGAGCGAAACTTTTATCATCGTAAGTGTGACCTCACTGGGAAGCAGTTTATCTCGATGTACGATTCATCTTCCCCTTATACAGTCTACGAACCAAAGGCGTGGTACTCAGATAATTGGGACCCTTCAAAATATGGGCGAACGATAGATTTCGGAAAATCATTTTTTGAACAATTCCATGAATTATCCCTGAAAGTACCTCTTATAGGTATTGATTTGGTAAACTGTGAAAATAGTGATTTTTGTAATTATTGTTGAGATGACAAGGATTGTTATTTAGACATAGCGTGAGAATGAAACTATAGGAGCTTTTATAACCTGTTTACGAAATATTCGGAGTTTGCTATCGACACAACATTTGTGTACAACAGCGTCACCATGTATGAGTGCATATTCTGCTACAAATCGAGTATGCTACAATACTGTGTCTATACAGAAAATTGTGATAATTGTTTCTATAGTTTTAATCTCAAGGGATGTTCTGAATGTCTCCTCTGCAATAATCTCAGATGAAAAAAATTCCATATCTATAACCAATGCTACTCCGAAGAAGAATACAAAAAACTCAAAGATAAAATTTTACAGGACAGAGAACCGGCCTTGAGAGAGTATAAAAAAATCATTCTCGGAGCTATCCATCGTGATTACTATAGACTCAATTGTGAAAATTGTAGCGGAAATGATCTCGCGAATTCCAAGAGCTGTTTTCATTGCTTTAATATTAATGATTCTGAAGAAAGTAAATATCTCTACGATGTCCTCGAGGCCAAGCATTGTATGGATATGAACTACTCTCTCTACCATCCCGAATGGTCATACGAGCTCATCTCGACACTGAGTCTCAAAAATAGTGCCTGGAGCATGGCGAGTCATTATTGCCGAGATATATATTATTCTGACCAGTGCAATAACTCTGAAAGTCTCTTTTGATGTATCGCAATGAATCACGGTAATCACTGTATCCTGAACCTCTCATATTCTATTCAAGAGTACGAGAAGCTTTGTGAGCGAATTATTGACCATATGCGTAATACTGGAGAATGGGGTGAATTTTTCCCGCATGAATTCTCTGCTTTTGGTTACGATGAAACAGTAGCGCAAGAATACTTCCCGCTCACAGAAAACGAAATCAATGTGCACGGCTGGAAATGGAAAGGTAAAAAAGAAACATCATCATATCATGGCCCATACTATACCCCACTTCCTATTCGAGAATATGACGAACGAAGAGTCGGCTATGATATAGCTCAGAAAAATATTGATAACCTATTATCTGGCATTCTCCAGTGCGAAGTAAGTACGAGGCCATTTAAAATAATCAAACAAGAACTCCTCGTCTATATAGAAAATTGAATACCTATACCAGTTAAACATCCAGACCAGAGACATGCAGAGAGGATGAATATGAGAAATCCCCGAACGCTTCATGGGAGAAACTGCTCGGGGTGTGGAGAGGCAATAATCACAGCATACACTCCGGATAGACCTGAAAAGGTCTATTGCGAAACCTGTTATAAAAAACTTGTCTATTAAATTCCATCTATGATTCAAAAAAAATGTCGTCTCACATGAACTCAATTCCCCATCGACCAATGGGAACTCGATTTTTTGGATAAAATCAGCCCAATTTTTGGATGAAAGAAATATCTCGTTCCAGAACCAACACTCTGCCCAACAGAACGTATGATTCGACGTCTTGGTTTTCGTAATGAAAGGAGTCTTTTTTATCGTAAATGTGACCTCACTGGTAAACAAATAGTTGCTCAGTATCCAACAAATAGCGAATACAAGGTATACGATAAAGCAGTTTGGTATTCTGACGACTGGAGTGCGGCGCAATATGGTCGAGGCTTAGATTTTTCTCGGCCATTTTTCCCGCAGTTCCGAGAGCTCATGCTGGCTGTTCCGAGGATGGCTCGCGTCCAGCAAGGTAATATGGAAAATAGTGAATTCTGTAATCGTGCCTCTGATTGCAAAAACTGCTATCTCCTCTATTCATCAAATGGAAGTGAGGAATCGTATTATGGATCCTTTTTGAATTTCGGGTATCGGTGTATTGATACAACAAATGTCGATACCTGTGAATTGACTTACGAATGTGTAGACTGCTACAAATGTCAGAGAATTTTCTGGTCTGAAGAGTGCAAGAATTGTAGTGATTCATATTTTCTGAAGTGATGTATAGGATGCAAAAATTGCCTCTTTTGTACCAATCTCCAACAAAAAGAATATTGCATAAAAAATAAACAGTATTCTCCAGAAGAATATAACAAGAAACTCTCTCAGACGCTCTTTCATGACGCGAATACGCTGACGAATATAAAAAAAATATTTGAAGCCGAAAAAAATACTATGTATGTAAAATATTTTTCGTGAGTCAAAAATGAGAATGTGAGCGGTGATCATATCAATGAATCTCATAATTCTTCTGAGATGTTTGATACAATTCTCTGCGAAGATTGCAGATACTGTCAGAGTATGCACGAAGCAAAAAATTGTATGGACTTTTGCTACTGGTGACAAGGGAATAATTGGATGTATGAAGTACACGCATCAGGAAGATGATGCTCCAATATGCTCTTTTGTAACGAATCATGGGATAGCAATAAAAATCTCATCTATTGTGACCAATGTATGTTTAGCTCGGACTTATTTGGTTGTTGTGGCATCAGACGTGGGAAAAACATGGTCATGAATACTTCTTACTGACAACACGAATACGAGACACTTTGTGGCACAATAATCGATCATATGAAATCTACAGGCGAATGGTGAGAATTTTTCCCACCCCATCTCTCCCCTTTTGGCTACAATGAGACAGTGGCTCAAGATTATTTCCCTATTACAGCCGAGGAAGCAAAAACAAAATGATACAAGTGGAAACAAGACGATGAGATATCGAGTTATCACGGTGAGTATTATAAACCCCTCTCTGTAGAACACTACGATGAGAGAAAAGTCGGTTACGAGGTAGCACAAAAAAATATTGATGCCTGCATCAATGGAATCATAGAGTGTGCATCGACCAAAAAACCATTCAAAATCATTGCTCCTGAGCTCGCCTTTTACATAGAGCATCGTCTTGCCCTCCCGACACTTTGCCCAAACGAGCGTCATAGGCTCCGAACCCTCTTGCGAAATCCGAGAGTACTCCATGACAGAATGTGTGCGGAATGTGGTATCGATATACAAACCGTCTATGCGCCAGAGAGAACAGAAAAAGTGCTCTGCGAATCATGTTTCCAGAAAAAAATATTCTCATAATTATTGCTTATGTCCTTCATTCCTCCAAACGAGAAAATCATCGAAACAAAAAAGTGCAGAATTTCTGGACAAGAGTTTTTTATCACCGATAAAGATCTAGAATTTTACGAGAAAATCTCACCAGTATTCGCTGGTCAGAAATATCTCGTACCGAGTCCAACACTCTGCCCAGATGAGAGAATGCGACGAAGGCTGTCGTGGAGAAATGAACGAAAGCTCTATCACGGAAAATGCGCAAAAACAGGAAACCAAATTATCTCGACCTATTCACACGATAAAGACTATACCGTCTACGATCCAAAGGTCTGGAACAGTGACGATTGGGATCCTTTTGAATTTTGTGCAGATGTTGATTTTTCTCGTCCATTTTTCCCACAGTTTGATGCACTTATGAAGCGGACGCCCAAGCCAGCTCTAGCAAATGGTTTCTGAGAAAATGCCGATTACTGTAATCAATGTTATTATCTCAAGAATTGTTATCTGTGTTTCTGCACTGACTACTCTGAAGACTGTGAATATCTCTATGGCTCCTTTGCATCCAAAAACTGTTTTGATTGTCTGAATGTAGAAAAATGTGAATACTGCTACGAATGTATCGGTTGTGCAAATTGTTTTCAATCCCAAGAATGTATAGACTGTCGTGAATCACGGGATATGTTATTTTGTTTTGACTGCAGTGGTTGCCATGATTGTTTCGGTTGTACCAACCTCCGCAATAAATCATATTATTTTTTCAACGAACCACTCGCAGAAGAGATGTACAAAAAGAGAGTAGAGGAATACAAAAAATCTTCAGAAAAAATCCAAGCACCTATTCGTGAACGTGTAAAAATGTTTATGAAAAATGCTATCTATCGTGACACTAATAATATCAGTTGTGAGTCGTGTACAGGAGATTTCCTTCATGGATGCAAAAACACCTACGAAAGTTTCGCAGCAAAGTGACTCATTGATTGTAAATATATCTCACTCTGTCCTGGAGAAACAAATAATGCATACGATATTATCGGTTCACTTGGAGCTTGGGATTATGAGTGCATATCAGTAGATGGGAACAATGTCGGCTTTTCTGCTTATGTGTACCCAAATAATACGAATGTATACTACAGTCATTTTGTGAATAGCTCACACGATCTTTTTGGCTGCTCTTCTCTCAAAAAATCTCATCACTGTATCATGAATAAATCATACAGTGTTTATGAATATGAGGCACTCTGCGGGAAAATCATAGAACATATGCAGTCCACTGGTGAATGGGGAGAATTTTTCCCAACAGAAATCAGCCCCTTCTGATATGATGAAACAGTCGCCATGGAACACTTCCCTCTGACAGAACAGGAAGCTCAGAAAAAATGATGGAAATGGAAGTGAGAAGAGGAAACATCGTCCTATCATGGCCCCTATTATTCAGCACTACCAATCCAAGAATATGATGAAAAAATAGTCGGATACGATGTGGCACAGAAAAATATAGAAAACGTTTTGAATGGTATACTCAAATGTGAAATCACTGGAAAGCCATTTAAAATTATCAAGCAAGAACTCGCTTTTCACATAGAACATCATATCCAACTCCCAAAAAAGCATCCAGATCAGAGACATAAAGAGAGGCTCTCTCAGAGAAACCCACGAAAAATATACGAGAGAACCTGCGCAGAATGCCATAAAAATATAACTACGTCATTTATGCCACAGAGGAAAGAGAAAATTGTCTGCGAAGAGTGCTATCGCAAGTTAGTTTATTAGGCTTACTAGGCTAAGTGAAGCTTATTAAAGTTAAAATTCCATTGCATTTTTCCCTCCCCAGACATAATAAGCCTAGCAAACTTACCAGCTTAATAAACATCTATCCATGTGCTGAATCGTCGCCACTATTGGCAAAAACAATCCTGAGCCCCTCCTCTATCAAGGGCTCAAAAATCTCGAATATCGAGGCTATGACTCTGCGGGCTTTGTCACCGTAGAATCAAATCACAATACTCGACTCGTCCGTGAAATCGGTGAAGTGAGCCATCTTTTGTCTCATATCCAGCAAGACTCTACTGCTTGCGTGGGTATGGGTCATACTCGATGGGCAACTCATGGTGGAGTAACTGAGATGAACACCCATCCTCATCACTCCATGAACAAGGAAATCTATCTCGTCCACAATGGTATCATCGAAAACTACAAAATCCTCGCCGATAAGCTCCAAAAAGCAGGCTATACATTTTATGGTCAGACAGATAGTGAAGTACTCGCTAACCTCATCGAATACTGTCTCCGAAGCACCAAAGATATCAAAAAAGCTATTCTGCTCGCACTCTCTCAAGTCACAGGAACCTATGGTCTCGCTATAGTCTCCCCTGCTGATCCAACTCATCTCTACGCTGTCCGTCGTGGCTCTCCGCTGATGATGAGCACTATCGAAGGTGGTATCATGGTGGCGAGCGATCCTCATGCATTCCCAGAATGAGATCCGACAGTTATACCAATGGAAGATGGTGAATTCGCGACACTCAACCTCGATGGTTCATACAGCCTCGAATCCGTCAGTGGTGAACTCATCTCTCGTGAGGCATTGAAACTCGAGATTTTCCAAGATACGACTGATTCAAGCCAGTATGCTCACTCGATGCTCTGAGAAATCATGGAACAATGAGAAGTCATCGAAAATACCATTCGAGGAAGAATCAATTTTGAGACAGAGCAAGTCACCCTCGGCGGCATCAGAAATGTCATGCCAGAACTCCTGAAGAAAAAAGAAATCATTATCGTTGCTTGCGGTACGAGTTATTACGCTGGTCTCGTCGGGAAGAATTTCCTCCAAGAAATAGGCAGTATCGTTTGTCGCGTAGAAATCGCGAGTGAATTTCGCTACAGTAAACAATTCTGGAACAAAGATACTGCCCTCCTCGTAATCTCTCAATCAGGAGAAACAGCGGACACTCTCGCAGCACTCCGCGAAGCGAAACATCGTGGAATTATGACACTCGGTATCGTCAATGTGCCAGGCTCAACCATTGCTCAAGAAACAGATGCTGGGATATTTACTCATGCCGGCAAAGAAGTCGGCGTTGCATCGACAAAAGCATTTACAGCTCAAATCACCGTACTCCTCATGATGGCGATAGCACTCGGAGAAAGAAAAGAACTCGATGTCCTCACAAAATCAAGAATATTGAAAGCATTCAAACTTATCCCCGACCACATTCGGACTATCATCGCTGACACTAGCAAAATCAAAGAACTCGCAGATAAACTCTCAACCTATGATCATTGTTTTTTCCTCGGTCGATATTATCAAGCTCCTATTGCCTGCGAGGGATCCATCAAACTCAAAGAAATCACCTATATACACTCAGAAGCCTATCCAGCGGGAGAGCTCAAACATGGCCCTCTCGCTCTCATCAGTGAGAAATTCCCAAGTATAGTCCTCAACCCTACCGATGCTCTCTACGATAAAACTGCCTCAGCCATTCATGAAGTTGAAGCTCGAAAATGACTCGTCTTTACTATCGGGAATGGAGCCGATTCGACCATTCGTATTCCAGAAACTATCGATATTCTCTATCCTTTCTTGACGGTGATTCCTTGCCAACTCATCGCTTATTACACGGCTCTGAAGCTCGGTAGAAATATTGACAAGCCTCGAAATCTCGCAAAAAGTGTAACAGTAGAATAGTTGATAGAGATTATTTTAGAAAAACACTTTACTAAAGAGGATATGACGCTATTATCTAGCCCAGATTAAACATCCTTCATTGTGCACTTCACGTTCTCCGTAGTTTTTGACTTAAATTTAAATATACTACGAAGGATGAATGCATTTTTGAACTTTGCATTCTGAAAATAACATGGCTCTCCCCCTCGAAAAACTCTTCTGATCAAACTGCCGAAAAAAACTCCTCGAAAAATTCTTCCTGGAGCATACATTTAATCCAAAGAAAGACTTCTTTATCCGAGAACTCTGTCGTGATATAGACGAACAAATCAACGCTGTCCGTCGTGAACTCGAGAACCTCGAAAATCTCGGGATTCTCAAATCTCGTTGGGAAGATAATACCAAGCATTATTCTCTCAACCTCGCTTGCAATATACTCCCTGATCTCCAGATGATTTTCGGAAAATGCTTCAATGCACTCGAGAAACTCAACGAGTATTTCCGCGGTAAACACAATCTCTCTCTCCTCGTCGTCGGTGGTGGGCTCGAGGACATGACACGTGAATCAACAAACAACCTCATCGACATACTTGTCATTGGGGACATCGACAAAGATAATTTCAATCTCTTCCTCACCAAACACTTCTTTGGTCGTAAAATAAAATACGCCGTCATCTCAGAAAAAGAATTCCAGGAACGTCTCAAATTCGGCGATAAACTCATCGGCAGAATCCTCAATCAACCAGGAAACGTCATCCTCAAAGACTCTCTTGGTCTCAAAGAGATAAAGAAATAGACGAGAAGAGCTATAGATTGAGAACAGAGAACATAGATTGGTTTATAATTATTTATTATGGCACTCTACTTTGAGAATCTCACAGCATGGAAAAAAGCATTTTTGTTAACAGAAAAAGTCCACACTCTCATAAAAGAATTCCCAAAAGAAGAACAATTTGCTCTCACAGACCAGATGAGAAGGTCATCTCTCTCAATTGTCAGCAATATAGCAGAATGAAGTGGCCGAGGCGGTAACGCAGAATATGCCCACTTTCTCCATATAGCTAAATGATCATGCATGGAGCTCTATACACAAGTACTTCTAGCAGATAAATTTGGGTACATCAAAAATCAGGATGAAAAACAAGAAATAATTAGTTTGTGTGAAGAAGTGATAAAGATTCTCTACACTCTAGCGAAAAGTAAGCAATAGTCCTTTCTATGTTCTCACTCTCTGCTCTATGCTAGGTTAAATTTGTACTCTGAAAAATATTATTATAATACCTCCATCACTTCCCAACCTATGACATGACTGTGAACTACATGCTAATCGTTTAGAGAACTTTGACTAAAGCTCTCACCTTTCGGTGAGATTTTTTTTACCTCAATACTTATGAAAAAATACATCCCCATTCTCATTATCACTTCATTCCTCCTCAGTGCTTGTAGTATTAATGAAAATATTAGAACAAAAGACGATAATGAGGTTAGTATAAATCTGAAAAATATAACATATAGTAAAATATCAGCAGATGCAAGATTACTAAAATGCATTTGATTATACGATTCATCTCTGGCTGTATTTGAAGAAGAATGAAAAAGTAGCGGAACAATATCTGATAACTCAGAAAGTTTCGAGATGACAATACTAGATAATGATATAACAATGTTTTGAGCAAATTTCTCTATACTAGAAAACTCTGATAATGTTCTTATATGAATGAGAAAATATGATAATAGCTGACTTACCGAGGTGCTACATTTAAATAAAAACAATTGAATTTTATTTGATTCAAAAACATACACTCAATGGTTATGAAACGCACCTGCATGATTCGATACAGTTTTTTCTTGTAAAAGTTAATCTAACCCTATAACCAACTTTTTTATGTCAGAACTCTCTACAAAGCGCCACTCGCTTTCCCACATTATGTCCCAGGCTATTGCCGCGACATTTCCAGACCTCACTATCCTCCGTGGTGTCGGTCCTGCTATCGATAATGGTTTTTATCAGGACTATGATTTCGGTGATTTTCAGCTCACTGAAGCGCATCTCAAGGATATCGAGAAAAAGATGAAGCATATCCTCAAACAAAATCAGCTCTTCGTGCAGAGTTTTCTCACACTCGAAGAAGCACGTGCAAAATTCGCAGGAGATAAATATAAACTCGAACTCATCGATGACCTCGCAAAAGAAGGTGAAACACAATTCGGTGTCTACACAAATACACTTCAAAATGGTACTGTCACATACGATGACCTCTGTGCTGGTCCTCACGTAGAAAAAACTGCTGAGCTGGATGAAAATGCATTTCAACTTGATAGAATCGCTGGAGCTTATTGGAGAGGTGATGAGAAAAACAAAATGCTCACTCGTATCTACGGTGTCGCATTTGAATCTCGAGAAGAACTCGATGCATACAACAAGCAAATGGCCGAAGCGAAGAAACGAGATCACCGTATCCTCGGTCAGAAACTCAATCTCTTTACCCTCTCGCCTCTTGTTGGTTCTGGACTTCCTCTCCTCAAACCAAATGGTATGATTATCCGAAAGGAAATAGAAGATTATCTCTGGTCACTCCACAAGAATCACGGGTATCAGAGAGTCTGGACTCCGCATATCGCAAAAATCGAACTCTACGAGACATCAGGTCATGCTGCGAAATTTGGTCACGAGCTCTTCCGTGTGAAGGGTGGCCATGGTGAGGATTTCTGCATGAAGCCGATGAACTGTCCACACCACATGCAGATCTTCGCTGATAATCAGTGGAGCTACCGTGATATGCCAATTCGTTATTTCGAGCCAGCAACCGTATACCGTGATGAGAAGCCAGGACAACTCTCAGGCCTCACACGTGTCCGTGCTATCACTCAGGACGACGGACATCTCTTTCTCCGTGTCTCACAGATCAAGCAAGAAGTAGGAACCATTGTGAGTATTATCAAAGAATTCTATACAACACTCGGTATGGTCGAGGATTATTGGGTTTCTCTCTCAGTCAGCGATCCAGCAACACCAGATAAATATCTCGGCGGAAAAGAAGTCTGGGATACAGCCGAATCATCACTCGAAGAAGCAGCAAAACAATTTGACCTCCCTTACAAGAGAATCGAAGGTGAGGCAGCATTTTATGGGCCAAAACTCGACTTTATGTTCAAGGATGCAATCGGCCGTCAATGGCAACTCGCAACAATCCAACTCGACTTCAATCTCCCAAATAGATTTGATTTGAGTTATGTGAACGAACAAGGCGAAAAAGAGCGTCCAGTGGTTATCCATCGGGCTATCTCTGGCTCACTTGAACGATTTATGGGCGTCATGATTGAGCACTTCGCAGGTGTCTTCCCTCTCTGGCTCGCACCTCGTCAGGCTATCGTCGTACCAGTCGGTGAAAAATTCAATGACTACGCAGAAAAAGTCCTCAAATCTCTGAAAGATGCAGGTATTCGCGCGGAAGGAGATTTCTTATCTGATGGTCTCAATAAAAAAGTAAGAAATGCTGAACAGGCACACATCAACTACATCCTCGTCGTCGGTGAAAAAGAAGAAGCAAATAACGGCGTCGCAGTACGAAATTATAAGACAAAGGAACAGACAGAAGTTACTCTGAGCCAGTTAGTTGACAATCTAAAAGAAGAGATAGAATTGAAGAAATTATAAAATTCTATGGTCTCTACATTGGATACAAAAAGTCCTGAACAAGAACTAGTCGATATATTTCAAAAAGCACAAGGGACAATCTGAGACACGAAAAAAATCACTAGCAATGTTAAACGATGGTGGTACGGATTAGATTCTGATGAGGATCTTATCGAAGGGCATTACACAAATGGTGATCTGACAATGCGCTATCGACAAGCATTAACTGAAGCAACATCTCAAATTTTAAACCTCAGTATAACTGACTCAAAGTCCGGACTAAGCACAGACCAAGAAGTGACAGAAAAAGATGATTTAATATACAGATTAAGTATTATGGAGATTCAAAGACACAAAGCATGAAGTAGAAAAAATAGATGAGATGGTAATAACTTGATTTCTTTAATATAAATGTGCCCAGGAGAGGACTTGCTCGCTAATCCGTCACTATCGTTCCTCCCGCGCAATCTGCCACCTTCACTTCATCTGCCTTAAGGCAGCGTTCAGATTGGCTTCAAGTCCTCGAAAACAAAACATAAAAATACCCCTATAGGAGTATTTTTATTTGGAATTCGAAGAGAGGACTTGAACCGGAGGAATGAGTAAATCTCATTCCGAGTGGAAATGGTGAAATCACTCTCTTTCTGTGTCTCTGTAAAAAGCTTTAGCTTTATGGTGCCCAGGAGAGGACTTGAACCTCCATGCCTTGCGGCGACGGCTTCTAAGGCCGTTGTGTCTGCCATTTCACCACCTGGGCAGGTTGAACGAAGTTCAACAGTGCATAGAAAAAGTACAAAGTGCATAGAGAGGATTTAAATAGTCCTTTCTATGCTCTCTGTCTATCTTCTCTGCCCATTGTAACTATTTTCCTGCTTTCTCAATCTTTTTTGAGAAGAGGGCAAAGGTAGCAAAAACGTGAATCACGGCAAATGCTATGAAGCAGAGAAGAGGTATCGTAATGATGCCCATATAATCAACATGAAGTGCTGAGCAAGGGTTTGCTGCTGTACAACCAAATGGATTCTCGATAACAGTACGTCCGACGATACCAGGCTTTTGGAGGATATAATGAAATGCTTCGAGAGCCATACCTGGAATAGTAATGGCATAGATATAGGCGAGAATTGGACGACTCTTGGTATAGAGTGCTATGAGAGAGAGTGGGATGATTGGAAACATCATGATACGAGCCCACCAGCAGAGCTGACATGGAAAAAGTGCATCTTCAGTGTTAAACCATGTCCCTGTAGTGTACTCATAGACTGGATCTCCGAAGTTCGAATAATAGAGCGGTGAGCAGAGCGCCATGATAGCCTGGAGAAAAATACTCGCAATAATCCAATCTCGACCCTGCTTAAATCCTTGCCAGAGAGAGAAAATCTGAAATGCAGCATACTCTACCAACAGTGCACCAATGACGATATTCTCATCAATTCAGAGAGAGTATGCGAGAGCAACAGTAGAGAAAAATACAACAGCAAAGAGTCACCAAAAGAGAAATATTTTTTTCATAAAATGTGGATTATATGAGCCATACTAAGAAAAAAACTATGACTGGCAAATCAGCACCTTTGACAGCTACATAAATAACTTTTTGAATAACTTGACATATGTTAATTAATATATTATTGTAATATTGTTTTATTTTTTAAATATTCAGAAATATGCACGGACATTCGCACATGCGTCACGAATGAGCGCCTATACATCAGGGTACTCATACAGCACCAAATGGAATGCGTAAAGTATTACAAAGAGCAAAAAGGGCTCTCGCTATTGCTTTACCTCTCTGAGCTGCATCTTGTACTGTGCCTCCGCAACAATATCACGCGCCTACAGCACAGCGAGCTATCGGTATGTCACCTATGACACTCTCCTTTGCTATCAATCAGGCACAGCAGCAGCGTAACCCACAGATGGCTATCGATGCGCTCGTAAACTATGCTCGTACATGCAAAACGCCTCTTGGACCACAATGGCTCAACTATGCTCGTTATCAACTTGCTCTCGCTCGTGCACACGGTGGGAAATTAACTCTTGAACAAGAAAAACTCATGATCCTGTGGCTTTACTGACTCGAAAAAACCTTGCCCCCTATAGATAATCGTTTCACGAATGATGGTACGGCTCAGATCGATGCTCCAGCCGAAGAAGCGCTTCCAGCGTAGCAATACCCCTAAAATATATCAAAAATCCACTCTTTATTGAGTGGATTTTTTAATATTTGATTATTTAATATATATGGTGTAAAATATATAAGTAATATTTTTTATGGTTCTCCTCCCAGACATTACACCTTCTCAGAAAGCACGAAATTTTCGCATACCAGAGGCAATGCGCGGTATTACTGATTTTGAAAAGAAGAGAGTCCTCGGTACTTTATCAAGCGAACATGTAGAAAACAAGCTCCATCCAACACTGGAAGAAAGGCTCAAAAACCGTCTCCCACACGCAATATCAGCTCAAAATATCCATATCAGCGGTATCAGGCCTGGTGAATCATTCGGTGTTCGCATGGGCGAATCTCTCCTCTGTACTTTTCAGATGGAGAGAGCAGAAAATTCACCCGTAGATAATCAATGGATAGAGACGCTGAAAAACAAAGAGCGTATAGATGACTCGAGTTATTTCATAGATTTAGCCCAACCCGATACCATCCTGAGCACGAAATATAATTGGAATAGTTCTCATGATACTCACACATGTATTTTTCTCTCGCTCAATAGTGTTATCGATACCCAGAAGATGTGAAAACAAGGTAGTAGAGCTATCATCAATAAACTCAAACAGGTCGTCCATGGAGCCTTACTTACCGCTCTTATGACGCAGTGTAGTCCAGATACTGGCGGAACATACGAGAACTATGACTGAGCAGATCGTGCGTGCGGTGTTGCTCAGAATGAACAGGTCTACACAGTACATCGCTGAGATACGCTCATGAATATAGCAGAACGATATGGAGTATCCGTCAGTGACATCAAGGCTCGCAATGGAATTATGGATGATACTATATTTGCTGGACACGATTTGATTATCCCCTCTTCCTATCAAGAAGCATCATATTGAAGAGATGTATGATCTCCAGTAGAACATAATAGAGTGTATTCTCCGGATCTCGAGTGATTATTTCAGTCAAATATACCTGCACAAACCCTACAAATTCTTCTGGAATATGTACTCAGAAATCCAAACGATCAATGATCAGCAGAACCCTTTAACCCCGGAGACAGCGAGACACTCCGAGCGATTGGGAAAAATATGTGAGTCATACCTCTCGCTGAAGAGGCAATGTCTATTGATTATCGTGGGCAATCAACAGATATAACACATGCAATTCTCGTAAGCATGCAGAGCTATCTCGCAGATTCAGGCATCAAGATGCCTCTTTATTGGGAAAAATCCATCGGTAAAACAAGAACCATAACGAGTACTTATTTATCTCTCAAAGGAAGAAAGAAACTTCCACAGGGTATCAACGTCTACCAATGATGGAAGAAAAATATCATTCCAGAAAAGCTCAGATATATCCTCGACAATAAACCAGAAAATATCTACGTATTTACTTTCCTCAAAGGCAAAAAAGAGCACTCTTGTCTCGTTTTCCGAACTGACACTGGTTATCAGGTCTTTGATCCATCGTATGGAGCAAAAGAATGTCTCTATGAATTCGATAGCTATATAGACTTTCATAATGAACAAAAGTCATACCTTGCAACGACTATTGGGCTCCAAACAAAATGGATACAGGCAAATAATATTCCAGCAGACGAATGATATGAAAGCACTACTCCTGAAACAACCTCTCGTACAAAAAATCATGTAGGCTGAATACTCGAAAGAGCTATTAAAAAACCCTCTGGTAAATTACGTGGTAAACAATATGGAGGTATAGCTCCTGATGACGAACGACTCAGCCTTATAGCCAATAAAATGGGCATTAGTGAAGAAGAAGCTGATGAAGTGTGATATGCAAACCTCTGTGGAGCAAATACGCGCGCTATTTATGCTAGCACTGTAGAACACCTCGCTCAATCGTGAATTTATCTTCCCTATATATGGGATGAAGATATATGAAGTGGTGCTCAAGCTGGTGCATTTTTCAGGGCTCAAAAAGCTCAAGGAAAGCTCCCGCCAAATGCGAGAGTCATCGATGGAATACGATCAAACCCCGATCCAGAAAAGCTAGAAAAAATGCTTCTCGCTACTGGACATGAATTTTTTATTATGAGCTACACTCATGGAAAAAATGGCCATGTCCATATGGCTCAGAGAGTTACTATCAATGGTCGAGAACAGATTATCATCCTCGATCCTTCATGGACTGGAGCTACACTCACTGATGATATGGGGACACAGGGTGGTTATCACGATTTTCAAGACTACATAAATTCTTTTGTGAATGGTAAAAAAATCATGGAGAACGGTAAAATGGTTCACGGTAAAGCACCAAATAGATATACTCTTTCATCAATACTTTGTCTCTCGAGCTCAAATGAAAATCATTCAGTATCGGAATCTCACTCTCCAAAACAAGAGATAGAAACGAAACGAGAAACACTTGCAACCGTTCATTCTATTGATATCTTTGATGATGAACTCGAAGGAAAAATTGATGCACTCATCCACAAAAGAGCCCCATCTTCTCCTATCACAGGTAGTATGGTCATAGCCACCGCAAAAGCACATCATGTGCCTCCGGAATACCTCCTCGCCATGATGATCAACGACAGCACACTCGGAACACAGTGAAAATGAAAACGGACAAAAAATCCTGGAAATGTCGGCAATGATGATGCCGGAAATGAAGTGACCTATGATACTTGGGAGAAGTGAGTCGACGCTGTTGGGAAAAATCTAGCCATGCGTATTAGGGCATTTCGGGCATGTTATCCTGATACATTACCACTCTTGAGCTATCTCGTCACCAACACTGGTCCTGATGGTAAATGATTCATGAAAAGCCAAGATAATTACAAAAAACCAAATCCGAAACACAGATGATGCTACATGACACATGAATCAGGTCAAAAAATGGTCGTCAATCTTGCTCTTTCTCTCCGAAAATCGCTCGGCCTAGAAAGGGCAGTATTTGGCCCTCAAGAAGAGAAAATTGCCTCACTCTAAGAGATTATTGATTATTTGAATAAATATTTACAATACACTTTAAAATTACATGCCATTACGAACTCTCTCACATTCTGGATCTCCTGACAAAAAATTACCAAACAAATCATGGTCAATACCTGAGGAAATATTTCAAGCTTTGTCAAAAAAACCTATTGGTACAACTCTGCGAATTCAACTCTCTGCAAATGAGGAACCCCATACATTCCGAGTCATAATTGCTTGACCAAATGTGGTATATAAAAATACTCCTCAATCAGGCGCCCAGTTTGGAGTCGTACAAATATGAGTTGGTAAATATAGTTTTGCTCCACTGACTGAAAAATGAATCCAACATCCTCCTCTCGGGAAAATTTTTGAACTCATTGAGGTGGAAAAAAGAGAACCACTCCCCGAAAAAACACCGACAAATAAGGTTGGAGGTGGATTAAAAAAATGGGTTTGGTGACTCACGACCGCTGCTGTCGTATGATGAGGTGCCCTTTTGCACACGGCATACAAAGATTATCAAGATACGCAACGCATACTCAAACATCCAAGTCTCATAAATCCTATTCCAAACATACCACTCTATCAATATATAAAAATACCTTCTTGATTTCCTCTCTCTCAAATATCTGGTGAATACAATATCTCTCTCGGACAACTCTACGCACTCAATCCTCAATTAAAAAATGAAGGAGCCATCGAGAATGGTAGAGTCAAAGATGAAATCACTCTCAGGGTACCAAAAGTAAAAACCCTATTCCAACTCACTGAGCCACGAACATGGAATGACATAGGTAAGGAATACGGAGTGGCTCCAGAAGTGCTCATACGAATCAATGGAAATTCAGTAGGCATAGGAGATTTGATATACATACCAACCGATACACAAGTACGCGATATAGAACACTATCTCTTTGGCCATGATATAGAGGAATTCCCATTTGAACTCACGGCAGAAAGCACACTCGAACAAATAGCTCTCGCTCAGCAAATTCCTGATGAGCTACGAGAGATGTTTTATGAAATGAATCTCGCATCACCGTGAGATACAAGCCCAGGTGCGATTCATGACATACACGCACCAATCTGTAAGTGAGGTATTTGTAAAATCCCAAAAATCAGAACTATTACTCTCTCAACGGAAAATACTAGTAGACAAAAGTATGACATACACACCGTATGAGAGTCTGATACCGTTCAATCAATTTTGAAATACTACGGCCTCACTCCTGAAATGTTTCAAAAACTCAATCCACATATACCACTCAATGGATCCCTCAAATGAATCACGCAAGTACGAACTAGGGATACAACTGAAGTTCTCGCCACTTCACACCCTCTTACAAAAAAATGACCAGAGCTGTCAGATACTATAGTCCGTTTTGTATTCAAAAAAGAAACAGCATTTGATTTTGATAAAACCGAACAGTGGGCTGATAAATTCGGACATTTTCGACCAGGATTGAGTGCAAAGAAAAAAACAGACAAACAAGTAACGGTACTTGGAAAAGATAAAAAAAAGAAAACAGCCACAAAGACAGTGGAGGAATATATATTTCCAAATGATGGTCCGACATTTGATCCTGGTATTGATCTCGGACAGATGGAAGAGTGATACATACGTTATGCCTTTGAAACAGTTCTCGATCAAGCGCTACTGGAGAGAGTTCTCGAATTTGCACGATTTACAAAAAACTACAGGAAAGAAAAGGTGAATGGGAAAACAAGGGAACATGCTCTCAAAGAAATACCGCCAGAATTCCAAGATGTAGCTGATATACATTTACAACCAGAACAGACACAAATAGTATCTCGGAGAGCTATGCAATGTTATTGGGATAATTATGTCAAACGAGATATACCATGTATTGATGAGCCTGGTTTTGCTCCCGACGAAATAAAATGAGCCTTATTGAGCATCTATTATCACCGAGGATGATATTATCTCCAGAAATTTCCTACTATTCTCAATCTCATACGCACTGGACAGTGGTCCAATCCAGAACTCATAGCTGTTATTGGGACTCCAAAAGGAAGTCAAAGTTCTATGGTAGAACGAGCCAATTCCGAACTCCACATCTATAGAATGGGAGTTGATGATGCCAGGTTGAGTGATTATGAAGCAGAGCTCGCACGATGGCAGAGGGATGGTATCGAAGAACAAAAACTCACTCCATCTGAATATGCGCTGAGCAAGGACGTCATTCATCGTTACGAGCAATTGCGTGGTAAAAAATATGTCTTTGGCAAATTTGATTGCCAGATTTTCCTACGTTCACTCCTCGACCGTGTCATAGGTTGTGCTCCTGAGTTACAAATAGGGGCACAGGGAGACCCTCTCGGATATAACGGCATGGGAGAGAGAATTGCTGCTGCACTTTCGATAATTCCGTCTCATGGCCTCCTCTCAAAAGAGTGGCTTGCTCCCTATGGATCGTGGGCGAGCATGCTCGAGCGATGCCATGATCATGGCAAACCAGATGGTCTACAATATCATGTCGAGAATGGTTTTATGCAAATAAAAATAGATAAAAACAATACCTCAGAGCATACGGCTCAAGTTTTAGCCACCTTTTCCCATAATCTACGAGAGTGAGAAGTAGCTATTTTTGCTGAGTCAGGAGTCTATAGTGAAAAAACAAAAGATGGTAAGACACGTGGTTTCTGACATACAGGGCTTATACGAAAAGAAGGATGAAAATTGAGTTTTTATAATGCAGGACTTATCGATAACGGTATCTCTACTGGTCTTGAAAATGGCATCATGGAGTCAGGATGGGAAGACTTACAAGCTGATTTGGAAGCCAAAATAGCTAAATCCGAGGCAGTAGTTTTGACCTTTTCGAAAATACGACCTGACTTGATTTTGCGTGCTTTTCCTCAGGATCGACAATAATTGTCTTGCATTTCCTGTGAAATTTTTATAATCCAGTCATACTTTTCACTCTTAATTATGAAAAAAGATATCCACCCACAATACCGAGAAGTCTGTTTCAAAGAGTTCTCTACAGGCTACACACTCATCACTGGTTCTACCCTTGATTCCAAGGAAACTATTGATGTAGATGGTAAGACATACCCTCTTATTTATATTGAAATCTCAAGTGCTTCACACCCTTTTTACACTGGTGAAAAACGTATCCTCCGTACTGGTGCTGTAGATCGATTCAATGCTCGAAATGCAAAAGCAAAAACGGCAAAGAAATAGTCTCTCTCGACATATCTCAGAGCCTCCATACACTATGGGGGCTTTTTAATACCTCTCTTCTTGGTCAAACATAGCTCAGACATCATCGATGAAATAGTGCTCGCTGTTATAAAAGACGAGGATATTATAACAAAGACGGACTTTCAGAAGCTCTGTAATGCCCATTATGCTCTCCATAAGCTCGCCAGAACTATTCCAAATATAGCATTTGTAGAGCGTTATCATGAGATGATATCGGATGGACGAATCATTCCCTCTCCTCGTGCTGAGCGAATCTTCCGTAAACGGGGGGTCAGAAATCAATCAGGCATAGCGGTGATATCGCTCCTCACAAAATTTTGGTGATGCCCCGGAAAGTGTATATTTTGCCCAAATTTTGCTGGTTTGCCAAGAAGTTATATACCAGATGAGCCAGCCGTTATGCGTGCACAGATGAATGAATTTGACCCTGTCAAACAGGTCTACAATCGTCTCAGAAGCCTCCGAATAACAGGTCACTGTATCGATAAATGTGACGTACGAATTATCGGTGGTACGTGGTCGGTTTACCCAAAGCTCTATCAAGAGCTCTTTATCAAGTCTATCTACGATGCTCATACAACGTATGAAGAGCTCGAACCGTTTATCGAGGATACTTCGACGGGGACAGATAGATTCGCCGAATTTAAAGTCAGGGAAGGCTACAAAATGCGGGAAAGCGCAACGCTCGAAGAAGCAAAAGAACGCAATATGAAGTCTCGCTCGCGCGTCGTCGGTATACAGATAGAGACACGTCCAGACTGGATAGACATAGAGGAAATCAAGCGTCTCAGAAGCTACGACGTGACACGTGTAGAAATCGGCTATCAGACAACTATTGATGCTATCAATGAGATGAATAAGCGATGACATGGCAATGCTGAATCCATAGCTTGCACGCAGATGCTGAAAGACGCAGGTTTTAAGGTCTGTGCTCATATCATGCCAAATCTCCTCGGGTCAACACCAGAACTCGATAGAAAATCCCTCAAAGAGGTATTTGATAATCCAGCATATAGACCTGATGAACTCAAAATATATCCAATGATGGTCACCGATAAAAGTGAACTCACCGAAATATGGAGAAATGGTGGGTTCACGGCCTACGATGACGAAACTCTCATACAGCTCATGGCTAATCTCCTCGAAATGGTGCCGCCCTATATCCGTATGAATCGTGTCTATCGCGATATACCATCTCATCAAATATTGCATGGCTCACATCTCGCCAACCTCCGACAAATATCAGAAGAACTCCTCGTCTCTCGTGGTGGTCTCGTCGTCGATACGGCTTCTCGTGAAGTAAAATGAAAAACATTTGATACAGAAAATATCCATCTCGTGAATCGCTCATACAAAGCATCTGGAGGACAAGAATACCTCCTCTCTTTCGAAGAAAAAAACGTCAAAAATCCCTACAAGCACAAAGATAATGGATACACCAGAATACCAGAAAATGCTCCTGATAACGCAACCCTCTATGCTCTTCTCCGACTTCGAATCCCCTCTCAGTATTTTTCAAAAGAGCCTCATTTTCTTACTACCCTCGAAAATGCAGCCATTATCCGTGAAATCCATACTTTTGGAGAGCAGCTCGCTCTCGGAAGTCGTGCTGATGATGCCATCCAGCATCAGGGTCTCGGAAAAAATCTCGTCGCAGAAGCTGAGAGAATCGTGCGAGAGCAATATCCAACGATCACAAAAATAGCTGTCATTGCCTGAGTCGGCGTACGGCCATATTTTACCAAACTCTGATATATACTAGAAAAAGGATATATGGTAAAATATCTTAATGATGATCTCCAAACATCATCATCTTCTCTCCAAGCATAGACTTCATTTGTGATATTTCTGAGCTCTGTACGCGTATAACCTCTCGAGCAAAATCAGCCACTTCTTTTCGTGCATTGAGCTGAAGTACCTTTTCTGCCATCTGCACTGCTCACTCGTGATGCATTATCATACCCTGGAGAAACCAGGTATCGAGGGCTTTTCCTGAGAGCTTCGTACCATCACCCATCATGTTTTGATAGCTCGGAGTAACAGTCGAATATTTCCAATCTGTTGACCATTTTTGCATCATAGCAATTTCTTTTTCTTGAGCCGTGATGATGGCTTGAGCGAGTTTTTTGAGCTCAGCACCCTCCCCTTTTGCTACCACGAGACGAGCGGTATCAACTGCCTCCTGATGATGCGGTATCATATTGATGACAAATCCCTCTTCTGAAGTCACCATATTACTATGATCCATCATCGAGTGGTTCATGCCACCCATAGCTGGAGTTTCATTATTAAATTTTTCACATCCCTTCATCTCAGGCATTTGCTTGCAGTGTTCTCGGAGAGCGCTATCTTGATCATATTTTTGCTCCATCATTTCGTGAGGAGAATTTTCACCATGATGATTATCAAACTGTGCTGGAGTTATCTGAGCGAGAGGATAACAGATGATAAAGAGCACACCCGTGACCAGAACAGCCCGTCCAAAAGTGTCAGAGAAAGAATTCTTGATACCTTCTTTTTCACGAAAAACAAGCAGAGAAATGAAATACCCTACTGGGATAATCCACGCGCTTCTCCAAGGAGAATCAAGAAAATGCTGAAAACCTCCAGCCACCATAGCAGTACTAATGGAGAAGATAATTCCCACAAGGAGAACTTTGCCCATATCAACCTTTGAACCTGAGAGATTGCGTTCATATGCAAGTCCGACGACGAAAACAATAATACCTATCAGAGCAGTAACCAGGCTCCGAAAGCCAGAGAAAAATCCATGACTAATCGCTCCTGATATAAGACCGATACCGATATACTGGAGAAGTGTTGCTGTATGCCGAGGAAAAAGTGGTTCTTTCATAAAAGAAAATAAAGGAATAAAGATTAGTGGTGTACATGACTGTGTCCTCCCCGCCCCTGAACAATCGAGAGTCCACTACGAAATATCAGCACACCCATAAAGATACTTACAAGTATATCTGGTATTGAAGAGGAAAAATAGAACGTGAGATATCCCGCTATGATGATGAGTATATTTCCGAGTGCATCATTTCTCGTACAGAGCCAGACAGCGCGGAGATCGAGGCTGTTATTCTGAAATTTTTGCAGTAACCACGTAGAAACTAGGTTTACGACAAGTGCGAGGAATCATATTGTGGTCATGATTTCACCTCTTGGCACCCAACCATGGATGTATTTAGAAACTGCCCAGATGAGGACACCTGCTCCGAGGAATATCATGAGATATCATTTTACTTTCCCAACTTGTTCATGAATTTTTCTACTTTTTTTCAGGATAAAGAGGCTCGAAAAATAATTCACGCCATCAACAAAAAAATCGAGAGAATCTGCAAAGAGAGCGCTCGAAGATGAGAAAAAACTCGCAATTATCTCTACTATACCCATGAGGATATTCATAGAACCAGCCGTTATAAGTGCAAATTTGGGTGAAGATTTCATGTTTTATCGTTTGCTAACTTGCCAGATACGAGCAAATTCTTCGACGAATTTCTCGCCCTTTTTTCCATCTTTATGAGAGAGGTCATTTCTCCCACAGCAGAGGAGGTGGTTTTTCATGAGCTCTTCATTGACACCACGGAGGAGACCAATGGAAGCATTTATTTGCTGAGCGATGTCTCCACAATAACAGTCATCTTCTATCATTTGTGTTACTTTTGTAAGTGTTCCTTGCGATTTTTTGAGAGCGAGGAGGAGTTTTTTCTGAAGTGTAGGATTATCATGAATCATAACAGGAAATTAATAGATATTATTGAACTGAAAAATTAAACATCATACCGCTCTCGAGATGAGCAGATATATGACAGTGCCCCATCCAATCACCTGGATTACTCATATCAACGAGAATATCAACAGACTCTCATGAAGGCACTAAAACTGTATCTTTCCAAACGAGATTATCATTCTTTTTACCATTTGTATTGATGACTAGAAATCTCTGACCATGGAGATGAATAGGATGTTGCATCGGATGTGTTGATTTTGGATCATTGAAGATGTGAATTTTTACCTTATCGCCTTGTGCGAAATTCCAATTAATCATCATATTGTCATGTCCAGTAACAGTATCGATAATTTGCCAAGTAACATTTTTATTATCAGACATTTGGTTCACCATTTTCATCATACCATCTCACACATCCCACTCTATTCCTGCTCCTTTTTCTCCAGGTTTTTTCTCTACTCACGCCATATGGTTCATCGTACCATCCATCATCTTCATGTGATCGGCCATCATACCTTTCATTTGTAGCGTCAGTGTAATATCCTTATCTGGGCTTTTATCAAAACTCCCCCTCAATGGCTCTATACTTTTTACGGTTGAATCATATGTGTGGAGTATGCTGAATTCTTTCTCGTTTCCCTTCGGTGTAAATGCAGCATCATCAATAACAACAACTTTTCAAAGAGTAACTGATCATGATGGAATTTGATTTTGTACATTATATGTACCAGCAGTATCAAAACGGGCTTCAATTATGTTCCGTTCTGAAGGTCAGAGAACGATGTTTTTCTCCCATGTCTCATGCTCATAAGCTCCATTATCTCACCCAACTCGTTTCATCTTTACACCATCAAGGACAATATTATATGGTCGGGCATTAGAGGCGTTTGTCATGTAAAAACGAATAGTTTCTCATTTTTTGACTTGAAGTATATAATTCTCATCCCAATTAATCATTTGTATATTCCCATATCTCCCCATCAGTGTGTATTGACCATTTTTACCCACGAAAGGAATCAGTTTGTTCTCTTCGTCCACGAGAATATCATGAAAAAGGAGAGGGATTTCACGATCAACAACATTTTTCCATATATTTTTATCATCAGGAAGTACTATGAAATTTCAGAAGAGTCCACTTTCCTGTTTCTCTGGTTCTGACATATGAGGATGATACCAGTAAACACCAACGTCAGGGAAATGCACAGTATAGAGAAAAGTCTCACCTGGCATAACAGGTTTTTGTGTGACATATGGTATACCGTCTGAAGCGTTGTCTAGACGAATCCCGTGAGAATGAAGCGTGTCAGGAAGTTCAGTATTATTTTTAAAAAGAATTTTGATAGTTGAACCTTGTTGTACTCGCAAAGTAGGCCCAGGGAGCATGCCATTGTAGGCAATCAGGTCTTGCTCTTTTCAACCAATAATCTTTTTCACTGGTGTTGCAGTGAGCTCGTAGGTATCACCCTCTTTGAGGTCGATTATTTGTGATTCTTGAGCAGGAGATATTGCGACAGGAGTAGGTTTCTGACAGGCAGTAAATCAAAAAAGTACTACACTGAAAATTACAAAAATGGATACTACAGAAATATTTTTCATAGATTAATTAGTTTACGTTAATAGCAAAATTATACATACCCATACTACAGGTTCATGCGATTTTTTCACCAGATTTTGGAGTACCGAGGTCAATCTCCGTCTCTCCAGTTGTAGGGAGATTACCGCGGTAACCAACTGATCGAATAACGAGAGATGACGAGCAATCATACGCTCCATTTGTTTTCATAATAAGTTTCGTTGGCATACCTCACTGTATAGTTGATGTTCGCGGAGTATAACCACCCTTAGCAGTCAATGCAACATATTGTATGCCATTTTTCACAGAAACATTGGAGTTACCTCCTTTACTTGCAGGGCTCGGAGGTGCCATATCTCGGAAAATCATAAAAGCACCAGCAACGACTATGAGAGCAACACCAATCCAAGGAATAAAAGCTTTGTTCATATAAAAAATTAGAGATTAATAATCGGAGGAATAATACCCATTCCTGCTAATCCTGCAAGGAGTGCAAAGATTCCCAATCATAGAACAACAACACCTGCTGATTTGAAAAAAAGTGGCGCATGAGCTGACTGCGAGAAACTATTTGTACCAAATGAGAGGAGTGCCAAGATTGGAAAAGTACCAAGAGCAAATCACAACATGATGAGCCCTCCCGTGAAAAACGAACCGCTCGAAAGTGCTGCAATCTGCATCGACTGAGTAAAACCACATGGAAGGAAAAACGTACCTATACCAATCAAGATAGGGGTGAAGGTTTTATGCTCCATTTTCTTGAACATCTGAAAAATACCTGCAGGGAGAGTGATTTTACTCTGGCGGAAAATTCCAATGAGATCAGCTCCGAGGAGTATCATGACGAGTGCGGCGAATAGGCCGAGCATACTCGTGAAAAGTGGGTTGATATCAATAGTCTGTCAGAGAGCTCCGAGGAGTCATCCGAGAAGTCCGAATCAGAGAATTCTCGCAGCATGAAAGAGAACTATATTTCTCGTATCGCCAACGTTATCTTGAGAGGCTTTTGCTGTGAGCGAGAGGACGAGACCACCGACAACAGCGAGACAGCTCGATACAGAAGCTATGAGGCCAATAATAAAACTCGTCACAGGCGTCACTCAGCCACCAATGCCGAAATTGAGTATGCCCGATTTTTGGAGAATAAAAAATACACCCAAAAATATGAGACCGATTGGAATTGCCTGCCAAATCACTCAGTTCTTTTGCTCAACAACTATTTTTTCTTCTGAAAGCCTGTAACCATGCTGCCCTATTTTTTCATTCAAGTTTTCTATGAGCTTTTGATTGTCCCCTGCCTCCATCTCAAATGTCACTGTCTCATTTTTGAGATTAACGGTTGCACCTTTGACACCAGTTTGTTCGTTTAATATATCTTCAACGAGCATTTTACAGGCCTTGCAGTGCATACCATTTACGTGGAGTAAACATGTTTTCATATTAGAGTTTTTTAGTTTTTATACGGAGTGAATTCCCGACAACAGAAACACTTGAAAATGCCATAGCGAGTCATGCAAAAATAGGATTGAGAATCCAACCAAAGACTGGGTAGAATGCTCCTGCTGCAAGGGGTATTCCTATGAGATTGTAAATGAAAGCCCAGAATAGATTTTGTTTGATACCCTGCATGGTAATTTTTGATAGCCGGATAGCCTTCACTATTTTTGTGATATCACCATGAAGTATAGCAATTCCAGCGCTTTCAATAGCGACATCAGTACCAGTTGCCATTGCAATTCCGACATCTGATTGAGCCAGAGCAGGGGCATCATTAACACCATCACCAACCATAGCAACAATGTGATTTCCTGCCTGTAGCTCACGGATTTTCATGAGTTTATCCTCTGGAGATACTTCTGCAAATATACTTTCAATTCCGACCATTTTTCCGATATACTGGGCTGTATTTTTTGCATCACCCGTCATCATGATGATTTTTATGCCCAGTTTTTTGAGTTGATTGATAGACTCTTTTGCTTCTCTTTTTAATGCATCTGCCACAGTAATAATAGCGAGTACTCAATTTTTACTTGCGAGAATAATAGGTGTTTTACCTTCCTGTGTTTCTTGGTTTATAAGTTCAGCATTATATTCGAGCTTGAGGTTGTCCATTAAACGAGTATTCCCTACGAAATATTCTTCTTTTCCTATATTTCACTGGAGTCATTTTCACTGTATTGAGATAAAATTTTTAATGGGATGAAGAGATATATCTTCTTCTTCGGCATGCGATACTATCGCTTCAGCAATCGGATGCTCAGAATATTTCTCAAGAGAAGCGACAATGCCGATGAGTTCCTCATCTGATATTTTTGAGAGATTGTGTATTTTTTGAAATTCTGGCTTTCCTTTTGTCAGAGTACCAGTCTTGTCCAAAATAATTGTATCGACATTATGGAGCTTTTGGAGAGTGGCAGCATCTTTGATGAGTATTCCTGCATTTGCTCATTTACCTACTCATACAATAATCGCAGTGGGCGTAGCAAGTCCAAGAGCACATGGACATGCGATGACGAGAATACTGACAAAAGATACGATACCCAGAGAAAGCGCCGTAGAAAATCCGAGATATGCAGTCCCGACTGTCAGCCAAGCTCAAAATGTCAGAAGTGATAATATCAGCACCACCGGCACAAATACGGCTGAGATTTTATCCGCAAGTGCCTGAATAGGAGCTTTGCTACTCTGAGCTGTTTCTACCATTTTTATGATTCGGGCAAGCATAGTCTCCGATCCGATTTTGGTTGCCTGAAATCGAAACGCCCCCGTAGTATTGATAGTTCCTGCGATGACATTATCGCCAATATTTTTTTCTGCAGGAATTGGCTCACCAGTAATCATAGACTCATTGATAAACGAGCTTCCTTCTAAGACAACACCATCAACAGGGATTTTTTCACCAGGTTTTATGATGATTATATCGCCATGCACTACTTCTCCAAGAGGTATTTCTTTTTCTTTATTTTCTCGTACAACGAGAGCTGTTTTGGTTTGTAGATTAAGAAGCTTCTTGATAGCATCACCTGTTTTACTTTTAGAGCGAGCTTCGAGGTATTTCCCTAGTGTGATAAAGCCTATGACGACTATGGTAACATCAAAATATGTATACTCTGGCAAAAGAAATGTCTCTCGCACAACAGGGAAAAGAGTAATTATTATACTATAAATATAGGCAGTGAGTGTCCCAATACCAATCAGTGTGTCCATATTTGCAACACGGTGTTTGATAAAACGATATACTCCAACTAAAAATGGTTTTCCAATCCAAAAAAGTGTCACAGTCCCGAGAATCATGGAAATAATATTAAACATTTCCATCGGAAGAGGGAGTCGTGGGACATTAATAAAAATCTGAGCAGCTATGTCCCACATCATAAGTCAGAATACGAGAAATGTGATAGGGAGTATGAATTGTACTTTTTCACGCTCTACTTCCATGACCTCATGATTCATATCGTGAGCGCTATGGTCGTGCTCAGTATTCATTATCTTTTCAATATTTTCTGCATCAGAAAAACTGTATCCGAGAGGTTCAAGTACCTGATTCATTTTTTTTATATCAGTCTTTTGTGGATCAAAATCGAGAAGAGCTGTTTCTGTCCCAGGATTTACCTCGATATGCTCTATTCAGGGCATTTTTGAGATTTTTCTCGTGATGATATTGGCACAACTTGCGCAATGCATGCCATGTACTTGAAGAGTTGTATTATTCATATAATTTAGGTAGATAGGAAAAGATGACTAAATCTGGTACCACTCTTTTCTCCATCCCTTAAAAATCTCTAAAGTTTTCTCAAAGAACGTGTCTACTGCATCGGCATTGTTGAGTATTTCCATTCGTGATGATTTTGTCCGTACATCTCGAGTCATTACAAGTCCGTCTTGATGATGAGCGATAAGGGCGTTGAGAAAGCGTAACTCATATGTCTTGTCGTAATCCCCGAGCTTAGGTACTATAGGATCTCTCACTTTTTTTGTATCACCGTACCATGATTTCTTCCAATCATAGAGCTCTTGGATTGCAGGTGGTTCATTTTTGAGAATATCTGCTGCGAGGTCTTGTATTTCTTTTTTTTGTGTGAGCGGTTGTGATTGTTCTGCCAGAAGCATAGCACCTCTATGATGAGCTATCATCGAATTGATATATCGGAGGTCAAGTCCGCGGTCTGCACGGCCGAGATCCATTCAACTCTTATCATACATTGAGAGAGTATATACAGGAGTGAGGGAATATCATATCACTATACCAAGAATAGTACCAACTATAATAAGTGATACACTGAGCGTGACAGACATCTTTGACATAGAGAGAAATTAATAACTAAATATTTTGAATACAAAAAAAGAAAATCCATCCCGACGAATCGGGATGGAGAGATAGGACTACTTACCACATCCTGTGCAAGAACAAGTCCCACACGGGCATGTACCAGTAGCCTGACAAGCACACTTTTCCATAAGATAATGGATGAGGAGATAAATACCTTTGGTATATAACCTATACCTGGGGTATAGGTATACTATTGAGAATAAAATAAAAAGCAAGAAAATTGTCGTCACTACATCCTAATCCCGCATTTCATAACTTTTTTCTCGGCGATCTGTTTGAAACATTGCAGCTCTTGTTCTGAAAAACTTTCTCAAATAAAGTCTGGATTCAGCGTATTACCTGAACGGTAGTTCTGCAGATAATAGTGTTCTGCCCCAGAAATAGTTTGCGTGATATTCTCTATATCTTCAGCTGTATGCACGCCTTTTATCACGGTGGTCCGAAATTCATACTCTGGAAGCCGACGACGAATTATCTCGATACTCGCTGTGTAGAGATTGATATCTACTTTTCTTCCACTCACCACCTCATAACGATCGAGTGGATACTTGATGTCCATAGCGATATAATCAACCAATTTTTCATCCAATAATTTTTTGAGCACCTCTGGTTTACTACCATTGGTGTCGAGCTTCACGAGAAAGCCTGCCTCCTTTATCTTACGACAAAAATCAGGGAGATCGGCATGAATAGTTGGCTCACCTCCACAGATAACGACTCCATCAATAAATCCTGCTCTTGTTTTTAAGAATCTGAAAAAGATATTCTCACTGATAAAGTCGTGAGAAATTTTTTTTATTTTTTCTGGTAAAACAAATTCACTATTATGACAATATCAGCAGAAGAGATTACATCCTGCTGTAAAAACAATCGTGGCCACTTTCCCAGGATAATCAAGAAGTGTACACTTCTTTATGCCAGAGAGCATCATATTAGGCTGCTTCTTGGTATTCGGCTATGAACCTGGAATTATTCGTCTGGTTCTCATTGAAATAAGTGCGGGTATAGAATTCTGATTTTTTCCCGTTATTGAATTGGCTCACAGGACGATAGTATCCCATGACACGGGTATAGATTTCACACTTTGTTCGAGCAACTTCTCTCCCACTATCATCAATAAATATTTCCATAAAAAAAATAGTAAAAAAATAAACCTAACATTTCGTACCTACCATAACCTCCTTGAGAGCTTTCATTTTTTTTGCATCTGCTGTATAGGCTTCACGGAATTGTATATCATATTTCTTCCCATGATATCCGAGTTCTTCATCACATTTTGGACAATAGTCGTGTTCACCTTTGATATAGCCATGCTTTGGACAAATAGAGAAAGTAGGCGTCATAGTGATATAGGGAAGTTGATAATTTGAGATTACTTTTTTGACGAGGGCTTTGCATGCTTCTGCATCTGTGATACGTTCACCCATATAGAGATGGAGGACAGTACCTCATGTGTATTTACATTGGAGCTCATTTTGGTATTCGAGTGCTTCGAAGGCGTCATCTGTAAAATTAACAGGTAATTGTGAGGAATTCGTATAAAAGGGGTTCTCGGATGTTCCTGACTGTATAATGCAGGGAAGTTGTTTCTGGTCTTCTTTGGCAAAACGGTAGGTGGTCCCTTCCGCTGGAGTTGCTTCCAGATTATACATACTTCCTGTTTCCTCTTGATATTCTTTGAGAATATCTCGCATGTATTCGAGTGTTTCTATCGCAAATTGTTTTCCCCAATCTGTCGATATATCTTCCTTTCCATCGGTAAAGTTCTGAATTGCTTCATTCATACCATTCAAGCCGATGGTAGAAAAATGGTTCCGGAACGATCGGAGGTATCTATAAGTATACGGATAGAGACCTTTATTCAGCCATTCCGTAAGCACCTTCCTTTTTATCTCCAGAGAGACTTTTGCTAGATTCATCAGATGCTTGACCTGTTTTCGGAATGCATCGTTGTCGCCTCTGTGCACGTACCCGATACGAGCCATGTTGATAGTGACAACACCGATAGAGCCTGTCATCTCTGCCGATCAAAACAATCCGTTCCCTCTTTTTAAAAGTTCTCGAAGGTCAAGCTGAAGACGGCAACACATGGATCGTACGGCACCAGGCTTGTATGCTTCTTTATTCTCTACGGTGATGTTATTGCCATTTTCATCTTTCACCCTCTTGTACTGCGAACCGATGAAATTCTGAAAATACGGAAGCCCGTATTTTGCCGTCATCTCGAATATACGGAGCGTATCGGGCGATTCCCATGGGAAATCTTCGGTGATATTGTATGTCGGGATTGGAAAGGTGAAGGCTCGTCATTTGCTGTCTCCTGCTGAGTAAACCTCTATGAGTGCTCGATTGATAATAGCTCTTTCTGTATCGAGTTCACTAAATTTTTTGACATACTCCCCCTTATCATACCCCCCGAGAAAAAGTCCTTTTTCAGCTAAATCGGTTGGACAGGTCCAGTCGAGCGTGATATTCGTAAATGGCGTTTGGGTTCACCAGCGAGATGGTACATTGAGACCAAAAACAAAATTCTGCATCTGCTGATAGACGTATGAGTATGTTTTTTCTGTTATGTATTTTTCTTTTTCTGCCTCATCAGAAAAAGAAATCCCATAGGTTGCTATATCGCTCCTTATTTCTTCCTCATATTTATGAACAAAAGGAGATAAGTAGGTATCAAATGAAGAAAATGCCTGAGCGCCAGCCCACTCATTTTGGAGCGTTCAGAGAAAATTAATCATTTGATTGACCGCTGCCTGTAGGTTTCGTGGAGGAGCCGATTCAATACGGTTTGGCATACCATTAAACCCCTCTTCAAGAAGCTGCCGAAGACTCCAACCAGCACAATATCCAGAGAACATATCAAGGTCATGAATATGATAATCTGCATTTCTGTGTGCATTTCCTATCTCGGCTGGATATATATGCGAGAGCCAGTAGTTGGCTGTTATTTTCCCAGAAGTATTGAGGAGAAGACCTCCGAGAGAATATCCAGAATTAGCATTGGCATTCACTCTCCAGTCGGATTTATTGAGATATTCATCCATTGTTTTCCCTACTTCGACAACAACCGATCGATTCGCCCGAGATGTCGCTCGTTTCTCGCGGTAAAGGATAAAAACCTTTGCAACTCTATCATGTCCATGCTTGATGAGATTCTCCTCTATACTATCTTGAATAGTTTCCACATGAGGCAGATCCATTCCTGCCTCTTCTCTCACGTGTTTTATGACTTCATCGGTCAATGCCGAAACATGGGAAAAGTCCTCCCCACCAACTGCCTCAATGGCTTTTTGGATGGATTGCTCTATTTTTGTACGATCAAAAGTAACAATCGCACCATTCCTTTTCCTCACTTTATAGATAACCATAAAAAGATAATTAATACTATATATTGTGTTATAAAAATAACTGAGACACCATATATAGTTTTTTATCGGTTGCAAGAAAATAAATAAGAAGCATATATCTATGCTTCTTATTTATTTTAAAATATGACATTAGCAATTAAATTCCCCTTGTGTACAAATGTTGTCAGAATTTTCTTGTTTCTCACTCGACAAGATTTCAGAGACTATATAATCCTCAACCTTGCTTGGAGCTTCCCCGTCATGATTCCAGAGATTCCAAGAATACCTCCATTCATTCCAGCCTATTCCAAGGTGCTTCACGTAGATACCTTTTTCTGAAAGCATTTTTCCTATTTTTCGTCATGTCATACAGGCACTACTATAGCAATGAACAATTATGTCCTTCCCTGGATTTTCAGCAATAATTTTTTGAAAAGACGCAATAATTCTTTCTTTATCATCATACGCTGATTTATCGGGTGTTTTGTAAGCAGGGACATTAATAGCCCCTATGATATGTTCATGTTTATATTCTTGTTCACTCCTGAGATCTACCAGAACAAAATCATTCTTCTTTTCAGTCATTTTTTTTCGAAGACTGTGAGGACTGATAATGACCGCATTTTCTGATTCATAGAAATCTTGTATAAGTTCATTTTGTTTTTTTTCAAAGAGATCTTCTAAATAACAAAATCCGAAAATTGATACACTTAAACTCACAATACATGATACAATAATAGAACGCAACATAATAAAAAGGTAGAGAATTAAATCTAGACCGAGAAATCGTGTGCACTATTAATTTATCTGTCTATGTGGATGTAATTGTAGATGAATTTTTGTTTTTTCAAAACTAAATTCCTCGCAACGTATATCATTCACCCGCAAGTCTTTGGACGACGACTTCCTGGACTTTCGCCGCTGCTTCATCAGTAATAGTCGTCTCAGGATTTCGAATCAAAAAAGAAACAACGACTGATTTTTTGTCTATTCCGATATGTTTTTCATCACGGTATATCTCATTCACACCTATATCAAAAATCCATTCATGCGAACCTCTCACTCAATCGATAATAGTCGCGACGGGTGTGGTTTCTGGTACAATAAAATTGAGTTCACGACGAGTTCCTGGATATTCGGGAATTGGTGAAAATTTGATTGTCCTGTGAAGCTCTGGCATTTTCACTAATTCAAATGCATAGACATCGATACCTTCGATATCAAAAAGTGGTAAGAGCGTCGGACGAACAAGGCCAAAACGGACCACTACTTCACCTGATTTATCAACTATTTCTCCGTAAGCTTTTGGAGCAAAAAGTTTCGTATCAGAAACACCTTGAGTAATAACACCAGGCATTCCAAAAAACGTCATCATGTATCATGCAAGATCTGCTTGTAGTGAATCAGCTTTTACCCCCCAGAGCACGCCAACCCCCTGTAGAGATTCATTCCCATCAAATGTTGCACCAAATTCAAAGAATCCCCCCTCAGCATGACTACGATAATTATTTGCGACGAGTTCGAGGAGATTTTCAGCTAGATGAGCTCGTAGATGAGTCCTATTTTCTGTCGTGTTATTAATAACGGCTGGTTTCTCGCTAGAGAAACGACTAAATCGCTCTTCGAGAGTAAATGGATAAGTATATGCATCAAAAAACCCTCTGCCTGCAAAGAATGCTGAAATTTTCATCGTAAGGGCATCGTGAGCATATACCTGCACCAATCAAAGTGGGCCTGGTAGTGCTACAGATGGAACAGTGTCATACCCTATATGTCGTGCGACTTCTTCCACTATATCGGGAGCTATACTGATATCCCCCGTATCTCTCCAAGATGGGACGATGACGCTAAATATTAAATTTTTATTATTGTATGTTACTGAAAAACCAAGTCGAGAGAGAATATCAGAGACACTTTTTTCTGATACTTCTATACCGATTTTATCGATGAGCATCTCGTGAGAAATTTGGACAGTTGTTGGCTTTTTATCTGTATGTATGACTGTTTGTTTTCCTTTTTTTGCCCCTTGTGCGAGATGAAGTAATAACTCACTATATCGTGACTGTGCTAGATGTGGGAGTGCCTCATCAACTCATTTCTCAAAACGAAGAGAACTATCCGTCCGTATACCGAGGCGTTGTGAAGTTTTCCGAACTGCGATAGCATTAAATGAAGCAGACTCTACATATATGCGTGATGTATTTTCAGTGGTTCCAGATGTCTTACCGCCCATGATACCAGCGAGAGCGAGGATTTGTTTCTCGTCAGCTATAACCAAATCATCAGACGAGAGAGAATATTCTTTTCCATCAAGACCAATAAATATTTCTCATTTTTTTGCCATGCGGAGAGTTATCACCCCTTCAATCGTATCAGCATCAAAGACGTGCATCGGTTGACCGAGCTCCGTCATGACGATATTTGTGAGATCTGGGAGCAAACCATGTAATCCTTGATTTGATCTATGGAGTAATGTCTGAATGAGAAAGGGTGATTCAGGAACTGAAGAGAGACTATATTCTGTCAGGAGATAATTGATGACTTTATCAGATTCGATATTTACCTTGATCTCATGAACTGACTTGAGTTTTTTGTGGTCAATGTCTTTGAAGTGTTTTTTTTCAATACAGGCAATCTCACGAGCATTTCCGACAACAGAAAAAAGATCAGGACGATTGGTAATAAATTTGTTATCAAGGTCAAACACTACATCGCTCATGGCGTATTCGATATTTCCATCATGTCCTGGCAGTGTAAGTGATAAAGTTCCAAAGGGTTTTCCGAGGTGTTTTTCTAGAATTTTATCGTCCCATACAGTTTCGAGTGGGAATATTCATTCAGCTCTATCTGTCTGTAGCCCGAGTTCATCGAGACTGCAAATCATCCCACAACTATCAATACCACGAATAGCTCGTCGAGCGATGATGAGGCCTCCAGGAAGCGTAGCATGTTCGAGAGCGACTGGTACATATGTTGATGTTTTTGCATTAGGAGCACCACAGACAATTTCATGTTGCCCGCATTCCCCTGCATCAATTTGGACTAAGCCGAGCTTATCTGAATCAGGATGAGGTTTCCACGAAATAACCTTTCAAACAACAATTTTTTCATCAAAAATATAACTATCGATACCTTCTACTTCAGCAGTATAGGTTGAATAGGTATGAGCGAACTTTTCGAGTTCGTGAGGTGCATATTCTGGAACTGTCGTCCAGTGCCGTGCCCAGTTGAGAGAGATTTTCATAGAGGTATTCTATGGAGATTTTCGAAAAATCTACTACTTCTCAACAGAAATATCAGCCTGGTATTCGGCATTACATCCAGAGTAGAGAGCAATTTCCGAGAGAGGTCGTTCACCACTGACGCGTCCAGATACATACATGGCTTGCTCTGATACCTTGTTGCCTTCTGAAACTACTAACGAAGTGAGTTTTGAGAGTTTTTCAAAAACAGGAATATCAGAATTCACGGTTGCTTCTGTCTTTTTCTCAAACTCATTGAGCGCTTTTATGGCTTCTTTTTGTTCAGCGGGAAGTGCTTGTTTGAGTCATTTGATAGACGCTCGAACTTTTTCTAATTCTGTATTATAGAGATTTACGAGGGCTGTCTCTGGGAGTTTTTTGAGAACATCTTCTGGAAACTGCCATGTAGGGTAACTCGATATAGCTCTGTCGTTACACTCCTTGACCTGTTCTCCATTTTTCGAACATTCAAAGTACGGGAGTTCTTTCACTGATTTTCCGAAGAGCTTTTTCTGAGAAGCACAATGTGGACACCAAGAAGCACCAAACATAACAACCTGGTTTTTTTGGAGACATGCTGTGAGGTTTGAATACTGTGTTGTACTCCCACAAGAAGTGAGAATAACGGCCACTGCTGATACGAGTAATAATTTTTTCATAAGTATTGTAAAAGAAAAGCTCTATTGATTGTAGGAGATTAGAGTGAAAAATCCACTGATTTTCTTCTCTCAACGATTAACATGCACATGTATCACAAGAACCGGTCGTACATGTACCACATCCTCACTTTTTCTCTTCGCCGCCAAAGAGTGATATAAAGAGACTGGTGAGCTCTGAGTGTTCTGGGATAACTCACTCGAATATCATATCTCGGAAATTAATCGAATCTTCTTCTATACACAGAGCTGGCAAACTCGTGATCTTCATCTGTTCTCTGTATTCAGGTGTATCGTAGATTTCGACGGTCGCATGTGATAAAAGTCCAAGCTCCTCGAGGGAAGCCTGGACTCTTGATAAAAGCGTTTCTGCATCGGGCGATGTGCCAACAATACGGATGAGCATAAATTATTTTTCTGATTTCTCAGGAGCAGGAGCTGCTGCAGGAGTTTCACCATCTGCACCCTCAGAACCTTCTTCTTTCTTCTCAGTGAGTACTTCGACTTCTTTTGGTACTTCATCTGGGACATATTCTTGGAATTCAGAAGCGATAACGACTGTGTCTGTATCCTCATTGTTGATGAGATCATGTTTCTTCGCATCAAGACCGAGATCTGAAATATGAAGAGAATCACCGACTTTTTCAAGTTTTGATATATCGATTGTGAGCTCAGCTGGGATATCAGCTGGGAGACATCGGATTTCGATATCCTGGAGGACGTGATCGATGATAGCACCATCACGAGCTGCTTGAGATTCACCAATCATTTTGATAGGAACAGTCACTGTGAGCTTATCAGTAGCGCTGACTGCGAGGAAATCTACGTGGAGGAAAGTCCCTGCAACTGGATGAATATCAACATCGTGAATAATTGCTTGATGCTTTTTGCCATCGAGAGAGAGCTCAATAATATGAGAATAGCCTGCTTCACGGAAAACACGGAGTAAATCAGATGTATCGACAGAGAGTGGTGTACTTGGACATTTTTTACCATAGATAACACCTGGAACTGAACCCTTACCATCTGCGTTACCGCGGATAGTTCTGAGGTCTGTTTTGGGATCACGTTTGACCGCTACTAGAGACAAGAGAGACATAAAAATAAATTAAAAATAACTCTGGGAGTATATTGAGGATAACATAAAGTCAAGAAATTCAACAACGAGGATATATCCTGTTTTTCTTCCTCCCCTTAGAGCCACTCCACCTCTATATCCCTCCCCCGCACCAACTGTTTACGAAATGGTTCGAGAAATCCCAGAACATCAGGTCATTTGATGAGGATTTTTTGATAGTATTTCCCCTGTCGTCTGTCGGAGAGGAGGTGATCATACGTAATAGCAATCGTTGGGCTCTGTTTCGCGGTTTCAATCATCGCTGAGGCAAGAGTTGCCATCCTCGATTTGAGCGTCGATTCACTCGCCTCTCCTATATGGATTACTACCATCTGTACAAATGGGGGTAGACTGAATTGTTTGCGCTCTGCGATGGTTCTCTGAAAAAAAGTACGAAAATTGGAGGATACTAGATCCTGTATGAGTCTGAGCTTGGGCGAACGAGTCTGCAGGATAACTTCTTCTGATTTTGAGAGGAAGTATTTCACCTGACTATATACCTCTTCTTCGATATTGTAGGTTGGGACGGATAGGTCGCTCTCGACGAGGAGAAAAGCAGTGAGTCAGATATTCTCGACTGGCAGTGATGTGATTTTTTGGGTACCGATGAGTATATCACATTCCTTGAGTGATTTCTGCGTCACAGTATTCGCGTCTTTTTCCACCAGGAGAACTCCTGTGTTTGGAAACAATTTGCGAATACTCGCATCGATGCTCTGCACACGAGATCCGCTCTCGACGAGATGATTACCATTGCATTTTGGACATGCGTCTGGGATTCTTCATTGATTCTCACAGAGATGACAGAGAAGAAAATTCTGTGGATTATGATGTACTCGCATGAGTAAGTCACACGAAGGACAGCGCGCAGCCCAGCCACAATCACGACAGACGAGCGTACTCATAGCTCAACGGCGATTGAGTGTGAGGAGGACTTTTTTTCCTTCGGAGATGTTTTTCTGCATCTTCGCAACAAGTACCTCTGAGATGAGAGGCAATTCACAGCGGATGAGATTGAGATCTACGACGGTAATCATTCTTCGAATTCTTCAAGAATAAACTTCACGAAGTCGCTATGACTCTCGAAATGGTTGTAGACAGAAGCAAATCTGAGACAGGCAACCTCGTCAATATCTTTGAGCTTATGGAGGACATCTTTTCCTATACGTTTCGAAGTAACTCCTGTTTTATTCTCTGCCCACTCGATTTCGAGGACATTGATCATCGACTCGATTTTTTCTCGTGGTATATTTCGTTTATTACATGCCTTGAGGATACTCGCTTCGAGTTTTGAGCGATTGTAGAGCTCTTTCTTCCCTGATGTTTTATTCACGAAGAAACTCACGAATTCCATACGTTCAAAGGTTGTAAATCGTGCTTCACATTTTTCACATTCACGGCGACGGCGGATAGAGAGCCCATCTTCTGAGAGGCGTGAATCTATGACGCGAGTTTCGAGGTTTTTACATTTGGGACAGCGCATGGAATCAATGTTTACTAAGTTTAATACGTTTTATACGTTTGATAGGTTGGAGGATACGAATTTTTAGGAGAAAGTAAAAGCGATATCTAAGATTTTGTCCGCTCTGCAATCTTTCGTCGATCACTCGCGAGCATATCATCCCAGGCTTTCTCCATATCAATCTCATATCCGTCCGCAATAAATAAAACCTCAGCCAGAATATCGGCTAATTCATCGGCCATTTTACTCTTTATCTGGTTCTCATCGAGCTCACCTCTATAACGATAATTCTCGAACTGCAAAATCAGTTTTGAGAGAGAGCCAATTTGATACTGTAAATCTCTCGCAGCAACTTCACGCGTCCAAGGAAGTGTCCCCTGTTTTTCGTAGCTATTCCAGGTATCGAGCAATTCAGTGAGCATGTTTTTGAGATCTTTTGTCATAAAAAGAAACTAGTAATTATAATCCAACCACCTCACGAATCCCCTCTTCAAATCTCTCTTCTGAAAAACTCATACCTTGTTCACGGATACGATCATAGTGCCATTCAATCGTCTCAGCTCGCTCCAGGGCGACAGCCAAAGAAGCAGGGGTTTGATCAGAAAAGAGGAGTCCTGTCTGTCCATGAGTCACTGTTTCTGTAGCACCACCCTCACCGTAGGCAATTACAGGAGCACCGTGTGCCATGGCTTCGAGCGCAACAATACCGAAATCTTCTTCTTGTGGCATGATAAATCATTTTGATTTTTCAAATGCTCGAGACACATCCTCATCAGACGCATCAAATATCCACTCAATTGTCGGTCAAGAAAGTTTTTGGAGCTTATCAGTAACGGCATTGTGTGTACTGGTAAATATTTTGAGTGGGAGTTTGAGCGTATTACATGCCTCTACGGCAATATCAAATCGTTTGTAGGGTACGACTCGCCCGAGACACATAAAAAATGTTCTTTCTTCGTTTTTCCCAGAAATATTTCTCGGAGGTAAAAATGGATACACGACCACACTTTCTCGATTGTAATACTCGAGTATACGGTCTCGGGTTGTGACAGAATTTGCGATAAAAATATCAGGCCTCTGTGCTGCCCTCTTGTCCCATCGTCTCATAAACATAAATGCTGTCGGGATGACGAGTTTTGCAAACCAATTGAGCCATCCGAATTCGAGGAAGCCTCGGTAAGCATCGCTATGGCTCCAGAGGTACCGTGTCGGTGTATGGCAATAACAGATATGTTTGGTTTTTCATTTGGTGTGAATGCCTTTTGCCTCCGCAGAACTCGAGGAAATCACAATATCATATTTACCGAATCTGAAAAATGAAAACGCCAGAGGACGCAAGAGCATGCAGAGCTTATGTCGGCGATTCAGAAATGGTATATATTGTATAAAACTTTTGTGGATTTTTCGCCCTACAAAAGCTTCAGGACGAGTTGGGAAAAAGACAGACGTATAAATCTCCGCTTCAGGGTACATCTCCATGAGCTTCACAAATACCCTCTCTGCCCCACCCCAGTGAGTGATCCAGTCAGCTACAAGGGCTATTTTTTTTGTATTTTGATTCATCTCTTCAGAGAGTACGTATTTTAGAAAAAGCTAATAACAAAAGAAATTGACAAAAGAAAAATGGATTTATAATGAAAAATGATTTAATTTTTAATTTTATTTTATGAATGCACCTCGTGAATCTACTCACGGAAGAAATACTTCTGGATTTAAAAATCTCACTTACGTTACAGCTTTAGCTATAATCGGTCTCGTTTGAGCGAAATTTGGCCAGCCAGATAAATCGGGTCAAAATGGATTCCGAATCTTGGGTAATTTACCTAAATCTGGAGAAGTTGGGGCCAATACGGTGCCATTGAGTAAAGGTCAACAGAATTTAGTAGACTTTGCACAGAGTGCTGGAAACTAATTCATAAATCACCTTCAAAATCCTCCTCTTGGGGGATTTTTTATTGTTTCTAAATAATTGACATAATATATTATTATTTATAATAATATTATGAAACATAGCGAGTGAATGACACTTATAATAGAGTCAAAAAGAGCACACGGAGAAAAGATAGCCTCAGGGGTATCAAACGTGGATATTCATTCACCCTGTATTATAGTGACGAACTTATGTGATGCTGTGGAAGAAATCATCCGATGAGGCCCATTACACAGAATCATTTTTAATCCGGCCATTGCCCCACACACAGGTCCATATGCGTGACCAACTGATTTTAATAAACTATATTGAGAAACGATTCTGAAATTCTGGGATAGACCCGATATGCCACATATATTTTTGCATATTTTGGAAAAACTCCGACCAGATGAATTCAAAGCAAAGCCTCAATTTTTCACTCCTCTCACCCTACTCTGTGATACTGAATCAACTCAGGCAGAAGCAGATATGTGTCTAGCGGCAGCACCTCTCCAGTGAGTGACCCTGAAAACTCGAAGAGAGATACTACAACAACTAGGAATCAATGAAAAAACTCATGATTGGGAAAGGCAACTATGAGCACATTTTGCAAAAATAAGCCCAAGAATATGCCAATAGAAACCCCTGTCGATAATCTGGTAATAGAAGCATGTAAAAAAGTTCATGAGAAAAAATGGTCTGATGTATTGAATGATGATAAAGAGACAGCGGTTGCTGCTGTGGTATGTCATGTGATGGACTGTATATTTGCTCGATGATGACTCAATCTCCTCTGTGCGCATCCGAGCCTATTTAAAGACGGTGGCCATCATGCGGTTGTTATGGGATGTATACATGAGTTATCCTCAGAAAAACAGCGTAAAGAAATAGAGAGAGATTATTTACAACTTAAATATCTCATAGGAAGAGTTGATCAACTCCAGCGATTGAGTTGCGGTGGCTATGTCACAAAAGAAAATCACTACCCAGAAGCGCTCCTATGACTCTCATTTGATGATCCGCTCTTGGATATACTCAATATAATGGAGGAATATGTCGATAGCATGCTCGTGGGCTGACTCACGAACGATGACCGACCTTGGCCATCAGCTATGTATCCAGTTTCAGATAAAAAAAGAGCAGAATTTGATACACTCATAGAAACTGCGGAATGAATCATATGACATCGTATGTCAGAAGTTATCAAAAGATTACGTTTTCAGTACCTCGTCACTCTGGCGTCAGTATAGAAGTCTTGGATTACTCAAAAATTTCCTATACTGTAGTCCATGAAGAAACTCATCACAACGGCTATCCCCTACATGAATGGCGTGCCACATATCGGCCACGCACTCGAGATCATCCTCACGGATGTTATCGTCCGTGGATACAGACTCCTCGGAGAAGATGTATTTTTCCTCACGGGAGCTGACGAACACGGAAGTAAAATATTCAAAGCTGCCGAAACAGCTGGTCAAGATGTGGTAGAGATGCTCGATGAAAATGTCGCTCATTTTCAAGATATGAATATGGCACTCTCTATCTCAAATGATGGCTATATCCGAACGACTGATAAAAATCGTCATTGGCCTGTTGTACAAGCTCTTTGGATGAGACTTTTCGATAACTGAGATATTTATAAAAAACAATACGCTGGCTGGTACTGTGACCGAGAAGAGCGTTTTGTAACAGAGGAAGAACTCGATGAGAATAAATGTCTCAAAGAAAATGGTGCACCAACACGCTGGACCGAAGATGAGAATTATTTTTTCAAACTCAGTAAATACAGCGACGCTATAAAGAAAAAACTCCAGAGTGGTGAAGTAAAAATCACTCCAGAATTCCGACAGAATGAAATGATTGCCATGATTGGTGACGGCCTGGAAGATGTCAGCTTCTCTCGTACAAAAAAACAACTCACCTGGGGAATACCAGTCCCAAATGACCCAGATCACATCATGTATGTCTGGTGTGATGCTCTCACGAATTACATCTCTGGTGTCTCCACAGGGAACATCGAAGAAGATTTCAAAAACTGGAATTGCGAGCTCCATGTCATCGGAAAAGATATCGCACGATTTCACTGTCTCACGTGGATTGGCATGCTCCTCTCGGCTGGGATTAACTTACCGAAAAATATCCTCGTTCATGGTTTTGTAAACGATAAAGATGGTGCAAAAATGAGTAAATCCGTCGGCAATGTCATCGATCCCCATGCGATGATAGCAGAATACGGTTCTGATACCGTTCGTCTGTATATGACGAGCGAAGTTGGTGTTGGCCAAGATCTCAACTTCAGTGACGAGCGTATCAAATCTGTTCACAACGATGTCCTCGCAAATAACTATGGAAATCTCGTGAATCGAGTTTTATCGCTTTGGATAAGTTTTCAAAAAAAAGAATTTGAAATTTTAAAACAAGATAAATATGTAAATGAATTAAATTGATTTATGATAGACCAGTGAAAAAGTATCTTGAGCTATTTAGACGGAGGCAAGATACATGATTTTGAACAAGCAATATTTTCATGTAATACACAACAGGCTTTTTCCGCTATTCGTAGTTTATTAGATGAAGTAAATAATTTTCTTAACTGGAATGAACCCTGGAAAATTCCTAGTCCAAAAAATTGAGCCGTCCTAGTACGCTCATTAGCATATGTCTATTATACAACACTCATGCTTTCCCCTTTTATTCCTGAAGCGACCAGCAAAGTCATGCATGCTATGGAAATAAAAAGAGGCACAACGCTCGACGATCCGATTTCGATAGACCTCAATAGAATTACAAAACCAGAGATTTTGTTTGTGAAAAAATAATTATTTCTTCACGGCGACAAAAGAGAATGTGAGGTCAACAATATCAGACACACTTGCAACGATTGGAACTGATGGGATTGTGATATTATAATCAGCATACTTGAGACTGCTGGTTGCGATACCCTGGATTTCGTTGTTTGAAACGGCACGAGCTTTGACATTAAACACTGCTTCTTTTGTCGTACCAGCTATCGTGAGTTGTCCTGTTGTCTCAAATGTATATTGCACTCCTATTTCAAATTTATCTGGAAGAGCAGAAACAGTCGTCGGAGTAAAGGTGATAAATTCATTGGCTTCTGATTTGAGAATCATACGACCGATAGCGCCATTGCGCATATCAGAATCAGTCTTGAGTGTACGAGCATTAATCTGAATTGGGCTCACCATACTCGCCTTTGGATCTTTTTCATTGACAGAGATTTGACCTGAGACGTCTTTCGTTACTTCGACGACATGGAATGGAGCGCTCATGAGGACTTCATCGATTTCAAATTTTGCTTCTGATTTCTCTGGCACGATAACAAATGTCTCCATGCCTGGAATTGCTACTTCTGATGAGACGCTCGGAACGAGCGGTATCGCCGAAGGTGCTGAGACGGGGCGAGTCATGTAGAGAAATGCTGCTCCTCCTACTGCAGCTAGGATGATGATGGCGATAATAATTTTTTTCATAGTGTTTTAATCATAATGACTGACACTCAAACTCAAATCTGTGAGACTACACAGAGAGATTTTTTGAGTGATAGTATGCTACTACGCTTTCATAATTAAAGACAATATACTTCCGGAGCTTTGATAATGAAAGCTAATAAGCATTAAATTAATAAAGCAAAGAAGTATAATTACACACTGTCTTTCACTCGTCCGAGAATATGCTGAAAGTGTTTCTCAGAAACAGGCTGGATAGAGAGTCTCGAGCCTCTCTGCGCGACGACCATATCTGCGAGCTTTGGATCGTTTTTTATATCAGCTAAAGTCAGTGGCTTTTTGAATTTTTCTATAAATTCCATCATCCTCGTGGTCCATATGGGTTTATCGAGGGTGGATTTCGAATCATAGTGCTCATTTTCCACATCAAGTGCAGTCATATCTGGGAGTGCTTCACTCGCAACTCGCATGAGTCAAACAATCGCAGGAGGACAACAACTACTATGGTAAAAGAAACACAAATCTCCTACACTCATAGAATCACGGAGAGTATTTCTCGCCTGGAAGTTGCGCACACCAGTCCAGGATTCCTGACCGACTCTTTGTAAGTCATCGATACTGAAACAATCGGGCTCTGATTTGAGGAGGAAATAGTTCATGCTTTCAATTATATAAAAAAATCTCCAATTACTTGAAGATTTCATGGTGGACCCACCTGGGATCGAACCAGGGACCAATTGATTATGAGTCAACTGCTCTAACCCCTGAGCTATGGGTCCGATAAACATGGCGGCGGGAAAGGGGGAGAAATGCCTGAATGGCATTTCGAGTCAACCCGAGCACAGCGAGTGGTTCGAAGACCGAACTGGTACTCTATAAACATGGCGGCGGGAGAGGGATTCGAACCCTCGCGGCAACTTTTGGTCACCCTACAGGATTAGCAATCCCGCCCCTTCAGCCTCTTGGGTATCCCACCATAGTTTATGTGTGTGGATTGTATGAAAACTTTTGCTAGGAGCAAATTTTTATTCTTCTTCTTCGCGAGAATCGTCTGCAGGATCTTCATCTCTCTCTTTCTCAGGAGCAATATCGTCCTCTTCTCAATCCTCATCAAATCCCATTTCTACCATGTTTTCTGATTCTTCTTTTTTTTGTGAGAGAAAACTAATAATCCTATTCATATCAGTCTCACTCAGATCATCTCCAAAGAGATCACGATAGTCTCGTATTTCACTTGGCGTATGACGAAATATACCCCAGTAAACCATACCTACTTCTTCGAATCGATGAATGAGGAGGTTATTGAGGAGGAGAAGTCTGCGTCTATCATCTGACTCTGCATCATCATAGTAGGGTATCATCGCGGTGAGGTGAGTCTGAATATCTTCTTCATGGATTCTGTGAGCTTTTTGGGCTTCTTCGGCGATTCTTTTTCTCTCGACAGCGTAGTAATCATCATCTTCTGTTGAAGTTTCTTTGGAATTCTTTATCGATGTATTTTTTCTCGTTGTCATAGGGAGGAAAAGTACTATGATTGTAGCAACTTCTCAACGTAAAATCAAACCCTATGAGGTTGACGAAAACCATACTTCATACCACAGAGAGTTATATCCAGAGACTCGCTCGCGGAGGCGTCGAGACAGTGCAGGATTTACTCCTCTTTTTCCCTCGTGGGCTGGAGGATACTGCTGATGTCCTCGAGTCATTCGCATATGTGAATGTCCAGGAAAAAAACACCATAAAAGTGACTCTCGTAAATATCATACAGGAGCGAACGAAGTTTCAGAAACAACTCACGAAGTTTCTCGTCTCAGACAAAAATAATATGCTCTGCGAGTGTGTATTTTTTCACACGCCTTTTTTCAAAAAACCCATCAAGGCTGGCGATATTATTATCATTCACGGAAAACCAAAATACGAATACGGGAAGCTCTCATTTCCTCAGCCAGATATAGAGCTCTATGATCCAGACAGACTCGCCTATCTCCCGGTCTACATGGAGCTCCAGGGTATCAATACAAAATGGTTCAGAGAAAAAATCCCTCTTCTCTTCCCTCTTCTCCATCTCATACCAGAGATATTACCAGACGAAATCCGCACTGAAAAAAAACACAAACCCCGCATAGAAAATATCCAAACGCTCCATGCTCCAAAAACGCTTGAAGCCTATGAACAGGCAAAACACGAACTCGCCTACGAAGAGCTCTGGGAACTCCAGTATCGAGCCCTCCAACGCAAGAAAATCATCCAAGAAGCCAGTATAGGACATACACACGGCGTACCTCTCAATGTAGAACGTATGAAAGAGGCTATCGGTACTCTCCCTTTTGCTCTCACCAGCCAACAAAAAATCACACTCTTCGAAGTCCTCAAAGATATGGAACGCGATATCTGTATGCAACGACTTTTGCAATGAGATGTCGGTACTGGTAAAACGGTGGTTGCTTTTCTCTCACTCCTCCACTGGATTCAGTGAGGTGGTGGACAGGTTGTCTATATGGCCCCGACGACGATACTCGCGACACAAGTCGCTCGCAAACTCGCACAATTTCTCGAACCCTACAATATCAGTTCTGCGCTGCTGATTTGAAGCGTCTCAGCTAAAGAAAAAAAATCCATCAAAGCAGCTCTGCAGAGTGGCGAACTCGCCGTGGTCGTCGGAACACAGGCCCTCATACAAGAAGATGTCATCTACAAAAATCTCTCCTATGTCATCATCGATGAACAGCACAGATTCGGCGTCGAACAACGAGAGAAACTCACAGAATATATCAGTAAATGAGTTCTTCAATCAGCTCTCGGAGACACTCCAGAAAAACTCCGTGAAGTCGCGACCTTTCCACATGTTCTCATGATGACCGCCACTCCTATCCCACGAACGCTCTCTATGGCGCTCTATGGCAACCAGGATATTTCTATTATTCGTGAATACCCTGCCAATCGTAAAAAAATCGTCACAAAAATCGTCACTCCAGCTCATACGCATGAAGCCTATAGGTGGATAGAATCACAAATAGAGAGTGGCTATCAGGCGTATTGGATTTCACCACTCGTCAATGAAAGCGATAAAATCGAGGCAGTCTCGGTCCGCGAAACAGCAGAGAAGCTCAAAATGCTCTTCCCACATAGAAATATCGGTATCCTCCATGGGAAAATGAAGCCCGATGAAAAAGACAGTATCATGCGAGACTTTATTGATAAAAAATACGATATACTCTCCTCCACTTCTGTTGTCGAGGTCGGTGTTGACAATCCAAACGCTACTGTCGTCTGTATAGAAGACGCTCATCGATTCTGACTCTCACAGCTCCATCAATTCCGTGGTCGAGTCGGTCGTGGTGATGCTCAGTCTTATTGCTATCTCATGAGTGAAAACACCTATAGCGATAGATTGAAGGCCCTCGAAAAGACCAATGATGGCTTTGAAATATCAGAAATCGATATGGATCTCCGCTGACCATGAGAGGTTTATGGGGTCAGACAATCTGGAATACCTGATTTGAAGCTCGCTTCTATCACTGATTTGGCAAAAATCTATGAGATACGACAGGATATAGAGACTTATTTCGAAAAGAAAGAAAAATAGTTCAATTCTTGCATTGAGGCTCAAAATAGGGTACGATACTGGTATATGTTTGCTCTCCGAGATTTCTGAAAGATGCAAAGAAGCGCCAAAATAGTCAGTTGATGCCTCTTTATAGCATGTGTTATTATTGAGAGCTTCTGGTATACAAATCACGGTTTTTCTGACAAATCCCTCCATTCTCTCGGCAAAGTATCACGAGCAATAGAAAAAACTGATATCATCGATACAGCCTTCGCACAGAGCTACCAAAACACGCCTACAAGGAAGTAATAATTTATAAGATAATATTACAACATTTCTTATCCATATAACAAGTATTTTGTATGGGGATTTTGAATTGTGTTATGAAAAGTATTTACTATTATGATATCGTTATTGCGTCTTACTCCATATAACCTCACTATGTCTCACAAAAAATCAATCATATTCGTATGTGTCTTTGCGGCACTTTTGGGTCAAGCATTTGGACAAACTGCTTCTGGCGAAGTAAAACTCAATTCTGCTGGCACTAAACCAACTGTATCAGGAGAGGTCAAACCAGGGAATCTCAACTCAGCAGAAGACTACGTCCCACTCTATGAATCAAATGTTGATGAGGATGTCCCTCTCTACTCTGCTCCTGCCTATGATGTGGATGACACCGTATCACAAGCAACTCAAGTCAAAACAGGCCCAGAATTTGTCTTGTTTCTCATTGTAGCATTGCTTTTATCAATCCTTGCTTACAAAAAGTACGCTCCATTTTTCCAGAAATAAAAGTACAGCATCAATAATCAGTTTTTAATATTTTTCCAATGACTCACCTCGGACTCATCGGTTTGTGAACTATGGGCGAGAATCTCGTCCGTAATATTATTTCTCGCGATGAATCCATCGTTGTATGGAATCGCTCTCTCGATAAAGTCGATGCACTCATCGCAGAATTAGGCACTCCCGTGACAAAAGCGAGTACGATTGCTGAACTCGTACAAAAAACTGAATCACCTCGGAGTATCATCCTCCTCGTCCCAGCAGGGAAAGTGACCAATGAAGTCGCAGCCGAGCTTTTCTCGCTCTTGAACCCTGGAGATAGTATCTGGGACCTCGGTAATGCTCACTGGGATACAACTCTTGCAAATCAAACTGAAGCCCTGAAACATGGTATTCATTGGGTTGGATGTGGCATTTCTGGCGGGTCAGAAGGAGCACGACTTTGACCAGCGCTCATGCCCGGAGGCGAAGAGGAAGCGGTCAAAAGAATGCTTCCATTATTAGAAAAAATTGCTGCGAAGGATTTCACAGGAGGACCTTGTGTTACGTATGTTGGAAAAGCAGCAGCCGGAAATTTTGTCAAAATGGTCCACAATGGTATCGAATACGCCATTATGCAGGGCATCGCTGAGATATACGATATCCTCCGTTATGGTAATATTCCGCAATCAGAAATACAGGCTATTTTCAGAGAACTCAATACTGGATTATTGAAGAGTTTTCTTTTGGATATAACTGTGGACATCCTCTGAACAAAAGACCCTCTTGATGGGAGTGATTTACTCCCAAAAATCAGTGACAGAGCAGGCAGTAAAGGAACAGGTGGATGGACGGTCGAAGCAGCACTCAAGCTCGGCGTCCCCGTTCCAACTATTGCAGAATCCCTCTTCGCTCGTTGGATGTCTGGGAGAAATCAGAAATTCTCATTTCCAGGTATTGCATCACAAACAGAAACCATCAACAATCCTCTCTCAACTCAATTTCTCCACGATACTCTCTCGCTCGTTTATCTCGGCTCCTACCTCCAAGGTCTCGATCTTATCGTCGCGGCAGAAAAAGAATTTCAGTGGTGAATTAATCTCAGCGAAGTACTCCGTATCTGGCAAGGAGGATGTATCATCCGTAGCCGCATGCTCGAAATCCTTCCTACTTTTTACGGTCTCCCTGCAACAGCAGATGCAAGTGATTTTATAGGAAACATCAAAACAAAACTCGATAATACGAGTTCAGTGCTCGATAAACTCAAAATACCAACTCCTGTCATTGGCAGTATTCGAGACTACTTTATGACTCTCTATGTCGAAAAACTCCCCACCAATCTCATCCAAGCCATGCGTGATAGCTTCTGAGCTCATGGGGTAAAAAGAATTGGTAGTGATGTGAGTGAGAGTTTTCAGTGGAGATAAGAATTATGACAAAATTTGACATTAATAAAATTAATATATATTAATGAAATAAAATATTTTTATGACTCTTTTGCTCGATTCTCACGGAAAAAACGATATTGCCACTTGTATAGGTAGAAATATAAACAATAGCACATTGCCTGATGTCTACGCTGCAAGAATTGAACTAGTAAATTGTACTATCGAAGCAGGGACAAAAATACCAGATAGCAATCATTAGTGGTGATAAGACACAAATTTTATGACCATGTGACTTTGGTGATAATATAACATTTGATGATGTATCACATATCTGAAATGATCATAAATTTGGGAGTTGGTGCAAGTTTCACAAACACTCTTCTCCTATAAAAATAGGAAACAATAATACTTTTGGATATGGTACTCAACTACCCGCACTCACTGCTATAGGTAATGATAATAAATTTGGAAGTGGCACAGAAATCGGCAACTTTGCAAGTATTGGAAACAACAATACTTTTGGGCGGAATAGTGTTGTCTCGCTCGAAGAAATAACAGCCATTGGAAAAGGGAATAAATTCCTCACTGGCGCTGTAGCATGAGCGCACGTAGATTTCGAAACAAATGACAACATACTCATGCCTCCCGCGGAATGAAAGACATACGAGGGACAGATTTTTAACACCAAGGAAATATTCTCATCTTGAGCACGCTTTGTAAATTGCCAATTTAACGAAAGATGTAAGTTTGGTCCTTGGTCAGTGTTTGAATGATCACACACCTCTTTTGTAGATGGATGTGAATTCGGAGAAAGAACGGTATTCCATATATCAAACATAGGAAGTGGCCATACTATTGGTTCATGGTCAGAAATTCGTCATTTGAGCGGTAACGCAGAAGCCGATATACCATACGGTACCGCTATAGGCAAGATGAATAGGGTCGGCTATGGTGCAAAAATTAGTCACGGGGTTAAAATGGGTGATTCAAATTTTATCGATAGTGGTGCCCAAATCTGAAACTTTGCAGAATTTTGAACTGGTAATCGTATCGGTAGGTTTTCCGAGGTCGGAAAAGAGTGTCATCTCTGAAAATGAAATGTCTTCTACCCAGGATGTAGCATAGCAAGCTTTGCAAGAATGTGACCAGGTAACGTATTTGATAAAACAATACCTCCATACCAGATGTGGGATGGGAGCGTGGACCAATGAGTCAGAAGGAACGTTCCTAGAATACGTGACAGGATAGCTGAAGCCTTGATGTAAAAAGCTCTCTTTAGGGGAAAATCAGAAATATTTCACCTTTTTGTGAAGAATAGGTGAACTTGGCCTAGCCTATTGGCTGAACCAGTTTTACCATACGGCGAGAGCCCAAGCATCCAAAATGGAAAGAGAGAAGTATTTGCATTCATGTCCTACCTCCAGTACTATAGTCGGGCTTATTTTTAACCAATACTATTATGAAAAAAGCATTTTCTACTGCAGTTATAGCAACCTTGCTTGTTGCCAGCTCTGTCTGGGCTGATGAAGTTAGTACTAGCTCTGTGAACGATGATGAAAATGAAATTCATCAGGAGCATCGTGAAGAGAGAGAAGCACGACGTGAAGCTCGTGAAAAAGAACAAGAGAGAAGGAAAGAAATGAGATCAGAAATCAAAGATTTCCGAAAGGAACATCGTGCTGATATAAAAGAAGCAAAGTCTGAATGTAAGGCTCGTCTCGATGCTGCGACGACTGATACTGAAAAAGAAACTATCAAGGCTGAGTGCAAAGCTGAAGCAAAAGCAGCTCGTGAGGCTCTCAGAGAAAACATCAAGGAGCTCCGAAAAGAAAATTATAATACCGTCCTTGCTAATCTCCAGACTCGTCTCCAGAATAGTTTAGAGAAAATGAAAGCTCTTCCTCAAGATAAAAAAGATGAACTCAAAGCAAATCTCAATGAAAAACTCGACAAACTCGAAGATAAAGCAAATGAGAAAGGAAATGATACAGCTATCATCACTATAGCTGCGATCCGTGCTATCATCGCTCAAATCTAGTTGCTTATTTTAGAAACAAAACCTCCCCAGTGCTGGGGAGGTTTTTTATATTAAGCTATTATATCGACGGAACCAAGTAAGCTGACGCTTCGCGTAGTGACGATTATTTTGTTGAACCAACTCTATGGTCTCTTCAAGCGTTTTGTCATAATTCAAAAAATCGATAATTTCACGATATCCTATAGCATTGAGCCCCGGAAAGTCACGAAATAAGTCTATCTCACCCCGCAGGTAATCTGGTCTCTGTATATTGTGTGTACCAAGCAATCAACGAACTTCTTCTACGAGCCCTTCATCAAACATATTTTTCACTCTGATATTGATATTCTCGTAAAGCTTTTCACGATCTCCATCATACGGCGTGATACGGAGAAAATCATACGGACTCTCTGTCTTTTGACCAAGTACTTTTTTTGACTTCCCTGTTGCTTTGAATATCTCAAGACCACGAATGACATAGCGATAATTTCTCGGATCGAGTTCGCTCGCATAGTCAGGATCCACTTCGTTCAATTTTTGCCACAATGCTTCATTGCCTTCTTTGTCTCGAAATACCTCCAGCTCGTCACGATACTCCCAATCCGCTGGGACTTCTGGGATAGTGAAATTTCCGATGACTGAATCAATAAAAAGTCCAGTTCCTCCTGAGAGTATCGGGAGTTTCCCACGAGCATGAATCTCTGCGATAATCCTGCGTGCTTCTGGGGCGAATTCCCCTACTCCATACATCTCGTGAATATCCAGAATATCAAGAAGATGATGCGGAATACCCTGCATCTCCTCCTTCGTCACTTTCCCTGTCCCGATATTCATCCCACGATAAATCTGTCGAGAATCGGCATTGATTACCTCGCCATCATACTTCTTCGCAAGCTCTATCGTGAGTGCAGTCTTACCACACGCCGTCGGTCAATAGATGACGAGGAGCTTGGGTTTGTGTGTAGCTATTTCTAGCCATTTTTGTATATCTTCCTTCATTCTTCTGTATTATTTACTTTTATATTTTTATAATATAATATATTTACTGTTGTCAAACAGCCCTATTATAGGTTGTTTTTGATAAATACTAATTGTCATTCAGTATGTGAGTCATTGAATTCATTGATAATGCAGAATCAAAATCTAATAAAGCCTACAACTTTCATAGTATCAGAAAAATACTAACTCAGGCACATCTTGTAATTCGTTTTATAAGCAGTATTGCTCAGCCAAAAGATAATCCAAAGATGTTACGAAATTTGATGAGAGCTCAAGAAAAAGCTCATGATTTGGAAATCCTAAAAAAAGCTCAACTCTCCCTACCAGAAGAAGATGATATATTAGCAATCGAACTTTTCCTTTTATTGCTTTATCAGGTTTATATTCCAAAAAGGTATGATACAGTGTTCTTTCAAGCTATACGGGAAGAAGTGGCATGGTTCCTCCATCCTCTATTTCAAGAAGCGCAAAATAAGTATCCTGATAGTCCTGATAAAGTTATACAGATTTTTCAGAACTCTTCTCAAGCGCTAAATCTTTTATGAAAAAGTGAGCTCTACAATCAACTCCACGAAGATGATCCTCAAATTTTTCTATCTTGAGATAGAATAGAAGCATCGGAATGACTAAAAAAAGTAGCTATTGGAAAAGCTGGCTGATGTCCACTTATGCGAGTAAAAACAGTACTTCATGGCACTCTGATGACAGATTTTATGATTACTTGTGTGAAATTCTGGACCTATAGAAAAGTCCTCAAAGCAAAAACTACTAAACAGAAATCAGCCCAGGAAGAATAGCTCTCGGATTGACTCCAATGCCCACAATCAGTGGTTGTGGTAAATCTTGCACATTTGTGGAAAGTGTTATCTGTTCCTGGGGGGCATTAGCAAAGACAGTTGAACTGGATTTAAGTCGCTCTTGAATGAGCTCTTCAATAGTACTAAAAGAGAGGAATTCTCGAGGACAATTTCTCTGATCGGTGATTGTTTTTCGCAATCCCCTTTTATCTGAAAGCTCTAAACAATCACTGTATCTCATGAGGATAATGAATAAACTCTTGAGTTCCTCGATACTAAATTTTCATTTTTCGGCAACAGCCATTTCTGGTCTAAGGTGTGGAAATATATAACAACAGAGTCCGAGATATGTTTTTTCTTGTTCTTCCTTGGAAGTGCCTCTTACTTTATCGAGTTGTGAGGGCCGGAATATAAATTCTCTTTGTTTTGGTCTTTCGTGAAGCGCACAAGCTTTTACTTCTAAATTTCATTTTTTATCAGGAAGTCTGATATCGCAGATATTACGATTGTTTCAGCCGATATTTTGTCATTCAGAGAGCAATGTCATCATATTTTCATGTAGTCGAGCTACCAGAGAACAGGCCCATTTTCTATGTCGATAGATCTTATTGTTGCCAGGAAACATACGAGATAAACTCCCTCTCGTTTTGAGACTCTCAAGAGTTTGAGTGTAGGATAGATCTTGAAACTCAAATGCCATATATTTAATTCTAATAAATATATGAATAAATCAATTGTCAAAATCTACGCTTCCGGAGGATTTCTCACCATACCTATAAATAAAGTCTGTTTTATTTGTATGTCTTCATGGCTTTGTCCCAGATATTCCAGTAGAGTCCATAATTTCACTGTCATTTCTCATGGTGCAGGTTATGATCTCGTGGACTATTCCACCATTTCCAGAACCAGTGATTCTGTGCGTGAGCTGGAAATATATCATACCCGAGATGTCCGAGGACATTGTACGCTGTCATCCATGTACCAAAAATAAATATAGCAACCGGGTGTATCGGAAATATATACACTGCTGTTACGAGGACTCCTGTTGTGAGAAGCGCTTCTCATGGATGAAATGAAAATGCAGTCCATGGGGATGGGTTGTGTGAGAGGTGGTGAATACGGTGAACATATCTCATCATCCACGGTTGATGTAACCATCTATGCGTCCAATAAAAATACGCATCATGATAGATAACAAGAAATACTATACTTACCCAAAAATAGAACCATCAATACTCTCCTATTTCAGAATATATATGAGTTGTTTCTTGGAGTCTTGTCCCTATAAATAAGCCTCAAACTATTGCAAAAATAGCGAGAGAGATAACCGAATATGATACCTCTCTGAGAAAGTCTGAATTCTTTGGAAATATTTTTTGTATTTTTCTATGCAAAAATTCTCTTTTTTTCCATACATAAAATACTACGAAAGCAAAACCAGCAATAATGAAATACCTCCCCGAAAATATCACAAAGTTTAACAATGTAATTTCGAGAAAGTATGACATGCTATTGTTGCTCGAGATAATACCTCGCTGTATAGAGCACATCCTCGTCAGTAAAGTCAGATTTATTCACCACCCAATCAAGATAATCTCGTGGTACATCCGTCCAGAGTGTGCCTTTATGTTTGCCAAATTTGCACATATAGAGAATCGATGGATGAGACGAGATCTCAATCATCATATTTCGGAGTTCTTGTTCGTCTTTTTGTGGTTCTTTTGCCTTGAGTAGTTCATGAAGTTTATAGAAGACTTTTTCGAGGACGAGAACATCACCGAGGGCGTCATGCGTCTGAGGTTTTTCTGCAAATTCGATACCGAAGTAGTAGCGGAGATACTGGAGCTTGTGTTGTTCGAGTTCTGGAAGGAGGTAACGAGAGAGACGGAGTGTACAAATCGGAGAAGTCACTTCGATGCCAGTTCGTTCGAGAACATCAACATCATACGCAGCATTGTGAGCGACGAGCGTATAAGTTTCGAGGAGTTTCTGGAGTACGCCTTTATCTGGTGTATCGGCAAAAATAGGTTTCCCTGCTATCTCAGATTCTGTGATATGGTGCACCGCCATCGAACTAATCTCGATAGGCACTCAGCCTGTCCCGTAGAGAGAAGAGAAATACTCTATCTTATCATCAGGTTTATACGCCAGTTGGATCATGATAGGGTTTTCAGTGTGATGTGTTTCGGTATCGAGGAAGAGGTACATAAATCAGGTTTAATAAGTTTGCCAAGTTTACTGAGTTTATTAGGTTTGACGAGTTATACAATACCGTTCTTAAAAAAGTTTTTCATAATTTGAATCTCTCGAAAAGATAGTGTAGGATGTATATATGAAGTTCAATGCACCCCAAACAGATTCTCACGAATCACCAGAATCAATGCACCCCAAACAGATTCTCACGAATCACCAGAATCAATCAGCGCACGACTCCAACAGATTATTGGATATGATTTCAAAAATCCACGACTTGTAGAGTTCCTCGATAGAAATGCTGATAGTCATCAATTAGCTTCGCTAGAAAGAACCTCATCAACGCCAGATGTTATCAGGAGAGTTGCTGATAGATTCAGGCAAGTAGAGACTATGTTCACTGAACCAGTAGCTCGTGCAGCAGATATAGTACAATTGAGAATACGGCGTGAGCACCCTACCATGAAGTGAGTCAATCTCGACTTGGTTGTCCCGCGAGCAATAGAAATCGTGGAAGAAGAGACAGCAGAAAGACTCGATGTCCATGCAGATATTTGATATCCTGCTCGCAAGAAAAGATAAACATTGAAATCAGGCGTTTTTCGCTACTATAGAGGCATGAATTCGGTCTCTCTTTCATGAATTAGCTTTTACCAGTGATCTTACTGACAGTGCCTGAGTGATTTGTGCAAAGAAATAGCGAATAAAGCATCTCAGCTCGTCGTCACTCCAAATCCTGAAATGCTCTATGAAGCACAAAATGACTCAGAACTCCTTGAGGTTTTAAAGAATGCACATCTTGCTCTCCCAGATGGAGCAGGAATCTTCGTCGCCTATCAAATCACAGAAAGCAAACTCCCCTCTTTATTCAAATATGTGGCTTTTCCTTTTTGGTGTCTGAGAGCCATCATCCACAGCCATTCTCTCGTAGAAGAGTATGGAGAGAGAATCACTGGTGCTCGACTCACTCGTGATCTCATAGCCTACGCAGCCGAGATGAAAATACCCGTTACCATCATCGATCCTGTAGTCTCTGGAGACAGTGAATGAGATAAGAGAAAAAGAGTGTCTCAAGAAACGATGAAAGTAACTCTTGAAGAAAAATTTCCTTGACTTGATTGCCAAATAATAATTAGCAATGTCTGTCCCGAAACGATAAACAATGGTATAATTTTCGCTACGCACGGAAATGGGAGGCAGGAGAAACTCCTCGCAGAAACAATAAAAAGGCATCCTAATTGCGGACTCTGTATAGGTGTCGGTGGGTCTATCGACCTTCTCACATGATTTAGACAACCAGCACCAGAGTTACTCAAACGCTTCGGCGGAGAATGGCTCTATCGACTCTACAAAAACCCCTCTCGTCACTGGAAGAGAATGAAAAAAGTTATTGTTTATCTCCTTCAACAATTCGCCTAGCTCACATGATTGGTTGACGTGTTTGAAAATCTAAAAATGTGATTTCCCCATTTTCATGAGTTACCTGGATAGCAAGATGTTGACTGCCATCTGCTCACATCACAGATACAATCGGGATAGCATTGGGAGTTCTCGAGTTGATAAAAAATCGTACCTGGAAACTCTGTTTGAGTTGTTCAAATGTATAAATTCTTTCTCTCATAAGAGCCTCTCCAATATCCATATCTGATTTTATATGAAAAGCTTCTCTCACTTCAGCGAGTGTCATATCGAGCTCTGGAAGAAGCAAGAGCCACTCTTGTTCAGAGAGTTGTTGCACACGTTTTTCGAGAGCATCTTTTTTGCGACTTGCCTCTGTAGGTTTCGATAAATGCAAAATCCCTACTCAGCCAAGGAGAAGTACTGGTCAACCTAATAATACTCATGCTGCTATTCGTGCCTGTATTTTCGGTGCAAGATTTTCGAACCATTTTGGCCCACGAACTTCACGCGTAAGTGGCGGACGGGTTCCATCTTCAATTTTTACAGCTGGTTTCATTTATTTATTATAATATTTAATTTAATATGTCAATATTTAAAATTCCCCCATCTTTGGGGGAATTTTTGTATCTTCGAAGGAACTATTTGAGATCTTCTAAATCAGCAAAATGCGTAGCGCCTGCTGATTTCTTTTTGAGCGTCTCGTCTGCATTGAGAGAAACAAAAGTATGCTGCGATGTGACGCCATATTTTTGTTTGAGCTCCGTACTCATATCATAATCCACTTTGAGTACTATAGTGTCTTCTGGTGCTGTTTCTTTGAGAAAGTTTGCATCCGCGACTTTACAGGTAGGACACCACTTAGCATGGAAGAAGAGTATTACATTTTTACCACTCGCCAGAGAGCTTTTCATGAGAGAATCAGTGTAAGGTGTATAGATGCCTGGAGTTGATTTTTTCATCATAGCCTGTGGCTCTGCTGTTTCTTTTTTCATAGCATTACCAGATTCTGTCTTTTTCATCATGGCATCGATAGTTTTATTATCCTCTTTTGGCATCATACCTTCGAGTCTCATGGTATCTTCTTGAGTTTTTTTGGCTCAGAAAGTACAACTCGAGAGAGTAATAGCAGTGATTATTACGAGGGATCCTGTAAGTATTTTTTTCATATATGAAAAATAAAAAATAAAATAGTTTTGAGTCTTTCCGGACTGCTTGGGGCTATGATTTGACGCTCGCGATATACTCACCGTATCATTCTGCTTCCATTTTTTCGACCGGGATAAATCGGAGAGCAGCAGAATTCATACAATAGCGTTTCCCTGTCGTTTTTGGGCCGTCATCAAAGACATGTCCGAGGTGACTATCACCATACTTGCTACGGACTTCTGTACGTGGAATGCCGATTTTGTAATCAGTTTTCTCTGTCACGAAGTGAGGATTGATAGGTCTATCAAAACTCGGCCATCCTGTCCCTGAATCATATTTATCACGAGAGCTAAAAAGTGGCTCACCCGTCACTACATCAACATAAATCCCTACCTCATGATTGTCCCAGTAAGCATTGTCAAATGGTGGTTCTGTTCACTCTTGCTGAGTCACACGACACGATTCTTCTCCGACTAGAGCACAGATATCTCCATCAGGTTTACGATATTTCTTGGCAAATTCTGCGTCCTTTCCTGCGATAGCCTGTTTTTCTTCTTCGGTCCAATTTGCATGGATGAAATCCTCACGACCTGAACCTTTTTTGTAGAGATTGTAGTGAAGTGAAGATTTTTTATAGTAGTCCTGATGATATTCTTCTGCTGGGTAAAAATTATTAAAGGGCAGAATCAATGTCGCCACTGGTTTATCAAACTTTTTTGAATCATTGAGCTTTTTGATAAAATCTTCTGCTGTCTTTTTTTCTTCGTCATTTTGATACCAGATAGCAGTAGTATAGCTCTCTCCTCTATCTGCAAATTGCCCTCCGGCATCCGTCGGGTCTATCTGATGAAAAAATATCTCCACGAGACGTTCGTAGGAAACTCTGGTAGGGTCATACGTCACTTGAATGGCCTCACGATGTCCAGTCGTCTCTGTCAGGACTTGCTCATACGTAGGATGTGCGACTTTGCCACCAGCATAACCGACGACAGCATCGACGACGCCTGGCTCAGAATCAAATGATGGCTGGAGACACCAGAAACATCCACCAGCGAAGGTCGCTACTTTGGCATTTTCTGGAATAATAATTGGTTGTGTATTCATAGTATTTTGGCTAGGAAATAGGGTGCAGCTCACGAGAATGGTTGTAAGTATCGGAATAGTGAGAGAGGTAAAATATTTCATAGTTTTTGACAAATAATATTTAATATTAAAATAATTCTCAATAATTAACTCATTTTTTTATGTCATTGGAAAATCAAGGCGGATATCACGAAGTACATGTATACGAGAGAAGAAAAGAAGACCGCCGATACACAAAATTAGTTCAAAGCCACATTGTTCATGGTGACAGGACTCAAATCGCCAAGCATTTTTGGGACATTTTGCCTGATAATCAGACACCATACGTACATGAAAAAATTGCATCAACAGCATTGGCCGCAGATTTCAGAGAGAAAGTCACAAGAGTTGTATCAGCAGATGGAAGCGATGTAAAACCTGGAATAAGAGACATAATCTTTTTAGGTAAAAATTGAGTAATTCCGCGGATGGCAGCTTAGCCTCAAAAAGTAAACGCATGGAGTCGTAAACCATCACTTGGTTGAATGGTAATAGTGCTATCATTTTCGAATTTGTCAGACTCAAAAATCGTATAGAGTTCATCGCCAGCGACTTCTATAGTTTTCGTGGAAACGATTTCTTTTTTATCATTCAATATATTGACGATTATTTCTCATTTTTTCATATCTGATGAGACGACGAGAAATACTTTTTTGGCTGCAAAACGCAATATCAGAGCAGAATTTTCTCCAAAACTCTCTACATATTCTGGTGTGATTTTCCATGGCCCCGAGAGCGTCCAATTATTGACGAGTAGCTCTCCTGCTGAGAATGCTTGTGGACCATCCTGAAATAATCATGTTTCGAAAATCATATTTTTGGCTCTCATAGTTCCGAGATAGGTTTCGGGTGTGAGAGTATTTCATTTTTCTTGGAGCATATTTGATTGGAGAAATGTTTTTGGATCATACGATTTTGCAATTTTTTGGACTCTTTCGTCGCTCTTTGATAAACCGAGGAGCTCTTGAATAGCCTTTTCTGTTTCATCGTATTTTCCTTCTCAGAAGTGTTTGTAACGGATGCGTCATTCTTGGTCGATGAGATACTTCGCTGGCCAATATTGATTAGCGTAGGCGTTCCACGTCGTGAAATCATTGTCGAGCGCTACAGGATAACGTATTCCAGCCTTTTTACTCGCTTCACGGACATTGCTCGTGATTTTCTCAAAAGTGAACTCTGGAGCATGGACACCGATGATGACGAGACCATCTTTTTCATACATATCATACCATGTATTGAGATAGGGTTGTGTTCGTTTGCAATTGATACAAGAGTACGTCCAGAAATCCACCAAGACGACTTTGCCACGAAGTGATGCGAGTGTGAGGGGTTGTGAGTTAATCCAATCAGCTATACCGGCGAGCTCTGGGGCATTACCGATATTCATCATAGCAGAATCATTTTTCGCATTTTTTGGTTTACACACTCATCCGCTACACATCATCGGTTCCGGTGGGATGAGGTTTTGATTGATTTTCTCTTCGAGACTATAGGCGTTAACGAAGAATCCTTTTTCTACAATATACGCCTCCAGGGTTTTCATCCATCCAGTGACTATGAGAGCTCCGACGAGAAATATGATCACTCCGAGTAATTTACGAAAAATGCCATTTGGATTCGCGAAAAATCGAAATCGAGCGATGATGCTCCGTCCAAAATGAGCCACGAGGAAGAGTATCAAGCCAAGACCAACAAAGTAGGATAGGAGGCCGAGCATGCCCGTCACCCTATCTGCTGGTAAAATAGTAGCAAGCAAGAGAGTATACGTCGGATTACAGCTACTAAATATAGGTCCGAGAGCGGCTCCGAGAAATATCGCTCACCAGGTTCATCCTTTTTTATTTGCATTCTCGAGAGATTTTTGAGACCATTTTTCGATTCCTGTGACATCCATCAACCAGGGCCACAATTTCGGGAAAATGAGCGTCAGAGAAAAGAGAACCAATATCCCGCCAGAGACATATTCCCAGAATACTGGATCGACATGTATGAATACCGTCGATACCTTGAGTAAGAGAGTGAAAACAAGCAATGAAAAAATCAAAGAGCCAATGATAATATATGGTCTCCATTTATTTTGTCCTGCCAGACTCCCTGAGAGGATAACGGGAAGGAGTGGGAGCACACACGGCGCCAAGACAGTGAGAACCCCTGCGAGAAAACTGAAAAGAAGAAGAGAGAAAAGCATAGAATTATTTTTTAAAATATGGTTTAAGGATTTGCCAGATTTGATCCCAGAACTCGTGAGACTCATCTATTCTGTAATAGATATTGAGCCACTCACGTCGTGTAGTAACCAGTCGAAGTTTTTTCATCTGAGAGAGCGCCTGAGAAACGACTGAGGGGGAACAATTCGTCACTTCCGCTATTTCTCCCGAAGAGAGCTCTCAGGCTTTAACGAGCGCTATGAGCATCTCGAGACGACATTCGTTTCCGAGTAAAGCAAATACCTCAGCAGAATCTCGTATGATTTTGGATTGAGGAAATATGGTATTTTGGATTTTTTTTACATCGACCATGGTATTATTTTATTAATTTCTAAAATAATTGCAAGTTAATTTTATAAAAAGCTAAAATAATAAGTAGTTTACCGGATTATTGACAAATAATTGCACAGTATATAGTTATATAATATGAACACTCTTTCTTCTACTATTGATTCTCGAACTGGAGAAGCGATAAGTCTCAGGAATTCCGTCCTCAAGAGCCAACCGCTCTCAGGTGGTCTCTATACGCCTCAAACGGCAATTTTTCCACAATTTTGATCTTCAGAAATACAAAGAATGTCAGGCATGAGCTATCAAGAACTCGCAAAAACAGTTCTTAGTAAATTTGATTGGGGTATTTCTCCAGAAAAATTAGGAGGTATTGTCGATAAAGCATATGGAGATCAATGGCACAGGCCTGAGATAACTCCTGTACAACGGATCGATAATAAAATGTTTTCACTTCATCTCGGCTACGGTCCTACTTTTGCTTTCAAAAATATCGCTCTCGAATTTCTCCCACGACTCCTCTCAGAATTAACTTGAGGACGTATAACAAATGTTCTTGGTGCCTCTTCAGGTGATACAATAAATGCCGCTCATCGTGGAGTTATGGGAACCAATATCCATTCATTGTTTATGCTCCCTAGTACATGACCCTCTGCTGTTCAGAGAATGCAAGCCACACATGGTATTGTCAACAATCCAAATGCTCTTACTATTTTAGCTGATGCTCCGTTTGATCCGCTCCAAGATGTTGTCAAAAAGGTCAACTCTCCTGAATATGCTGGACTAAAAACACAATACTGAATAACATCCTTTAATTCTATCAATATAGCCCGTATACTCGCACAAACAGTGTATTATTTCCGAGCCTATGCCGAACTTTTGAAAAAGAGTGAGATCAAAAACTGAGATGAAGTGATTTTTTCAGTGCCATCAGGAAACTTTGGTGATGCTCTCGCATGACTCTATGCAAAAGAAATGTGACTCCCTATAAAAACTATCAATGTGGCAACGAATGAAAATAGCATGCTTCATAGATTTTTCGAGACTGGAATCTACGAACCACAAAAAATACAAGTCACCAATGCCCCTTCTCAAGACATATCAAAATCGAGTAATTTTGAACGTGCACTGTTATGGGCATGTGGGGATACAGAAAAAGTAGCAGGATGGTATCAGGAACTCGAAAAAACAGGTTCATTTACAGTTGACGCGACTACTCTCGAGAAACTCAAAAGCGTCTTCACATCATCTACCTCTACAAATGCTGACCGATTATCTACCATTGAATATATGGCAGGGCAATATGACCACGGAATCGACCCACATACTGCAACAGCGGTTGATCCGATATTGAGTGGTCAATTTGATACGAGCATTCCTGTTATTTTCCTTGAGACATCTCATGTTGCACAATTTGCAGAAGAGCTAAAACAAGATATCTGAATCGTCCCTGGAATGCATGAATTTGACGAAATACTAGAACAAATGAGACAGCAAAAACCAGAAGAAGGTGTGCATTTTCTGCGTGCAGGAAGCAATCCTGAAGATATAATGGAAAAAGTACACCAAGGTCTTGCTTTGCTCGCAGAAAGAAAATAATTATTTCTTCCGACAGAGAAAACTCACTATCTTACTCCCCTCTCGCCGGCCCATCGTCTCAAACTCTGTGGCTGTTTCTGGGGTGAGTTTTTTCTCTGGTTCTTCGTTATCATTTTTCTCGTAAGTAAAATATGGTGAGCGGGCGAGATGTTCATCTATCCACTGGGCATAACTCGCTTCGTCGGTTTTGATAACAAATATTCCGTCGGGTGCAAGAACCGAAGCAGCATCGCTGAGAAAATCATCCTGAATAACACGATTCTTGTGGTGTCATTTTTTTGGCCAAGGATCTGAGAAGAGGAGATACAGTTCGTCAACCTCACCTTCGGCAAATATTTCTGGAATTTTCTGGCCAAACACTTTGAGGAGAATGACGTCTTCTCTCCCCTTGCGCGCTGATTTTTCGTAGGTACGGATGAGACGTTTAAACTTGAGTTCTATTCCAACACATGCCATCTCTGGACGATTACCAGCATAGTTTGAGAAAAAATTACCCATACCTGTGCCTATTTCGAGCATCAATTTCTCTTTTCAGAAAAACTCTTTCCATTTTCCTTTTTTTGCATGCATCTCTTCCTCATCAGAATAAATATGCGGATGTTCGGCGACTTGTTTGATGTAGATATTCTCGTATGGCATAGGTCAGATACTATAGAGAAACAGGATTTGGCAAATTCTAATAGTATATAGGACCTATTTTCGAGAATATTCTTTGTTAGAAAATTGTTTTGCCAAAAAAAGAAGTTATACTTTTCGAAATATTTTCATTAACTTATTTTTATGTCGATTTTTTTTCGTATTGCTGTCGCGAGTATAGTTATATTCAACACTTTTGGCACTACTTTTGCACTTACAGCTGAAGACAATATGCTCCAGTCGGTTTATAAAGTAAAGGTATATGAAAGTGAGAGTATTTCTGGCAATTATATTTTTACACAATGGTGAAGTGCTGTACTGCTCGATAGCAATCGTATTATCACCAATGCTCACGTCGTGATCAATCCGAATAGCAACGCTCCAACAGGAAAATATGAAATCTGTCGATCCACACCAGAAAAAAAAGATCCAGAATGTTTCACGACTGCTAAACTCATCTCCTATGATACCGTAGCAGATCTCGCTCTTCTCGAACTCGCCAAACCAGTGACAGGTGCCAAAAAACTCGCTTTCGGCAAAAGCAATCTCTCTATTGGGTCCAAGGCTATCGTCTATGGTTATCCTGGAATAGGTGGTCTCAGCATCACACGTACGGAATGAAAGATAGGTGGTATGGAAAATGACACCTACAAATTTGATGGCACCATCGATAGTGGTAACTCGGGTGGAGGAGCATTTGACTCAAGTGGGAAGCTCATCGGTATACCCTACGCAGTTCGTTCAGAAAATGGAATGATCGGATACATAATCCCTCTCACAACAGTGAATGATTTCCTCGCTGGTAAAACCGACAATATCGAAGAATACAGTGGTAATGTACCTGTAAATTTCACGACATATATCAAAAAAATACAAGCGCTCTACCGAGATGTCAATCTCCTTCAAACAAAAAATGTCACCATCAAAGACGCTGGTAAAGGAGGTTTTACTCTCAAAAATGTGAGTCAATCAGCAGACGGAAGCATATTTAATTATTTCTTTCTCGATAAAAATGGTCGAGTTTCATTTTCTGTCGCATGTTCAAAAGATGCCTCTATAAAACACACTGGGATTGAACTCACCCAAGCCTCATACGGCTGGAAGGATTTCGATTCTGTCTATGTGCGTTCTGGTAAATTTATCGATAATGCTCAAAATCTTTTCCTCTCAACAAACATTGCAAAAAAAGCGACTAACTGAGTAAAGACTATGTTTGCAACTGTCTTGTATAAAAACGCTCCGACATGTAGTGCAAATATCTACGTCACTGATTCAAAAAAAGATAAAACACTCTACGATAAGGCCTTGGCTATAGCAAAAAATGTAAAATTTACCAATACACCGAAGTTAGCAACGAATTTTGTATCATCTTTTTTCACAGCAAATACTTTACCAGAATCACTCTATATCGGTGAATCATTCTCTACTAGTGATTATCTGATTGTTCCAGAGATGATTTTCGCATTTGATAAAGAAATCGGTTCATATGCACGTACAGAACTCGCGTCTTATAATGATGCCGTTGAATACATGAATGTCGATTATGAGGAGGATGAGTTTTATACAGGAACTGATACTTCGTATCAGACATTTCTCAATCGCTACACTGTCGTCGGAGATCCAACTGTCGTTGAGAGTGTCATCAAGAGTAAAAATGGCAAAAATATATTTATGACTGTCGTTGATAAGAGCACTCAAAATCCGGTGCAAGAAAAAACAAAAGTTCTCATGTTCTATCCATTCAAAACTGATAAAGGAGAATACAAGAGCTATCGTTTTGAATTTGAATTCCCTGTCAAAAATACAAACTTCGTCAATATTATCCGTACATTCTTTGAGTCAGTAGAAATGCCTGGTAGTTCTCCGTTTGGTTCGTAATTAATTACCGAGGATGATATCCGCATCTTCTTTTCTCTCGACAAATCGAAGAATTGGCCTTTCTCGACCGCCTCATAAAACTCTGAAAATATCAGCCTGATCGCCCATACCGCGAGAGACAAATATCCCGTATGGCTCACCTGTTGTAGCTGGATAATAACCAGAAATATACTGACTATCTGATTCCATGCCTATCCATTTCCGAGCTCAGCGTGATAGTTTTTCCCCTACAATTGGGATATCTTGAAAACCTAGGAGTCCATGTGTATGACCACAGAGGAAAAGTGTTGGGACATTGATGCGAAGTCATAACTGTGCCTTCATCGCCTCAATCTGTCGCACTCCATCGGGATTATGCACCATCACAATATTGACTCCAGAGTGTGAATTAATATTCGAAAGAAGCTCGCGGACTGCCTCAGGAGTATAGAGTTCTTTTTGTGTATTATGACATGGCATACTGTGGAGCTTGATTTTGTCTCCTCATATCTCTATTGGTTTATCTATATAATCAAAACCTAAATCTCCTATTAATCTACGAAGTCCTTCGAGGTTTTTTGGAGAAATTTTTTCGAGCATACGTCTATCATGATTACCATCTATAGACCAAATTTTTCCACCTTCAGACCTTTTTGCATTATCCGAAAAATACATTTCTAAATCTTGCACATGTTCAAAACCAGTCGGCTTATGCTCTCATGACCCGAGAGTCATAATGTCCCCCAAGTTAAGCGTAACGCATTGAGTATCTCATATTATCCTGTCTGCCTCAGACTGTGAACGTTGTAAAGTAGGATTAATGTTTTTATGAACACCTCAGATATGCATATCAGCTATTATATCAATAACCCTATTCGCAATACCATCAGCATATACTCTAACTTCACGTGTCTCAATACCCCTCCGAGTCAAACCAGAGAGACGAAGAAGGTTTCCAACAGCGGGGAATGCTACATTGCGTACAAAAGCCATATACTATTATTTATTCATATAAATTTTCTGAAACCTTTTCTGTAAATTCGCTGGACGAGGCATATTTGGAACCATCCGAAAACATCATCCCATGATGAGATTTTTAATAGCGAGCCCAACTATATGGTCGACTTGAATAACTGTTTTATCTTCTCAGAATGTCCTATCTAATAAGTTAGCTCAGGCTTTTGCGGCTCCGGTCTGTTTCCTGTCATACTCTGGTTTCGAAATGAGTGTGAGATTATTTTTTATTCATCCTTTTTCTAAACCTAAACCAAGGAGTGAATCACATTTGCTTCTTGTGAGTTCACATTGCGGAAAATCTGGATACAAAATATTTCTGACTCAACCATTGAATTTGCCTACTATTTCATTACTTAAAGGTATAAAAGTTAATAAACATTTTTGATATATAAGTACAAAATAATCGATGAGTCTAAGGATTTCTGGATCTCTTGCTTTTTTGTATTCAACTATAAGTGGGGAGAGCGCCATAATGTAAGACCTCCCCAAATCTAATACAAAATCCCCATTTGCATCTCTCTTCATCCAGCGCTCAAAGACTTCTGAATGCGTCATGAGCGGGAAGAATTCCACCCCACCAAAAATCAGCTGTTCATCAAATTCACGAAAATTCTCACCAGCACCATTGAAACCATGAAGCATATCATGGTTCATAAAATGAACTAAAATTCTATACAGTTCTAATATATATCCAGCATTATTACCAATAATTGAAGCCAGCTTTTTGAGTGCATTTGCAGATAATACATGTTGTGCCTTGAGAGATCATGTTTTACCTGATCATTCCATGTGGAAACCGTGATGGTATAAATACCCCCTCAATTTCATATTATATCTCGATACCGTCTGGAACACCTCAGAATCATCGTCCACAACAATAACTTCTAGAGTACCCGGATAAAAAGGCGCTACCCTCTTTTGTAGGGCTCCAGGCAATACTCATCCATACCGAGCATATTCAGCTACATGATTAAATTCGGGTACAGCAGTACTCATATACTATTATTTTAGTATATTTATATTTTTGTCAATTATACTCCTTCAATAGCTACCTTATCCTCTGAGGAAAGAAAGAGCCGAGCAATACGAAGTTCATCAAAGGTATATTCTTCTTCGTAGGTCTCAAAGAGGTACTGACGGACAGGCATAATATATTAATCACTATTACTCTATCTTTTTATCTCAAAAACTAAAATAGCTTTATTATTCTGCAGTTTCTACAAAAAGATACTTTTGAAGATTTGCAACTTGCCTATCAATTCAATCCAACAATGTATCAATCTGTCTGATACGCAGATCTACTGTAGCAATCTGTCATTTTATTGCATTTTGATTCTTAATAAGAGCATCTTTAGATGCGTAAGCTTCTGTTTTTCGAAGAGAGATTTGATTTTTTTGTTCCAAAAGAGGCACCACAATTGCCTGATTATCAGCAAGCCTCTTGGCTCGTTGGTCCAATTTATTTTGAGTAAGAGTATTTACCACCTCTTGGTGTTGGGTCGTATTAGCAAGATTTTTTTCTGTCAGTATTCTTAATGCTTCTTGACGTTTTTTTGTGGCAACTGAGGCTGCCTCAGCAATCAATTTGGCATGCTTAGACACAGGATTGTGAGCACGAATATATGACACCGTATCATCATAGGTTTTTTTAGATTCAGCAGTGACGTCATTATAATACGCTTGATCTATAGATTTTTGCTTTGAAAAACGTGTGTTTTCTAAAAGAATAGCATCATTGTACTCTTTATCTATATCCCCGTATTGAGGCGAAGGTACTTTTGCAATATCTGCATTAATTTGATTCAATTCTTTCTGAACGGAATTGTATTGTTCTGTTGATTTTTGTATTTCTTTTTGCAGATCGGTTAGATTGTTTCTGAGCTGTGATAAAATAACTTTTTGCTCATCCTGTTCTGTGACAAGAGAAGCACGTTCATTATTTTTTTGATTAATTTGTATTTGTATATCATCATTATCACCCAGAACGGAAGAAGATAGATTTGATGAAGAAAAGTTAATTGCAAATCAAAGAAATATACACAATGAAAATAAAATCAAAAGAATGCTTTTTTTTGGTTTTTTCATAAAAAATAAGTTATTAGTAACTAAGTATATATACAATACTCTATATTTTTTATACTGTCAAATATATGAAATATATTTTCAACAAACTACCTTATCTCCTCAATCGCCATCTTATCTTCACTCGATAGAAATAGACGAGCAATACGGAGCTCATCAAAGGTGTACTCTTCTTCGTAGGTCTCAAAGAGGTACTGACGGACAGGGGCGAGCTGGAGTGAGCCGACGTCCACGAAGGCATCGTGGATATTTTTCATACGCTGATAGTCCTCAGGTTTGTAGGGGTCGAGGTTGATAGTTTTTTCTTCGTCGAGGAGCTTCTCGAGGTGAGTAAATATCGTCGATATTTTGAGACTGCGAATCTCGGCGATTTCTTCGAGAGGAAGTCATTGCTCCAGATACGGAAGAGTTTCGTGGTGTGGTGGAATCTTTTTCCCGGAAGTATCGAGAGTTGCCTGCTTTGGGACTTTCTTTGCTTCGAGGGTTCCGCCAAATCGGAGAATTGTTGCCTCTTGCGCTTCGAGGATTTGCTTAGGACTCATCATCTCCAGATCCTCCACGACGGTAAGAGAAAAACGCGATAATGTCGCATCATATTCTCGGACGCGTGGATCGACTTCGAGGGACATAGAATTAAATCCTCGGAGTATGAGGCCATCAAGCGAACGAACTCGTGAGAGAGCGACATAGCCCTGCCCTGGGACAAAGGCATCGAGGAGATTCATCACCGCTGTATCGAGCGTCATCCCCTGCGATTTATGCACTGTGATAGCCCATGCGAGACGAAGTGGTATCTGCTCTATCGCCCCCTTTATTTTCCCATTTTCTTCTATCGACCATGACGAAGTTTTACAAATAATCGCAGTACCGTCCAAGAGTTCGACAATCGGCATCCCCCCATCAAATCCGACGACGTGCCCAATCGAACCATTCATATACCCTTCATCAGGATTGTTTTTTACAAACATCACACGAGCCCCACGCTTCACGACGAGCGTCTCTGGAGCGAGACATCACTTCTTGAGCGCTTCGACAAATTTCTCTGCCCCCTTCCCCTCCATCTGATACGTGTGTGGCTCAGCACTCAGTGCTGCCAGTCGGTCGATATTGTACGCATCGACCGCAATATTTTTGGTAAAGAGTTCGGTATGATCTTCGGTCATCACAGGAATATCCCTCGAGCGAAGGAGGTTTTTCGAAAGTTCTGAAACATCACCACGACGGATATCGTTGAGAATTGTGAGCAATGGATCACCCTCTGCATCCTGTCGGAATTGTGTCGTGAGGACACATGGCGTCAGACGAAGACCTCGCCACACACTATGCTCAAATGCATACTCGACCATCCCGCGCGACACGGGAGGAAGCTGAAAAAAATCTCCCACAAGCACAATCTGTATCCCGCCAAATGATTCAAGAGAAACCATCGCCGAACGAAGGAGTCTATCAAGTGTCGCAAGGAATTGACCACCGAGCATCGAAATCTCATCGATAATCAAAACCGATGTTTTCACAAATCGCTTCACGAGGTATTCACGAGACACAAGGTCATCTATCTCATCATCCGAGAGCGTATCACGAATCCCCATCCCACTCCACGAATGTATCGTCATGCCACCAATATGCGTCGCTGCAATTCCCGTCGAAGCCGTCACCGCCACAGAGATACTATGCTCGTGACAGTACGTAATAAAACGGTTAATGAGAAAGGTCTTCCCACTCCCCGCCGCACCCGTCAGGAGGACATTCTTCCCCATTGTGAGAATCTGAAATGCTTGGTCTTGATTCATTGCGGGCAGTCTATTGAGAAATCCCTTCTTGTCACTCCTACATCGGAAAACTTTTTGACCAAAAATCAGGAAAACGATTTTCAATAATCTTTTGAATTTTGAGACTTACCTCCTCCGTCACATGAGGTCATGATTGCACCTGCCAATCTAATAGCATTTTTTGACGAATTTTAGATACAAGATAATCAATATATGGATTCACTTGCTGACGTATCTGGGATTGCCATTGTCTGTTTCTCGCTAACTTAGCAGGAATATCTGGTGCATAACTGGTCTCATCTGCCTTCACCCCAAACAGATGGAAATATTTATCATCTTCACAGTTAGGAACAGTAATACAACTGTTCCATTTTGCTATTACGTCCATCAGGTAAAGTTTGTGAGCAATGATTCTGAGCCAAGCAGAATGCTGGATAAAATCATCTTCCTCCAAAAGTCATCCTATCAGTAAAATATGCAACAAGCTCTCCAATCCAGGATATACAAGTGCATTATCAGCGTGACCGCACAGAGGATTACCATATGATCGAGGACAATCAGATGGGACAACGCATCACTGTTTATCTACTTCGTGGCACAAACCACACATTTCTCATTCAGCAGATTTTTGCGTTCTTTTTGGTAAAACATGTCCGTATGTCTCAACCCCTGTTCTTGTGAGAAATCACACCAATCTTTGCTCACAAAGGTTAAAGTTAGCACCATCACCATAGTGCCAATACTCTAAAGCAGGTGTATCTGAATAAGGTGGCTGAGAGACTATAAAACCGCTGTAAGTTTCGTTTACTCACGGTAATTCTATTAACGGACTATCTAACTCTGCAAGTTTCATCAATATATTTATATTAATACAAATATATTTTTGTCAAAATTAGTCTTGATTCATTGCCGCCAGTGTATTCGAAAGGGGGGATATGGCAAAGGCAGTTAAAAAAATGAAATCTAAACTAAATCAATATAATATAATTTATGAAAAAGTATCTTACACTAGAATACATATCCATTTCGATAGTTTTTGTGACACTGTTTGGATTAATTAAAACTTACTTTTATTGGCTAGAATATCCAGTCAATATTTTCTATTATTTGGAACCTGGAGAGGTTATTTTTACAAGCACGAATAGTCTACTAGCTATCGCATTAATTTTTTTATCAGCATATCTGCCAGCGCATGGTCATAACACTGAAGAGAAGGAACAAAAAGACTTAGTTGAAAATAGAAGTATAGCTCTTGCGGTCGGGGCAATATTAATGCTAATATCAATAGCAAAAATTTATCATAAAACCACTTCTGATATTTATTTTACATCCAATTTTTCATTCATTGTCTTATGGCTTTATTTGTATCAGAAACTAATAGATTGGGGTTGGAGAAAAAAAATAAATTGAGCTATAATATTTTTTGTGGTCATATATTCCTTCATTGCTCTAAATAATTTTATAGAAAAACATGTAATTGCTGAGAAAGAAATTGAAATTCAATTAATTGATAACTCAAAAATAACCTCTGAAGAATCAAGCCTGATAGGCGAAACAAAAAATTATATTTTTCTGCAAGATAAAAAAACAGAATCTGTAAAGATTATCAACAAGGAAAATGTTTTAACATATCTAATTAAGAAATAGTTTTTCTCTTCCTGATAGATTCCCCTCGATTTGTTTTAGTCGAGCGTGATTTTCGCTTTCGGTTGAACCAAGTCTGCAATAGCAGCGTCTTGAACACCTTGGTCGATCATAAGGGCTTTCATCTCTGATAATCATGGCTGCTGTGGCTTCATCTTTGATTTTTTGAGGACGACTTCATCACGGAATTCTTTTTTGAGGTTTTCCATCTTTGAGAGAACGGATGTCCCCATTTTCGATGCGATGATATCTATGGCATTACGCTGGTTGATATGGAAATCAAATTCTGCAATGAGGCTCACGATATCTTCTCGGTCGCGTGGATCGAGTTTTTCAGCGAGTTCGTAAGTGGTGATCTTTTTAAATGCTGAGAGAATAACTGGAATCGCATCAGGTGAGATAATATAAAAATCAAAACCCTGCTCACGGAAGTGCGTCTTTGAGAGCGTCGAGATAGATTCTCCGGGGACAACGAAAAATATCATCGGATAAATCTTCACATCATTGCCTATCTTCTCAGCTGTGGTTTTTACATTGGTCGTGATATAGGTCTGGAGACTGTCCGCCTTTGAGACCTTGGCGTCAAAGATGACATATTGACCGAGGAGCTCAATCATAAAGTCAGGCTTGAGCTTACCGCTAAATCCTTCTGGGAGATTTTTGTTATCGTAGCTCGAGAAATTGTATTGAGGCAATCGACACAGCTCTGTGAGATAGCTCTGCACTCGTACTTCATGCTCTGCCCACATACGGTCTCGGTTCGCCTTTTCCTGCTCTTTATCTTTTTCATCTTCTTTTCGGATTCTGTTTTTCTCATCTTCGAGAGATGTCCTCGCTTCCTCGAGTTGAGCAATTTTTTTATCAAATTCTGTTGTTTTTCTCTTTTCTTCAGCTTGGAAATGAACGAGTTGTTCTTTGAGACTATCTCTATCCTCGGCAAGGGTCGAATAATCTTTTTTGAGGTTCGTGATTTCGACAAAGATTCGCTTCCCTTCTCCCGATAATCTATCTTTCTCAGATTTTTCTGTCTGGAGATCCTGAGTCAATTGACCGATTTCTCTATTTTTCTGTCAGAGCTCCGCCTTGAGTGCAGCATTTTCCTCGCTAAGACGTCTGAGTTCATCAGGATTTTCAGAGGATTGTGCATTTTGTCACTTATAATACATGGCAAAACCGATAGCGACACACGCAAGGAGTCAGAAGAGAAGAGGAAGAGCGAGGGACATAGGGAACAATTTAGGAATTCTCTGGTATTATAGAGAAAATAAAAAAAATCCCACCGAAAGGGTGGGATAAGAACTGGGAGAGTTTTTTAGAGTTTTTTCATGGATTTAACAAATCACGTTGAAGTTCATTCTCGTCAATAAAGACGACCATCCTCAAGAAATCAAATCATGTTTTTACCTATCATTCTAGGATTACTCGAGTCTTCCATGTGAAATAAGCCATCTTTCCCAACAATCAGAGTATGTTTAGACCTCGCAGTAGTAGCTTCAAATCGAGCCCCTATCTGTATATCATGAGCATCTATACCGAGTCTGCGGAGATGATGGGTGGTATGAATGAGAGCATCAATCGAGCTATACACAGGAGCTTTTGCAAGACTTAGCGGTATGATATGTCCTACATCTGCAGAAAAATCTGATCGTATCTCTCCGATTCTATCAATGCCCACTTCCTCCAATGTCAGGCTTCGATAATTTCCCCCCTCTTCCCGTGTGAGCTTTCTGAGGGGATTAGAATTTCCTGGATACGTAAACGCTATTTGATATATATCAATGCCCATTTCGGTTAAAGGGTATTCCAGTTTTTGTACCATATTCTCGATGTAGAGACCGCTACGACCTCCAGATGGTGGCAAAAATTCTACGATATCGATAGCTCCCCCCTTGATAACTCTCGCGACTCCTGGAAGCTTTTTTATAACGGCATCCGACCAGTTGTATCGAATAAATTCTTTATTATTGAGTGGAGATGGTTTCATATTTTATATTCTTTGAAAAGATTGTGTATCTGAGTCGAATCGAACGGAATTGTTCCCAACTCAAAATGAATGCTCGGCAGATAAATCTCCAGCTTTTTGGTGTTGATCTAAAACATCGATAAAATTCTCTACCCATTGAGATACAGCCTCTTCTGGAGTATCACCAATTGAATCCGTCAACATATACGCTCCTATTCGAAACGCAGGGAGAGAAACGCGATATACAGTTTTTCACTGAAACTGTTCTGGAGCAATTTGAAAATTACGCTCAGAATTCTCAGGGTACGAAATTCGCATAATTGCGTTAAAAATCTGTCTCGAAGTCATCTGTACTCCACCCAATGCTTGTGGAAGGGTAAAAACCTTACCTCCATCTTTGAGTAGCTCCATAGCTTTTTCTGAAACGCCATCCAGCATAAGCCTATCAGATCATACTGAGTGAAGTACTCATGTGCTTGAAGAAGGAGAAGTAGAAGGCATATTGTTATGGTTAAAAAATAACAATCATATATTAACATATATATTTTATATTGTCAATATCTCCATCATTTTTGCAAAATAGAGAAAAACCATACAATCCTCCAGTTATATCCTAATATATGTCATATGGACTACAATAAAGCAAAAGAACTCATGCGTCTCCAACAAGAGATGAGCAAGATCAAAAAAGAACTCGCAAATACTCATATCGAAGCAGAAGTAGATGGCCTCGTCATCACTATCGATGGTGAAATGAAGGTCGTGTCTGTTGTGTTCGAAGACAAGGCTATTATCGGTGACGAAAAGAAGCTCGAAAAAGCTATCATGGAAGCGACGAATAAGGGTATGAAAAAGGCTCAAGAATTCGCCTCAACAAAGATGCAGGCTGTCGCAAAAGACATGGGTATCGACCTCGGTGGGATGATGGGCGGCGGCATGTAATGCCGCAAGTTTAACAAGTTGCTAAGTTTTTTAGGTTTACTAAGTTATTTGTATGTCAAAAATTGAGAAATTTGAAGATCTGCAGTGCTGGCAAGAAGCGAGAAAGTGAACCAAATCTATTTATAAAGCATTAGAAAACTGTCGTGATTATTGATTTCGAGACCAAATACAGAGAGCTTCTGTATCTGTCATGAACAATATAGCTGAAGGCTTTTCACGTTTCACAACAAAAGATACAATACAATTTTTCAATATAGCCATCGCTTCCCTGAATGAAGTTCGTTCCATGATATACTTAGCTTATGACCTAGACTACATCTCGCAAGAAACGTACAATAATCTCTTAGAACATAATCAAACAATTCAAAATATCACACTATGATTCCTCAAGTATCTACATACATATAAAAAATCCTCAACCTAGAAAACATAGTAAACTTATTAACCTAGTAACTTTTTTATGAAACCTGTATTATTAATCATGGCGGCTGGTCTCGGAAGCCGCTATGGAGGATTGAAACAAATCGATCCCGTCGGACCACACAGAGAAATCCTCCTCGAGTTCGCTCTCAAAGATGCCATAACACTCTGAATAGAAGAAGTTGTGGTGATTGTCAGTGAGACTATTCGTGCTGATTTCGAATCCATGATTGTCGCGAAATATCCAGCTCTCAAAATTACCCTCGTTACACAGGCGCTCACTTCCCTTCCGACTGGTGTCACAACTCACGCTGAACGAGTCAAACCCTGGGGCACAGCTCACGCAGTGTGGTGTGCACGAGACGTCATTCAGTGACCGTTTATCGTGATGAATGCGGATGATTTCTACGGTCGTGATGCTCTCAAACAAGCCTACGAATTTCTAGCACATCACAGTGCTGACACAGAGCACTGTATCATCACCTACCCTATTACGAGCACTCTCTCAGACTACGGAACTGTCTCTCGTGGTATCTGCGCCGTAGAAGATGGTAAACTCACAAAAATCGTCGAACACACCAAAGTCGCTCGTAAAGACGGCAAACTCATCCACACAGCAGAAGATGGGCACGAAATCATCGTCCCGGAAGATGCCCCAGCGAATATGAATCTCTTTGGCTTTCATAAGAGCTTTTTTGAAATACTGGGTCGCGAATGTGAGAAATTTTTCACTGAATTTTGACACGATCTCAAACGAGAATTTTTCCTCCCTTCTGTGGTTATGCAGATCATCAAAGAAAACGTCGGTACTATCACAGCCCTCTCAACCACAAGCTCTTGGTTTGGTATGACATACCCTGAGGATCGCGCTGAGGCAAAAAACAAAATCCAAGCATTGATAGACCAGGGAGCATACCTATAATAGCTCCATGAATAATCGTGCAAAACCAGAACAACTCTTTCAGATAGGAGTCAAGTGACTCGTGCAAAACAAAGACGGTCTTTATTTGTGTCTGAAATCGAGTGAAGGGTATTTTGACTTGCCTGGTGGACGTATCGCTGAAGGAGAAAATATCATTGAGACGCTCAGAAATGAGCTCTCAGAAGAAGCTGGTATAGTTTGAGACACTATCGAGGTAGTATTAGAGTGAATAGTTCTCTGGACGGATAAATATATCAAATCGCACTCTGCCCTTCCCCGCTTGCTGCTGCTGGTTTATATCTGTAAACTGACTCAAGATGTTTCGATCAAACTCTCTCATGAACACAGTGACTATTCCTGGGAAACAGCTCGTGACTTGTATGAAAAAGTGACTATACTCCACAGTGTTCCGTTTGAACATATTCTTAAATAAATGATTATGCCAAAATATATCAATAAACAATCTGGCTTCACGGCCATCTCGATGGGGTAGTGCGTACGTGTATAATTAATAACTTTTTCTTTTATGTTCAAAAATCTCCCCCTCAAAATCACAGACCCAGCTATTTGGGCAACCATCGAGTGAGAATTCGCTCGTGAAAACGATGGCATGGAGCTCATCGCATCAGAAAACTACACCTCCCCTGCTGTGCAAGAAGCACTTGGAAGCGTCTTTGTGAATAAATACGCAGAAGGTTTCCCAGGAAAACGCTACTACGGCGGACAGGAATTCACCGATGAGATGGAGACTATCACTATTGAGCGTGCGAAGAAAATATTTCATGCTGATCATGCAAATGTGCAAGCTCTCTCTGGTGCTGCTGCGAATGTTTGTATCTACAATGCTCTTCTCGAACCAGGCGATACCGTCCTCGGTATGGACCTCTCGCACGGTGGACATCTCACACACGGTTCTCCTGTGACTCTCATGAGCAAGGTCTACAATTTCGTACGATATAAAACAAGTCCAACGAATAATAATTTCATGGACTATGACAATCTCCGTGCTATGGCGCTCGAACACAAACCAAAACTCATCATCGCAGGTTACTCTGCTCATCCTCGTGAACTCGATTATGAAAAATTCGTCGCCATAGGAAAAGAAGTCGGCGCTATCATGATGGCCGATGTCTCACACTTTGGCGGTCTCATCGCTGCTGGCGTCATGAAAAATCCTCTCGATTATGGATTTCACGTGATGATGACGACAACACACAAGACGCTCCGTGGACCTCGTGGCGCTCTCATCCTCTCAAAAGGTATCGTCAGCAATCCCCTGAAGGCTCCTGAAAAAACCATTGAAAATATACCAACACTCATCGACCGTTCAGTCTTCCCTGGCGTCCAAGGTGGGCCACATATGAATCAAGTAGCAGCTATCGCCGTTGCTCTCCACGAAGCTGACACAGATGAATTCCGTGAGTATGGTCGAAGAGTCCTCTCAAATAATCAAGCGCTCGCTGAGACACTTGTCTCTCGTGGCTACAAACTCGTCACTGGTGGAACAGATAACAATATCATCGTCATCGATTTCTCAGGCACAGACATGGACGGTAAAAAATCAGAACTCACCCTCGACGCTATTGGTATCTCGACATCGAAATCCACTATCCCCGACGATCCAAATCCTCCATTCCGACCATCAGGTCTCCGTCTCGGTCTCCCAGCCATGACCACTCGTGGTATCCGCGAGGACGATGCATGCCAGATCGGTGACTTCATCGACCGAGCACTCAAAAATGCTGATAATGAAGAAGTTTTAAAAGCACTTCGAGAGGAAGTGAGGACGTTTTGCAGAAGGTTTCCTGTGGTGAGGGCAAGCTAAACTACCCCTTACATTTCTGAATTCTGTCTATAAAATCTGGATAAGAAGAATCTGGAGGTAAATCTGCCAGAACTTTTGCCACTTCTTCATGTGTTCTCCGCAAAGCATCCCAATGTCGCATATTTCCAGCTGAATGATGCAGATGAGCTGCGTCAGGAGAAAAATAAATAGTAGAATAAGGTACACGAGTCTCAGCAGCTATACTCTTACCATATCATCCACCGTTATAAGCGAATCTAAAATCTATAAAACATTGCATACGTGTGTCAGTAAGTTTTGCTTTCTGTACTGTAATAACTTCACTCGCAGCAAAAGCTTTATGCTCCTCTATTCCACCAATATTTCGAGGAGGGTTATAAAATACTTCTCTAACTGTATATAAACGTGGAAGTTTAGGCTTAAAACTAGTATCAACAATTCTATCAACATGAAATTTTCATTCAAGAAATCTGGTACGTATATCACGAAACACCTCTTCAGATCCAGTATGATTGTTAGAATGATTTACTCGCAACCCAACTATTTTTGGCGTTATTCCTTTTTCCTGTCGAAGAGCTAATAAACGAGTCATCATATCGTGTGCCGCGTCTATCAGAAAATCATAATCATTACCTCTATACCCCAATTCAACGCCTATCTCAATCTCATCAGTTGGTAAGAAATCCCGAAAAACATCTGGCAATCTTCTGATAAAATCTTGTGCCTGACTTGAATATTTTTCTGCATCCAGATCGAGAGATAATCATATTTCTATGGCAGGATGAAATATTTGTCTTGGCAATCTGAAATCTCCCGCCATCTGCAAAATGGGAGTGGTAAGAAATACATTCATTGCATAAGGAAATCTGCTACGGATAGCAGTCAACAGACTCAACATTTTTTCATCAGGAGTTACTGCACTCTCTGTAGAATTACGAGCATAAACACATCACGGACATTTATGAACACATGATCCATCAAATGTCATTTCCAAAAAATGCCTACCACCTAATGGTTCTGTTGGTATATCTAACATAATAATATAGATATTATTACTAATATACTATTGTCAACTTATAAATTAAAAATAATCTAACTCGTCACAAATCCAGTCCCTCCGAGCCAAGCAAGGTAAAAAATAGCCCGTTGAGAATCGGCATATTCACGACTCGCTATACGAATAGCACGGAATTCACCATCTTCAAAGAAGAAAAGCCCTACGACACTCTCGGTAATAAAGATGTCATAGCGAAATGGAAACTGCCCCTCTTCGATGGTCACGAGTGAGAGATGCGGATATTTCTTGGAGAGATTTCGGAAGAGTGTCTGAGTTTCTTCATGGTATGGGAGGATAAATTGTGTCTTTTTGGCTTTTTTGAGGATCTTTTCGAGGAATTTCAGGAGTCTCTCTTTCTCATTTTCATGCCAGACGTGCATATTGGCATACGAGAGAACTTCTTCTGATTTCGCGAGTTCCGCGAGGAAATCATCGATATCTTTTTCGTCATCAATCAGAGTAAAGGCAGGGCGAAATGCCTCAGCATGAACGAGAGTCTTCAGTGATGGGAGGATCATCTCCGAGAGATTGAGCCGTTCTCGCTCGATATTCACTATCCTTTCCGGTTTTTCTGGAACAAAGAATTTTGCCCCATGACGCTTCACGACTGATACGAGAGACTTCTTCTGAAGGGTATCGAGCGTGTAATAGAGACCAACTCTCCCCTGCTTGGTACGCTTCGCTAGGGTCGAAACATAATCCCCGCCCGATTGGAGGAGGGAGAGGTACACGATGGATTCTATTTCAGAGAATCCGAGCTGGCGTAATGTATTATGTATATCCATGTTGTAAAATTTTTTCTACAGAAATATAGTATCATAAATCCTTATTTAATCAAGTAAAATGAAAAATAAGAGTATTATCTGTAATTTATACTATACTGATTTTGTTGATGCAAATAAACACTAATTATGACCTACCTCCCTCCAGATGAAACAATAGTCGAGACAAAAAAATGTCTCCTCTCAGGAAAAGATTTTTTTATCACGGATCGTGATGTGGATTTTTATGATAAAATCTCTCCCGTCATAGGAGGCAAAAAATACGCTGTCCCAACTCCCACATTATCACCCGATGAGCGATGCAGGAGACGTACCATACATCGAAATGAATCAAAACTCTACAATGCAAAATCAGCCCTCAGCGATAAGCCAATTATCACCCTCTATTCCCCTCGTGAAGATCTCAAGTCAGTCCTCCGAGAAGAGTGGTTTTCAGATCAATGGAACCCACTCGACTATGCCCGCGAGTATCGAACTGATTGAACATTTTTTGACCAATTCTCTGCCCTACAGAAACCAATTCCCCGTGCTGCAACAGTGACGATGGGCAATGAAAATTCAGAATTTACCACTGGAACGGGTTACTGTAAAAATTGTTACCTTATCAACTCTTCAGAATACTGTGAGCGATGCTATTATGGGAAACTCATCCAGAGTTCAAAAGATATCATCGATAGTAGCTATATCTATGATTCTGAGATGCTCTACGAGTGTTTCAACTGTGAGAAATGTTTCGGCTGTTATTACTCCTCAAACTCCAAAAATTGCCGTGATTGTTACTTCGTGAAAAACTGTACAGGATGCAGCAATTGTTTCATGTGTACAAATCTGGTAAACAAAGAATACCATTTCAAAAATCAGCCCCTCTCAAAAGAAGACTACAAAAAGAAGCTCGCAGAATCAAAACTCAGTGATATCTCGATGGTGAGAAAAGTACAAGAATACTTCCACAACTATTCGAGCACTTTCCCGGTCAAATACGCAGAGATACTTAATTCAGAAAACTGCGTCGGAGACTTCATCATCAATTCCAAAAACTGTATAGAATGTTACGACGTCTCCGATTCTGAGAACTGCAAATATGTACAGCTCGGTGTAGAAGTGAAAAATATGATGGACTGCTCGAATATGTATATCCGGCCAGAGTGGTGTCTCGAAACACTCGGAACTATCGAGGTCAGCAATGCACTCTATTGTCTCTATGTCTTTCATTCTCGAAACCTCCTCTACTCAGAACAATGCTTCTCCTGCCAAGATTGTTTCGGTTGTGTCGGCCTGAGAAATCAGAAGTATTGTATCTGAAATAAACCGTATTCAGTAGCAGAATATGAGACAACAGTTGGAAAAATTATCGATCATATGAAGTCGACACAGGAGTGGGGAGAATTTTTCCCTGCATCACTGTCACCATTTGGATATAACGAATCAGTCGCTAATGATTATCTCCCGCTCACAGAAAAAGAAGCAAAAGAGCGATGATTCGGATGGCATGATGGAGAAAACAAAAACACCTATGTCTGACCTTTTTACAGTCCACTCCCTGTTGAACAATACGATGAGAAAATAGTAGGATTCGAGGTGGCACAAAAAAATATCGATGCGCTCCTGGCTGGCATTATCGAATGTGAGATAACAAAAAAACCATTTAAGGTTATCAAACAAGAACTCGTCTTTTATATCGAGAATCACCTCCCTATCCCAACTCGTCATCCAGACCAACGGCACAAAGATCGTATGAGTCATAGAAATCCCCATGAACTCCATGACAGAGTCTGTAGCGAATGTCGTGCAGCAGTTATGAGCACGTATCCTGAGAGTCGACCTGAGAAAATTCTCTGTGAAGCTTGTTACCGAAAAATAGTTCACTAATTCCAACTATGACCTTTATCCCTCCTGGTGAAAAAATAATCGAAACCAAAAAATGCATTCTTTCTGGTAGAGAGTTTGTCGTGACCGACAAAGATATCGAACTCTTGGATAAAATCTCTCCAGTTTTCGGAGGCCAGAAATATAGCCTGCCCACCCCTACACTTTCTCCAGAAGAAAGACAGCGACGAAGGCTCTCATTTCGGAATGAAAGAAAAATGTACAAGAGAAAATGCGATAAATCGGGTCAGGAAATAATTTCACTCTACTCACCAGATAAACCCTATAGAGTCTACGATCAAAAAGTTTGGTGGTGAGATGATTGGAGTGCGTATGAATACTGAAAATCTATTGATTTTGAAAGACCATTCTTTGAACAAATGAATGAGCTCATTCTTGCCACTCCAAAAGTATCCATCCTCAATACCCTCTGTGAAAATTCAGAATACACAAACCATACCCTACAATCAAAAAATTGTTACCTGTGTGTTGGTACCACAAAATGTGAAAATTGTTACTACAGCAATTTTGTTAAGGAGTGTAAAAATATCATTGATTCTACTTTTTGCACCGAGAGTGAGATCATCTATTACGGCATGGATGTAACCCGTTGTTATAATTGTTTTTATGTGAAAAATTCAGTGAATTGTCGAGATTGTTTTGGCGTGGAAGAGTGTGAACAATGCAGCAATTGTATCGGATGTTATGGACTCAAAAATAAACAATATCACGTATTTAACCAGCCTGTCTCTTCAGAGGATTTCCAAAAAATCTGGAACAAGGCACTCTCTCAGAGTGGAGGGGCAAAAATCCTCGCAGATCTAAAAAATCTCCGCGAAAAACAATATATACGCAATATGCATCTCATAAATTGTGAAAATTGTTTTTGAGATCAGCTAGAAAATGGAAAAAATGGATATATGTGTTTTGATGCAAAAAATATAGAAAACGCACGCTATACATATTTTAGTCCAAAAAATATAAATTGTATTGATTGTACCTACACGGCACCCGAGGGAATCGAATACTGCTGAGAAGTTGGATCAACAGTGTGAGTCACGAATGCTTTTTCCACATTTCATTATTGGTACGGTACTCACGGATATTATTTGCATGCATGCCAAAATTCAGATCACCTCTTTGGCTGTGCGTCGATAAAAAAAGGGAAATACTCTCTTCTCAATACATCTTACTCCGTGCAAGAATATGAAGATCTGTGTAAAAAAGTCATATCTCACATGATATCAACAGGAGAATGGGGGGAACATTTCCCAACAGAGCTTTCACCTTTTTGATACAATGAGACCGTAGCACAAGAATATTTCCCTCTATCAGAAAATGAAGCAAGAGAACAATGATGGAAGTGGTACGAATGAGAAAATAAAAATACCTATATAGGCTCTCACTATTCAGCGCTCCCAATAGACCAGTATAATGAAAAAATAGTTGGATACGAAACTGCTCAGAAAAATATCGATCAGCTCCTCTCAGGAATTCTCGAATGTGAAGTAACCCAAAAACCATTCAAAATTATCAAACAAGAGCTCGCATTTTATATCGAGAATAAACTCCCCATACCTACGAAACACCCTGACCAGAGACACAAGGAACGTATGTCGCTCAGAAATCCTCGCGAGCTCCATGAACGCATCTGCCCTGAATGTCAGAAAAAAATGATTACAACGTATAGACCAGACCGACCAGAGAAAGTAGTCTGTGAAGAGTGTTACAGAAAGTTAGTCTACTAAAACTAACCAGTAATATCGTAGTGAGCTTCTTTATCGAGAACTTTTGCCACTGAATTTACTTTTGGATCGTAGTAACTGATCATGAGTTCGATGAGCTGATCCTTATTGAGGATTTCTGATTTTAATCCGACGAATTCGAGACTTCCTTTGACCATACCTGCTTTTTCTGTGAGACGCTTCTTGAGATAATCGATACGTGCCAGATTACGACGTACTTCTTCGTATGTCACTGTCTGACTCACGCCAGACCAGAAACTCTTCACGAGTTGGAACATGCCACGAGGCGAGACGCTCTGATTATCTTCTTCATCGTGCGGAATGATAACATAAAACTCTTTTTTCATAATCTGCGCGACATTCACGAGATTGGTGAGAAATTCTATATAGCGAGTAGACTGATCCTTGAGAAGTGGATTGGTTTGACCTGCTGTTATATTTTTGAGACGTGTGAGGTATCCTTCGATATCGACCTTAAGTGAGCGGATAAGTATCTGTATAGGGAATTGGAGGGCGTTGAGAAAGTGCTGAAAAGAATAGATAATCGCATCCTGCTCCTGTTCGCTCTTGAGGAGAAAGTTGACTGCCTCGACCTTGAGGACGATACGAGCAGAACCATCTTTCATAATGATGACATTGTCTCGTATTTCTGAGAAAGGGAGGTATCGCTGAGTAGAGTCGTCTGGATGAGTTGTTTTTGGAGGCTTGACCGAAGATACTGTTTTATCTTTCCCTGGCTTGATGGGTTCAATAAGTTTCTGAACTCATGCCGCTACGGGTTTAGCTGGGACTTTTTTGCTGAATAGTGCGTCAAG